>Ga0316209_1000504_pt1 | contig 67040 bp, 48 predicted proteins | sample 6monopyrite_MG_FD_204945 | JGI IMG/M metagenome (GOLD analysis project Ga0316209, IMG submission 204945) | Microbial mat bacterial communities from mineral coupon in-situ incubated in ocean water Damariscotta River, Maine, United States -... | ecosystem: Environmental > Aquatic > Marine >... | reverse complement strand
TCTACATTCACGGTGCGGACATTCACACCGTGACCGATGGTGTCATTCACAAGGGTGACATCCTGTGTAAAGACGGCCGCGTGTTGAAGCTTGGTGAGAATTTGCGCAAGCCACATGGTGCGCGTCGCATCGATGCAAGCGGCATGCAGATTTACCCTGGGTTGATTGCGGTCGACAGCTCCGGCATCGTCAGTGGCCGCGGTCTTTCGATTCGCGATTCCTACGATCCTTACGCACTAAACATCGACCTTGGACTTTCTGGTGGTTTGACCACGGTGCAGTCTGGCGGCGCGGTTGCAAAGCTGAAGCACGGCACTTTAGATGGCATCCTGCTTGGCGAAACCGGCTGGGTCAACATGAACTACTCGACGACCTCTCCGAGTGGTCGTCGTAAATTGCGTGAGGAGTTCAGTAAGGTGCGTGATTTCCTACGTGAACATCGTCGTTGGTCCTTGGATAAGGCGCTAGGCGAAGATGTTGGCGAGGAGCCAGAACCGAAGGGCGTGAACAAGCAACACCTTGCTTTGCTTAAAGGTGAAGCTGTCGCTCGTTTTAGCGCGAACTCCTTAAAGGACTTGCTCGCAACTTGTGACCTGCTTGAGGAATACCCGATGCAGTCGGTCATCATCGGTGGGCGTGAGGCTTGGGCATGCGCCGGTCGCCTTGGACGAGTCGGCGCACAGTTAGTCATCACTCCGCGTGCGAAAAGCTGGGCCGATGACAGCCTCAACCGCCCTAGCGGTTGGTCGATTGAGAACGCGCGCATCCTTTGGGATCATGGCGTTTCGTTTTCCATTCTGCCTGGTCAACGTTTCATCTCGACCGGTGGAATCGCAGGCCGTGACTTGCTGACTCTGCCCATGGAAGCTGCATTCGCAATTCGTGGCGGTCTTCCACAAGAGGTTGCGTTGCGCTCCATCACCTTAGATGCAGCAAAACTTCTTGGCGTGGATCACCGACTCGGTTCCATTGAAACGGGAAAGGACGCGGACTTCATTCTTTGTGATGGTGACTTGTTCCACTACCGCACCTTTGTGCAATGGGCTGTAGTCGATGGCACCGTGGTGTACGACAAGATGAAGGCACCGTATTTCGCGCACATCCGCCCGCGTGAGGAAGTGACTGTAGAGGAAGTCATGGAGGGCATCCAGGATGCTATCGGTGGCGATGAGATTGTCGAAGAAGTGGTCGCCGAAGAAGCGTCAGGCATCGACGCTCCAGAAGAAAACTAATTTCTAAATCCTTAGGCGAATCAGTCTAGGCAAAAACGAGAGGGCGGGCCATAATCGGCTCGCCCTCTTTGTCATGAGTGGCAGTTTTTGTGACCAATCCAGTTCTTGCCCCCGGGAACCGCGCCCCCGCATTCACCTTGCCCACCGATAGTGGGGAGAAGGTGCGTCTCACGGAACATCGCGGGCGCTGGGTGATTCTTTTCTTTTTGCCACTCGCACTCACTCCGAGTTGTTGCCTACAGGCGAAAGAGTTTCAGAAGGAAGCCGATAAATTTATGAATCTTGGTGCAGTCGTGGTGGGTGTGAGCCCCAGTGATCACTACCGTCACGCCGAGTTTCGTAAAAAGAACAAAATTAATTATCCACTACTGCACGACCGTGACGCCAAACTCGCGATTCGCTATGGTGTTTATAGGGAACGTAAAAACAACGTTCGCAACTACCTAGGAATCGTGCGCACTACAGTCTTGATTGATCCAGCGGGTAAAGTTGCCCATCTTTGGGATAACTTGCGGGTGAAGGGACATGTCGGCCGCGTATTCAATCGTTTGGAAGAGGAGCTTCAAGGCTAAAATATGGCTGACGACATCCGCCCACTTTTACATCGGATCTCTGGTGCGGTTAGTGGCGGACGTATTCACAATCTCACTGCCGAGGCTGCAGAGAAATTGTTTGGCATGTTGTTAGCGGGCGATGGCACCGATGCCCAAATCGCCATGTTCCTCGCTGCAATGCGGGTGAAGGGAACCACCGCTGAGGAACTAGTGGGTGCTGCCCGTGCCGCACGAGCACGTATTGATTTCCCTAAGCTGCCTGACAACTGTGTGGTGGTTGCTACTAGCCGGCATGGCAAACGCAACAGTCCACCGATGGTGCTTGCCGCAGCTGCAGCTGCAACCGCTGCGGGTGTCCCCATTCTTTTGCAGAGCGCTCCCAGCCTGATTGGCGGCGGAGTCACTCCTGGGGAAGTTTGGCAGCGCATGCTTGGCCCCTTGCTCGGCGATGCCAATCACGCCGAAGAGCAGCTCGCTGCATTCGGGCTAGCTTGTTGGCAGCCCACTTTGGTCGATAGTGGCTGGCAACGCATGCAGCGGATTGAAGATGAAACCGGGATCCGTGGCATCCCCGATGTGGTGTGCAAACTCATGCTCCCCGAGGGTTGCGCTGTTTTGGCGGCGGCACTTCCTGGCCCGGTCCTCGGCATGGCGGGGGATGCGCTGGAAAGCCTCGGCCACAGTCAGTGCATGGTGGTGCAAGGCGTGGAGGGCTCAGTGGATCCATCTGTCGTAGAGACCACCCGCGGATTGCGACTCCTAAATGGAATCAAGGCACCGGTACGTATGCGGCCTGGAGACTTTGCGTTGTTTGAGGAGCATGAGCCAGGCATGGTGCATGAAGACTCCATTGAGGCGGCTGTCATTGCTACGCAACAGGCTTTGCTTGCCTCTACAGGCCCTGAGGCTTGTGCGGCCTCGCTTGGCGCCGCATTGCTGATTAGTCTTGCCAGCCCAGACGACGACCTAGCCACTTGCATGGGGCGGGCGGTCGATGCCCTGGATTCCGGCGCCGCCTCGCATTTGCTGCAAAAACTGAAAAACGCCTGAGCCAACGTTCCCTAGAGGGAACCAAAGGCGGTGCTACCCTTGTCAAGCTCTTGGCACAGCATTTGCCCCTAGAGAATCATGCGCAAGTACCTCCTTCTCCCGGTTTTAGCCTTCGCTGCTTGCGATTATGCAGCCGTGGAGTCAGCAGATACCGAGACTACCCAAGTGAGTTTGCAGCAGCGGTCGGAGCAGGCGTCGCAAATTTCCGCCCCGCTGGCGATAGAGCATGAATATCTCGCGCGCCTCCTGCAGATTAGCCCAGACATCTACTCGGGCGCCCAGCCGAAAACGGACGATGCCTTCCGTTCGCTGAAAGAGCTCGGGATCAAAACCATCGTCTCGGTCGATGCCGCGCGTCCCAATGAGGAGGCCGCCTTGGCTGAGGGCATGCGTTACATCCACATTCCAATTGGGTACGACGCCATCCCAGAAGCCGCGAGTCTTGCCTACGCCCAACTCATGCGCGAGGTTGAACTTCCTGTATTCATTCACTGCCACCACGGCCGTCAACGGGGGCCGGCTGCATCGGCGATTGCTTTACGAGCCTCCACCGGGTGTAGTTCCGAAGCCGCGCTTGCCGTCCTCCATGCTGCAGGTACCAGTAAGAAATATGAGGGTCTTTGGCGCGATGTCGAAGCCTGGACTCCATCCGCGTTAGATGCGGAACCGGTTGTGCTTTCGGCGCTGCATGAGCTTCCAGCCTTCACCGTGAAGATGGCGGGCATTGACCGGACCTGGGATACCATCAAACAATTGCGTGAAGAGGATTGGGAATCGGTCTCCTTGGTGCCGCAAACGCAGCTTCTCTTGCAGCAGTTACAAGATTGCGCCGGCCTGAACCCGGCGGAGCATATTGAGGATCAAGAGCTGCACCGCGGCTTGGACGACGTCGTCAGTTTTGCCGAACGTATGCAGGTTGCTGCAGAAGCTTTGGATAAGGACTTACTCGAAGAGTCCTACCGCGATCTGCGCGCCAGTTGTAATGACTGCCATGCGGATTACCGGAATCATTAAGTCAGGCGCCCGGCCCTTTTTCCAATATCCTGGGAACTTTCTCCGAGAGAGGGTCTCTGAAGATGTTATGCCCTTGGTTGAAAGGCTCTCCTTACTTTAGAAAGGGATTTCACCCGGAACCAAGGCATTTCATCAGATACGGTTTCCTAACCCGAATCGGTTCTTTTCGTGACGACTCCCTCCCCTCCCTCAAATCCATTTTCGCGCCGTAGATTCCTCCGTGGAATGGCGTCTGCAGCAGGCGTTGCTGTGGTTAGTAGCCATCAATCCGGGCTTTCACCTCTCAACGCGGCAGTCTTTTCCTTGGCACCGGCCTACACCCTTTGGGCTGTGGAAGCTAAGCAGGTGCAAGAAGCCTTTCCCGATGGATCAAGCTTGGACTTTTTCCGATACCATCCGCTGCAAGGTTCGGAAACCCGCGGCAGGCTTCCCTATTTTGAGGCAACGGAGGGAGCAACCGTGGTGGTTGGGGTTAAGAATTCGCTGGCCATCCCCATTCGCCCTGAGATTACAGGCGTTGCGGTAGGGCCTTTGATTGCGCCCGGCCAGCAAGATTGGTTTCGTTTTATCATGCCCCCGGCTGGTAGCTATCAACTGAGCCAGGCCGATTACGGCCAGGTTTCGGGCCCCCTAGGGTTAGCAGGAGTCATGGTTTCTCGCCCTTCAAGCGGTGCGCAGGAGTTGTGGAATGGTGGGCCATCTTTTGATCGAGAATATGTTCTGCATTACCAAGATTCGGATGAACGTTGGAATCAAGCAGCCGTTTCGGGATCACTTCCAAACTTAAATTTGTACGAGCCCAATTACTTCACCATCAATGGGCTTGCCTATCCCAACACTACGGCTGACCCGGATTCGCATATTGCATGCTTGCTGGGGGAGCGAGTGTTACTTCGACTTTCGAATTCAGGACGCATGCGGCATAGCATTCATTTTCATGGCTACCATGTGGAAGTTGCTGCAAAAAACAATGTTCCCAACACCATCCTCCCTGAAAAAGATACGTTGGAGCTTCCAGCTGGTGGAACTACGGATCTCATTTTGACGGTGAACCAAGTCGGTACCTATCCGATTCATCCTCATTCCTTAACTGCAGTGACTACCAATGGGACTTACCCATATGGTCAACTCACCTACATTGAAGCTACCTAGAGAATCATCATGGCTGGGCTCGGACAAAACGTCGGTAATAACTTCACCCTGACTTCTCGCATGACTGGGAATCTTTCCGTCGGCGGAGGTAATTACACCTCTTGGTTTTTCACCGATGGCCCGATCATGAGTGGGCGTGGGTTCATGGGAGATCGCGATTTTCCTTCGGCACACTTGGAGTGTGTGGAAGGTCAGGCCGTCAACTTACTGTTGGATAATCGCAGCTCGATGGAGCACACCATCCATCTTCATGGCCTAGATGTCGACCAAGCGAACGATGGCGTGCCAACCACTTCCGCCGCAGTTCCTCCGATGGGTAATAGGACCTATCAATTCATCGCGCCTCATGCCGGTACTTATCATTACCATTGCCATGTGGATACGGTGATTCATTATGCACGCGGCATGAATGGAACAATTATTGTTCGTCCACCAAATGGACAGCTGAATCTTGCGTGGGCAGGCGGGCCAACCTTTGATGAAGAGGTTCTTTGGCAGCTTGCAACCATCGATACCGCGTGGATGAGCCTTTCGACTTCTGGACCTGCAAATGCACGCATGCGCCCGAACGTGTTTCTGCTAAACGGATTTGAAACGGGTAATGCGAAGGCAGACCCATACTCACGAGTCATTATCCAGCAGGGTCAGAAGGCGTACATTCGAGTTTCGAGCGCGGCTTACCAATGGGCTCGGGTAAAAATAGGAGGCTTGAGTTTCGACGTCGTCGCCAGCGATGGCAGGCCTATGTTGGCATCTCAATCGGTAACAGAGTTGGAAATGGGACCCGGTGAGCGCTATGACCTTTTGTTGACGGGCATCGTCCCAGGATCCTGGGAAGCGACTATTGAATACCTCGATGACCACAGCGGCGCCGTTCTTGGGACCGTAAAGACTGACATCGTAGTCATTTAATTGATTGCGGAAGGAGTCAAAGTTTCGCTGCCTTTCTACAAAGACCTCGATGTGTCATAAAAAAGCGAGCCCCATCCTTTCAGATGGAGCTCGCTTTCGTGAGTGAAGAACCAGGGGGATCTAGTACTCCAGATAGGCAACCCCGCGAGCATCGGCGCCCGCCAGGTCTGCGTAGATCTTGCCGGTCGCTGGGACATAAACCCAACCGCAAGAGCCGTTCAACACCGGGGTGTTGTAGTTCGATGGCATGGAGCGCACCGAGGCCAGGCCATTCACCGGGTTGACCGGAAGGTTCTGAAGGTAGGGGCCGCAGAAGCGATCTTCGAATTCGGACAACAATTCGGTACCACCATCTCCACGGCTTCGACCAATCAGCTGCGCTTCGATGTCGGCCTCAGCGCGGCCAGGCATCATTGGGCTGCCTGCAACCTCATGGTCCATGGAGAAGCGGAACACGGCGGTACGGAGGACGGTGAGGCTGTCGTGCAGCTCTACGTTCTTTTCGCCCTGTTCACCGGAGTTCGGCAAGGCAGTGAGGAAGGCCACTGCGGCTACTGCGAGCACGGCGGCGATGGTTTCGAAAAGGGGAAGACGTTGTTTCATGGTCCTGGGGGTTAGTGGCTTATCGGCATTTGCGATTTCCAACTTGACGCAGGAAGTATGCGACTTGAGTGCTCTCTGCAGCGGAAAAACCCTTGAAGCAACCTTATTTTTTTCTTGCGATTCCCCTAAACTCTGCGTTCTGAGGGCCGAAAGAAACTCTGTAGCCGAATGAAATGCCCCTAAAAGGCAGAATCAGCTGCTTGCCCCAAACGAAAAGGGCGTTAATCTTTCGGAAATCTTTTGCGCCTGGCTGCTGCCTTCCGCAAAAATAATCGAAAAAAGTCTCCGGAAATGCCGGAAAGGGCAGAAATAGCCAAATGCAACTCATCATCGCCGAGAAACCTAGCGTTGCCGCTGACCTGGCACGTGCGCTCCCTGGAACCTTTCAGCAGCAAGATGGCTACTGGGAAGGTCCGGAAACCATCATTTCGTGGGCCGTCGGCCACCTCCTGGAGCTCTCTGAGCCCGAGGACTACGATCCAGAGCTGAAAAACTGGTCCCTGGCCAACTTGCCCGTCCTCCCGGACCCGTTTCGGCGGCGGCCCCGTAAAGGGCAGTCCACACAGCTGCGCCTGCTGAAGAAGTTAGGCAAGAGCGGCAAGGTCAGCAGCATGGTCAATGCCTGTGATGCTGCGCGAGAAGGCGAGCTGATTTTCCGTGAAATAGCGGACTACCTGCAGTTGGATGTCCCCATCCAGCGCCTATGGCTCCAGTCGATGACCGCTGACTCGATTCGCGAAGCTTTTGCGGCTTTGCGTCCAGGCAAGGAATTCGAAGGTCTGAGTGCTGCGGCTTACTGTCGCGCCGAGGCTGATTGGTTGATCGGCATTAACGCAACCCGAGGCATCACCAAGCGCCTGAAAGGGCGTCGCGAGCGCGGAGTATGGTCCGCTGGTCGGGTACAGACTCCCACTTTGGCACTCATGGTGCACCGCGAGACCAAAGTTCTCGCTCACGTGCCGGTCGTGTTTTGGCGCTTGAAGGGAAGTTTCTTAGCCAATGGCCTGAGCTATGAAGGCCAGTACCGCACCGCCCGCAGTGGCAAAGATGTGGAGAAGGTTTGGAAGGAAGCCGAAGCCAAAGCCATCGTCAAGGCCTGTGAAAAACAGAGTGCTACGGTGGTTGAGAAAATCACTTCGAGTAAACGCGCGGTTCCAGCCTTGCACTCGCTGACTTCTTTGCAGAAGGAAGCCAACAGTCGTTTCGGATTGTCGGCGCGGCGAACTTTGCAGGCGGCGCAACGACTTTATGAAGGCCATAAAGTACTGACTTACCCGCGTACCGATTCCAACTGCTTGCCGCAGGATTACACCGGCCACGTGGACGATGTCCTGAAGACCTTGGCAACCGGGGATATGGCAGCCGCGTTTAGTGAGTCCGAGCGTCACACCGCCATTGATAAGGCAGCAACCTTGTTGTTAAAAGGTGGACTCAACAACACGAAGCGCAACTTTAACGACGCCGGTGTGAGTGATCACTTTGCGATCATCCCAACCGGAAACATTCCGGCATCGCCGCTTGGCGGTGACGATGCGCGCGTCTTCGAACTAGTCATGCGACGTTTCGTTGGCGCCTTCATGACCCCAAGTCATTGGGAGAAGGTGGTACGCGAAAGCAAAGTGGACCATGGTGGGGAGACTTACAAGTTCTTCACCGAAGCCAGCCGCATGGTTGAGCCAGGATGGCAGTTGGTCGATCGTCGGCCGAAGGCATCGGAGCAACTGGGTGCATTGGGCGTGGATCCTGGCGAAGTTGCACAAGGCAATGTGACCGAGATGCACCTAGATGAAGATTCCACCCGCCCGCCGAAGCGATACACCGAGGCAGGTCTCTTGAAGGCTATGGAGACGGCATCGGATATCGACTTGGACACTTGGGAGGACATCGAGGACGATGAAGCCATCCGTGTGATGAAAGACAAGGGGTTGGGTACGCCAGCAACTCGTGCGGACATCATCGAGGCTTTGATTGCGAAGGGCTATGTGTTACGCAGTGGCAAAACTCTGCGCGCATCGGCAAAGGGAATTACCTTGGTCGATTTTCTCGAGCGCTTGCAGGCCGATGATTTGGCAAAGGCATCGCAGACTGCGGAAATGGAGTCGCACCTTTATCAGGTGGAAAATGGCCAGCGTAGTCGCGAAGATTACATGAACGAAATCAAGGCGTCGGTCACTGAGTTGGTCGGCAAGTTGAGTACCTTTTCCTACGATGATCTTTACGCGGAGGAGGAATCCATCGGCAAGTGTCCGAAGGATGGCTTTGACATTCGCGAAGGCTTGAAGGGCTATCGTTGTGTGCGTAAGGCCAAAGGAACCCAGTACAAGCTCACCATTAAGAGTTTGGGCAAGGAAGCGAAACTGCCGCTGAAGGAAATGGCGGAGTTTTTGCAGAAGGAACTCGAGAAGATGAGCGATATGGTGTCGGTGGAGCCTGACATCAAGCGCACCAATGGTTATTTGAACTTTACCATCAAGGCTGAGCGCATGGTGGAGGAGTACATCGCGGAGTTGGTGCCAAAACTTATGGAAGTGGCTCCTGCCGATAGCTTGAAGGAAGACTTGAAGCTGGAGGCCGTCGAGCCAGATGCTTGTGGTTACACCATCTGGAAGGAGTTCCGCGGACGTTACATCAACCGCCCCGTTGCTTCGAAGTTGTTGGTCGAAAAGGATTCCGGTCCGATCGAAGGCTTTGTGAGTATGCGCGGCGAAACCTATGCCGGGCGTATCTTGGTCGATGAAGACATGAAGTTGGCTTTTGAGCCGGTCAAAGACTTCAAAGGCTCCGATGACGATGGCGCAGTGGCTCCAGAACTGGTTTCTTACCAGGTCGATGCCTCTGAGTTTGTCGCTTGTCCGCTTGGCAAGGGCATGATCATTGAAACTCCAACGCACTTTGAATCTTCCGAACCGAAAGGCATCAAGATGCCGCGAACGGTTTGTAAGCGCGAAATGCGCCGTGTAGATCTGATTCCATTCTTCGACCTAGAAGTCGGGCACACCGATTGGATTGAAGATTTCATCTCGCGCAAGGGCCGTAACTTCACCGCGCGTTTGGTGCGCAAGCCAAATGGCCGTCACGGATTCGAATTCAAGCCACGTGAAGGTGGACCGAAGAAGAAGAAAGTGGTGAAGAAGAAGGCCGTGAAGAAAAAGGCAACCAAGAAGAAAGCCACCAAGAAAAAGGCCGTGAAAAAAGTCGCGACCAAGAAAGTTTCTTCGGAGGATTAGGCAAGCGTGGACACCAAGCGTCTTGCGATGTGGTCGTGTCCGCGAACGGTGTCGACCGCACTGATGCGTAGTTTTGCGCAACGTGCGGATACGACTTGCGTAGATGAGCCGTTTTATGCGCACTACTTAAGTGCGACTGGCAAGCAACACCCCATGCGTGAGCAAGTCTTGGCGGCTTTGCCTCAGAATTGGCGCGATGTGGTTACGCAAACCCTGCTCGCGCCATGCGACAAGCCGGTGCAGTTCGTAAAGCACATGGCACATCACTTGGAAGGGGGAGTGGAGACCGATTTTGCACTAGATGATTCGGTCATCAACTTGTTTCTGATTCGACACCCGCGTGAAATGTTGCCATCGTTATTGCTGGACTTGGGGCAATTGGAAGCGATGGACATGGGCTATGAACGCCAGGTGGAATTGTTCCGCCGCTTGAAGGCTGCTGGACGATGCACCGCAGTCATCGACAGCACCGAATTGTTGGCGAACCCCGAAGCCATGTTGCGCGAAATTTGTGCAGCCGTTGGTTTGGAGTTTGATCCTGCCATGATGGAATGGCCTGCCGGGCGCCATGAGAGTTATGGTGTTTGGGCACCGGCTTGGTATGCAAAAGTGGAGACGTCGACCGGCTGGCGCAAGCACGTGCCAAAAACCGCCGACTTCCCCTGCGAGCTAGAGGATTTGCTACCGATTGCACTCGCGGCTTATGCAGAACTGTATGCTGCAGCTCTGCACCCCACCATTAAGTAGTCCATGACTGATTCCAAAACCCTCGTCGATGCTGCCCGCCAAGCCGCGCAGCAGTCTTACAGCCCGTACAGTAAGTTCGCCGTGGGTGCCGCGATTTTGTGGGACGATGCCACCCTCAGCGTAGGCGTGAATGTCGAAAACGCGAGTTACCCCTTATCGCTTTGCGCGGAACGCAGCGCGGTCAGTGCAGGTGTGACGCAGGGCAAGCGCCGCATTGTGAAGGTTGCGGTATGGGCCGATGTCGAAGATGTCGTCGCACCTTGTGGTGCATGCCGCCAAGTACTTTATGAGTTTTGTGGCGGCCAAGCTGCGAGTGTGGAAGTCATCCTCGCCGGACGTCAGGAAGTGCGCTCGACCCATCTAGGTGTCTTGCTGCCCGATGCCTTCGGCCCCGACTCCCTCGGGAAAGTTTGAGCTAGTCCTGCAAAAGCGGCGCTAAAACTTCCGTCGCCAAGCGTTCCGAGAACCAAGCTGCGCCTTGCGGTGCATAGTGGATGAAGTCGCGGAAGTGCTCCATGGGTAAGCCCCAATCCTCATGCAGATTGTAAAACTCGATGTCGAGCTCCTCTGCATGGCGCTCCATCCACTGCATATATGCTGCATAAGCACCTTGCTCGAAGTGTTCGAGTAATCCGGGGTAGAACGGTTGATGCACTAAGATCAACTGCACATCGTTCGCTTTGCACAGCTCGGCAATCTCACGCAAGTCTTCCGCCCATGCATCACTGGTGCGATATCCACCGACGCGAATCTTTTCACGCACGGCATCCTGCTCGGTGACCGGCTTCTGCCGCCGCTCCATCTTCAATTCATCCAACTCATACACGCCACCAAACTTTGCGGTGTGATGCGCACCTTCTGGAAAATCTTCACCGACCACACCCGATGCCATCCACAGCGCTTCGACTCCCCATGACAACCCATGAATGGCCTCCGCGATGTCGCGTTTGCGCATACGATTGGATTCGGTCAGTAACTCCCGTGGTCCAGCAAACCATCGCCAGTAAACCTCGGAGTCTGGATGGCGCGCACGGTCGGCATCCCAGAGGAAAGGTGCGGCTTCCAAAACAAAAACTTTCGGTCGCTTTATGGAGAATAATTCGCGTGCATAAAAGCGTGCGATCTCAGGCGTGGCGCCCGGCATAGCAAGGTTCCAAACTTCTGTGGGGCGTCCGAGTTGCGCTTCCAAGGATTGCGCAAGTGCTTCTGGCGCAATCGCATTACGCATAGAAGAAGTGCCGAAGAACACCACATCGACCTGGTTGGGGGAGTTCTGGAATCCTTCCACCACCTGTAGATAGCTGTGGTTCGGAACATCATCCCAACGCAAATTCAAATTTGCAGCCAGCCAGTTGGTGGCAGCTAAGGTGAGCGTTGCGCCAATCAAAAAACGCAGCAAGAAGGTGAAGTTCTGGCGCATTAGAATTGGAAGTAGATGAAAGGAGAGCCCTCAGTGGCGAGCAATCCACTCAGGCCGAGGATGCCAAGGAAGGCTACACCGAGAAGTTCTGGCGAAAGGCGGCGCCACCATCGTCGAATGGCGGGTCCGTAATATTCCGAAATGATGGTCATCGTCAGCGCTAAAACAATCAGAACCAAACCACGCATGGGCACTGGTCCAGCAACTTCACTTGCTGGACCTAAACGCACCAAAGACTTTCCGACTGCAGCGAGTTGGTCGAGGGTCTGTGTGCGAAAGATTGGCATGGCGATCAGCCAAATATGGAAGGTGAAGAAACGCTGCCACCAAATCCACCAAATCGGATCATCGGGCGAATCCACTTTGTTACGCGCCTTGCGTCCCATTTGGAACACGCGCGAGAAACAAATGGTGATGCCATCGACAATGCCCCAAATCACAAAGTTCAATCCTGCACCATGCCACACCCCGCTAAAGATGTTGGTGATCATGATGTTGCGGTAAGTCTTCTTCTCACCTCCGCGGCTGCCGCCCAACGGGATGTAAATGTAATCCCTCATCCAAGTCAGTAGCGTGATATGCCAGCGCCGCCAGATTTCCAAGTTGTTGCGCGCCATGAATGGGTTGTCGAAGTTCTTCGGCAAGCGGAATCCGAGCAACAAGGCACAGCCTATGGCCATTTGCGAATAGCCGGCGAAGTCACCGAATAGCTGAAAGGCAAAACCGTAAATGCCGGCCATCGCGCCGAAGAAGCCATAGGCATCGGGGTCGGAGTAATAGGGTTGGGCAAGGTCGGCGCCGATGACGTCGGCAATGATGACCTTCTTGAATAAGCCGGAAAGAATGTGATAAATGCCCATGGATAAATCCTCGCGGGTGGGCATGGGGTTGTTCTTTAACTGCGGCAAGAAATCACGCGCGCGCACAATCGGTCCTGCGACCAACTGCGGAAAGAATCCAACGAACAAAGCAAAGTCCAAGGCCGAGTCATGCGGCTTGATCTTTCGATAAAAAATATCCAGCGAATAGGAAAGAGTTTGGAAGGTGTAGAAGGAAATGCCGACTGGCAAAATCAGCTTCAAGGTATGAATGTTGCCGTTCATGCCAATCGCTTCAAGCAAGGCATTGGCGCTATCCACAAAGAAACCCATGTACTTGAAGGTGCCGAGCAATCCAATGTTCACCGCCAGGCTAACCCACAGCCAATATTTCCTTTGCTGCGGCCGTTCTTCTGCCCCAATCTTGGCGCCGACAAACCAGTCAATCGCGGTACTCACCCAAATTAAAAACAGAAAACGATAATCCCATTGCGCGTAGAAAAAATAGCTCGCCAGCAATAGGAACAACTTCCTCCACACCGGGCGGCGGGACAAGAGCGTGTTTCCCACAAAGATTGCAGGGAAAAACAGCAGGAAAATGACGCTATTGAAAACCATGAGTACCGGGAGGGTTGACCCGATAAGGAAGAGTATTCCATGGTAGGCTTGTTTGATGCCCAAAAAAACCTCTTCCGACCTCAATCCTAAGCAAGGACTTGACCGGCCGGAGCTGTTTTTCAATCGCGAGTTGAGTTTGTTGGAATTTCAACGTCGTGTCTTGGCGCAGGCAAAAGATGATCGGCTTCCCTTATTGGAGCGATTGCGGTTTTTGACCATTTGTTCAAGCAACTTAGACGAGTTCTTCGAAATCCGCGTGGCTGGGCTCAAGGAGCAGGTTAAATATGGTTTAGATAAGCCGGGTGTCGATGGCCGGTCACCCCATGAGGCTCTGGCCGATATCGCATCGGTGACTCATCATTTGGTCGACGAGCAGTATCGAGTGCTGAATGAGCAGGTCTTGCCAGGTCTGCATGAAGAAGGCATTCGTTTGTTGCGCCGCCGCGAATGGACTGCGCATCAGCAAGCTTGGGTCGAGGAATATTTCCATGAACAGGTGCTTCCGGTGCTCACTCCAGTGGCACTCGACCCCACGCACCCATTTCCAAGGGTGTCGAATAAGAGTTTGAACTTCTTGGTCGAGGTGAACGGTGCCGATGCCTTCGGTCGCGACGTCTCCTTAGCCGTAGTGCCAGTCCCGCGTTCCTTGCCGCGGGTCATCCCTCTGCCAGAGGAACTTTGTAATGGATATCGTGGTTACCTCATGCTGTCGGCGGTGGTGCACCACAACATCGGGGTGATTTTCCCCGGATTACGCGTCGACGGATGTCACCAATTTCGCGTCACCCGCAACAGCGATTTCCATCTCGATGAGGAGGAGGTTGATAACGTTTTGAAGGCGGTAAAGTCGCAACTTTCGCACCGCCACTTCTCGTATCCGGTGCGCATGGAGGTCACTTCCGATTGCCCGCCCGACGTTGCCCGCTTCCTGCTCGACCGTTTCGGCATGTTGGAGGAGGAGTTGTATCGGGTGAAGGGTCCGGTGAACCTGCATCGCATGGGAGCTCTCTATGGACGCGTTGACCGCCCCGATTTAAAAGAAACGCCCTTCCTTCCGGGAGTGCCGCATGATCTGAATGAGGAAGAAAACCTCTTCGCATCTATTCGACGAAAAGATCACCTGCTCATGCATCCGTACCAATCCTTTGGCCCGGTTTTGGATTTACTTGGTCAAGCGGCACGAGATCCGAACGTACTTGCTATTAAGCAAACCTTGTATCGCACTGGCGAGGACTCCCCGGTGGTGGCGCAGCTGGCCAAAGCGGCACGTGCTGGAAAGGAAGTGACCGTGGTCATCGAGTTGCGCGCACGTTTTGATGAAGCGGAGAACATTGAACTTGCGAATACCCTGCATGAGGCGGGCGCGAATGTTCTGTATGGAGTCGTCGGATATAAGACCCACTCCAAAATGCTTTTGATTGTGCGTCGGGAAGCAGGCAAGTTGCGTCGCTATGTGCATTTAGGCACCGGCAATTATCACCCTGGTAATGCTAAGGGTTACACCGACCTCGGTTTGTTTACCAGCGATGAAGGTTTGGCTTTAGATGTGCACCATGTGTTCCTGCAGCTCACCGGACTCGGTCGTGCGCCGCAGCTAGATGGCCTGTTGGTCGCACCCAACAACTTGTATGAGCAGCTGCTACAACGCATCGAAGCGGAGGCGCAGGCGGCGCGGAATGGTAAACCTGCATCCATCCAGGCCAAGGTCAATAGCCTGTCAGATAAGGGAGTGATTCAAGCTCTCTACAAGGCATCGCAGGCGGGGGTGCGGGTCGATTTGATTGTGCGTGGCATCTGCCGACTGCGGCCCGGCATTCCCGGCATTTCGGAGAACATCCGTGTGCGCTCGGTCGTAGGCCGCTTCTTGGAACATACGCGCGTCTTCCGTTTCTATTCTGGAGGCGATGACTTGGTTTATGCCGGTAGCGCCGATTGGATGGAACGCAACCTCCATGGCCGCGTAGAAACCTGCTTCCCGATTCGCGATGAAGTGCTCAAACAACGCGTAATCGAAGATGTTCTGGAAGCCGGCATGGCCGATGACACCGACGGCTGGGAATTACTTTCCGATGGCAGCTATGAACGCGTCGCCCAAGTCGGAGAGGCTGCATTCAATTCTCAAGATGCCGCGCTTGCTAAGTACGCGACTTAAAAGCTAGCGAAAGCTGAAGGTGTATCCAGCGGTGGACCAAATCTCTGCTTCCCGCTGCAAATCCATTTCAGTAAGTGGGTGCTGCTGTAACCAGTCTTCTGGATAACTCAGATCCAATCCATTCTCCAAACCTTGCGCCTTGGGAGTTATGGGCTGCGCGCGCCGCATACGGTGCAAGTGCGACGCCAAACGCAGAAGCAAGGTCAGATGTAGGCCTCGTTGTTGGTCCGCCGCTGCAAGCTCATCAACTTCATCCACATGGAAACGGTTGCGATGATTGCGAATCAAAAACGCGAGCAACTGCGATTCTGTGCGCGAAAAGCCAGGCATGTCCGAGTTGCGCACCAAATAGGCACCATGCCGATGATATCCAGTATGGCGGACCGCCAAACCAACTTCATGTAACTGGGCTGCCCAACGCAGCAAGCTCATTTTGGCAGCACCCAAATCCCAGATGGCGCACATGGCTTCCGCTAAGCGGAGTGCCGTGCGCGCAACACCCTCGGCCTGAGCGTCATCCACAGCGTAACGTTGCATCATGGCGGTAACGGTTTGACCGCGTGCATCTCTTTGCTGCAAACGGCCCAATAAATCTTGTAGCAAGCCTTCGCGTAATGCGCCCTCGGAAGTTTGCAAAGTGGAAACTTCCAACTCCTGCATGACGCCAATCAGAATCGCTAATCCACCCAGAAAGGTCCGGCGGCGGGCTTCTTTCAGTCCAATCAGTTTTAAGTCGCTTAGGTTCTCAAAACGCAGTAAGTCTTCGCGCAAATCTGACAAGCCTTCCAGGGTAATTCCAGAATCGGAAAACTGATTCTCAACTAAGATCCGCGCCATAGACAATGCCGTGCCTGAAGATGCAGTCACTCGCCCAAAGGTATGGCTCAAAAACGCCTCTCGCACAGGCTCCACCTGATGCCGTGCCGCCAGAATTGCTTTGTGGAAACGCTTTCTGCCTATGGTGCCATCGGCAAAAAACCGTTCGCTCCAAGTACCACTGCCGAGGCTTAAGCTTTCCGCCAAATGCGCGCCATCTCCAGAATCGCCGCAAACAATTTCAGTGCTTCCGCCACCGATATCTACATTCAACAGATGCTCTTCCGCACCAAGGTCATAACGAACCCCGCGGTAAATCAAACGCGCCTCTTCCTCGCCCGATAAGATTTCAATACGTCGGCCTAATGCGGCTTCGGCCAAGGCTAAAAAATCCTTGGGTTGCTTCGCAGCTCGGAAAGTGTTGGTTCCAACCGCACGCACATGCGTGTCAGGGAGATCTTCCAATCGTTGCCGAAAGCGCTGCAAGCACCTCAGTGCGCGTTCCACGGCCTCTTCCTGGAGCGCGCCCGACTCATCTAGGCCAGATGCCAGGAAAACGCGCTCCTTCATGCGGTCAAGAACCTCCAAACCCGCATCTCCAGAGGCCGCGACCACCAAATGAAAGGAGTTCGAGCCAAGATCTACCGCCGCAGCGAGTTGGGTCCTGCTTTCTGAAGCCATGAAGCCTCACCATTAGAGCGCATTGCGATTAAACTAACAACATGCTCCTGATTTCCATGACCCTGTTGTGCTCGATTGCGATTCAAACTCCCGAAGCACCGCAACTCGAAGTGGTGCGACCTCCAGCACCGCCGTCGAAGCAGATCGCAACACGCGATTTAATTGCAACTCCCATTCCACTCGAGTTAGAAGAGGATGGACGATTCCCCACTTTGGCGGCTGACCCTCAAGGCAAGGTTTATCTCACTTGGTATGGACGCGGTACCCAGAAAGGTGAAACTAAGTTGCAGCAAAAAGTTTGGACGGGAGAAGCTTGGAGTCAGACTCAAACCGTCGCTGCCGGCGGGGGATGGATGGTCAACTGGGCCGACTTCGCAAAGTTCAGCATCGATGAAAGCGGAAGTGCCATGGTGACTTGGCTTGCCGGCGCACACGGACACGGTGGTTACGGTGTGATGTATCAAAAACGTCGCGAAGCCGGAGCTGGGTGGACGGAGCCGAGAGCTTTGCATCAAGATAAAGATGCGGTTGAACACGGTTTCGTTTCGTTACTTCCTTTGGACGATGGCAACTTCTTCGCTACCTGGATTCAATCCACGGCAAAAGGGCCGCCCACCGATTTGCGCTTCGCGACCTATAGTCCCACGGGAGTGCCGCATGAAGAACAGGTATTGGATACTCGGATTTGCGATTGTTGCGCAACGGCTGCGGTACGTCTAGATAATGGCGAAGTACTCATCGCGTATCGGAATCGTAGTGAAGCGGAAGTGCGTAACATTCAAATGCTGCGCGGGCTTCCGGAGGCCGGATCTGAATGGACCAGTCCAAAATTTGAGGAACCGCAAGATTGGATGACCGCTAGCTGTCCGGTCAACGGTCCCGTACTCACCGCTCAAGGTCAGTTCGTATTGCTGGCCTATTATCACCAAGGTCCTAAGGGCCAAGGTCAGGTGAAGTATTCCTGGTCGAACGATGGGGGAGTTAGCTTCACCTATCCAAGCATTCTGCAACGCAAAGACCCAATCCTCGGGCGCGTTGGGCTGGCCATGTTGAACGAACAAACCGCGGTGTTGAGTTGGTTAGAGCGCAGTGGGAAGACTTCCCGATGGATGGCTTGTACGCTTGATACAGACGGGAAAGCTGGGGATTCCATCGTTCTTGGCGAGGTGAAGGGCGGTCGTGCCGATGGTTTTTTACAGCTTGCTTCCGCTCAAAACAGCGTATTGGCTGCCTGGACCGCTTCGAATGGCAAGTCGCTGAAAGTGTCTGAGATAAAGGAAATGGACAAGAAATAGGAGGTCGCAAAGCACGGTGGAGCCTATTTATGTGATATTCTTCCCTTCTTAGAGTCTTTACACGACCGTTGCCCCCCATCACCCCCATGCGTTTTCTGCTTCTAGCGCTGCTTGCCGGCGCCTTTCTCCCCGCTCCACTCACTGCCGCGCAATCCCAGCAGGCAGATGAGGAGGAGGCCTTGCACCTAAGCGGTCGCTGGGAAGATTCCTTTGATTTTCCGCTCGCGCTTTTTTGGCCGACGGTAAAGAACTTCAAGGCGGTGCATATGGCGCTGATTCCAATGAGTGTGCCTTTGCCGGGTGGAAATAATTTGCGTGGCAAGATTTTGGCCTGGGGTGACCACCGCGCTTTTGGAAATGAATGGCGCTCGGCCTGGATGGTGATTGATCCTGAAACGCATGCCATGTTGGCTGGCGGTATTGTCAGCACGGTCCACGAGGCAAGCTTGAATGGCGCGAATGAAGGAAGCATTTTTTGCTCGGGTCATAGTTGGACTCCGGAAGGGAAATTGTTGGTTGCGGGAGGCATGTACTTGCCAGGATTGAAGAATGGAAACCGCTTGGTTTACCTTTTTAATCCAGAGAATATTGCAACGGGCTTGGACCCATGGGAACGCCAACCCGATCTTGCAGTGGGTCGTTGGTATCCAACGGTCCTCAACATGGCTGATGGCGAGACCATGCTCATCCTTGGCGGGAAAAGCCGTCGTTCGGAAGTGCAAGATTCTTACACCGAATACCGTTGGGCAACCAATACTTTTTCGCCGGTGGTCGCTGAGGGACCTCCGGGAGACGAAACTTCTTGTCAGGGTTTGTACTTTTACCCGCGCACGCATTTATTGCCGAGCGGCGACATTTTCTTCTCCTGCTTTATGCAGAACTCGGCGTCGGTGAATCCTTTGACTCGGCAGAATCGGCGTTCTGAGCTAGATTGGGATGATTCCTATCAGGTCGACAACATTGAACTACGCGTTTACGGCGAGAGTTTGCTGCTGCCGGTACGACCTGGAGACACTCTTGCAGATACCCGCATTCAAGTCATGAATGGCGAGATTTACGATGAGTGTGGTTACGGCGTTTCGCTTGGCGCGAGCAACATGGTGGAGGAGATGAGTTTCAATCCTGCCGACCCGCATTACAAAAAGTGGAGTGACGCGGAAGCAGCCGACATGAGGGAGAAGCGTTGGTTCCCGAATATGGTGATTCTTCCTGATGAATCGCTCATGGTGATTGGTGGCGAGGACGATGACATCATCTTTCCTCGCAAGCGTCCGGAAATACGCGAAGATGGTCTTTGGCGTTACGTTGCAAGACCTGATTCTGCACGCGGTTATCACTCCACGGCTATGTTGCTTCCCGACGGACGCATCATGACCGGTGGTGGCGACCATCGTCGTTCTGATTACCAGATTTTCGAACCGCCTTATCTGTTCCGCGGCGACCGCCCAACCATCACCACGGTTTCGGCACATAACTTTGAGTATGGCCAGAGCTACACCGTGAACCACACCGAGAATGTGGAGACCGTCGTGCTCATGCGTCCTGGTTCGCGCACCCACCACTTCGATAATGATCAGCGCATGGTCATTTTGCACGAAGGGCTCAGTAGCTCCGGAAGCGTGACCTTCACCATGCCCACCGATGCGAACCTCGCGCCTCAAGGCTACTACATGATGTTCGCCGTTTCACCCGACGGCGTGCCTTCGATGGCGGAGTGGGTGCACGTTCGCTAAGCGACGCTCCTTGGAAGCCGAGCAGGAGTCATTCCGCATTCAACCGGCGCTTGCGCCCCCCGGACGTCGTCAGCGGAACCCACCCTTATCTAAAGATAAGGGCAGAACCCGCTTCCTTGCCGGGAAACGCAATCACTCGGCTGACTACGCAAGCACTCCTACTCGGCTTGCGCCGAAGGTCCTGACCTTTGCCCGACGCTACAATCTCCGCCACTGTCTCCGTAGCTCAGCTGGATAGAGCACCGCTTTCCCTGCAAGCCGAGCAGGAGTCATTCCGTATTCAACCGGCGCTTGCGCCCCCCGGACGTCGTCAGCGGAACCCACCCTTATCTAAAGATAAGGGCAGAACCCGCTTCCTTGCCGGGAAACGCAATCACTCGGCTGACTACGCAAGCACTCCTACTCGGCTTGCGCCGAAGGTCCTGACCTTTGCCCGACGCTACAATCTCCGCCACTGTCTCCGTAGCTCAGCTGGATAGAGCACCGCTTTCCTAAAGCGAAGGTCAGAGGTTCGAATCCTCTCGGGGACGCCATTCTTCCGGCCTTCTTCGCACAGGTGCGAAAGGCCTGCAGAATGCCGACCCCGCGAGTCTTCTTTGGCGAAGGTGGAGCTCGCTGACGCAAGCCCCGCTGCGCGTCGAATCCTCTCGGTGATGCCACACGTCCGATCTTGGGTGTTCCCAAGTTGGAACATTTCGACCGAGGACTAGCCTCCTGGATTGGCATGGAAATTGCGCAAAAGGCTACCATGTACCGAACAACCCTTCGCATATTCCCGTGGATGATGGCTGCCACAACATCTGTATTGTTGTTCACGGCGCCAGGATACGCCCAGACCGTCGGTGGAGCTGTTGAAGCGTTGCAAACATGGGACGGCGCTGCAGCAGACGATCAATTCGGCTATTCGACAGCAGCTGCGGGCGACGTCAACGCCGACGGGGTCCAAGATATTTTGGTCGGTGCATGGCACGCTTCTCCAGCTGGACTTGCAAACGCCGGCTCAGCCTTTGTCTATTCCGGAGTTGATGGCAGTCTGCTTTACCAATGGGATGGAACCTTCGCGGGCGACACCATGGGCAAGTCCGTTTCTGCAGCCGGCGACGTCAACCTAGATGGATATGCCGATGTTTTGGTAGGTCTCGTCGGTGCAGACCCCAACGGCTTGGATGGTGCGGGAACGGTTTTGCTTTACTCCGGAATGGATGGATCCATCCTTCAACAATGGGATGGACCCAATGCTGGCGACGCCTATGGTGCATCCCTGGCAAGCGTTGGAGATCTCAATGGAGATGGTCTTCCCGACGTCGTGATTGGAGCACCTGGTAACGATGCGGCAAATGTCTATTCCGGCGCAACAGGAACTCTGATTTATTCTTGGAGTGTTAGCAGCAACCCGACTGAAAACTTCGGAGTGGCGGTTGCGAATGCCGGAGATACAAATAGCGATGGATTTGAAGACGTCATCATTGGCGCAAACTGGGCAGGTGGAAGTTCGGCGGAAGGCGCGGCCTATCTTTACTCTGGGGCGAACGGCAATCTGCTATTCCGCTTTGCCGGGCTCAACGATGGAGACGGACTCGGGCGTGCGGTATCTGCTGCAGGAGATCTCGATAACGATGGGTTCGCAGACATTCTGATTGGTGCTCCTTGGGCAAACTCCAATGGGAAAATTGGCTCCGGTGCCGCTTCGGTTTATTCTGGCGCAACGCAGCAAGTGATCTATCAGTGGGGAGGAGAGGGGAATGGAGATAACTTTGGATACTCCGTTTCAAATGCTGGAGACTTCGATGGCGATGGCCAGCTCGATGTCATCGTAGGCGCTTACTTTGCTCGTGATCAGTATGGTCTTTCGGTCGGTAAGGTTTCCGTCTACTCCGGCGCGGATGGCAACTTACTCTTCGTCGAAGAAGGCGCGGCCGATGTACGAAGTTTAGGGAACTCCGTCGATGCTCTGGGCGATCTAAATCAGGATGGGCGCGACGATGTTCTTGTTGGCGCCTATCGCAGTAACCGCAACGGCAAGGCAGACTCAGGATCCGTTTTCGTTTTCCGATTTAATCCTATTTTGTCCACCAACACCACCGCTCTATCCGCATCGCAAGGTGGCACCATTCATCTGGATTTAGACTTTCCCGATGCTGCTGCATTGGAAAACTACGTAACTTTGATTTCGGCGACTGGCACTGGCCCCATGGTTCGCGGCATCGCAATCCCTCTCACTCCCGACGCCTTGTTACAGCAAAGTGCCGTTGGCCAGTATCCGGTCAGCACTTATCTCAACTTGCACGGCACCTTGAATCCTCAAGGCGAAGCCGCGGCAAGCATCACCTTTCCCGCGGGCATGCCACAAGGTTTGATTGGTCGTACTTTTTGGCTCGCAACCATCGCACACCAGCTTGGGCGTTTGCCGAACTACAGCTCGGTAGCCATCCCAATTCAAGTCGGCCCGTAACTACCGCGCAGCAGCACGCTTTTTTCGCACGAAGTTGGTGATGAAGCGGAAGGCCGATTCATCCATCACATGAGCCTGCGCCTTGCTGGCGACCTTCCACCACTTCTCACTTTGCACGGCGCGTAAATCCTCAAGGGTTAGGCCCATGTGGTTCACCGCATAGGCCTGGCGGTCTTCCGGCTTACGTAAGGCGCTGGAGTTTGGGAAGCCTTGCGCAGAAAAGTGGTTTGCAGAGTCGAGCATCAAGCCATGGCCCATGCTGAACCAAGCAGCGAGATCGCCGGCACCCCAACGCGCAGCGCAGGCAGGGCTATCCATTAAGACTTCGCAACGCTCGGGGGTTAAGACATCAATCAAGTGCGCGCCTTCCAGAGCGTAATAGGGCTCAGTGCCCTCCTCGAAAACGCCCTTCAGATAAGGGCTTGCAGCTACCGTCATTTGCGCTTTCACGAAGTCGCGCAAGTTGCCGGAGATGTAGCGTTGCACCGGCTGCATGACTCCTGGCTCCACCTGCACCACGGTCCCCTGTAGAGCCCAGCAACTTGAGAAAAGGTAGCCGCCAGTGAGGACAAACCATTGCAGGTACTCCACATCTTGCATCGTGCAATCGCCGACGCAGTTGGAAACGAAAACTCCAAAGGGATGCGCCTCGGCGGTGGAGAGTAATCCTTTGCCTGTCAAAGAGTGCTGAATTTCACGACGCTGCATCAGGCTTTCAATGTGATCCGCTTCGCTTTGATAAACGAAAACATCCATTTCTTTATACGGCTTACTCAAAGTGCCGTTATCGAAGTCGGCATATTCGCGGCCGCGTTTGCGCGCCTCTTCTGGAGTTTGAATCATGACGATGCCTTGATTTGCTTCCCACCAAGTGCGGTACGGCTCTGGAGCACGTTCGAAATCGCGGTAGGTCACGGTTTGCAAAAACTCATGTGCAGTTCGTGCGACCAACGGCTCAGGGTCCGCCAACATTTCAATCGCGACGGGGATGGCTCCCTTTTGGAAGAGGTGTGCTAAACCTACAACCGCTGCGCCGCGTCTGCGCCAATCGGAATCTTTACACAGCACTTCCAGAGCAGCCAAGGCTTCCGGTGTTCTGGTTTTTCCCAACGAGACCGATGCCACCACAGCAACTTGCCAATCGAGGTCGGAGCTAAGTTTGATGAGCGGTCCTACGGTTTCACTAAATCCAGGAACACCGACTGCAACCGCGGCCAAACGTCGGACGAGGGGGTCGGAGTCGTTCTCGATACGGTCCAACAAGGAGGCGATGGTGGCGGTGTCGATTTCTTGGCGTTCGAGTAAAGCGGCCATAGCAGCACGTCGGACGCGAGGAGAAGCGTCATCTTTAAGCACTTGGCGTAAGGAAGTGCGCGTGCCGTTGTCGGTCTCGGCATCGACCGCCAAGGCCCATGCTGCGGTTGCACGCGCTGCATCCAACGACGCTGAGTCTTGCATGCGCGAAAGGAAAGCCCCGCGAATCTGGGATCCCAAGACAGAACTGCGTACTTGCTCTTGGTTGAGAAGGTTGCGTGCTACCACCGCAATGCGCCAAGCTGCATCGTCATCGGTTGGAGTTTGCGAAAAGAAATTGGAGGCAAGTTCCAACGCAGCATCGGAGTCGCGCCCTGGGCGTTCTTCCAGCATGGCGGTCATCGCCAACGCCAACCTGCGCGCTTCCACGGTTCCTGTATTGCTGGCCAACAATCGCGTACGCAGGATCGGGAAGGCATCGTCCCATGGTGCTCGCGCGACGGCTTCAATCGCAGCGATACGCACCAATAAATTTTCATCCTTCATCGAGCTTTCAAAAAAGAACAATCGCGTTTCTTCCCTCAGCAAGTGCAGAGTTCCCGCAGCCCCTGCACGCAAATACGTTTTTTTTCGCTTCTTCGCAGTCTTCTCCAGTGCCTTCCAAAGATCCTCAGAAGTAGCTCCTCCCGGAAGCGCCGCTAACGCTAGATAAACTAAAGAGCCTTCATCGTCATTGGCAATCGACTTGCACATAAGCTTGATGCCGGCCTCTAAGTCATAATCCGCAATCGCCCGCGCTGCTGCAATGCGTACTTGGCCAACTTGGGTGGTGATCGCCAACTCCACCAAAGATTTGGTCGGGTCGAGCGTTTCCCAACTCCCCAAAGCTGTCGCGGCCGCCATCTGAACGCCGTAATCGGAGTCCTTCAAAGCCTTCACCAAAGCCTTGCCACTTTTCTTACTTCCATCCGTCGCCAAAATCGGAATCGCCTCAAGACGGATTTCCGCTTGCTTGGATTTCATTTGCTTCTGCGCGGAAGCAAGATTGACTTCCTGGATGGCGCAGGGGTGAAGAAGGGGAAGGAGAAGTAGGGCGGGCAAAAACATGGGGCCTAGGGCAGGGACGGGAGGGGGCTTTAGTGTGCGACTTGCCTCTAGTTAGGTCAAAAGGCGTGTGTCATTTGATTGTGGCGGATCAATCTCAGGGCGTAGCCTACCGCGATTTTGCGGTAGCAGGAGCCACTCCAACATTTGGGCGGAGGAGGCCGAGCGGGTAATGTTTAAACATGCTTTCTCTTGCCTGCCTGGTGTTGTGGAGCGCGCAATCCACTTTTGATGTCGAAGGAGACGATTGGTTCAATCATGCGATGGCGCAAGCCCCGTTAGATTCTGGCACAGCCAGCGAAGGAGAGTTTCGTATCTTTCATGAAGGCATCGGCGAACTTCCCGAACAAGGGTATTTCAAAAAGCATGACCCCGGCGAAATCGCGGAGTTCCACCTTTTCCTGCCTGACGGCTTAGATGCAAAGAAACGCTACCCACTGCTCATTGTTTACCACGGAGGTAAAGATGGCGGTTCCGGGAAAGGAACTCTGCGCAGCATGGCAAAAATTTCGACTAAGCAGCATCCGGTGATTGTGTTGTCGCCCAACATGTACACCATGGATGCCTACTATGAAATGCTAGAGGTCGAAAAGTTGCCGATTGATCCTGCGCGTGTGGTGGTGTTTGGGTTTTCATCCGGCGGCATGGGTGTGTTGTCTTCCATGAAAGAATTCGCGCGCACGGAGGGACAGTTTCAACCTGCGACCTTAATTACTGCAAGCACTACTGCCTCCATGGGGCATGTGACTTACCCATCGGCTCCTTTGATTGTGCTTGCAGGGGAAAAGGAAACTCCGGAGTTTATTAAGAACGAGATTTTGAAGAACCGTCGGCGCACTTGTCGGCAGTATTCCATCGCTATGCAGGAGGTCATGCAAGAAGTGCGTTATTTGGAAATGCAAGGGCATGGCCATACCTCGGGGAAGGCGGAGCATCTTGCGGTGGTGCAAAACCTCATCCGTGCTTTGCCAGATCCCCATGTAAAACTGAAAACGTCTCGCGTACCGCCGGAGTTGGAGTCTCTAGTGGCCTTTGCTAAGCAGGGGGATTGGGTGCGCATGGCATCGGAAATACAACGTTTGGATCAAGATGCAGCTTGGGCGACTCAATCTAGCTATAAAACGCTTCGCAGTAAAGTTTTGAAAGCCATGGAGTCCGCGGTCAAGGACGACGTTAAATTCCTGTCCAAAATCGGGCCTAAATCAGAAGCTTGGCAAATGCTGCGTGCTTTTCAGATTTATGATCGCATCGTGCAACTGCCAGAACTCTTTACGGATGGCAAGAGTGGAGCACGCATCACTAAATCCATCGCTGGGATTGAAAAAATGAAACGGTGGCAGATGGAACTTCGCGCGCGTCAGGAATACATGGACATCGTGAAGGATCCAAAATCAGAAACACTGCGCGAAGATTTGGAAGCGCTGTATTTAGAAGCAGCTAATACCGAGTATGGTGGACATCGTACTCTTGAAATGTTGTTAGCTCTAAAGGGGTGAACCGATGAACTTCCTACCTTTCTGTTGCTTGCTCCTGAACGCGACTTTACTTCCACAGCAGGAAGATCCAGCGGTGACTGCCGAAGAGGCTACAGCGCAAGCCATTCAGAACCCATACTTCGAAGTCGGGGAGTGGCGCGTGTGGCGGGACGATGATTCGCCCATCCTGGAACTCCCTTCCATGAAGCGGATCGACAAAGAGGAAAAGGCTGTTTCGATCACATTGGAACCAATTGCTCCGAAAGAGCGCATGTTCCCGAATCCACTCACGCTCGACAAAGAGGGTGCGCTCGGAGAAATCATCTACTCCAAGGATGGCGACTCCAAGACCTTCTCCGGCATGTGGGACGACGTCTATGCCAGTTGGTCTGGCCTACACGGTTATGTGCGTCCGAATTGGCGCGGTGTGGATGGAAGTTTGATTCAGGTGAAGGATCAAATCATGGATTTCGTCGATGGCAAACACGCAAGCATGATGCTCGCGGGTGTGAACTTCGTGCATCAATCGACGACCGGCATGGCGCACACCATTACCAATGGTTACAGCCTCGGCATGACCACGAGTTATGAGCGCCTGTACTTTGCCGATTGTTTGGTCACTAGCCCCGCGCACAGTTCGTTTACGGATTTGCTTCCTGAGAGTTCGTCGGATCTTTACATCGCCCATGTTCCGACTTTGTTTAACTCAGTAGGTTCTTCGAATAGCGAGACTATGGCCATCACCAAGATGATGATGGTCGGGGGTTTTCTTCCTCCCGAAACGAAATTGCTGCTCAAGCGAAACGGACTTTACCCTTCCGCCCTGCTTTATATCTGGAAGGCTTCGCTGCCTTATGAAGTGCCCTATGATCACGAATTGCGGCATCGTGTCGCATACAAAGCGGTTGGCAATCGAAACACCTATCCAGAAAAATACTCCGCAGCTGGAATCGAGAAAGGTGATTTGAGCTTGGCCTTTCACCAGTACGATGACCTGCAGCATGTGCAGAATATGGTGCAGATGGCTAGCTCTATGCAGATTGCACCCCCGGAAGCGGTCTTCAAAGTAGAAAGCTTGGGCGATGGCACCCTGCATTATGCGCTCAAGAAGTCGGCTGTAATCCTGCAAGAAGAAGGGCAAGATGTCGAGCTGCTGGTGTCGGTTGCTGAAAGCTATGACTTACAAAACCTTCCTCTGCAAATGCGCTGGAAGCTTCTTTATGGACAACGGGAAACCACCATCGTGCAGGATCCGGCGAACCCCATGCAGTACCGCATAAAGGTGCCATGGTCCGACGATCTGCCCGAAGGCCGTACTGCGATTGCACTCTTTGCCAACAACGGCACCTTGGATGGCAATCCTGCCATCATCACGGTCTATCGCAAGAAAAGCGATCTACCTCCCAACGGTGGTGGTTATGGAGACTATAAATTCCCGTTAACATTCTCCAATCAACGCCCAGCCATGATTGGACTGATGGACCAATGGGTGAAGCCTGGAAAAGAGTTGCGAATCCCACTGCAAGCCATGGACCCGGAAGGCAGCATGGTAAGTTTTTATAAGCGTGCGGGAGAGGTTGGTGAGATTATTGGCGATGAGTTCGTTTGGAGATGTCCAAAGAAAGAAGAGAAGGGTGTCAGGAACGTGACCCTTATAGCTTCCGATGGAACTAGCGGAAATAGTTATGCCGGCAAGAAGATTCAAATTCACGTAGGGCAACCTGAACGAATGGCGGTGATCTCCGCAAAAGAATTTGTGGGTGTGGCTCCCTGGAAGGTAAAGTTTTCAGCGAAAGATTCCATAGGTAGAAAATCAAAAACCAAATTCACTTGGGAAATCTTGAAGGTGGGAGAAAAGCCAGCCAAAGGGAAAAAGGAGAAGCTTGCCAAGGGCCGTGAGCATAGTTTCACCTTTAAAGAACCGGGGCGTTACTCCGTTCAAGTGTGGATGGATGGCAACGCCGATGAATCTCAGGTTGTGGAAGTCTTGGCGTTGGAAAAAAAGAAAGCGAAGAAGACTGGCGCGTTGTGGGTGATCGGAAATGGAGTTCGTATTTCCGAAAAGGAACACGCGCCCAATGCCTTCGAGGGTACTGATTTTTTGTCAGTTTCTTTGGGGCAATCCCATCTGCGCGAATTCGTTTTGTGGAATGCATCGAGCTCAAAATTGCGTTTCGATTCCAAGAAGCCCATTCAAATAGTGGGGGAGTTCGCCGATGACTTCCAACTGGTTGCTGAGCCACGTACCTTGCTGAACGGTCATGGGCTAACCACCTTTTCTATTCGTTTTACGCCACACCAGATTGGCGCCTCCACCGCAACCGTGGTGGTTGGACCTCCATCCAAGCGAGTGGAGTATGTGGTGCGCGGGATTGGGATTGAGTAGGCGCGTTTGCGAAGGCTGAGTTAATATGAGCCCAAGGCCATTCGTCGCCTCAGTCACCCCCTGAGGGAATCCCACCTTCGCAACGATTTCGACTTATGCAATCCCCCCGGCAATCACCCCTCCTGACTATCGCCCTTGGAATCTTGTGGCTCACATCTTCCATGTTTGCACAAACGGAAGGAGGAGAAATGGAAACCTTGTGGCAAAAAAACGGTGCAGAGGCCGGTGATTTATTTGGTCATCGCACATCTCCCGCTGGCGATGTCAACGCAGATGGAGTGATGGATGTTCTGGTCGGTGCATGGCGCGCATCGCCTGGTGGAATCTCACGCGCTGGTTCCGCCTATGTTTATTCTGGAATCAATGGCACCTTGCTCTTGCAGTGGAATGGGTCGCATCCACAAGAAGCTCTCGGTAAATCGATTTGCGCTGTAGGCGATGTCAACGGCGACGGTTTTGATGACATCCTCCTTGGTGCGCCAGGCGCCGATACGCATGGCCTTGAAGGTGCCGGCTTTGCTTTGCTTTGTTCTGGGCGCGATGGCTCGCCGCTCTATAAGTGGAATGGTGTTGAGGAACAAGGCGCCTTTGGTTCTGAGGTCGCACGGGTGGGTGACCTAAACGGAGACGGCCTGTCCGATGTGTTGATTAGTGCTTCAGGCCTTGGCGAGGTCTACGCTTTTACGACTGGGAATGGTGACTTGCTGCGTGAATGGCATGGAAGCCCACGGCGAAATGGCTTTGGAGTTTCCATCGCCGCCCTCCGTGATTTAGACCACGATGGCATCGATGAAGTTTTGATCGGCGCGCATCTCTCCGGCGGTAGTGCACCACGCGGCGCGGCTTATCTTTACTCCGGCCGTACCGGAAACTTGCTTATGCAGTGGAAGGGTTTGGAAAATGGCGATGGACTCGGTCGCTCAGTTTCGCGCGCCGGTGACCTAAACGGAGACGGTCTCGATGACATTCTTATCGGTGCTCCACTGGCTTCCGCAAATGGACTGCCTGGTTCGGGATCGGCTTATGCCTTTTCTGGCGAAGACGGTGAGCTTCTTTTTCAATGGGATGGCCTAGCTGCTGGCGATGCTTTTGGGCACTCAGTTTCCAATGCCGGAGATGTCAATGGAGACGGCCGCGCCGATGTGATTGTTGGCGCTTACTTGGCAGACAAGGGATCTCTCGCAGACGCCGGCATGTTCACTATTTTCAATGGGCGCGATGGTAGTGATTTATTGCACCGCCGCGGCCAAGAGGAGTTCATCAATTTTGGAAATTCAGTATGCGCGGTAGGCGACATCAATCAAGATGGCCGCGACGATGTGATGGTTGGCATCTTTCATTTCAATCCCGGCGGAAAGCCGCAAGCCGGTTCCGCAGTGGTGCTTGGGTTTAACCCATTCATGGAAGTCAATACGCAAGTTATTTCGACTTCTGCCGGCGGCGAGCTCCGCTTTGGGTTTAACTTTCCGCTTATCGCCGCAGGATTTCGATATAAGGTCTTACTTTCATTGACTGGAATCGGTCCCACTCAATTCGGTGTCAACATTCCGCTAAGCCTTGACCGCGCCGTGCTTGATTCCTTTGTCGGCATTTATCCAGTGAATACCAACTCGCAGCTGCATGGCTTTTTGGATTCTCAGGGAGGCGGACACGCAAGTATGACTTTCGACTCAAATCTTCCGGTAATCCTCACCGGCCATACTCTTTGGTTTGCCACCATTGCCAATGCGCCCGGCGAACTTCCTAGCCATACTTCGATTGTGATTCCGGTTGTATTAGCCCCTTGAGCTAAGGAGTCGATATCATCGCTAAGGTGCGCATCTGTCTGCTCACCAATCAAGACCTCGACGGCGACGACTTCCCTGAAGACGATTGGCCGTGTGACCCGCGTCCGTTTTTGCCAAACGATGAATGGGTGGTTGCTCCGTTGTTCGAAAACAAGACATCGGTGCGCAAAGTGGAGGCTCTCATTAAGCAGGGCTTCGATTTGTTCTTCAACCTGTGCGATGGCCCGCTTGGTTACGGCGATCCTGGGATTGAAGTCGTGCGAACTTTAGAAAAGCATGGGGTTCCATTTACTGGAGCCAGCTCCAAGTTTTTTGAGCCGACTCGCTTGCAAATGAAAGCGGCGTGCAAAAAACTTGGCATCGCAACTCCGAAAGGGGTGGTGGTGCGCAGCGAAGAGGATATAGAGAAGGCTGTAGCGGCGTTGCGCTTCCCCATGTTCGTGAAGTACTACAGCAGTTACGCAAGTGTGGACATCAGTCGTAACTCGCGGGTGCAGACCGAAGCTGGGTTGCGTCGGCAGGTGCGCAAGATTCTGTCGAAGCACAAGTCAGCTTTGGTGGAGGAGTACATCGGCGGGACCGAATGTACGGTTTTGGTGGCGGAAAACCCCGAGGATCCGCAAAATCCCACCACTTACACACCGGTGCAATATCGTTTTCCAGATGGCGAATCCTTTAAGCATGAAAACCTTAAATGGGTCGATTACGAAGGCCTCATGGCGTTTCCAGTCAAGGATCCAATCCTTTCCCAACGCTTACGCGACGAATCGGCTCGCTTCTTCACCGAGATTCATGGCTCCAGTTACGGGCGCTGCGATATTCGTGTTGCCGCATGCGGCACCCCTTACATGTTGGAGATCAATCCCAACTGTGGGATTTACTTTGAAGAAAAGGACTATGGCAGCGCCGACCTTTGCCTTTCCTTAGACCCGGCAGGCCATGTTGGCTTTACCGAGCAATTGGTCAGGGCTGCTTTTGCGCGCGTAAAGAGTCGCGTGTAAGCCACATTCCACGGCGGGCTACGGCAAAGCCAAGGCTGCGGGTCAGTCTTGAAGCGGAGGAGTCCTTCAGCCACAACGGATTGGTGTGATTGAGATGAGTGAACAGCACTTGAACTTGCTCCTCTTGCACAACTGATCCTAAAAGGTCCATGGTATCGACCGCGCGCGGATGCGGGATGAACGTCATATCGCGTCCAGGCAATTCGAAGTCATCGAAAAAAGTGGCATCGAGTAAGGCGAAATCGTGTTGCCTCACTAATTCTGGAAGGCGGCCCCAGGGTTCCCATGCATCGATGTCAGGAATGTAAAGCGTTTTGGTGTCATCGACCTCGATCGAAAAGCCGAAAGTGTCCGAGAACTCGTCGCGGTGGGGGACGGAGATTGGCTGGATAACGACGCCCTCAAAAGGTGAGAACGCAACTCCATCTTGAAACTCATGTAGCTCAATGTTGCCGAGAGTGACCAGCTGGCTCCAAGGTCCATGGTCGCGGAGGAAATGCGCCATACGAGCACTGCACCAAACCGGAACATGGTCGGCGCCCATGACTTCGCGCCCTAATTGGAGAAGCCCGGTGTAGTGGCCCATGTGGGCATGCGTCAAAACAATGGCGTCTGGAATGCGTCCGACTTCTTGTACCTGCAAGGGGAAGTCGGGAGTTGCGTCGAGCATAAGCCAGCCCGCTTGCGACCTAACTTCAAGCGCTGTAACTCGTTGCCGCTGTTGCAGACTCGAACAACATGATTTCTCGCAACCCAATTGCGGCCGCCCTCCATCTTGCGCCACACCGAGAATTCGAATCCCGGAAGTTGGAATTTGAAAACTACAACTAAAAGAGAGCAGGGTGAGCATCAGAAACCGCTTCATGCCTCTATCATAGGTCGTCCCGTTAACGACCCTAGCCAGGATCTCCTTTTCTGGCTCCCCCCGTTGGTGAGTAGTGCGTCGGACGTTGGAACACTCAATTTGCGCGGCATGGCCTCGCTTCATACAAAACAACCGTGGCCGGTCTATCTCGGTCTTCATTCTGCTTGGGCACTCGCCGTGCTGGAGCTTGGGCTTGGTGGTGTGCGTGGTTTTCAAAGCCAAGAAGGCCTCCTCCTGCAGTTCCTATATTTCGTGATTCCGTTTGGGGTTTACGGTTTGGTCGGCGGCTTGCTCGATTTCGTTTTAGGACGATGGAAAGAAATCCCAGGCTTGTTGCGATTATTGCCGATTGGAATCGCTACTTGGATTGGCCTCGATAGTTTTCTCATGTCAATGGGGCAACTGAAATCCATGCCCTCTTTTGTCGTTTTTGTCCTTACCTTAATTTGCGCGGCATTCCTCATATGGCGTGGCTTGGTCCGTAAGTCTGGCGGACGACGCAAAACGGAGCTATTCGGATTCGCATCGGTCTTGTGTGGTGCTGGTGGACTACTCCTCTTCCTATTGATTCCACGTAACGTGGAGGCCCATGCGCCATCGGCTTCGCGTTCTGAAGGACCCAACGTAGTCCTTATTACCTGGGATGCAGTGCGCGCAGATGTCTTGCCTCTTTACGGCGGCCGCGGATTGGATACGCCCAATCTAGATGCCTTTGCAGCAAAGTCCACCGTGTTTGATGACATGTGCGCGGTGGCACCCATCACTTCTCCAACGCATGCAAGCATTATCACTGGAGTAGTACCGCCCACCCATGCGATTCGCTCCAATGGGCCTTACTCATTAACGCCGAACATTATGACCCTTGCGGAACTGTTTTCCGAAGAGGGATATGCCACCGGTGGTTTTGTTTCGGCCTATCCGGTACGAGGAGAAGTTGGCTTCAATCGTGGCTTTGATATCTACGATGACCGTTTTCCCGGCGACCGCATTAATACGCTTACGCCCATGGGCAGGCGCGCCTTTGCCTGGCTGCGGCCTTTGGTGAAGTATCGGAAGGATCTGCCAGAACCAAGTCAAGATGGAGAAACCATCCTGCAGCGGTCAAAGGATTTCCTGCATGAAAGTGAAGGTCCATTCCTCATGTGGACTCATTTCTTCGATGCCCATTCTCCTTACCTTCCTGCAAAATCCTATCGCGAGAAGGCTCAAGCCGAGCGGGCAAACGCTTGGCCAAAGGCGGTTGCGGAAAAGGAGTGCGGGGAAGCCATGATGCTTTACCGTGCCGAGATCATGGAACTGGACCGCATGCTGGGGGACTTGCTGCAGCAGCTGGAGGAGAAAGATCCTGGTTTGCAAAACACGGTCATCTTTTTACTTGCCGACCATGGCCATTGCTTTGGCGAAGGCGGATACAACGATGAGCATAAACCGAGTTTGCTTGAGTCCACCCAACACATTCCTGGCATCCTTTATGTTCCAAAGGGAAAGCCTGGAAGAAGTGCCTTCCCAGCCAACCAGGTCGATGTCATGTCCACCCTTGCAGGTGCTGCAGGCCTGACTCCTCCAGAGGATGCGCAGGGCGTGGACCTCAGTCGCATTGCTTTAGGCGAAGCCGAAACTTTGCCACGCTCCATTTTCGGCGAGGGCTTTTACATGGAAGCCTTTCAGTTTTACCTTGCCGGTGGAAAAGCCCAAGGCTTGTTGAAGAAGAGGCAAAAGGAAGGGGCTGCACATGGCCTTGAGACTTCTGATCAGCGTAAACGGGCCATTCGCGGTCAGGGGTGGAAATACATTCAAGTCCTGGACGGAGCTGAAATGTTGCATGACCTTTCTCGTTTAGATGATCTAGGTCAAGTCGATGCGGTGGATTTGAAAGACAAGTTTCCTGAAATCCTGAGCCAACAACAGAAGCTTTTCGATTTGATTTTCGATCAAATTCCAGAGGCCGCCCAAAGTATTGAGGTGGCTACCGACCGCGACCAGGACATGCTCGAGGAGCTTGGCTACATGGGTGCGGTGGAGGAAACATTAGATCAGTAAGCTCTTAACGCTGTTCAGCTGCAAGAGCCGCGTCTAGCATTGCTACAAGCTGATCACGGGTGTAGCTGTACTCCTGGTCTCCATTCAGTTGCACCAAACGCCGCATGGCGCTGTTGACTGTGAGGGAAGCCTCGCCTTGATTCGGAACCACCATGTATCTGCGCTGCGGATGCTCATCCTCAAGGAAACTTAAAAACGCTTCCGCAACAGGCGCCGGTTCTTTGAACTGCGTGCGATCCTGGGAGCCGCCAAAAACATTGTCTAAGGCGCTTTGATACAGCGAACCCTCGGTGGAGTAACCCTTGGATTCCATGCGCTGCTTCATGTTTTTGGTAATGTCGGATTTGAAGTTACCCGGCTCGACGACACAAACCTGCACTCCGAATTGCGCCATTTCTAAGGCGAGAGCATCGGTGTAGGCCTCAACGGCAAACTTACTCATGCAGTAGGGGCCACCCAAGGGCCAAGTGACTGCGCCGGAAATAGATCCCGTGGTTGCGACACGGCCTCGGCTCTTCATGAGCAGTGGGGCAAAGGCCTTGGTGACTCGGTAGGGGCCGAAAACGTTGACATCCATGACGAACTGCAAGTCCTCCTCGGTGACTTCCACCAGAGGAGCAATCGCAACGACTCCAGCATTATTGATTAAGCCATAAAGGCCGCGTCCCTCCTTTTCGATGGTGGCCACAGCCGCATCGATTTCTGCCTGTACGGTGACATCTAAACGAATCGCCTGGACATGTTCTAGAGCATTCAATGAATCCAAATCCTTTTGCTTACGTGCACCGGCATAAACAAAATACCCCGAGTCGGCCAGTAGCTCCGCAGTCATGCGTCCGATTCCCGAGCTAGCGCCAGTCACAAGAATGGCTTTGCGTGCGGTATCGCCCTTGGAGGTGGAGGGCTCTTGGCTGAGGAGGGGTGGCGTCAGGAGCAGGCTCAGGCTAAATAGAAGCAGGCTGGTGAGTGTTTTGCGCATGCGAGAGCCTACCGCTATCGCCATCTCTTCGCTTTAGGCCTAGCTTGTTGCTGGAGGGCAAGGTTAGCCCACGCTTCGTGCCGAGCTTGATTGGGCAACAGCTTTCCATTGCCACGCTAAGCATGGATCCTGTGCTTGGCACCGCCCGCCTAAGTTCGGTGGCACGGACGGTGACCTTGCTGCCTTAAGCGGCCGGGGGCCAGCCCAAGACGTCCCACACCGAAAGTGGGGTAATTTTGAGCATGGCGTACAATATTTCTGTGATTTACCGGTATCAAGGAAATATGGGTTCGATTTAGAATCGAAGCGTGACCACCGCTGCATCCCCTTTCCTGAAGTACGTGCCCCCAATGGGCATTTACCAAACCTTGTACGCCTTCCTCGATTCTTTCGGGACGTATATGGGGGAACCGGGCACGCATCCATGGAGTCAAGGTTTTCCGCGCACCACCCAACTTCCCAATGGGCCTGCCATGCCGGAAAGCGTTTCTTTGACGGCGGAAGACTTCATGTATCCCAAGGCATATGGCTCGCCAAAGTTGCGCGATGCGATTGCCGGTTACTACAACCGCTATTACGGTTGCTCCTTGGAGCCGGAGAACGTCATGGTTTTTGCGGGCGGACGTCCGGCCTTGGTCGCCACCCTTATGTTTCAGCAGGAAGATGTTGAGGTGCGCATTGCATCCACCGAGTACACCCCGTACTACGACATGCTGCGTTTGCTCGGACGTGACTATTCCTTAGTCGAAAGTTCTGAAGCCAATGGCTTTCGGCCGAGTACTGAAGATTACATCGGATCTGGAAATGGACGCAAACTCATCATGATGAGTAATCCGTGTAATCCAACTGGCATCACGCGGACAGGTGCGGAACTAGAGGCCATGGTGCGCGCGGCGGAGTCCAGTACGGTAGGAGTGCTTATGGATGAAGCTTATGAAATGTTTCATGAGCCACCCGTCAGTGCGCTTGAGTTTGTCGATGACATCAACAACACCAATCTTTTTGTTGCTGGTGCAGCAACCAAAGGCCTGCAAGCACCAGGTATTCGGGTTGGCTGGATGATCGCATCCAAGGAGAACATTGAAGTCTTAAGTAACTTCTCATCCTTTGGCATGGGCGGTGTTTCCCACCCGTCGCAACTCTTCGCGTTGGAGTTGTTCAAGCAGGGGCGCGTGGATCAAGCGCGAATGGCAGTGCCGGTTTACTATCGCGAACAACGCGATCGTTATGCCGAAGCTTTCGAGAAGTTGGGGTTAGAACTCTTCTCGGGCAAAGGCGGCTTCTACCACTGGTGTAAGTTGCCTGGTGACCTCACCGCCGAAGCACTGAATCAGCGTCTCTTCCGGGATGGCGCCGCAATCCTGAAAGGAACCGACTGCGATATGGCGCGTGGGGGTGAGCATTCCACCCTCAATCACTTCATGCGCTTCTCCTTTGGACCTTTGGCGCCGGAGTCCTTCGACTCCGACATCCAGATCCTGTCGAAAGCGCTAAACGGTTAAAGCTGAAACAGCTGCTTAGCTGACATCCCAGGTATCGCCTGCATTGAGCAAGCTTTTCAGGGTGCCTTCACCGAGCTTTTCGGTGACATCTTTCACTTGCTGTGTAATGCCAGCATCCAAAGTCGGACGCTCCACCTGACGGAAGATGCCAATCGGCACCGGCACTTCACCATTCTCCGAACCTTGGCAAATGCGGTAAGCATTGGCACCCGTCGGGCCATCGGCGTTCCAAGTGGTGGCTTCTTCAGGCGTGCAGACTTCAATGTCGCTTGGAGTAAAGCGCAAGCCCTTCTCCAGCTCCTTGCCAAACACCAACGGCTGACCAGGACGTAAATCGACTTGGCGATCATCGCGCACACCTTTCTCGGTGATGTGATCAAAGCACTTGTCATTGAAGATTACGCAATTCTGCAGAATCTCGATAAAGGCGAACCCTTTATGCGCATGCGCAGCTTCAAGGATTCCTTTCAGATGCTTGATTTGCGTGTCCACCGTGCGAGCCACAAAGCTTGCACCGGCACCAAGTGCAAGTGCGAGTGGGTTGAACGGCGCGTCTAGGGAGCCGAATGGGGAAGACGATGTGACTTTGCCCGGAACCGTAGTCGGGGAGTACTGCCCTTTGGTCAAACCGTAAATGCGGTTGTTGAACAACAACACTTTCAGATCCATATTGCGACGCATGGCGTGAATCAAGTGATTGCCGCCGATGGAGAGAGCATCGCCATCGCCGGTGACTACCCAAACGTGTAAATCTGGGTTGGCGATCTTCACCCCACTGGCCAATGCAGGTGCACGGCCGTGAATGGTGTGAAAGCCAAAGGTGTTCATGTAATAAGGGAAGCGGCTGGAACAACCGATGCCCGAAATCACTGCGAACTGCTCTTTGGGAATGCCAAAACCCGCGAAGGTTTGTTGCACGGCATTCAGGATGGCATAGTCACCGCAACCTGGGCACCAACGCACCTCTTGGTCGGAAACGAAATCCTTTTTCTTGTAGGTAGGAGCTTCTTTAGTAGCCATGGGATTACTCCGCTAGTTGCTGTTTGATTGCGTCCACCAGTTCGCCGGACATGAAAGGTTTGCCCTGCACTTTCGGCAGGGAGATGGCATCGACCAAGTACTCGGAGCGAATCATTTTGCAAAGTTGACCGCGGTTGAGTTCTGGCACCAACACCTTCTTGTAGCGCTTGAGCACACTGCCTAAATCATTCGGCAATGGCCAAAGGTTGCGCAAGTTGAGCTGGGCAACCGAAAGCCCAGCTTCTTGACTGCGCGCCACTGCACCACGGATTGCGCCGTAGGTAGAGCCCCAACCGAGGACCAAGAGGTCGGCATTTTCAGGGCCGAAGACTTCTAGTGGTGCATACGAATCGGCAACCTTCTTGACTTTGTTTTCACGCAGCAAGGTCATCTTTTCGTGGTTGTCGGCGTCGTAAGAAACGTCGCCAGTGAGGTCGGCTTTCTCCAAACCGCCTACACGGTGTTCCAATCCAGGGGTTCCCGGGATCGCCCATGGACGCGCCAAGTTTTCATCGCGCGAGTAGGGTTCAAAGTTTTCGGTTTCGGTGTGGAAAGCCTTCGGGAATGGTTTCAGCGAGGAAACTTCTGGAATCAGGAATGGCTCGGCACCATTTCCAATGTAGCCATCGCTCAACAACACAACTGGAGTCATGTAGGTCACTGCAATGCGTACAGCTTCCACTGCAGCCTCAAAACAATCGGCTGGCGAAGAAGTGGAGACTACCGGAAGGGGTGCTTCCGAGTTGCGCCCGTACATAGCTTGATTCAAGTCCGCTTGTTCGGTTTTAGTCGGCATGCCGGTTGATGGCCCGGCGCGTTGCACGTCGACCACGACCAGAGGTAACTCAATCATGACCGCCAAACCGAGCGCTTCCCCCTTCAGTGCAAGTCCAGGTCCAGAAGTTCCAGTCATGCCGATGGAACCTGCATAACTAGCTCCAATCGCCGAACAGATGGCCGCAATCTCATCTTCCGCTTGGAAGGTGGTCACGCCGTAGTTTTTGTAGCGCGACAAAGCATGCAGCACATCGGAGGCCGGCGTGATGGGGTAGGAACCGTAGAACAACGGCTTCTCCGCCAACTTACAACCAGCAACCAATCCCATGGCCAAGGCCTGGTTACCACCAATGTTGCGGTAAGTTCCGCCCGGCAAAGGTGCAGCACTGACTTGGAAGGTGCTCTTGAACAACTCCGAGTTTTCGGCAATGTTCGCGCCTGCACGTAAAGCCAAAAGGTTGGCTTCCAAAATCACCGGCTTCTTACCAAACTTACTGGTCAGCCACTTCTCGGTATGCGCGAGCGGGCGAGAGTAGGTGTGGTACAGCATGCCGAGCGCCAACAGGTTTTTACACCGCAACGCATCTTTGTTGCTGAGCCCGGTACTCTCCACAGCTTTCAAAGTAGCTTCATTCAGGTCGATGGCAACCAGCTGATACTTCTCTTCCAGAGTTGGGTCATTGAGAGGACTCTCTTCGTAATGCGCTTTCGCCAAATCGCGATCACCGAAATTTCCGGTGTTCACAATGAGTAGTCCGCCTTCCTTCAGCTCTTCAATGTTGACTTTGAAAGCAGCCGGGTTCATGGCCACCAACACATCGGGCTTGTCGCCAGGTGTGTGAATGTCTTTCGATGCAAAGCGAACCTGGAATCCACTCACTCCGAACAACGTTCCGATAGGAGCGCGGATCTCGGCAGGGTAGTCCGGAAAGGTTGCCAGATCGTTACCCATCATCGCCGACGTATCGGTGAATTGGTTACCGGTCAGCTGCATGCCGTCACCGGAGTCGCCCGCAAAGCGGATCACGACCTCGTCGACGTGCTGAAGGGGAATCTCTTGTTTGGTTGGAGCCATCGGGAAAGTCAGATTGTACCGGATTTCAACGCATTCTTGCAGCGACGGCCGCAATGTCATCGATGAGACCGGGAAGATCTGGGTCGAGACGAAAGGCATCGGCCAGGCGGTCGCGCGCGGCGGGCAGTTGGCCGGATGCAAGTTAAATGCGACCGAGTGCTTGGAGAAGCCGCGGCCGCGTAGAAAGTGGAATTGCGGCAGCTGCATGATGGAAAAGAAGCCAGCGAAATTGCCAGGGATTGGCAGCGCATCGAACTGGGCCATGCCATGCAAGCTCCATTGACGGGAGATATCGGCATGGCACTCCGCACAATCTCGATCTGCGACCAGCGGAAGTTCAGTCAGGGCGAGGTGCTGCCGGGTCGGTAAGGAAGCCGGTTCGGATACCGCGCTTGGAGAGGCCGTTGCAGGCTCGGACCCGCCACAGGAGGTCAGAAAAAGGGGGAGGGCAAGCAGTCGACAAGCTAGGAGGCCACGCACCGCAAAAGTTTATCGCCTTTTGCCGTCCAAGCCGCGGCTTTCGTTCCATAGCAGGGATAGCTCCCCTTAGAACCAATCTAACATCATGAAAACATTCCTCTTTCGTACCGGCATTTCTGTTTCCCTCAGCCTTCTTCTCGCCACTGTGGCCTCGGCGCAAAACAACCATATCGTGGAGATGGCAGAAATTGGCCTCACCTTCGCCCCACAGGACCTCAACATTAACATGGGAGATACCGTGACCTGGAATTGGAACGGGCTCCTGTCCCACAACGTAAATTCGGATGACGGAGCGTTTTTCTCTGGCCCTCCGGTTGCCGCTCCCAATACCTTTTCAGTCACCTTTGACGCCATGTTTTTGGCCGCAAACCCTGTGGCCGGCGACTTTTATACCTACCATTGCCATCCTCACATGGCTCTAGGCATGGTCGGGTCGATTCAGGTTATGAGCCCTCGGGTGCTTTCCTTGGTCAATTTCTCAGCGGGACTAGCTGGAATCATCAATCTCGATGGCCTGAATGCTGGCGGCACCGTTCTCATTGGGTATTCCACCGCCGGAAACGGGCCTTTTTCGGTCTCCATGGGTACTTTGTCGCTCAGCGCACCGATCAATCAGCTTCCAGCCCTGACTGCCGATGCTGCTGGCCACGCTGAACTTACGGTGAATCTGCCGTCTGGCCTCGCTGGGACCACGGTGCACATGCATGCTGCGGAACTCTTCGGCGGGGGTGCTGGCATTCTCACCAACCCAGTTTCGGTGATCCTCTAGGGGGATTGATATTGCATTCGATTTGAGCGGCCTCCATCCTTGGATAGAGGTCGCTTTTGCATGAAAAAGACTATCCAACACCCTGAAAAAGCCTAAGAAATAAGCCTTTAATCCTGAATGTGCTTTATTATTAGATGGTCCCCTTGGAAAAATCTCATCTCATGAAATCTACATCTCTCCTCAGAACCGGCCTCCTTTTGGTGGCGGGCTTCACCCTTACTACTGCTGCAACCGCGCAGAACAACCACACGGTCAAGGTCGCTCCGGCCGGCTTTGTTTTTGAGCCTCAGGACCTCAACCTGAACATGGGCGACACCGTGACCTGGGTTTGGTTTGGCGCTGCTTCGCATAATGTGCGTGATTTGTCTGGTGCCTTTTTGTCTGGAAACCCAACAAGCGCTCCGAACACCTTCACGGTCACCTTCGACGCTGCCTTCCTCGCCGCAAACCCTGTTGCAGGCGATCTTTACAACTACCAGTGTGATCCTCATGGCGCCTTCGGCATGGTCGGTTCGATTCAGGTCATGGCACCACGGGTGCTTTCCTTGGTGAACTTCACTGCAGGCCTGTCGGGCACCATGAACGTCGATGGCATGAATGCCGGCGGCACCGTCATCATTGGTTACTCCACTGCAGGCAATGGCCCCTTTGATATCAACATGGGCACCTTGTCGCTAAGCGCTCCCATCAATCAGCTACCTGGCTTGACTGCAGATGCTGCGGGCCACGCAGAGCTTTCGGTGAACCTTCCATCTGGTTTGGCTGGAACCACAGTGTTTATGCACGCCGCTGAGTTGTTTGGTGCCGGTGCCGGTATCCTCACCAACCCAGTAACGGTAGTTCTCTAAGAATCCTATATGGATTTCGTGCTGGGCCATGGCCGCATTTGCGGACATGGCCCAGCATTTTCTAATTGGTCCACGCAGATTTCCACTATGCTAGTTAAGGAAATCATCATGCGACACATTCTTCTTTCCATATGGATATTTAGCCCTTTGGTTTTGGCTTCTCATGCCAATGCTCAGGTCGGCGGCCAAAAAACTCAGCGAGTGGAAATTTTTGGGCAGATTGCGAATGGGCATTTTGGCCAAACGGTGACCTCAGCCGGGGACGTCAATGCAGACGGGGTTGATGATCTATTAATAGGTTCTCCAGGTTCTTTTAGTATTCAGTTAGTAGAAGTCATTTCTGGGGCTGACGGACAGCGTATGCGTCAATATTCGGGTGCACCATTTTTCGGCATTGGCGGTGCGATTGCTGGATTAGGCGACATCAATGGCGATGGCTTCGCCGATGTCGCTTTCGGCAATCCCTCGGGCGCTACGGTCTTCGCTGTCTCGGGCTTCGACGATCAAATCCTTTGGAGCCAGGAGCGATGGCGCCGTCGTTCCTCCCTTGGCAACAGTATGGTTGCCATCGATGACATAGATGGAGATGGCATTGGCGAACTCTTGGTTGGAGATGCCCTGGGTGACCTTGGTTCGCTTGACTTTGCCGGCCAAGCCTTCGTGTTTTCAGGCGCGACCGGCCAGCAGCTCATGCATTTCCGAGGACAACGCGCCAATGGTAAATTGGGCCAAAATGTTGCAGCTGCTGGCGATGTCAACGGCGATGGTTTCCCTGACCTGATGGTGGATTTAGGTCTCGGTCCTCAATCTCAGTACTACACCAGGGTCTTGCATATCTATTCCGGTGCAGACGGTTCCCTTCTGTTTGAAAAACCAGCACCTAGTGGGCTTTTTGGAGACACAAGCTTCGATGGCGTGGGAGACCTCAACCAAGATGGTTTCGATGACTTTGCGATTGGCTATCCCAATGCAATCGTGAGTGCAGGGGTAGCTGGTTTAGGAAAGGTGCGCATTTTTTCTGGAGCAACGGGTGAAATCATGTTGCTCGTGGAAGGGGAGTCGAGTGGCGGAACCATCGGTAATTCTGTTTCCCCGGCCGACGATTACGATGCCGATGGCTACCCAGATTTTTTCTTAGGAAGTGTTGGCGATTTCGTTTTGGGTATTCCATCGAAGGCAAAAATTCACTCTGGGCTCACCGGCAAGCCTATCGCTCAATTTTTTACGTGGGATGATGCGGCGCCATCCACTCTCTATGGAGACCGTATTCAAAATCTGGGTGATACCGATGGAGACGGCTACTCCGAATTTGCCGTCAGCGATTGGGGTTTTCGCGCGTCAGGCGCTTCCGGTAACTCCGGAAGAGTTCTGGTTTACAGTTTTCATCCCCTCATGACGGCAAGTGTGTCATCGGTGTCCGCCAGTGCTGGTGGAAGTGTGGATCTGAGAGTTGATTTCCCGGATTCCTCAGCGGGCAACCCCTATGCGGTTTTGCTCTCTGCCAAACGCTCGGTCACCCGCGGATATGGCGTTGCGCTGCCTTTGGACGATGGTCCACGCATGAGGGCATCGGCTCACGGGATTTACCCCTTTGCCAGCCATGCAGGGTTCATGGGTAGCTTAGATGCACAAGGGAACGCAACCGCTACGGTGAACTTCTTGCCCGGTGAGCTGCCGATTAGTTTGGTGGATACCACTCTTTTCTTTGCCGCTGTGAGCGGTGCGACCACAAGCGTCATGGAAGCAAGCTCGATAGCGGTTCCATTGCGCATTCTGCCTTAAAGCCACTGGCCTTTAAACACAAAGAAGCCCGGCAAGGTATCTTGCCGGGCTTCTTTCATTTGGTGTTCCGACCAGTCTTATGGAATCACCAACTCAACACTGTGGGTCAGCGTGAGCGGAGCATTGCCGCTGGGGTCTTCTACCTTGGCCTGCAGGTAAAGGGTCTTGCCGCTCAGGTTTGGATCATTCGGAATCTGAAAGGTAGTGCTGGTTTTGCCGTCGGCGCCAAGGGTGAATGGCGTTTCGTAAGTAATGGTCCCACCCATGTGGAAGATACCACCCAGATTGCGGTCCTCGGTTTCGCCGGCTACGTCGGAATGGAATAGCGTGAAGGTTCCATTCGGTACGCCAAAGGCCTCAATGTTGATGGTCGCTCCTACTCCAGGGGTGCCAGTCCAAGAGAAGCCACTTTCCCAAACGGTGTGCAATTCCTCGGTTTCTAAGTCGAGATAAGTCTGCTGAATGCCAGACGGCCAAAGCAGGTTGATTTCCCGTGTACGACGAGCGGGCCCAAGTCCAAAGTGCGCACGCGGGCTATCCGTGTTGCAGAAGCCGCGACCGACCGTGTTGATGCGGTGGATTTCAACTCCATCCGGGGTCAAAACGCGCATGCGGGTACCTACCGCAGAGCGATTAGAAATCACACCTTTTGGCTCGATGGAAATCCAGTTGTTGTCATTGCCATCGGCGATGAAGAGAGCGTTTTCTTGCCAACTGACTGGTACATAAGCAGGGCCGCCAGTGTTGAGGTAGACGTCTACCGCACCATCTTCATTGATGTCGCCCACGGCAATACCATGCGTGCGGGTTTTTCCGATCGCATCGAATCCAGCCAAGGAGGTCACGTCGAGGCTCATAAGGCTACCGCTCGGGGTTGGGCGCACAAACTTGACCAGGTCGAAGTTCCTAATGGTTGGGTGTCCGGTACCAATGAAGATATCGGGGTAACCGTCGGCATTAAGGTCGATGCAGTTATGCCCCATGTCCTGCTGACGGGTCATGCGCGCGGCAAAGCGCACATCGCTGAAGGTGCCATCTTGATTGTTGAGGTACAGGCCACTTGGGTAGTTGCCATTGAACTGATAGCGCGCGCCGAAAAGATCGAGCCAGCCGTCATTATTGAAGTCAATGAGAATGCCGCCGAAGTTTTTCCCTGGATCTTGCACACCTGCATGAGCCGCGGTGTCGCTAAAGGTTCCGTCGCCGTTGTTGTGATAGAGCAGGTTATTGGTGACGTAATCAGCAACGAAGATATCCACAAAGCCGTCGTTGTCGACGTCTCCCGAGGAGCAGTGCCGGAAGTCTCCGAGATGGGTGATGCCTGCGGCAATCGAGACATCGGTGAACACCATATTCCCATCGTTGCGTAACAACGTATTCTGCACGGAAGTGCCGACCGCCACTCCATTTTGCGAAACGAAAATGTCTAAGTCGCCGTCGTTATCGTAATCCAGTACCGTGCCGCCAAAGCTTGAATAAGTAGCTAGTGGAGCGTCGCCGGAAGCTGCAGTGACATCGACAAAGACGCCGCTGACGTTGAGGTCATTGCGCAACAGCATGTTCGCTTGCGCGCCGGTAAATCCTCCGGTGGGGAAGTAGATATCACGGTCGCCATCGTTATCGAAATCGGCGGCTAGTACGCCCCAGCCGCGGTCCAGGACCGTGGGAATGCCCCACTGTGCGGCCATGTTTTCGAAGGTCCCATCGCTCTTTTGGCGCAGGAAGGCATCGGGCATTTCCGAGCGGGCCGCAATCAGGTCGAGTAGGCCATCGTTATCGAGGTCAACCATGGCAGCGCCGCGGCCGTAGCCTGGCTCCAAAACGTTGCGCGCCGCGGCTTCGTCTTGGAAGGTCATGGGTAGAGCACCGCGCTGGTCGATTTGAGCGCTTAATGCGCTCGATAAAAGGACCGCGGCGAGAGATGAATTTCTGAGCAGGAGGGACATGGAAGAAAAGGGGTCTGACAACAGAATCCCACCTTAAAATACCTCAATTTTGAGCTAGATAACCCATTTATTGGGCAGGAATACGTGTGTGCTAATCCAAATTCCTAATCCAAACATTTCGATAACGCACCGCATCGCCGTGATTTTGGAGCTTCAGAGGCCTTTCTGCTGCGTGAGCACCCTGCGGAGGCAGCGTACGATGCACCGTGGGCCCCAATAATTCGCGATTATGGTGCACCAAGACGCCGTTATGCAGCAGGGTGACCGTGGCCGGCGACTCTAAGTCACCGGATTCGCTGAACTTAGGTGCGGTGAACAAGATGTCATAGGTCTGCCACTCGCCGGATGGTCGGCAAACATTGACATCGGGCGGGAATTGTCCGTAGAGGGCGCCGGCGGTGCCATCGGCGTAACTGGTGTTATTCCAGGTATCGAGCACCTGGATTTCATAAAGGCCCATTAAAAAGACTCCACTATTACCCATACCCTGGGAATTCCCGCTGCGATCGGCGGGTGTAGCCCACTCCACGTGGAGTTGGCAGTCACCAAAGGACGCCTTGGTTTGTAACTCGGCATTGCCAGCGACCATCATCGCGCCATCGACCAACTTCCAGGTCGGAGCTTCGCCGGCGGGGGTCATCCATGAGTCTAGGTTGGTGCCGTCGAATAGGACGACTGCGTCTGAAGGGGCATCGCCCACATTTTTTCCAGGCTTGACCACCACTGGGTAGGGGCGTTTGGAATCATGCACGCGCCATTCCTGGCCGGGAAGTTGCGGAGTGTCGTCGTAACCTGGGCGCGGTGTTGGATCCTGGAGAAGGAATGGAGTGGTGAGAATGAGGAGGAGCAGGCGCATGAAACTAGAAGGTTAGGAAGCTAATCGCGGCAAGGCCAACCATGATGGCGACCGAGGTTGCAGTGAGTAATGGAGCAAGCACCAAGGTGTTGATGATGCATCTCCAGTAGGAGCGTTGCGTGACACGGCGTTGTGCCAGTGTCAGGTAAATTGGTGGGTAGAGGAATAGAACGCCTCCGTAAAGCCAACCCGGTAAGGGGAGCAGAAGGATAATGGTGATGAGGGCGAATAAAAAGGATTGGAACTGGAGCGAGAAAATGAAATGGTCGAAGTAAATCGATCCGGTGCGGAACCACAGAATCCGCAAATAGAATGCGAAAAATGGAAGTAAGGCCAAAAGTGCAAATGGAATATTCGCAACCATTTCACGGGAAAGGGTGGCACTTTGTTGCGCATCACTCATGCGGTCGAGCCGATGCGTCCGTTCGATTAAGAAATCTCGAATAGGGTTTTGCCACCAAGATTCGGCGCTTAGAAAACTATCCATGACACCTTGTTCGAGGTTGCCCACTTCGTCATGGGCAAGTTCGGGTACTTGGTCGGAAGTTGATGAGCTGACCGAGAATATGGAATCATCGTGCAAGTCGCCTTTGCACTTTGCGACTAGTAACAACAGCACGCTCATAAATAAATAGAGGCGCAGGGGAGGAACATAGCGTTGACGTCGTCCTTCCTGGTACTCCAAACACAACATGCCAGGTTTGCGAAACAGCAACCAAAGACTGCGCCAGGAACGCGACTCGGCGCCAAACCAAACCGTAAAAAAATCGGCAATCAAAGCGCGGAAGGAAGCGCGCAATCCTCGGGTGGATTGGCCACATTGCGGGCAGAACGCATGGGTGGCGACTGCAAGGCAGTTTGGGCATTTACGCTGCCCACTTTCCGGTTGGGGGACCAGGGGTTCTTTGGCCATGCCGACAGCATAGAGCTGCCGGGGACGTAGAACTTACATGTAGGGATTCACGCCAGCCGCATGATCGGTGGCATCGTGGATCCCTTCGACTTCCGGCACTTCGTTGCGAATGGCAACTTCCACGCCTTGCTTCATAGTCATGGCGGCAGAACCGCAACCTTGGCATCCGCCGCCCATGGAAATGAACAGGTCTTTGCCGTCACTGGCTTGAATCTCAACCCATCCGCCGTGCGAGGCGAGTCCTGGGTTTAGGGTGTCATCGATGATGACCTGCGCTTTGTTGCGCATGAGGTCGTGACCTTCGAGCGCTTCGATGGCGCCGGGCTTAAAGATCTCGCTGCTTTGCTCAAGGAAAGTCCGAATCGTGGAACCACCGGTGCGTGCTACTTCGCGCCAATCGCGTGGCACGCTGGCCATGCTAATCAGAACCTCGGTGCCGGAAACGCGCACACCCTTTAGGTCTTCGAGAGCATCGAACAAGGCAGCTGCGAGCGGCGACCAAGTTTGCGCCCACTCCTTGTTGCTCACATACAACGAACCTACATGCAAGCTGCGGTCCACGCGGAACAAACAGTTACTCGGAATGGACTGCGGCTCGGCAGTAATGTGAATCTTTTTCTCTTCGCTCATGACAGTCTCCTCTAGGAGAAGGAAGCCCGTATTCTACTCGATATTTGGCTCGGAAAAAGAGATCAGGCACATTCCGTAGAGTCGCTCCAATCCTTCAATGAGGGGCGCGTGCTCGACATCCCATTCCTCGGCGAAATGGGTAATGATGTCTTGCACAGGAGTTTCGCCATCGCATGCTTCGAGTAGGCCGAGTTCGAGTTGGTCGACATCGAAGGTGTCGCCTCGGGCCAGAATGCGGGTGCTTACGGATTCGCCTTGCGCATCGGACACGACCTCGGCATTAAAGCCATCAAATGCGTGTGGAATTAACCCGCCGCGTAAAGTCTCTGGAAACGTGCGTTTTTGAAACAGGCGATTGCCGAGCACCAGTAGATCAAGGTCGGAACGCAAGAAACTCCAAGCTGCCTCACGCGGAGTTTCGACAATCGGTTCACCCTTAATGTTGAAGCTAGTGTTCAGCACCATGGGCACGCCAGTACGTTCAAAGAATGCGCAGATCAGCGCGTGGTACCTCGGGTGTGCAGCGGCTTCCAGCGTTTGAATTCTTGCGGTGCCATCGACATGGACGACGGCAGGAATTTGCTCGCGCTTGTCCTCCTTCACTGCAACCGTCAAGGACATGTAGGGCGATGGGGTGACATCGTGAAACCAATCGGCTGCGTGCTCGTTCAACACGGTTGGGGCAAAGGGTCGAAATGCTTCCCGCTTTTTAATCGCAGTATTGATCCGCGCGATGTTTTCCCCACAACGAGGGTCGGCCAAAATCGAGCGGTTGCCTAAAGCACGTGGTCCAAATTCGGAAGGTCCATCGAAGTAGGCTACGACTTGGTTATCGGCGAGGGCATCGGCCACCACCTCTTGCAAGGCATGCTCTCCAAGTTCCGCTTCTTCCAACCACGCGCCGTATTCCTGTAGCCCATCTTGATAATCCGAAGCCTCTGGATCGCATCCACCATAAGGCGAAACCGGTCTGCGTTGCGGCGTCAATTCCTTGCCGGCTTCTTTCGCCAGCTGATGCAGCCCATAAAACGCACATCCAACCGCAAGCCCTTGATCACCCGGATAGGGAGGAATGAACACCTCCGAAAATCCAGCTTCCCGATGAATCCGCCCATTCAAGGTGCTGTTCAGCGCGACGCCACCGCAAAACGCCATCTTGGTTTTGCCGCTAACTTCACGTTGACGTTGCAAAAACTCCAAAACAACGTCTTCCAGATCCCTCTGTAAGTCTTCCGCCAAGCGCGCATATTTCGCGCGAAACTTTTCCTCCGCCCAGCCATTCGGATGTGGCTCCTCGCGCAGCCGCTCCCAATCAACTTTCAAATCTTCCAGCGGCCCCTGCATGACAGAAGTGCGTTCACCACCCGCATCCCATTCCGATGCCCATGGCGCCAGGCCCATGACCTTGCCGCAAGTATTCCAATCGCCGAAAACATGGCTCGCTACGCGTGAATAAACCGCGCCGAGAGATTCCATGTTTTCAAAACCGTAGTTGTGCAGAAGGATGGGTGTCTTCTCTGCAACCCATCGTTTGAAGCGGCGTTGCATTTGCAATCCTTCAAACTGAAATACGGTTTCGCCTTCGCGCCAACCGAAGGCCGGGGCGGGGGCGTTACCTTGCTCCAATCCCTGCGGATAGCTTTGGAAAGCGTCGGCCGATGCTAAATCAAACTCGCTGAAATATCCTTTTCCTGGACGTTGCATTTCTTGCAGCGTCGAACCCATGCCATCCATGATGACAATCAGACCGTCATCAAACGGTACCAACGGCAGTACCGACCATGCATGCGCCAAATGATGGGACAACTCCAATCGCTTCACCCCAGGTAACAAGTTGAACGGTGAAACATAACTCTCGCGGTAAGAGTAAAGCGCCGTATCCCATTGAACTGTTTCGTGAAAACGATCAATCCGGAACAGGTGATTATTCGCAACCACCAAAGCCAAATCATCGCGCGTAGCACCGACGGCATCTAATGCGTGCTCGACTAACTCGGCGACATCGCCACCGTCATGCTTCTTGCGGGTCAGCCGCTCCTTCTCACCAAGGAAAAGCACCTCTCCCTCCGCGCTCAGCAAACAAGCTGCCGCCGAGTGCGTGTATTGATTCAGTCCGAGGATGAGGCCGCGTGGCATTGCGGCATAGGTTAACGGCGTTCGGCAACGATGGCGTCGACCACTTCCTGAATCTGTTCCGTGGGGAAAGTGAATCGGAAGACTTGGTCGGGCTGATTGAGGACCTCAATGCTCCGGAACTCTTCGCCATTGGGCCAGGAGACTTCGTGCATGTCGTAAAAGGAGGTCATATCGAAGAGTTCGATGTAGATGCGATAGGTGCCAGCGCGAGGAATTGGAATGTCTTCGAGGAAGGTCGGGATGTCCTCGGGGATCACAATCCGGTCCTGGACGAGCCCGCGGTCAGCATCACTTTGCACGGAGACCACAAGCTTGAAATCTTCTGGCAAGACCAATTGGTTTGTAATCTCAATCTTGGCGGTAAAAGGCGGTTCAAAAACCAAGGTGGTTTCGCCAGGCTGGACGATGGCATCGACCACTTGAAAATCGGGGTGATAGAAAAAGACCTGGACTTCAACCCGCGGATCAAAGAATTCGAATTTGGAACCGTTGGTGGATGGCGCAAAGTGAATGTTCACGGAAGGGTTGACGGCTTCCGCTGGAATGACGCGGCGTTTTGCATTTTTTACCGGGTCACCCTTTGTATCCACTAAGTTCACCACAAAGCGATTCGACTTTCTAACCGTCATCGGCTGTAGACGGGAGTCCGGGGGGTCGGAGATCATCCACGGTGTGACTTCCATGACTTCCGCCAATGCTTCGTCGGATTGATTTACAAAAACCGCAACTTTTCCGATTTTGATGTCTTCAAATCCAGAGAGGAAGAAGTGTCCCTCGGAATCCGGTGCGGCACTGACCACATGGCCCATCTTCATGTATCCAACCACCTGGGAACCCTCTTGAATAAAATGGACCAGGGTCTTTTCCAACAAGTCTTTGGAAAGACCAAGAATCTGTCCCTTAACCACTGCGCTGGCAACCAGCCGAATATCCAGGTCGGACTCGCCAGTGAGGGCGGTCATTTCCTTCTCCATGAATCCAGGAGCTGAAATCTTTAACTTCATCTTGCGTGGGGGATGGGATCCACGTAGTTGAAAAGCGCCGTTTTCCTTTGGAACGAACAGATTGGCGAGGCTTTCCTCAAAATCCATATTGCGTGTGACGTTGGCCACTTGGACTATTTCCCGAACACCCATGGTGACGTTTTCAATCGGGATGCCTTGTTCGGTTAGGACATGCCCTGCAAGGAGCACCGCTTCCGGATCCAAGTGGACATCGCCCAAATCCATGCCCGATGTTAGCTCCTTCCCCAAAATGTCAATCTTGGCGCGAAGCATAGCTGAGTGCTCGCTGACTTTTGCCTCAATCAGAAGTATTCGCTTGGTCCATTCTCCCTCATTGACTTGTTCAATAAGGGGGAGTCTGCCAAATCCCTCGCGGTCAGTCGTTCCGTGGGCTTGCCAAGTGGAGCCGGTGGATCCCGCCTCTCCTTCAATGCTAAAACTACGAAACTCGGCCTCCCAGGCCTGTAAAGTAGCGGGTTCCCCGTTTGGCAGGAGCAAACGAAAGTGAGCCATCGACTTGTCAGACAGGAGTTGAAGATCCTTGATGACCTTGCCGTTCCCAGGAGGGCCTTGAAAGGATTTACTCTCCCAATCACCAAAGCCGGCTTCCAGGACGCTTGCAAGAACGGAACTGCCATCGCCAATGCAGGGGAACTCGACGACTCCTTCTGCATTGGAAATTGCGTGGCCGTAACCGTGACCAATTTGAAATCGAGAGAGTGATTCATGGTTTCCGTCCGTCGGTTCAGGAACCAGACTCACTTTGATGGGGTACCTCCAATTTGCGCCTTCTTGATCGAGCAACTGAATCTTGACCTGCCCTATGGAGCTAAGCATCAGGTTCATGGTGCCTTTGGGTAAGTCACTGCGCAGAAGCTTGACGGACCGCGCATCGCCGCAAGGAAATGCAAAGCCAACCACCATGCTGAAATCTTTGCCGGCTTCATACGGGGGAATAGAAAACTCAACTCTGCCGGACAAATCAGTGGATTCAATTTTCCAAGGAAGATGTTGATCCTTGCGAAGTTTCCAAACCGAGACGGGGACTCCGCCCATGGCCTTCCCTTTGGGTGACTGAACCAATACCCGCAAAAGATTGGAGTCCGTTTGTTTCTCGCTTGCCGGTGCAAGCAGACTCTCTGTGGACAAGGTGTTGCGCTCCAGGGGGCTGGCAGCGTTTTGCTTCGAGGATGGTGCTTGCTCGGGCGGCAGGTTTTCCTGAACCACAGCAACGCCGGAAGGATTTTCAGTTTCCTTTTGGGTCGTGAATTTCACCCATATGAAAATCGCCGCAATGAAAACGGTTAGGCATACAAAGAATAGGGAGCGCTGGCGATTCAAGATAGAAACTACTCTATCCCATCCGCACCTAATCACCCAAGAAGGTGACGAACTACCTAAGGCAAGATGTCTAAAGAAACTGCAGCGGAAACTTCGCGAATCGAGCTGAATCCAGCATCGAGGCTCACTGCGGCAGCATGAAAGCTCATGCCGAGCAATGCGGCTGAGCTTCCGGTTGGCAACACGAAATTTGCGCTGGCATCGCCGGTGAGATCGAGAACGCCAATACTCCCTTGCAGGAAGGCAGAGCTATGACCACGGGAAGATCGCACGAATAACGAGTCTTGCACGAGTGGAATCGCGGCACCGAGGTAGCTCGACGCAGCGCGGCCGCTTGCGGAAAGGAGGATCCCGTAATCAAATCCAGCTTCCGAACTCGGGAAGTTGAGGTCGAGGGCGATGTTTCCGCCAAGGCTATGCGAAACCGTTTGCGCACTTGCTTGTAAGAATGGAGCGAAGGAATAAACGTGCACATCTCCAGATTGATATTCAGTGTTTTGGCCAGCCGATGGGGCTCCAATCAGGATGTCGGCAAGTCCATCACCGTTGATATCGCCGCCATCCGCAACCACGGCGGCGAACTTTTGGCCAAGTTCTGGCGCATCGATGGTGTGCAGGAGCTTGCCATCCGTGCCGGAGTAAATGTAGGCGGTTCCGTCAGCAGCCGTGCCTCTGGCGCCAATCAGAATGTCGCGAGTGGAGTCGCCGTTGACGTCGCCGATCGATACCACAGCCCACCCCAGGAAATCACCGGCCGCCTCGCCTGCAAAAACGTGGAGTGTTTCTCCAGTGAGTCCCGAAAAGATAAAGGCGCCACCGGCACCGCCAATGCCTCCTGGGTTCGCACCCCAAGCGCCGACGATGTAATCGTCGAAGCCGTCCTGATTGATATCACCTACGCCATCGACCGCCCAGCCAAATTGGCTCCCAAGGAAGCGACCGCGGGTCTGGCGGATGAGCGTTCCAGTTGCACCGGAGTAAAGGTTGATGGCACCATCATTGAACGAACCAGATTGCGAAAACGCGCGGGTGCCAACGATGAGGTCAGCGTGCCCGTCGCCATCGACGTCACCTGCTCCTCCAACTGCACGCCCGAGAAAGTGGTTCACGCCACCGCCGACGAAATGCCAAATCTCCTGTCCGGTTGCGCCCGAGTAAACAAAAGCTGCACCGCGATTTTCGGTGCCTTGTGCATTCGCATTCATGGCGCCAATGATGACATCGGTGACACCGTCGGCATCGACATCGCCGGCAGCAGCAACCTGATAACCGAACAAATCATCTTTGGTACTTCCGTGGAACATGTGCAACAAGGATCCAGTAGCGCCAGAGAATAAATAGGCCCGGCCACAATTGCTGATACTGCGAAAACTTTCTCCGTATGCGCCGATTAAATAATCGCCTACGCCGTCGCCATCGACGTCGCCCACGCTTGCAACCGAAGAACCGAAATAACCACGCTCCTGAATTCCATCCATGTGTCGCAACACAGCTCCGGTGCGACCTGAAATGATTTGCGCAGCGCCCACAAAGAGATCGCCACCGACCTCGGAAGTGGGGGCGCCCACGAGAAAGTCATCGAAGCCATCTTGGTCTATATCTCCCACGCCATCTACGGAATTCCCGAACTGCTCGCCTTGCGTGAGTCCGCGCATTTCATACAACTGATTCCAGGCGCCGCCGGGTTGTTGCGCGAAAGCAGCAGGGGAGAATAGGAGTGCCAGCGGGAGGCTAATTAGGGGGATTGGATAGGCCATGAGGGGAGTCTAAAGATAGATTTGGAGAGATGGCGTGAAGTCCCAAAAGCGCGTAGAAGAAAATCTTCTTAAAGTAGGCAATTGGATTCCAAGAACAGTCATAGCGACGACACCAGCATTTGTCCTAAAGTACCTCTGTGCACGGACCAGCCCGCTTTCTTGGACGACGCCTCGCTCGCTTTTTAGCGCAGCCAAGAAGAATCTATCAGAAGTTCACTTTGCAGGATTTGGATTTGCTGCAAAAGACGATGCGGCCCGGCGATGTGCTCCTGGTAGAAGGGGAAACGCGCATGAGTACTGCGATCCAATACTTGACCCAATCTACGTGGTCGCATGTATGTTTTTATGCAGGCCCGGTTTATCAGGAGCCAACCGAATCAGAGCCACGCGTTTTAATCGAGGCGGACCTCTTAGAGGGCGTGATTGCTGTCCCGTTGAGTAAATATGCCGAACACAACATTCGCATCTGTCGTCCGGTGGGGCTACCTGAAGACGACCGCAAAGCCATCGTCGATTTTATGGTGAACCACATTGGCCTCACTTATGACCTTAAAAATATTTTCGACCTGATGCGCTACCTTTTGCCCACGCCACCGGTGCCGCGCCGCTTTCGACGGAAGCTCATTGCCTTTGGAAGTGGCGAGCCGACCCGCGCAATTTGTTCCACGCTGATTGCCGAAGCCTTTCAGTCGGTGCAATACCCCATACTCCCGCGCTATGAAAAGGAGTATTTGCAGAAACGTCATCACACGCACTTCATGCCGCGTGACTTTGACCTATCGCCTTACTTCTCGGTGGTGAAGCCAACTGTGGAAGGAGGCTTCACGCATCGCGATTTACTATGGAAGGATGCGCACGATGACACGCTCGGAGAGGAAGGGGGTGGCACCACCTTGAGCAAGGAAACAGACACCTAAATCGCGGTTTAGGAGCTGTGGTGGCAAGTTAAGCCCTGCCGGTAGATTCAGAACGGCGGTTGCCGATGCGTTGGCATCGAGCGTTCCGGTGGCATCGGAGAGGTCTGGCTGGGTGTAGAGATTGACCAAGGACTGGGTGAAGCCTTGCTGCACAATCGGTGCACTACCGATGCCAGGCAAGTAGGTGCTGCCGTCGACATCGCCAAAGAACAGGGTGTAGTTTGCATTGACTTGGCCGAGGGTGGCATCGAGTTGGAAGGTGAAGCTTCCGCCGGCGCTCAGTGAAAGGCTGCTTGGTGAAACACTCAAGCTGTCTTGGCTTGCACTAGAAAGGGAAAGGTTGCGGGCGCCGAAGCCATCGGGGCTGAGTCTCCAGATTTGTGCGCCCATGCCGGATGGGTGTGGGGTGCTGCCGTTTGCGAAAAGATCCAACTGGGTATCGGCAAACACTCCAGTAAGAAGTTGCGCCGCGGAGAAGTCACCTTCGAGACCGCGCTTCGATTCCATGAGTGCGAAGGCTGGCGTGCTGGATTGTCTCGAGAACAAGAGGCGGGTGTCGCCTTCATCTAACATGGGGCTACGTTCGTCTGCTGCGGTTGAAATTCCTTCGACCTTTTCTGGCGGGAACCACCGCGCTTCTTTGGATAGGCGCGTGCTATGCCAAATGTCGGCTTGCCCATCGCGTGAGCTATGAAACCAAAGTTCTAATTCGTTCTCACTCAACCAAGGGCCGCCTTCGCCAAGTCCGCTGTCCAAATCAACCAGGAGTGCAGGTTGTGGAAAATCCTCGAGTTCACTAAGGCGCGTGGTGGAGTAGAGTCGTTGGGTTCCGCCTTGGAAATCCAAAGCGGACAAGGTGAGGCGAAGGCCGTCAGCGCTCATCCAGAAATCATCTATGGAAGCTAATCCGAAGTGCGCAATCCCGATGTCACTGCTAACGACAAAATCCGACTGCAAATCGGCACGTTCGGCGAGAAGGAATTCACCGCCTTGCCCGCGACTGCCAAGAATCCAGGCCCGCAAACCATCCGGCTGCGGGTGTGCTACGCGCATGGACACCAAGGAAGTCAAGCCTGGTGCTGCTTTTCCAACTAACTGCGGTGCGGTCCGAGGCGCACGATGCATAAGCTGTGCCGGTGGCCACAAGGTGACCGGGCGGATGCCATCGTCGACCACAAAACGCAGAAAATCCAATCCAGCTGAAGCGCCAGGTTGCACTTCCACGGTGTAAGTTCCATCCTGATGATCCGTAACCTGCGCTAAGGAAGACAACCCAGCCGATCGCGCATCATGCTCCATGGTGATGATGGCGCCGCCATGGGTGATGACATCGCCATCGACGTCGGCCAGGCTCAGAACATAACTGACTAAGCCCGGACTACCTGCTGCGACATCATTGTCGAAGGCGAAAACTTCGGAATGGTTGCCATCGGGGCGGTCGTCGAGGTCGTTGCGCAATTGGTCAAACTTGATGCGCATTTCGAATACCGGATCCGGATCCGACGCAACCAACCCTGCCTTATTGATGGCCATGTACAGGTCGCCTTTGCCGCAACCGAAGGCATCGCAGAAGGGCTCATCACCTGGCCGCGCGAGGATGAGGAATCCAACATGCGCACTTTTGGTGAAGCTGGAAGGAGGTGAACCACAACTAGTTGGCGCTTGCGGGTCACAGGAGCATCGTCCGTCACCGCCCATAGCTTGCGCAGCTTCCATGGCAGCCATGACGCGTTGCGCAAGGTCACCGGGCGTGTTGCGCAAGGCCATTTCTGCTTCTGCAATCACTGGAGCGCCGGTCAAAATATTGCCCTGGATGGCGTAAACCAAGTCGCCGATTTCGCCAGTGACTCCACCAGCATAATCAGCCGTATTTAAACCGGAAAAAGTTACCGCGCGTCCGGCCAAGTCAACAATGCCAAACTGGCGCGCTTGGTAGAGGGCATCTATGTCCTCGACCGCGAGCAGGATTTCTTCCGGCGGGACTCCCTGAAGAATGAGATCATGAATCAAAGTACGCACTACAACTGGCGAAACCAAGGATTGAGCTGCTCCGCCGCCAGCCTCGGTGCTCAAAATGCTTAGCGCGTTGCGCAAGTTGAAATTTTCAATGCAGGTTGCCGACGCCACGCAAACCTCACCGGTGCGTCGGTTGACCACCACAATGGACCAGGTGGCGAAGGTTTGCCCTGCCAAGAGGCAGAGTGCGAGTAGGGCGGCGAGGGGACGACGGAGGTTTAGGGGAACCGGCATAAAGCTAGGTTAAACGACTATCGCGTTTCGTGTGGATATTATTGTGCCGGAAAAACACAGCAAAAAGCCCGATGCCATCGAAACAAGTTCGTTGGCATCGGGCTGGAAGAGAAGAAACTAAGACCTATTCGTCGGTTTCAGTCCAAGTGTTGTTGGAACGCTTGGCTTCAGGGAACTTTTTATGCTGGTCGATGGTCACGCGGAAGATGTTGCGTTGCCCCGGAAGCATTTCAATGATGCGGTCATTCTGATACCAAATCTGAACCGGGTATTCAAAGTCTTCGGTGGTGCCATCTTCGTATTCGACTTGGAAATGCAATGGCATGACCAATCCACCTAGGTTGTCAAAACGAATGCGAGCGCCACGTTTGCCATTGGGTTGCGACACCCCACTCACCGCTTGATCTAAAAAACCAGTCTCCAAGAACCATCCTCGCCAGAACCAAGCTAGGTCCATGCCAGCGGCGTCTTCCATGCAACGGAAGAAGTCGGCCGGTTGTGGAGATTTAAACGCCCACTCTTTGATGTAGGTGCGGAACGCAAAATCGAATCGTTCCGGTCCCATAATGGTTTCGCGCAACAAAGTGAGGCCGACCCCAGTTTTCATGTATTCCAAAATGCCGAGTAAGTTTCCGCCCAACATATCGGCCGGAGTGTTGATGGGCATTTGATCTGGCATGAGCATGAACGCGCCAAACGAAGCCGGGTCATTTTCATTACGTTTCTGCGGGCCAAACCATTCTGGAGTGGAATAACCGTTGATGAAAGTATTAAAGCCCTCATCCATCCACGCGTAGCGACGTTCATCGGTATTCACCACCATGGGGAACCAGTTGTGGCCAATCTCGTGAGTGGTGACGCCGAAGACACCGCGTTCACCGCGTCCACGGCAGAAAATGATCATGGGGTATTCCATGCCGCCTTCTGCACCAAAAACATTGGTTGCAGCAGGGTAAGGATAGGGGAACCAGCGACTAGAATAGCCTTCAATCGCCGTTTTGAGCATTTGGGTGGATTTCCCCCAAACTGGAAGACCATCTTCAGGGTAGGCGGATTGAATCAGGATATCGCCAGAGGAGGCGGCATCGAGAATGAAAATGTCGGAGCATGCCCAAGCAAAAGTTCTCACTTTTTCAGCATGAAAATTCCAAGTGAGCGGCTCATCGCCTTCAGGCCGACTTTCTGGCAACCCAATTTCATCGGCGCCATGGATGATGACGGTTTCATCGGACTTGCGCGCTTGCTTCAACCGCTTGACTTGCTCCGAGGTGAAGACTTTCTTCTCATTCTGCAACTCACCCGTGGCCACCACAATCATCGAGCGTGGAACGGTGAGCTCGACATCGTAAGTACCGAAGTTGGAGTAGAACTCGCCGGTACCTAGGTAAGGGAGCGTATTCCAGCCGTTGATGTCATCGTAAGTGGCCACTGCCGGGAACCACTGTGCGACCTCATATACCTTGCCGGCGTCAAAATCAGCAATGCCGAAACGACGGAACACCTTTAGCGGAATGGTGAAGTCCCATTCAATATCGAACTCAAAGGTGCCACCGTTTGGCTTGATGGGCTTCGGCAACATGACCCGCGCCATGGTGTCATAGACCGAATAATCTAAATCCTTGCCGCGCGCTTGTAGGGCATGCAAGGTGTAGCCATCGCCCTCGGCATGACTCATGCCAATGGCGGTCGAGCCACCAATGCGCGAAGCTATGCTGTCTTCGCGAAATGCATTTTGCTCCAAACTCAGCCAAATGTAATCCAGCTCATCTGGCGAAGCATTGGTGTAGGTGACGTGCGCTTTGCCGTGCACCACCCGAGTTTCCAGATCTAGCGAGGCTTCAATCTCATAATCGACCTGCTGCTGCCAATAATCTGGCCCCGGTCGCCCAGCCCCGGTGCGCATGCTATTCGCCGGCGGCAATTTAAGTGGGCTAAAGATAGTGCTATCTGGCCGCGCCTTGGTGGAGCGGAACTCAGGTTCCTGAGCAGCGACAGGCAGCGCCAGGAGCACGGAGAAGAAGATGCCGGAGCAACGAGAAATCATGCGGGTATTGTAGAGATAAGGGTTTTGTCATGCGATTCGCGGCCGTAAATGTGCCATGAAGATGTCTTCTCATACACTGATAAGCGCTTCTCAGGCACCTGGAGCTTCCCTTCACTCCCGCTCTGAGCGCGGTTCTGTCCTACTTCTGGTGATTCTCATCACCGGTTTGCTAGCGGCAGCCTCTCTTTCTTCCCTGGCTCAAATTAACGCGGTGTCGGAAACCACGCGCAGTGAAGCCTCCACCCTGGAGCATGAATTACTTGCTGAGTCTGCGATTTCCTATGGCCGAACCCGTCTTGCGCGCAACCTAAATTGGGTTGGAACCAATGGTACGCCGGTGGATTTGGGGAATGGTGGAACCTTTGAAATTGCTGCAGAAGAGGTTTCGCCAGGAGCGGACGATGGCATCTTCAACCTAATAGCGACGGGCCTCTCTGCAGATGGAAAGTTGGAGTTAGAAGCCGATGTTCAGGTCGATGCTGGCACCATCCCCGATGCGGACTTGGCTCTAGTCTTCCTCGGTGACGACATTGATGTGTCCGACAGTTTCATCTTTGGAGGTATCTTGATCACCGATAAAATCGGCGTGGTAGATGATTGGGCTTTCGATGAAAACGGTGTAGGTTTTCACGCTCAAGGCGGCCCCTATGGTCCCTTCGATATCGATTTCGCAGGAACTGTGAGCACTGGAGACTTGTATAAGTACACGGACCAGTCCTATGGCATGGGAAACGATGAGTACAAAATCTCCGCGCAAGTGCAAATGCCGGAATACGATTTGGATGAATATCTGATTCCAGGGCCAGATCGCATTATTTATTATTATGAGAACAACATGAAAAATGTGAGTCACGAAGAGACGGCTGTTTTCGTACTCTACCCTGGGCATACCTTAAGTTTGGATGGTTGCGAATTCCCAGGAGGAGTGGTCATTTATGTGGACAAAGAATTTGATCCTCGCAGTGTGGACATAAACAAAATCCTGCTCAAGCACCAAACCACGATTGGCGGTGGTGTTGGTGGAGTGGACCCGTACTTGGGACTCATTGCGCCAGGCGCTGAGATTCAGTTCACCCATCCGGGCTGCGCATGGTCTGAAGACCACAACGATATTTACGGATTCAACCTTTGGAATAAGATCCAGTTCATTAAGGAGGCGCAACTCTTGGGGCAGCTGGTTGTCATTAACGAGATCAAGCACTTCCGCGATACCGTGCTCTACTTTGACCAAGAGGTTGCTGACAACGTTCCATCAGGGATTACTTTTAGTGTCCCGACTGGAGAATCTGCACTGCTGTCGGTCAAGGAACACTACGGTTTATAGAGATTTTTAGAGTAGACTTGGAATAGGTTTCGTGCCTATTCCAAGGGGAACCACCCGCCGCCTTTGCTGCCAAGCCTTACCTAGTCCCCGGCGTAACCGAGACCGGATAGATCTACCGCGTCTTGGAGGTCACTCTCTTCCTTCTCGGTCCAAGTCAAATTATCCATTGGAGCGTGGAGTCGAGTCACCGTAAACCCATGGTTGCGCAACAACTGCGGCACGCCCTCTTTGCCAAGGAAGTGCATCGCGCCAAAGGCGAAGACATAAGCTTTTTCTGCATGCTCATTCATGAGCTTGGCGCTGCGCTTGGCCATGTTGACGTTCCGCTCTGGGATTAACGCGTTAAAAAACCTTTCGGTTCCAGGGACGTCAAAATCCATTTCGGCGCGCATGAAAGATTCCATGTGCGATTCATTTCCGGATAAGTAGATCTCTGTGAGTTGAGCGATCGAGGAGGGTTCTCTCGGATCGCGCGCAAGCTCATCTTTGAGCAGGATCTTCAGGGAATTGAGGACTTCGGCGTCTGTCCGCACTTCTGCAATCACGTGGATTTGTTCCTCCACGGTTTCCACACCGCCTACTTCCATGCCCTTATGCATGGCTACTGCATAAAGCCGTTCATCTAAAGGTTTGCCACCTTGCGCCAGCAAAGGAAGTAGCTCCAGTTGGCCGATGGTCATTTCGACCATGAAAGGCCGCATGCGATTTAACATACCGGGCGGCAAACCATGGGGCCTTAATACATTGGCCAAGTCGTCATAACCTTCTTCGCCTAACATGGCCTCGATGGTTTCGCCGGGAGGCAACATGGCCACTTCCATAACTTGCGCTTCCAGGGCATCCATTTTGTCCATCTCAACCTCGGTGAAAAAGGCATCGGCCTCGTTCAACGCCTTCTTGACTCCGGCATGTAATGAGTTAATCCGCGGGTCCGGCGTGTGCATGGTGCCGAACAGAAATGAGGTCGCGAATCCCTCCTTTTCCACCTTCCACAAGAAGGTGAACTCAGGTGGTTCCGGCTTCGGCGCAGAATCTTGGGCTGCGATGGGGATCAGCAGCGTGAGTAGGGGAATCAGGGGGCGCAGAAAACGAAATGGGGCGAAGGGTGTCATAACAGGCTGTACGGTGCTTCTAGGGGCTTGTTAGCGCGAAACGATTCACGAGAGTCGGAAAGGTTCCGTAAATTAAAAATGATTTCATCCCCTTAAGCATACATAAAGTCGCCACAAGGGGTTTTTGCGTGTTAGATTTCCTAGACCCCCCGAGTCTCCCGCCCTAACAACCTAACCTAATGAATAAAGTTTTCACCCTGGCCGCAGCCATTTTGCTCGGCGCTCCCTTAGCAGCTCAATCCCAGTTCCAGGATCAACCTGGATATCAAGAGCTGACAGGCCGCATGACCGTGCGCCCGCTTCAGAACACTGAGATCTCTGATCAAACCCGTGCGCGTTTAGATGGCCTAGTCATCAAGTACTTCGCAGAGGTCGATGAGTATGTCATCAGCTTGCCAAGCGGCATGACGGAAGATGGAGTCTTCGAATGGCTCATGGCTACCGGCGATTACGAGTACGTCCACCCAGACTGGATGGTCTACCCGTTGAACACGCCGAACGACGCCAACTTTGGCGCCCAGTGGCATCACCAGAACATGGAGTCAGAACTCGGTTGGGACACCATCACCGATGCTTCTGCCATCATCGCGGCTTACACCGACACTGGCGTTGACACCAACCACCCTGACTTAGTCAACAACCTGATCCCTGGATACAACCAGGTTTCTGGCGTTTGGCAAAGCGCCGGCGGCGACCTTGAGGACATTAATGGTCACGGCACTTGGGTTGCAGGTTGTATTGGTGCAGAAGGTAACAACAGCATTGGTGTTGCAGGTGTGGCCTGGGATGTCCAAATCATGCCAATCCGCGTGAGTGAGTCTTCTGGTGGCGGCGCTTTCTTAAGCGACCTGACCGATGGCGCCCGCGTGGCCGTAGATAACGGTGCATCGACGATTAGCGCAAGTTACTCCGGTGTGGAAAATGCATCGGTTGGTACCACCGGTACCTACATCAAAGGCCAAGGCGGTCTTTACTTCTACGCTGCCGATAACTCGAACCGCAATCACAGTGGTTTCGATTATCCAGACGTGATTGTGGTTGGCGCAACCACCACCGCCGACACCAAAGCTAGTTTCTCTAGCTACGGTTTGGCTGTGGACTGTGTGGCCCCAGGCGTTGGCATCGAAAGCACGGCTCTTGGTGGCGGTTATTCCGACCCATCCGGAACCAGCTTCTCGACTCCATTGACCAACGGTGTTGCTGCGATGATCTTCGCGCAGAACCCAGGCATCTCGGCGCAGGCTGTGGAAGACATTCTTCTGAGCACCTGCGATGACATCGGCGCTGTCGGTGAGGACAACACTTTCGGCTTTGGTCGGGTGAACTTGCGTGCAGCTGTTGAAGCAAGCCCTCCAAGTCTGATGATCCTGACCATGGGTACCATGATCGCTGGCTCTACCGTGAACATTCGCGTGGACGACGCCACCGCATCGGCAACGGTGCTTTTGGCTTACACCTTCCAGGGTTTGGGTAGCAGCTTTGAGCCATCGACTGGCGAAACGCTCGGCCTCAACAACCACCGCATTGGATTGACTCTGTCTGCCGATACTTTTGGGGTTGTCGATACCAACCGCGTGCTTCCATCTGGCTTGGCCGGACGCACGATTTGGGTACAGATGACCGAAACTGGCAACGTCTCGAACATCCATAACGAAACGATTTCTTAAGGAATCTCATGGCAGGAGGGCTTTCCTAAGTCGACCTCCTATGGTGAAATAGGGCGCTCATGCGCTACGCCCTCCTGCTATCGACCCTGTTCCTCTTCACTGCCTGTTCGGGCAGTGGGGAGGAATCTTCCAATTTGGGCGGTCGCGTGACTCTATTTACGACGACCGAAGTTTGGGCGCGGACCTCGCGTCCTCCGCATGAAAATAGTGCGGCTTATTTACAGATCCAGAACTCCAGCGGCGGGACGATCGAATTAGCCGGCGCTTCTACTCCACGCGCTGGCATCACTGAGTTGCATTCCATGGAGATGGTCGATGGCACCATGAAGATGCGCCGCGTGGAGTCCTTTGTGATTGCCGATGGCACCACTCTGGAACTAAAGCCGGGTGGAAACCACCTCATGTTCTTCGACCTCGATGCACCATGGGAGGTTGGCCAGACCATTCCAATTTCATTGACCCTTAAAGGCGGCATGGACTTGACCGTGGACGCCATGGTGAAAGCCAAATGAAAATCGCGTGGTTCATGACCTTGGCCTTGGGGCTGGTTTTGCTAGTTCTCTTTTGGCTGAAGCTTGGCGCCAATCAAGAAGATGGACTTTTAGATTTCCCCATAGGCGGAGATTTCACCTTGACCGCCGACGATGGTGAGTCTTACACCTTGTCTGATCACCAGGGCGAAGTGCGCCTCCTGTTTTTCGGATTCACTCACTGCCCGGACGTCTGTCCGACCACCTTGTTGGAGCTGCAAGAGGTTTACGCGCAGCTCGGTTCGGATGGCGAGGAGGTCGAGACCCTGTTCATTTCCATCGACCCCGAGCGTGACACTCCGGAGCTTCTGCATGAATATCTTGCCAGTTTTGACCTGCCAGTACGCGGTCTCACCGGGTCGGTAGGGCAGGTGACCGAGGTCATCGCGGCCTATGCAGGCTGGTTTGACAAGGTAGATTTGGATTCTGCCGCCAAATACACCATGGATCACTCCACCAGCAGTTACCTCATCGATCGGGAAGGTAAGGTGCGTTACATCTTCGGTTACGAGGATGGTCCTGAGCGCATTGCGCACATCGTTCGTAAATTACTGCCTTAGAACCCCTTACGGGCGCGATTTTTGCCCAACTCTGCTTCCTGCGCCGGTTGACGGTCTACCTTCACTCGCGTATTCTTTGAGCCACCCGGAACCTTAATTCCGCAATGAAACTGACCCGCATCCTCCTTCTGCTTCCGCTCGCCGCATTCGCGAGCTGCTCTTCGCATGTCGCTTCCCACCCAGATGGCATGGAGTTCGAGCCAGGCATGATGCGTCTTAGTGGCGACATCGGTTATGCCTCGAACGGCACCGGTTTGCTGAACGGTTCCGCGACTAAGCTAAGTGGTTCCTTTGGTTACTTTGCTACCGCAAACCTGGAAGCAGGCATCAACGGTGGTTTTGACACCATCAACATTCCTGGTCCAGTTGACTTGGAGTACACAGCACTGAATCTTTTCGGTCGCTACTACACCACCACTTATGGTTCATCGCGTCCTTACGTGGAACTTAGCACTGGTCTTGGTACCGCAAGCGTTGGTTCTTTTGAGGAAAACGTGACTGCATTTGCTGGCGCCATCGGCATCATGCACTTCATCAACGAAGACCTTGCGATTGAGATGGAACTGCAGAAGTCGCAGTACCTTCTACCAGACACCACCGGCGCCGACACCAGTTCTTGGTCCGGCTCGATTGGTCTCGCCTGGTTCTTCTAAGGACTCTCAGGAAGTTTGAGTGCGCGGCGAAGCTCCGCTGTACTCCAGAACTGTAATAAACGGCTGCCGAATTGTTTCGGCGGCCGTTCTTGCTTTCCATAGAGGAATGGATTGTCGCGGCGCACCACGATGCCAATCATCCCTTGCGGATAGCGGTCCAGCCATGCAATCAATTCTCGGCGCCCAGTCGGATTGGATATGGGTTTGGTGAGGCGTCCGGCAAAATGAAACTGCCCGGCATATTCCATATCTAAGAACCCAACCTCAATGCCTTGCTTCTGCCAGGCTGCGATTTGTTCCGCTGCTGGCTCGGTGTCGTAGCTTTGACGAAAGTCAGGGCCGAGTGAAAACAGAATGGCAACGGCTAGGACCGGGGAGAGAAAAGCAAGCGATGAGACTTGCAATGCATTGCGCGATTGGAGGAAGTGCACGCGGTAGAGCGCAAACAGCAGAATGCCTCCTGCAATGGCTAGAGATTCCGCTTGCAGCCACTCTGGGGTGGTGACTTGTTGTAGCCAAAGTGGAGCACTGAATAAGGCTAGGCAAAGCACCGCTGGCAGTGCCATGGGGATCAGCAGGCTGCGTTTTTTGGCAGGGGAAGATTGCAGTTGCAGGTTGCGCGCGAAGGCTAGAGCGAGCACCGGGAACATCGGGAGTAGGTAGTGGGGTTGCTTGCCGCTGATGAGTGAGAACACTACAAACTGAGGAACCACCGCCCAGAAAAGCAGGCGTGCAAAGTCGGGCGTTTCTGCGCGAAAGTTTTTCCACCCCTGATAGCTGCGTTGCCACCAAATCCATGGGAAGAGCATGATAGGAAGCAGTGGCAAGTACCACCAAAAGGGGCGCGCGTGATCGAAGCTGTCTTCTAGCCGTCCGGCGGTTTGGCCGACGAAAATGGCATCGCGATATTCTTGGCCACCGGCGATGGCAGCGGGGATAGCCCAACACAAGGCAAGTGCAGCGCCGCCCACAAGGCCGAGCAGGCCGGTGTGCAGCACGCGTTTCCAGTTGTCGGAGGATTTACCGCTCCAATGTTTCGCAGCCAATGCAGGTGGCAGCAGATAAAGCAGCAGCACTGGACCTTTCGTCACAATGCCAAACCCAAGTGCCAGCGTGGCGAGTGGCGCGGTGCGTTTGAGCGATGCGCCATGGTGGGCATCGAGCAGCGCAGTCATGCCTAGTATGACCCACAGCGTTGCCCACAGATCAAACATGACTCCGGTGGCGAAGAGCACCGGGAACAAGGTGCCTGCGAAGAGGATGCCGGGGCAGGTGGCGGTTTGGGGTGACGTCGGCCAAAGTCGCTTGCCGAGGCGAACGATGAGCAGAGTGTCGAGAATGAGGGCGATGGGGGCCAATAGGCGCGGCCACCACTCATTGACGCCGGTGATGCTCCAGCCCAGGTGCATCAGCCAAAATAGGAATGGCGGTTTGTGCGCATAGGTTGCACCATTGAGGTGTGGGACCAGGAAATCACCGCTATTCCACATTTCCCACGCCACTGCGAGGTAGCGGGTTTCATCGACCACCAGCAGAGGTTTGATGGAGAAGGCGATGAGTGCCACTAGGGGCACCATGAATAATATGCTTAGTAGGCCTTTCACGAGTCTTGCTTGGCTTCACGCTTCTGCAGGCGGATGAAGTGCAAGTTACGCAGGTAAATCAACAGGCCGGTGGATTGGCCAATCAAGATGACTGGGTCACGGTCCAAAATGCCGTAAAGCAAAAGTAAAAAGGCGCCGCCGATACTGAAGTACCAAAAGGCGATGGGGATAACGCT
>Ga0316209_1000502_pt1 | contig 67177 bp, 56 predicted proteins | sample 6monopyrite_MG_FD_204945 | JGI IMG/M metagenome (GOLD analysis project Ga0316209, IMG submission 204945) | Microbial mat bacterial communities from mineral coupon in-situ incubated in ocean water Damariscotta River, Maine, United States -... | ecosystem: Environmental > Aquatic > Marine >... | reverse complement strand
CCATAACAAACAGGACTTCTTTTTGCATCGTATCACGTAGATATTCAGCATAAGTTAAAGCGGAGAGTCCGACTCTAAAACGCACACCAGGTGATTCATCCATTTGGCCAAATACCATCAATGATTGCTCCATAACACCTGCAGCTTTCATTTCATGCCATAACTCATGGGCTTCACGCATGCGTTCACCAACACCGGCAAACACAGAAGCACCTTTATGTAATGATGCAACAGCATGCATAAATTCCATGATGAGTACTGTTTTTCCAACACCTGCACCACCAAATAATCCGGTTTTACCGCCTTTAACAAAAGGACATAATAAATCAATAACTTTGATACCCGTTGTTAGTATTTCCCCACTGCCGGTGGTTTCTGAAAGGGGGGTAGGAGAAGCATGTATGTTACGAAAAGTATGGGTATTTAAAGCAGGACCATCATCTAAAGGCTCACCAAATATATTTAATACTCGGCCAAGACAATCTGGACTAACGGGTATGTGTAAAGGTGCATCAGTATCAAACACAGGCATACCACGATACAAACCAGTGGCACGATGAAGGGTTACCGCACGAATATGTTGTTTATCTAAATGCTGGTGCACTTCAAATAAACATGTTTCACTATTAAGGTGTGCGAATAATGCTTGGCGTATAGGCGGCAATTTTTTGCAATTAATAACAACGACAGGGCCATGTACCTCAGTAATAGCACCTATTGACATTTCTCTTTTATGTTCGTATACATTGCCCATTTTATATGAGATTTAAAAACATCCTCTGCATTTTATAGATTAATAATAATATCCTATATTTTTTTGTATTTTATCCTCCATTAAATGGGCTTATATTGTTTATAGAAATTAAATGTTTTATGTTTGATATTCTACTCTGTCATATCTCGAAAAAATTGTCACTGCGCATAACTACCTATAATCACGAATCTATGTAAACAAGGAGTGCGGTTGCTAACAGCACCAAATGCGCATAATGTATATTATGTTAAATTAATGAAGCAGGCGAGATAATCCCATCAAGCCAACATTGGTCATACCAACTTGTTAAATAGCTTGGATTTATTTATTAAAGCGTTTTCCTAAACATCAATATACTCCCCACTACAAAAGCAAAAGCAAAACCTATAAGAGCTATAAATGAAGGTAATAAATCTATTATCAATGTATGTTTAATTAATAGTCCACGTATTATTTCAACAAAAAAAGTGAATGGAATGATATAGCTGACCGGTCTTACCATTTCAGGAATAGCTTCAATTGGAAAAATTAACCCTGATAATAAAATAGAAGGAATAATAATAAAAATAGCCATAAACATAGCTTGTTGCTGTGTTTTTGCAATCAATGAAATTAATAAACCCAAAGCTATCATCACTGCGACAAAAGTTAACGCCAAAATAAATAGAGATAAATGAGAAGAAGGTTCTGGTAAGTCAAATAATAGCCAACCTGCAGTAAGAATGAAGTAAAAATCAACTAGCGCAATTACTACATAAGGTACTAGCTTACCTAATATGAACGTTGTTTTACTTAAAGGAGTTACAAGTAGTTGCTCTAGAGTTCTTTTTTCACGTTCACGAACAACTGATAGTCCTGTTAATATTAATGCAATCTGCATAATTAAAACGCCAATAATACCCGGTAGAAAAAACCAGGTCTCTATTTCATCGGGGTTAAACAAAATTTCAGTATCCATAATAAAAGGATCATCAGCTATAACAACATTTTCTGAATCGGGATCTGAAAAATACATATCACCTGTCACACTTTTATCTGTAGCGCTACCCGAATGATATTTCATTGCGGTGGTTAAAGATGGCATTGTTCCATCAACATAAAAAGTAATATGTGGCTGTTGATTATCAATAAGTAATGCAGAAAAATCTTTATCTATAGATAAGCCCGCCTTTGCACGGCCAGCTCTAATCTCTTCAATAATATCCTTTTTACTATCTACCGGGTATAAGTCAAAATAACCGTCACTCCACAAGCCTGTTTTAATTAAATTTGTAAAAATAGATTGATCTTCATCAAGGTATGCCATTCTTACATTTTTTGGTTCTAATTTAAGAGCAACGCCAAACAGAATAAGTAAAATTAGCGGCATCACTATAATTAAGGCAATTAAACGCGGATCACGGCGTAATTGTAATAACTCTTTTTTTATTATCGCAGTTATCATTTTTTCCTGTCTTGTGTCAAGGCAATAAAAACATCTTCAAGATTTGGTTCATTTACTTCAAAAGTACATGTTTGCTCTGTTGCTGTTCTAATTGTAGAAACTAATATTGCTTCATTAATTTCGGGTTCAACAACAATACGTAATTCATTACCAAATTGATTAACTAAAACAATACCCTTTAATGTATGTAGTGCTGAATGAATTTCTGGAAGATAGCTTATCTTACTTGAAAAAACCTTAACATCACCTAGGGCTTGTTTAATCGTGTCGGGGGAACCTTCTGCAACAATACGCCCGGAAGATAAAAAAGCTAATTGATGGCAGCGTTGAGCTTCTTCCATATAATGCGTCGTGACAAAAAGGGTTTTTCCTTCTGTACTTAACCGATAAAAATCATCCCATAATAATTTACGTGTAACAGGATCGATACCCGCTGTTGGTTCATCAAGAAATAAAACTTTGGGGTCATGAGCTAATGCACAAATGAGAGCCAGACGACGTTGATAGCCGCCAGATAACGTTCCTGCTCTCTTATTCTTAAATGACGTTAAATGATAACGATCAAGAAGAGACATTAAATGATCTTTATCTATCACTCCATACATGCTGGCATAAAATTTCAGGTTTTCCCATACACTCAGCTCTTCATATTGACCAAAATGCTGGGCAACATAACCAAAATTATTTTTGGCTTTATCAACACTCATCCTATTAATTTTTATTTCACCGCTATCATTCTTAATAATCCCGCATAACATGCGAATAATCGTCGTTTTACCTGCAGCATTTGGTCCCAGCAATCCAAAAATTATTCCCTTATTTATACTTAAAGAGACATCATTAACCGCTGTATTTCCATTAAATCGTTTTATTAGATGAGTTGCTTGTATCATTAATATTCCAAGTTTAATTTTTAATATGAATACAGCATAAAAAATGCGTCAAATATATAAGTTAGTAATTAATATCATGAGGCTATAGAAATTTTTTAGTTATCTCTACCACCCTTGCGCTGATATCAATCGCAGAAGAATGACAATTAGTAGACAGATATACTCTTTGATTTCAGCCTGTTTTAAGATTAACTTACTATTCTTGGCTTGACTTCACGCTTTGATATTTTCTGAAGTATTATCTCTACAGCTGAGGCAACAGCAATAAATGCGATAAGAATAAATACAATATGACTTGAGACTCTACTAACATAAACTAGTGCAAGTAACATGGCGACGAAACTAAAAGTAGCCGCTAGAAAAACAACTAAACGTGACGCGCCTGTTTTATCAATAATTTTCAGATGCCCAATATGCGTTATTGTGTGAACAAATAAAATTGATATTGAACCAATCGCGGCAATTTCTGATAAATCAAATAGCAAAGACAATATCATAACTAATACACCACTTATGACTAAACCTTCACGACTGTGAGCAATAGGTTTTCCAAATACTGAAGGTAACTCTCCATCTTTTGCTAATTGATAAGTTACGTTTGTAACAGCATACAAATTAGCATTTATAGCAGATGCGGTTGCGATTAAGGCAGTAATCGCAACTACCGAAAAACCTACTTTACCAAAAATGGGTAATGCGGCCTCAGCTAAAGCAAAGTCCTTAGCAGCAATGACTTCTTCAGTAGACAAAGTACCAAAAACTGCAAAGGCCACAGCAACATATAATATCATCACTAATAAAATTGCAGTCATTATAGCCCTAGGGAGAGTTTTTGATGGATTGGGCATATCTTCTACGGTATTGGTAATTACCCGAAAACCTTCATAAGCAAAGAAAGTAATTGCAAGACTATAAAATATATCACTGCTTGGCGGGTATGTGTCCGGAGATAATTGAGCAGGATTAAGGTAGGCAATTCCTGTGATAGATAATGCACATAAAACAAAAAACTTGATCGCTACCGTTATTCTTTCCCAAACTGCAACATCTTTTGCGCCTTCAAGATTAACGATTACGAATAAAAAAACGATGAATACTGAAAAAAAATAATGCCATAACTGAGAAAATTCAGACGGTAAAAAAGTTGCCGCATAATTACCAAATGCTTTTGCAATAAGACTTAAGGAAACAATGGCGGCAAAATACAACATAATACTCATGGCACCAGTAAAAAAACCGACTCCATAAGACTGAGACATATATTCTGCGATACCGCCTGAAGAAGGGAATCGTGCACCCAACTTCCCCAAAGAATAGCCACTAAATAACGCGATAATGCCGCCAAGAATAAATGAGATATACACTGCGCTACCCGAAATAGCGCTGGCTTCACCTAATAGCGCAAATATCCCAGCGCCAACCATTGCGCCAATTCCCATTGAAACAGCTGACCAAAACCCAATCGGCTTTGAAGAAGTATGCATAATAAAACCCTTAATTTTTCGATCTACGATTAGAAGCTAATAGTTGTTAATGGGACTCGTATCGGTCTCGTTATTATTAATTAAATCTAATATTATTTTATAAAAGAATTCCATATCAACAACTTACATTAAAGAGGACACGCTATCAACAAAATCAAATCTAACCCCGTGAGTAACACAATACAAATAACTAACTTTGGTTGTTGTTAATGTCTGATTTGGATTGTAAGAATGAATATTTAGAAAAATTTTGAATGTATGAAATAGTTTGTGCTTCTATATAAGAATTTTGTAACAGATGTAACGGGTCTGTCGAGTTGACACATGTAATTAGACAAGTGGTTGTTGAAATTAGTTATTCACGATCCGAAAAGGATAACTTTGGTTCCTAGATACAGGATTATGGTTACATGTTCTACAAAATTACTTGAAGAAATTTAATCATCAGATTGGTCTAAATTGAGTTACTATTAATAAAAGAAATAAAATTTTAACTTATTGATTTTATAGAGCTAATTTATCCACAATTGCATTATTTTATCATAATTACTTGGAAAGTTTGCGTTAATTACTTGGATGTCCAGCTATACTTGATATGTGTATACGCTTAAACAGAATAAAATCTTCTTACTTACTGGTTTTATCTTACAACTGGTCTTTATTTTATTAATTGTACTTACTGGCGTATATCGCCTTAACTATCTAAATTCTCACTTCGACAAAATTCTTTATGGTCATAGCCTTCAAAAAGACTATTTAAGGCAAATGCGTAATTCTGTGCGTGATCGTTCGATTACTGTATGGAAATCCACTCTTACAAATGACTTGTTTATACGTAATTCATACTACGAAGAATTACTACACTATGGCACGCAGTTTATTCATGCTCATCAACAATACGTAAAATCTGATCTCAGTGTTAAGGAAAAAGAATTATTACAGCGTATGTCAGCTTCTGTCTTAAAGATTAACCCAATAATTCATAGTGTCACGGAAAATCTAAACATCGTTCAGGATTATTCCTATAAAGAAGAAATGTCACGAGCACTGCCTTTGCAGCAACTTGTTGTTAAAACCTTAGACGAGCTATTGTATTTACATACTTCAAAATTAGAGAATATACAAAGTGATATTCGTATTCAATTAGCTCAAACACTGCATTTAATGATGATTTTGATGACAGTAGTCTTTATTTTGGCATTTATATTTGCTGTGATGATTAACCATCGGTCTCGTAAAATGCTTACAGCTGTTTCAAATTCTGAATCCGCATTAACCATGATTAATGTCGATCTTGAAGGAATCGTCAAACGCCGAACAACCGAGCTTGAAGAAGCCAATAATAAACTCAAATCTATTGCTAATTCTGACAGTTTAACCGGTTTAGCCAATCGTTTTATGCTGTTTTCAAAGATGGACCAAATTTTATCTTATGCGAAACGCAATAATGAATTAGTTGCCGTACTATTTATGGATTTGGATGGTTTTAAGCCGATTAATGACATATATGGGCACGAAGTTGGTGATATTATTTTGGTGGAGATAGCAAATAGAATCAATAGCTTAACTCGTGAATCGGATATAGCTGCCAGGCTTGGTGGTGATGAGTTTATTATCGTTTTATCTCGTATTAATAAGCATTCTAATGCCAGTACACTTGCTGAAAAGTTAATTGCCGATATAGAACGCCCTATCTTCATCAAGGAACTACATAAATCGCTTACAATTAGCGCAAGCATCGGCTTAAGCTTTTACCCTGATGATGGTGACTCGGCAAAATTACTCATCAAGCAAGCAGATAGTGCAATGTATGTGAGTAAAAGGTCTAAAACAACGAATAAAAAACGGTAATTTAGTATAATTATTCTTAAAGTAATTAATTCAATATATCTTCTAATATCCTGATTAATCATACTTTTTTACCTTATTCATACCTATTCAATGACATGCTAATATAATGAATGCATATATCCCTATAAACAGGTATACTACTGCTCCCTCGACGGCACCCTAATCTGAAATTGAGACAGATTCTTGCCCATCCTGGCATGCATGAGTCTTACCGCTCCCTAAGTTTTATCACACACTATTTCAGGTATATCTATGACTACTGATACGATAACGGCGTTTAATGAATTTGCGCTGATTGACCCTTTATTAAAAGCATTAGAGGAAGTGGGTTATGAATCCCCTTCTCCCATTCAAGCAGCAACTATCCCTTTATTATTAGAAGGTCGAGACATTATCGGCCAAGCGCAAACAGGTACGGGTAAAACGGCTGCCTTTGCATTGCCGCTACTATCGAACATCGATTTGAAAGGAAAAGATCCTCAAGTACTTGTACTGGCGCCAACACGCGAACTTGCCATTCAAGTTGCTGAAGCTTTTCAAAAATATGCCTCAAAAATGAAAGGCTTCCACGTACTGCCTATTTATGGTGGTGCAGAATATAGTGGACAAATTCGCGCTTTAAAACGTGGCGTACATGTTGTTGTCGGCACACCTGGCCGAGTTATGGACCATATTCGTAAAGGCACATTTAAATTAGATAACTTAAAAGCCTTAGTATTAGATGAAGCAGATGAAATGCTACGTATGGGTTTTATCGATGATGTTGAATGGGTTATGGAACAAATACCTGAAACCCGTCAAATTGCATTATTTTCAGCAACCATGCCATCACAAATTCGTCATATAGCAACTAAGTATTTAACGAATCCTGAACAAGTAACAATAAAGCAAAAAACAGCAACGGCTAGTACGATACGCCAACGTTTCTGGCCTGTTAGTGGTTTACATAAACTCGATGCATTAACACGCATTTTAGAAGCTGAAGATTTTGATGCCATTATCGTTTTTGTAAGAACAAAATCTGCAACCGTTGAGTTAACAGAGAAATTAGAAGCACGAGGTTATTCAACCGGCGCAATCAATGGTGACATTCAACAAAACCAACGTGAACGCACCATACAAAATTTAAAAAGTAAAAAGATCGATATCTTAGTCGCAACCGATGTTGCTGCACGCGGTTTAGATGTACCGCGAATTAGCCATGTTATTAATTATGATATTCCTTATGACACTGAAGCTTATATACACCGTATTGGTCGAACAGGCCGTGCAGGTAAACAGGGTGATGCAATTCTATTCGTTGCGCCTCGCGAAAAAGGTTTATTAAAATCAATTGAACGTGCAACAAACAAACCCATTGAAATGATGGAGTTACCGTCAACCGAATTGATTAATGACAATCGAGTTGAAAAGTTTAAACAACGTATAACCGATGCACTAGCAACAGAAGGTTTGGAATTTTATGCGAACTTAATCGAGCAGTATCAGAAAGAACATAATATTCCTGCTGAAGAAATTGCCACAGCACTCGCTAAGTTAGTACAAGGTGATACGCCCTTCTTACTTCAAAATAAACCCATTAAACAATCAAAAGAACGTTGGGACAGAGATGATAAACCAGCTCGTGGGCGAGATCGTGATCGAAGCCGCCGAAGCCGTAATGATAGAGGTGAACGTGGTGACCGAAATGAAGGTGGCAAACGCCGTGAACGGTCACCAAGAAAAGAACATTCAGAGCCTGAAGCAGGTATGAAACGTTTTCGTTTAGAAGTTGGCCATGACAATAAAGTGAAACCTGGCAATATTGTTGGCGCAATCGCAAACGAAGCAGGTATTGATAGTAAGTATATTGGCCGCATCGATATAAGTGACGACCATAGCTTTGTCGATTTACCAAATGATATACCGAAAGACGTTTTCAATGACTTGAAAAAAGTTCGGGTAGGCGGCAAACAATTACAAATATCGGCTTTAGATAAAGATAAAAGTGCAAGCTCAAAAGACGATAAAATTCGCTATAAGAGTAAAAACGATAAAAAACCTAAAGGTAAAGGTGGTAGTAAGAAAAATAAAGATTCAGATGCTCAATCTAAAAGAAAAGATAAAGCTCCGAGTCAAAATAAAGCTAAAAAGAAATTTGGTGATGAAAAACCCAGAAGAAAGTTATCTTTGTAAATATTAAAAAGGGTAGTTATTAACTACCCTTTTTTTTGCATAAAATAATTATTTAACTATTAATGTTTCTATATTGATAAGAGACTTTATACACTTCTCTTTAGAGTTAGGGTTATCTTGCTCGCATACCTGACTTCAATAGTAGGACATTTTAATAATGCGCTATAATTATAGGGTTTAAAACAAGACGAATAATTAAAAATATCAATTGATATAGATCAATAACAACTTAATACCAACCCATTAAACTCAAAAGCATAAGTAAAAACAGGGGTGGTAAAGAAGTATGAATACTTTCGAAGAACGAATTATTAAAATTAAACAACAATGGTTTATCGAAACCCGTACTGGTTATGATGGTCCATTTGATGACGAACTTGAAGCTAAAAACTATCTTACATTACTAAAGTCTTGTGATGCTGCACGTTCAGAATTTGCAGGGCTTCAATTTAGTCCATCTTACAGTTAGTTTTATTCGGAACGTAAAGCCTCAACAGGGTCGAGCTTTGCTGCTCGTTTAGCGGGTATTACTCCAGCCATAAGTCCAATTAAAATGGCAATGCCTTCGGCTAGAAAAACAAATGTCCAGGGTGTATGTACGGGTAATGCAGGCAATGCAATATGAAGTAACTGCGCCAGGCCTATTCCCAAAGCCAACCCACATAATCCCCCTATAGCGGATAAAACAATTGCTTCACCTAAAAATAATAATAATATTTGAGTTTGTTTTGCACCTAATGCGAGTAATAAACCGATTTCGGTCGTGCGTTCATTCACACTAATTGTCATAATCGTAATAATACCGATGCCGCCAACTAATAAAGAAATACTCCCAATCGCTCCTACAGCGAATGTAAGTACATTCAGTATTGAACCCAGTACATCGAGCATTTGTTCTTGCGTTGTTATGGTAAAATCTTCACTACCATGACGGGCTTCAAGTATTCGTTTAATGCCTTTTACAACATGTTTGGTTTGCGTTCCTTCTTGATATAACAAATCAATTTCCATCAAGCCATCTCTGTTAAATAAAGACAACCCACGTGCAGCAGGTATATACACCGTATCATCTAAGTCAAAGCCAAGTACTTGCCCTTTCGCTTCCATTGTACCAATCACTCGATATCGTTCGCCACCAATACGTATGCGTTCACCAAGTGGGTTTTTAGTAGCAAAAAGTTCTTGTTTAACTTTAAAACCCAGTACAACAAAAGCACGTGGTGCAGAGGGATCATCATCTGGTAAAAAACGACCGGCACCAACATTCATACTAAACGTTTCAGGAAAAGCACTTCCAACGCCATAAACCGTTGTGCGTCGGGTACGTTGATTGCCCTCCACTTCTGCATTACCTTGCACTAATGGCACAACTGATTTTGCAAAGGGAAGTTTTTTTAAAGCTTCAGCATCTTCAATTGTTAACGGTCTAACACTTCCAAAAACACCCATACTCATTCCATGGGTTGTAACTTTACCCGGATTTATTCCTACGAGAGTTGTGCCAAATTGAGTGAATTCAGAAAGAACAAACTTATACAAGCCTTCGCCCATTGACGTTAATAAAACAACAGCAGTAATACCTACGGTAATACCTAACATGGTTAAAAAGCTACGTAGCTTATGCGCAAAAAGTGATGTGCCGGTAAGACGAACAAAATCCTTAACTAACATTGCTAATGCCTTGCAAGCGCATCGACAGGATTAAGTCGAGAAGCTTTTCTTGCTGGTAGCAAACTAAATAATATACCTGTTATTAGAGCAATCAACAAAGAGGCAATGGTTGCCCAGGTTGGCGGGTAGGCAGGTAAAATTGGAAAGGCATAACGTATCGCCCAACTCCCTGCTTGTCCAATAATAAAACCCAACATAGCACCTAATGAAGACAGCAAAATTGCTTCAATCAGTATTAGACTTAAAATTGCTTTTGCGGATGCCCCTAGTGATTTTAATAAACCTATTTCACTCGTGCGTTGTGATACGGTTACTAACATAACATTCATAATCAAAATTCCCGCCACCCCCAAACTTACTGCCGCTATTCCTCCTACAGCATAGGTAAGCGCACTAAGAATACGATCAAACGTTGCAAGAACAGCATCTTGAGTTATGACGGTTACATCTTCATCGCCTTGATGACGATTACGTATCGTGGTTTTTATAAAATCTATTACTTTAGGAATTGCTTTGCGTGTTTTAACTTCAACAAATATTCTAAATAGGGATGGTGCATTAAAAAGAGATTGAGCTGAGGCAACAGGAATTATCACCGTATCACCCACATCAAACCCAAGTGATTGACCGTCTGAATCTAATATTCCAATAACGCGGAAACGCCTATCACCTATTCGAATCCATTGACCGAGTGCTGAATGTGCGCCAAATATTTCAGTGCGAACTTTTGAACCTATCACGCAAACCGATTTAGCACGATTTAAGTCCAATGCAGGTAAAAAACTACCTTGCGACATCGTCCATTGGCGTAACTTAAGTAATTCATGACTTGAACCTTGAATAGTCACTTCACGCTTACGTCCCTGCCAAGATACTTCTGCAGCACCAATATTTAATGGCGCTATCCGTTTTACTTTTGGATGGCGTGTAAGTGAAATAGCATCATCAATGGTAAGATCACGTTCGGTAACACCGATCATTGTTGATGGATTACCGCCGCTTGTTTCACTGCGACCTGGAATAACAATGATTAAGTTAGTGCCAAGTGCTGAAAACTCAGCCGTAACATAGTTACGCGCACCTTCGCCTAATGCGGTTAATACAACAACCGAACCTACACCAATACTCATGGCGAGTAACATTAGGAAAGTACGCATTGTATTAGCGCTAAGTGCTTGCCAAGAGAAATGGATTGCATCACGCATTAATAACATTGTTTACACCGGCATGTTATTTTTAGATTCAACAGTATCAGATTCTATACGGCCATCTAGCATTCTAATGGAACGGGTTGACCTTGCCCCAAGTGCTTCGTCATGTGTCACGACGATTAAGGTGATACCTTGTTGATTAAGATATTCTAAAGTCTCGATCACGTTGGTACCTGATTTCTGATCCAGATTTCCTGTAGGTTCATCAGCTAGCAAAATTGATGGTTGAGATATAGTGGCTCTTGCGATAGCAACTCGTTGCCGTTGGCCTCCCGACAATTGGTCTGGTTTATGGTGAGCTCGTTCCATCAAGTTCATATCATTCAATGCTTTCTCAACACGTTGTTTTCTTTTTGCTTCCGGTACGCTTGCGAGAACTAATGGTAGCTCAATGTTTTCCGCTGCAGTTAAACGAGGTATTAAATGGAATGTTTGGAAAACAAATCCGATATTTTTATTGCGTGTACTTGCTTGCTCATCTTCATTTAACTCGGTAATATTTTTATCGTTAAGATAATATTTTCCTGACGTAGAGCTATCTAATAAACCAAGTAAATTCAATAAGGTTGACTTACCTGAACCAGATGGCCCCATGATAGAAATATACTCACCATCATTTATCGTTAAATTGATATTATCTAAAGCGCGAACAATCTGATCACCTACTTGAAAGTGTCGCTGAATATTCTCTAGCTTAATCATAAGATGAAAACTTATTTCTCAACTTCGAGGCGAACATAGGCTTCATCTTCCACACCATCTCGATCAATTGAGGTAACTATTTCTTCTCCTTTTTTTAACCCGTCTATAACTTCAGTATACTTCCAGTTACTTAAGCCTGTTTTAACCTCTCGTTCGAGTATAACTTCATTCTCTCTATCAAAGATAAAAACCTTTTGATTTTCAAGTAACGCTTCTGTTGGAATTCGTAATACGTCTTTGTGAGAATCAATAATAATTTCAACATCCGCACTGTATCCAGGCAGCATATTTAACTTGTCGCTTTCAACAACAATATTAACTTCAATATCAACTGTTCGAGCTTGTTTTTCTCTATCTAATACATAAGGTGCTATTCGACGTACCGTACCATTAAAGAATTTTTTATTATAAGCATCTAAGGAAATTCGTGCGGGCATAGTGGCTTTAATTTCTGGCGCATCAACTTCGTCAATCGGTGCGAGAACATATAAACAACTTGTATCAATAATATCAACAGCAGGTGGTGTCGCAACACCGATAGGTGATGGAGTAACAAATTCACCTAGTTCGCCAATAATTTCTGCGACGGTTCCATCAAAGGGAGCTTTTAGTTTTGTTCGCTCAAGATTAGCATGTGCGACGTCTAGTCTTGCTTGACTAACCTCGGCAGAAGATTTGGACGCCTGACAGACGGCTTGTTTGGCTTTAGAAATACCGACGGCACTGTCGGCACTTTCATTAGAGGTAAGGCCTTTTTTAAGTAGCTTAGTCAATCTGTTAGCGTCTTTTTTTGCAACGCCTGCGGTAACACACGCTTCTTTAATACGTGCTTTACTGGCAAGGATTTCACTTTTAGCTAAAGCAACTTGAGCAAGAAGATCGTCATTCCACATTTCTAGCAGTACGTCACCTTTTTTTACTTTGTCACCTTCACGTACAGGTAAACGAGCAATCTGTCCTCCAATAGCGGGTGACAAGCCTGCTCTTCGGCAAGCTTTAAGTGTTCCTGCTCGTGTATTAGTAACAGTTCGTTGTACTTCACCCTGTTCGACTTTTGCAATGATTATAGCGACGGGTTTAGGACGTTTTAACCAACTAAAAAAAGCAATAATTACAATAAGTACGATTACACTAGTGGTAATAATACGATGACGTTTAAACATAAATATTACTCCGTGTTAAATACGTTTACTATCGCGAAAACTCAATGTTCATTAGGTAATGATATGTCACGCAACGTTTTACCTTTAACAGCATCGATCATACCTAATTCCATATCTGAATAAAGCGTATCAATGGCATCTGCTTGTGGCAACTTTTCAAGTTTAAGGTAAGACGATTCCCCAGCTTTACGAATTGAAATAATTAAATCATCCAACTTAATTGTTTCTGGCGCTTGTGCAGGTAAATAGGCTGTAACTTCACCTTCGGTTTTAACTAACAAATTTGAGTGAACAAGATTTTCTACGAGCAAACCAATAGCTTCAATACCAACGTTAATTTTTTTTGATAAAGCTTCAAGCGTCCAGGCCGCTTTATTATGGTAATAGTGCTGACCAATTAGCGACATTATGAGTAAAGAAACTTTTTCTCGCATACGATTACTTAAGCGAAGAATACGAGATTGCAAGTTACGCTGTTCAGGGTGTTGGTGGTAAAAAGCGATACTGCTGCCAATAAGCAGAATTAACCAGCTTAGGTACAACCAGATCATAAAAATAATTAAGGTTGCAAAGGCAGAATAAATCGCTGTGTATTTCGCGGAGTTTAATATAAAAGCAGCAAACACCCAGCCAGATGTTTCCCATAGAACGCCTGAAACAATGCCTCCGATAAGTGCAGACTTAAATTTTACTTTAGTATTTGGTACAAAAATATAAATCAAGGTGAAGGCGATTATAATTAAAATATAAGGGATTAAGCGCCCAAAAAAAGTAAGAACCACACCTAGCGCTTCGATTTCCATTGCATCTTTTATTAAACCGGCACTACTAACGGATGCAGTCATACCAATCGCAGTAAAAATCAAAACTGGCCCAATGAACACAACGCTTAGGTAATCGCTAAAACGTTGTGCTAATGGGCGTGTCTCATTAACACGCCAGGCAAAATTGAATGCCCGCTCAACTTTTTGTAAAAGAGACACAACAGTATAAAGTAATAGTGCCAATCCCATCGAACCCAGTACGCCCGCTTTAATATTATCAACAAAGCTCAATATGCGTTGTGTAATTTCTGCACCTTTATCACCAAGAGGCGCAAGTAAGTTAAGCATGATGGGCTCTAGTTGATTATGTACACCGAAGCCTTTTAACACCGAAAAACTCACCGCAAGCAATGGCACCATCGCAAGTAAAGTTGTATAAACCAACCCCATTGATCGTAAGGTGAGTTGGCCATCTAATAAATCTCTAATAACAAGATGGCCTATTCTTAAGGTGCTAATAAAAGGACGATATTTAGCCGGTATTTCTTCTGTTGGGGTATCCCATATGAAGGTATAAAACCTTCCTGGCAGAGACTTTAAGTTAAGATTCATATTTTTGACATTCTTTGTATATAGTAGTGATATGTATCATAAACATATTACGTAAATTTACTATATAAAATATCTTTTGTATCAAAATGCCACCCAAAATGAACGTGGCAATTGATACGGATCAAACAACTTCCGGCGAATTAATCAACAAATGGTCCATGTTGTCGAATCGGCTCTCCATGTGGCCGTCCCATACAAAGCATAAACTCACTATCCGCACTCGCAGTTAACTTAAGTTTATCAGTATTTTCAATAAATAAAGCTTGATCTGCACTGGCTAATTTATCATTCGCAGAGATTTCACCGTTTAATATATAGATAATACCGCGCATACCTGACTTAATGTCGACTGTGTACTTCGCATTTTTATCTAATTGTACGTGTTGATAAATAACGTCTGTTTTCAATTTTAATGGTGAGTTTTCACCAACAATAATTTTTGCACTGCCCCCCTCAAAAGTTACGACAGGGAAATCATTATTATCGACCTGTTGATAATCGGGTTCTACTTGTTTAAGTGCCTGTGATAAGTTAATCCACAATTGGATACCATTACTATCACCTTTATCCGCAGGCATTTCTGAGTGAACTAACCCCTTACCAGCTGTAAATCGTTGCGCACCGCCTGGGGTAACAAAAGAAGCATTGCCTAAATTATCCTTATGGTTCATTCCACCTTCAAACATATAAGTAATGGCTTCAAATCCACGGTGAGGATGATCCGGGAATCCATGGCCAGGCCCTATGTTAAAATGATCCCACAACACAAAGGGATCGAAATTCATAAAACCCCGTAAAGGAAATAAACGTTTAACATCCACGCCATCACCTTCTGGTACAACTGATACATTACGAATTGCTAACGTCATTACACACCTCCATATTTTGTTGCTCGATCATGCGACGCATTAAAATCAAGCGCAGGGCCTTTAGGTATAACTTGCGTTGGGTTAACGCTAGTATGGCTAAAATAATAATGTCGTTTGATATAATCAAAATCAACAGTGTCTGCAATGCCTTCGACTTGATATAACTCACGTACAAAATTTGATAAATTCGGGTAATCATTAATACGTTGTAAATTACATTTGAAGTGTCCAACATACACCGCATCAAAACGAATCAATGTTGTAAATAAACGCCAATCCGCTTCGGTTAATTGATTACCGGTTAGATATCTTTGCGTAGACAATGTTTTTTCAACTTTATCTAATTCACTAAAGAGCCTATCAAAAGCTAATTCATAGGCTTGTTGTGTTGTTGCAAAACCACAACGGTATACGCCATTATTTATATTGTTATAAATGGGTTCATTTATAGTATCAATTTTATTACGACTATCTTCTGGGTAAAAATCTGTTTTCACATCTGTAAAAGCATTAAACGATGAATTTAACATTCTAATAATTTCAGATGATTCATTGTTGACTATCGTCTTTAATTTTTTATCCCAAAGAATAGGTACGGTTATTTGTCCGGTAAAATCGGCTTTAGCTTGTTGATATAGTTCGTAAACATAACGATTTCCATACAGTGTATCTTTATACTTACCCTCTTGTGAAAACGTCCAGCCATCATCAAACATTTCAGCTTCAACATACGAAACACTAATAATATTTTGCAATGCTTTCAAACGTCTAAAAATAATAGTTCGATGCGCCCAAGGACAAGCTTCGGATACATATAGATGGTAACGATCCGCTTCAGCTTTAAAGCCCTCATTTCCTGTTGGACCCGCAGCACCATCAACGGTTACCCAACTTCTAAAGGTAGACTCCATGCGCTTAAATTCGCCATCGTCAATCTCTTTTTCTAGCCAGTTTTCAACAAGCTCTCCATTAATTAACATACCCATAATAATATCCCCATAATAATATCCTTGGAAGTTTAATTAAAAACAGCATCTTCCTGTTAATAACGAAGATGCTGTTTAAAATATTTATTTAGAAAACTTACTATCTAAGCTCCATCGCCCCGTACCATGTACAGCTAACAGTAATAATCCACCCGTTATCGCTAAGTTTTTCATAAATAGAATAGACTGCATTTGATCTGCAAAATTAAAGTGGAAGAGGAAAGCCGCAGCTAATGTAAACACAGCTAATGCGTAACCAGCCCACTTCGTTTTAAATCCTGTTATGACCATTAAGCCACCCACTACTTCTAAAAGGATAACCAAGGGTAGTAAACTACCTGGCACGCCCATGCTATCCATATAGCCTGCGGTACCATCATATCCACCAATCTTGCTAAAACCGGCCATTACAAAGATTAATCCTAATAAAACGCGTGCTACTAAATCTGTTGTATCTTTCATCACTTTCTCCTAGTTGGTTATTGTTGGTGATTCTATTATGGCTCAATTAATTAGATATAAAAGCGCATTATTTCGTCTTTACCAATCTAATTATTAGATATATAGTTAGTTTATGAATATCCCAAAGGTAAGTTTGGATCAGTGGCGAGCATTTCAGGCCGTCGTAGAGCATGGTGGTTTTGCGCAGGCGGCGGATAAGCTTAATCGCAGCCAGTCATCCGTCAGTCATGCGGTTAATAAGTTACAAGATTTATTAGGCTTGCGTGTATTGCATATTGAAGGACGAAAAGCCGTACTAACCGATGCTGGAAAGATTATGCTACAACGTTCACGACAGCTACTCACCGATGCCAGCGCCATTGAGCAGCAAGCGAAACATATAGAACAAGGTTGGGAGTCTGAAATACGTGTCGCTGTTGAAGCCGCATTTCCAACTGAATTAATTATACAATCTTTAAAACACTTTAAAACGATTGGACAAAAAACCAGAGTTCGACTTGAACAAGTGGTATTGTCCGGTGCGGAGGATGTGTTACTTAATGGCAATGCAGATCTTGTGATTACGCCATTTATTCCTCAAGGTTTTTTAGGGTCAGAACTTATTCAAGTGACTTTTGTGGCTGTAGCCAATCCGGAGCATCCTTTACACCAACTAGGAAGAACGCTTACCAGCGATGACTTAAACCGTGAAACGCATATAATCTTAAGTGATTCAGGAAGCAAAGGAATTGACTCAGGATGGATAAGTGATACAAGTCGATGGACAGTCACCAGCCCAGAGTCTGCGCATAAATTAATTAGTAACGGGCTTGGGTTTGGCTGGTTACCTGAGAAGTTAAATGCAGAAAAGATTGAGAACAACGAACTAAAAATATTACCGTTAGCAGAAGGACAACGCAGTACAGCTATCTTGTATCTTGTGCACGCCGATCTTAATCAAATTGGTCCTGCTACGCAGAAGTTTGCAGATATACTATCAAAAATTTGCGAGAATTATTAAACTAACGCTACTAGCTACAGTACCGTTATCGTTACAAAAATCATACGAGTAATAATATGCAAAAAAATACGCTCACTATAGGTCTATTAGCTCGTGCTGCTGATGTGAATATTGAAACCATTCGCTACTACCAACGTAAACGCCTTATTACGGAACCAGCAAAGCCACAAACCGGTTATCGCCAATATGACATTAGCATTATTAATCGAATTCACTTTATAAAACGTGCACAAAAGTTAGGTTTTAGTTTAAAAGAAATTGCAGACTTATTGGCAATGGGGGATGGAGATTGTGCCGACATAAAAAAACGCGCAGAAGAAAAACGTGGAATTATAAACACTCAAATTGAAGATTTAACCAAGCTACGAAAAACATTAGATAACTTAATTCATTCTTGTAATACAAACGGTGATACGCACTGCCCTATTATTGAAACGCTTTCTAGAAAATAATAGAGAGGTTTAATTAAGGCCGCCACTACTTATAACCTTTCATTTGAAGCTTAATAACTTCCGGTGCGCCTGCTGGCATATTCAACTTCTAGTGGAAAATCTTCATCCGTTAAACCCCAAGAATGAGCCGTAAGTTTACAGCTTGGACTATAGCCAATGACTTTGCACGGATAGATTTGAGGCAAATTGCAATGAAAAGTAAGATAATAGTTATAATAGAAAAGAATTGGAATATATTTAGGACTTATAGTGTCTTACTATCTATACTTTAACTTATTGAAAGTACTAAAATTAATAAAAAATTAAAAAATAAAGCTTTAAAAGCTGTATAAGGTCACCATTCAGATGGAAAACACACAAAGTGCTCTAGCGAAGTTAAGAGACGATCTACAGGACGTTATTATTGGTCAATCCGCTCTCATCGATAGGCTTATTATTGGTTTATTAACCGGCGGTCACTTGTTACTAGAAGGCCCGCCTGGTTTAGCTAAAACAACTGCTGTTAAGGCACTTGCAAGTGGTGTTCATGCGAATTTCCAGCGAATTCAATTTACACCTGATTTAATGCCTTCTGATATAACTGGCAGTGATGTATTCGACCCAAAAACAAGTGAATTTAAATTCTCACAAGGTCCACTTTTTAATGAAATTGTATTAGCGGATGAAATTAATCGTGCACCACCAAAAGTACAGTCTGCTTTGTTGGAAGCAATGGGAGAACATCAAGTTTCGGTAGGAAGCATTACACATACCCTACCCGACTTGTTTTTTGTAATGGCCACCCAAAATCCACTAGAACAAATGGGTACTTACCCATTACCCGAAGCGCAACTCGACCGATTCTTATTACATGTTGTCATTGATTACCCATCGAATGATGATGAACTGCTTATTTTAAAACGCGATCGACTAACACATTTTGGCGATGACAATTTACTGAGTTCTGGTTTATTGCAACCCGAAACTGTATTAAAGGCACGTCGACAAGTTGCAGAAATACATGTTGAAGAATCACTAGAAAAGTATGTTGTTAATATTGTTACAGCAACTCGAGATATTAAAAAAATAAATAGTGATTGGGATGGTTATATCGAATCGCCAGCTTCACCTCGTGCATCTATATCGCTATTACGAGCTGCTAGTGCACTGGCTTACTTGAATGGCCGCGACTACTTAATTCCTGATGATATTATTGAAGTCACCCCCGATATTTTACGTCACCGTATCATTCCAAGCTTTACAGCAAAAGCGAATAATATCACTGCGAATATAATGATAAATAAAATTATTGATATCGTTGCCATTCCATAATTTTCGCTATGTTTTTTAAATCATCATTAACTCATAAGTCTGGAAATTACACTTCTTTAAGCAAAAGTGAAATTAATACTATACAAAAGAAAGCGAAAAACTCTCATGCAAATTTCACTGAATCTTTACGCTCATCAGGCGAAAATATGGCAGGCGATTTACAATCAAGGAGACGTGGAACAGGTATAGATTTTGAAGAGAACAAACCTTACGAACCTGGCAGTGATTCAAGAAATATAAATTGGCGTACCTTTGCACGCACCCAACAGCTTTATGTGAATATTTATAATGAGGACAAACGGCCATCAACATATTTATTATTTGATCAGCGTTCTAACATGTACTTTGGAACTAGAAAACAACTTAAAATAAAACAAGCTTTAAAATTTGCTATTTACGCCCTGCTACACGCTATGCATCAACAGCAAACGGTAAGTGGCGTTCAAATGGCTAATGAAACAACCTGGCATACAACATACAGTAATTCCAACTCTATTCTGTCGTTTATTGACACATTAAACACTCCCTCTACTGCAGAAATAGAAAATACGTCTGTGCCAGCACTTAATGATATATTAAGTAAACTAAAATTAACCGATGGTACTGAGTTAATTATAATCAGCGACCTTCACGATATGAATGAAGAAACTGTTTCCAGTTTATATAACTTAAGTCAACGATATAAAATAACGATTATACAAATCCAAGATCCGATTGAGATAAATTTACCTTCGAAAGGAATTTTTAACATTCAAAATGACTCTGATATTACGCCTATCGAAATCAACTGCAATAACAAAAGTATTATTGAGGCATATTACAAAAAAACAAATGAATATTTCGCTAACTTCAAAAACAAATGCACCAGCATGGGCATAAGTTTTCAACAATATACAACAACCGATGATGTGTCCTAGGTTTTTACAATGAAAACAGATTCAATGCCTAATTATTCATGGATTGATATAATCGAGCCTGATTTAAAGGCTGCTACATACTCTGCATTTGACTACATCAGTGCGCTAGTGTTGTTTGTTACTGTATTTTGGATCACAGCAAAATATTTCAATATTCCCACTAAGATAAAATTTTTATTTATAACCTATAAGTTGAAAAAGACCAATTTTTCACGGGAATATATAAAGAAGATTTTACAGTTATTTTCTTTCGAAAAAATCACTCGGAATAGTAAGATTAAAGTCAAAGAAGAAAACAAGGGAATAATTAACAACCAAAGGTATATTTTACTTAATGCGTATTATGCTAAAGACGATATTAATCACGATCAAATTATTAAATCGTTGCGCATATTATGGAAATGGCTGTAACAACCAATGGATTACTATCAATACATTATATCTACGGAATTAACTCAGCCAATATGGTTATACATATTTATTGTTATAGCCATTATTATAAGCTTTAAACGATTTAAGGTTGTAAACCTACTACAGCGTATTCATCATAAATATACTTACAAGCACACGTATTATAAAGTCATTGAAGACATCATTTACTCTCAGAAAGACAAAAAGAAAAAAACACTAAATATCCCGCAAAAAATATACTATTTAATTATATCAGGCCTGTTATTTTTATCATTAGCTGGACCATATCAGACTGGCGAACAATTACCCACCCCACCCAATAATCGCGACATTATTTTTGTTGTTGATAATGCTGTCAGCATGGTTCTTCAAGATTATTTTATTGATAAAAAGCGTGTTGAACGATTAACAATGGTGAAAAGCGTTTTATTAAACTTCGCAAATAAGTTATCAGGTAATCGCATAGGTATTGTTACCTTTTCGGAAAGCGCGCATACATTACTACCGCTAACGACGGATACAAATTTAATTAAACAGATGATACCTCGCATTGATGCAACGTTAACGGGTAGAACAAGCAATCCACAAAAAGCACTGCTGTATACATTAAATTATCTCCACAATAATAAATCTGATAAATCAAACTTAGATAAACCTACCATTGTTTTAATTACTGATATATTGCGTCCGCCACGTGACGTCGATCCAGATGCAATAGCCCGCTATATAGGTGATATAGGTTACAAATTATTTGTTGTGGCTATTGGGGCAAGCTCATACAAAAAATCTGATGTTGATAGCTCAACTCTAATCTATCACCCTGCAAGTTTTGAGCGACTAAAATCGATAGCCGCCTCGGCCAATGGGAAATTTTACTGGGCAAAGAATACTGATTCTTTAAATGAGACTATCCAAGAAATATTAAAAACTAAAAAATCTAAAATATTATTAAAGCCTGAATACATTAAAACACCACTATTTCAATGGCCACTAGCATTGTCTCTCATACTTATTTTTCTTCAATACTTTCTCAGTAACATACGTTATAGGATAAGTAATGGCTGAGTTATTAATTAATTTCAATCACCCATATCTATTACTCATAGGGTTAACGCCTCTATTTCTTATCTTATTTTCTAAATTCGCTTCAAAACTGTCAATAAACCAATATTGTGATAAAGCATTACAGCCGTGGGTAATCAGTAATTCTAATAAAAAGCTATCTCAAAGGTTAATTGATGGTAAAACCATCCCTATCATTACTTGGCTACTGTTCTGTATTGCCTTATCGGGACCAAGAATAATTAAAGACGAGAGGTCATTTGATAATAACGTTAAATATAATAACGCGATTGTATTTGTCCTGGATATTTCCAAATCTATGTTATCTCAAGATGTATACCCTGATCGTATTACAAAAGCGAAACTCATCATTGAGAAAACACTAGCGCTAACAAAAAAAAACTTATTTAGTTTAGTTGTCTACGCTAATAACGCGCATATCGCGATTCCGTTAACCTATGATGACAACATTATTCTCAATATACTTCCATCAATACGACCCAACATGCTACCCGTTGAGGGTTCGCAATATTTATCAGGGCTGAAGCTCGCAGACAAACAATTAAAAGATTCAAAAATACAAAATAAATTAATCGTTTTAATCAGTGACGGTGATTTTATGGATGAAGAAAAAAATAATTCTTTGCAAATAATTTCTGTTGACGCACCTGTCACGACTATAGGTGTGGGTACGCTGGAAGGTCAATCAATACCAGATAAGGATGGAAGCTGGTTAACATTTAAAAATAAACCAATTAAAACTCGTTTAGTAGAGACAAAACTTAAAGCTATAGCAAAAAAATATAATGGTCACTATATTCGTATTAAGGGTGATATAAAACAAGCTGACATTAAGAATATAATCACATCAAACAAGAGTAGAGATATAGAGCATACAGAAAAAACAATTATTGTTTGGCAGCAAGTGTATCACTGGTTCTTAGTACCATCTCTGTTACTTTTTTATATATCAACGCTTCAGTATAAAAAATCACGTGAAAGCGAAAAATTACGTACAAACATTACAACTGATAACGCAAAATTATCATGTTTATTAATGATCATTATCTCATCAAGCTTCTCCCCTGCAAACGAGGCAAAAGCAAATGATCTTGAAGTGGCTAACACACAGTACTCTAATAAAAATTACATTAAATCAGAAGCATTATATAAGCAGCTAGACGGATATCGAAGTTTTATTGGCCAAGCAAACTCCGTCTATAAACAAAAAAATTATGCCAAAGCTCTGCATTTGTATAATAAATCTATTCAGTCTGCTACAACAGATAAACAAAGAGCTTCGGCATTATTCAATCTCGCAAATACTTATTATATTATTGGTGATTATGAACAAGCCATATCAATATACCAAGATGTTTTACTCTATGAACCACATCAAACAAAGGCAAAAATAAACCTTCAATATGCAATAACCATAAACGAAAATGTTAAAAGAGCAATTGCACTACGTAATGGGAAAACCGGTGGCACCAAACCTGGTACGGGACCAAAATCCGCCAAAATAGAAGACGGAACTGAAATCGAAAACTCAAAGGTAACGTTATCAAGCGATGAAGACGAACAAGCGCAAGCATTGTATGATTTACCTATTTCAAACAAACTATTAAACAAATTAATTCAACGTGGCATCACTCATTCAATCATTAGCTCACCAAAAATAGATGAAAATATAACAAATTCACAATGGAAATATGATCGTACAACAATCGACATGGTTGAGATACTTGTCAAGCAAGAAAAAACGGATGATTTTAATTTGTGGAAAAGATTGTTTGAAATAGAGGAAGGATTTCCTGCGCCCGTTATCGAGCCGCATACTAGGGATGGCGTCAACCCATGGTAGTAAAATTCTCACTATTCCTATTTATTCTCTTAAACGTTTTTGTGTTCCCAGCAAATGCTAATCCGCATAAAAGTAAAATTAGCTTGGAGATAAAAAATAGCAGCATTGAATATGGTAAACCTCTAAATATGTATTTAACTATACAAAAAGGCCTTAATGTAAACATTAATGAATTTCTAAGGCCGTTAGATATTCTAGTTCGATACTCTACAATTTTATTGAAAGATGAGAGTAGATATCAGGTATATAAAATAAAAGCAAAAACATTAGGTACTGGAACATTAATTATTCCATCGCTTACATGGGGCAGCCATGAAACATCTACACATAAAATAATAGTGACTCATCCGCTCACATCTAAGGGAGACCCTATTGTAATTGAACGTAGAAACATAAAGAATACACCATGGGAGCGAGAGCAAACGCAGGTAATGGTCAGCATAATAACATCAGATAAAGACATTATCTTAAATAGCAAAAACATTACTCAAGCAGGAACGAAAAGTTACTTGTTAAAACAATCCACAAAAAAAATAAACAAAAATGGTGCCACTAAGTATAAGCATACTTTTGGTTGGGCGATTTATTTTTTATACAAGCAAAATATAAAACTCACATTACCTCAGATAAATTATGTAAAAGATGGTGTGCCACGTTACCGTTTCAATTTCACTAAAGTGGAATTCAATGTTAAGAAGCTACCAGTATATGTAAACCCTACTACACCGATTGGTATTATCAGCCTTAATGCAAGTTATATTGATATGCCAAAGCCGTTTATGCAACCTACCACAACAGCCATTGTTCAGTACAAATTATCTGCTTCAGGAATCCCTGCAAAATGGTTACCTTCTATATCGCAGCTATATAACAACTTAAATTCATCCGATATACAATATTCCCACTTAAAAACATCAATGCAAACAGCCGTTGACTCACATAGTATTCATGGATTGAAAACCGTTGCAATATCATTTACGCCACTTCAAAGTAGCTTGACACCAATCAAAGATATTGGAATTCAATATTTCGATCCTAAACAAGGCAAACTTAAATTATTAACGTTCAAACATGAGAAACTATTGGTCATCAATTGGTTTTTACAGCTTGTTTTATTTGTAATTTTATTTTTCATAAGTTACATAATAATAGTTAGCATCTTTAGATTTGTTGTTGCTAATATAAATAAGTACAAATACTATAAAAAATTCTTCCGCTCGATTCATCACGCAACATCGATTTTTGATCTTAAACAGTCATTAGCTTATATTTCAAGAGCTGAAGATTGGCCTATTAACATATCAATAAATGATTGGCTAAATAATTATAGATTAAAGTACTGCTTAACAGATACATTAGCATCCGCATTCAATGATATAAATTTAGAGCTCTATTCCGACAAAGGAAATACAGGTGGTGATTTGTTAACAAAAATAAAAAGGGATATTCAACAGGAGGTAAAAAATAGAAAGAAGGTTCGTTCGAAAAAGTACTTTAATGCATCTTATCTTTTGCAGCAATTTTAAGCGAAGATAATAGAGTAGACATACTTTCCTCACTCAAATCGATAATTTCATCTTGAATAGAATCGTTATGCAAATTAATCGAAAAAGTAGGAGCATTGCCCTCAACAAAACGGAAATTTGAATCAATGTGATTAGACATTTCATCAATAAATTGTTCCGATATCATTTTAATTTCTTGATTATTAACAACTGACGGGGTATTTATGATAATTGAAGATGCGTCTAACACATCGCTGCATCCACAGTTTGGGCACTCAATCATTTCTGAGCTTAATTGTTTTTTGAATTCAGAATCATCCTTGAACCAACCTTCAAAGTAGTGCCCTAACTCACATTTTAATTTTATAATTATCATATGGTGTACTACAAACCGCTTATGCTTGTTGGGGAATATCCATTATATTAACATTTTGATTACTATCTTTCTTAGCTGTAACATTTTTAGCTTTAAAGATTAAATCATACTCACCAATATTAACAACAGAACCATCCGTAAGTTGTTGCATATCTATACGTTTCTTATCGATAAACGTACCATTTTTACTGTTCATGTCACGCATAAAAAATTCGTTTTCATGGTAAATAATAATTGCATGCTGACGACTTACTTTGTCACTTTTAATGCGAATATCATTATCTGAATGTCGGCCGATATGTAATCGTTTTTTATTAATAATATGCTCTTCAACAAAATCACCATCTTTGCTAACGATGATAAAAAACTCAAATGCATTACTAATTTTAGTTTCTGTAAATTTAAATATTTTACCTGTTGGTTCCATACCAAATGGAACCCATTGCAATTCTTCAACAGCGGCTTCAACGATTCCAGAATTAACCAGTTTTTTATTTTCGACATATGCGGCTAATAAAGCATGATCAAATAAAACATTAATTAAGCGTGCTCGACCACCAGTGTAAAGATATATTAGAGGGATCACGTCAGAAGTAAACTCAACTGTGTTATCAGAACCAGCAATTTCAAGACGGTGAGAGATGTAGCCCTTAATTTCTTCTTTTAACATCGCTTCCAAATGATAGCGTGACTTAACTTTACTTTTCAAAGAGGATAATTCAGGTAAATCTAAAGTTAGACCGAATTCGGGTTGCCCCATTAAAATGATTTTAATTAGAGGTGTTCCAGTCACTGACTGTAATTGAGACAAATCACCAATAAGTTTTAAAACATTTGTTTTTAAATTTTGCGATTCATCAACTACGAGTATGACTTTCTTTTTAGCATATTGTTGTTCTAGTAAGAATTCATTTAATTTTTCAATTAATTCAGATTTACTATTAACAAATAAGTTAATACCAAATTCGAGCAGCAACATTTGTAAAAATTCAATCTGAGTTAATTGTGTTTGATGAATTTTTGCTATCAAATAGCCAGGACCTAGACCTGATATGAACGCTTGGCTAAGCGTCGTCTTGCCAGAGCCTATTTCTCCAGTAAGAACACACAAAGTATCTGTATCAGAACGAATTAACTTTTTAAAAGTAGAGAGTGCCGCTGAATGACCTGCACTATTATAAAGAAAACGGTGGTCTGAATTCAGTTTGAATGGACGCTCTTTTAAATTGAAAAATTCTAAATACATTTTGGAATATTACATTTCAGTTATTTAAGTGTGTATATGATACACAATTACACATGATATTTATGGTTAAAAACTAACATTTTCACGGTTTTTGTGGCTTTTTCTGCAATTTATGATGATATTAAGCTAAGATTAACTAGTTGATTTTAAAGGTTTTTATCTTCTATGTCTAACCAATATATTCAAGTTTGGCTAACTCATTGATTCTGTTATATTTTTTTCAAAATTGATTAGAAATCAAATTTGGCTCTATTTTTCTTAAATGCGGCAAATCTTCAGGCCTATCTATGTCATGTAGGGGGTCTAGAGTGCTATAGGCTATGGATAGATTGTTAAAAGCAATAAGCGTTCTTGCAAGAACTTGAGAGCTTCCCCACTTAATATTTTGGAATAATTGAGGATACAGTCGAGTTAAGCCAATTAATAAATAGCCTCCATCGTATGCAGGCCCGATTACAGACTTTTGCTTTAATAACAATTTGATAGCTTTCTCAAAGTAACTTTTGGTATATTCCGCACAGTCAGATCCAATGATAAGAACACCATCGCTAGCTAACAAACCTTTAGACATCGCATTTGACATTCGCTCACCTAAATCATTGCCTTGCTGTGTATTAATTACAAGCTCGGAGCCTACCTGTAATTGTGTAAAGTAATTTGATTCTTCACTTTGCCATATTTCAAATGGACAGAGATTAAATTCGATAAGATCCGATATTATTTTGAGTAATAATGATTCTTGTAATTGTGCAGCACCCTGTTCACCCAAACAAGGAATAAGACGAGTCTTACATTTACCTGCTATTGGAGGTTTAGTAAAAATTAGAATCTTAATTGTAGGATAACGATATTGCATTATTTATAATAAATGTTAACCAATTTTTGTGGGGATACACCAAAGAAATACAAAAAACGAATTTTCCACATAAGTAAAATTGTTTTTATTATTCCATTGCGCTCCCACTTTCGACTTGAAGTGGTAACAAATTCATTTACACAGTATGGTTTTGAATGTTTTTTTAATGAAAGTGATAATTCAATGTCTTCCATTAATGGTATTTCTTTATAACCACCAATTTTTTCAAACAGTTCTTTTTTAATAAATATTGCCTGGTCTCCCGTAGTAATCTTTGTTAGGCAAGAACGTGTATTCATTAACGTAGATACTAAGCGTAATAATAAGTGACGGTTTGAGAATTTAACTTTAAAAAACCCCCATTCGTTTGTTTTAGTATCAAGAGCCGTTAAATTTTCAGTACTAAAATTCTTAGGCATTAAAGTATCTGCATGCAGAAATAAAAGAGTTTCATTTGTAGATTGTTCTGCTCCAACATTCATTTGAATAGCACGACCTTTAGTAGCAGTATATATTTTATCTGTGTATTTTTTGCATTTTGAGAGTGTATCGTCATTACTTCCACCATCGACAATAATAAGTTCATTGCCTTCTTTTAAAGTGGTATGCAGCGAATTTAATGTTTTTTCTATTGATTTAGATTCATTCAAAGTAGGAATAATAATTGATATTAAAGACATAGAAACCTAGTAAACATATTAAAAATAAATTTTTATGATCTGATACTCAAAAAAAATAATTATAATTAATTGACTAATGCCCCACCACAACTACTACCTTGTCCAGCAGTACACCCATAACAGTGCTCAGCAATCGTAATTTGAGTAGAATCGAGCAGATTATTTGTTAATGTAGTTATATGTAAACGCTCATTATTAGTATCTTGAATAGGTAATTCCAACATTTGGTTGAAATCACAATCGTATAGATAACCTTGCCAATCAACACTTATCATTGAACGACACATGACAGTTGAAACATTCTCATGTTGATGAGCAGATTTTAGTGTTTGCATATACTCATCGAATATACCTTTGGATAAAAGAGTGCTTCCAAATCGCTTGATTGGCATATTTGTAATCGTAAATAATGAATTAAAAACAATACCATGTTCATCAAAAAGCTTATTTTTATAATCGTCTTGTAATTGCTGTTGTGATGGCGGTAAAAATGCACCACCAGGGTTATAAACAAGATTTATTTCCAGATTTGAATCACTATGACCATAGCCCAAATCATTAAGTAACTTTAACCCTTGAATGCTTTTAGCGTAAACGCCTTTGCCACGTTGGTCATCTACATTCTCTTCGGTATAGCATGGCAATGACGCGACAATTTCAACTTTATTTTTTGCCAAAAAAATCGCTAAGTCTTCATGGCCTGGTTCCAGTAATATAGTCAAGTTACAACGGTCAATAACATGTACAGACATAGCTCTTGCTTGCTCTACAAAGTATCTAAAATAAGGATTAAGTTCAGGTGCGCCACCGGTTAAATCAAGCGTTTTGATATTTAATGTTTTCAACGATTTTAATAATGTATTAATCACATCTTTTGTCATGACTTCTTTGCGTTTAGGCCCCGCATTAACATGACAATGCAGACATTGTTGGTTACATTTATAGCCCAAATTGACTTGTAAGGTTTCAAGCGTAGTACGCTCAAGCTTGGGAAAGTCTGTAGGTAATAGTTTATCTATTGTTTCGAGCATTTTATTTTTCTTATTTTAAGTGAAATTAGTAGTGCTACTTCGAGTAACAACACTAAAAATAGTTCAAGAAATCTGAAGTTTGAATATTAGCATTTCATTATATGTGCTAGAATTCGAATTATTGAACTTTAATGAATTATGACACACAAAACTGGAGTAAGACATGCGTTGGATAAACTCACTAAGCTGGATGATTGTAATAATATTGGTTCTAACACTCGGTTTAGCGCCTTTTAAACCTGAGCCACATGTACTTGAAAAATTAACCATGCTTTTCAGTGGTAATTTAGTTAAACCAATCGATATTTTCGATTTTGTATTACACGGAACACCTTGGGTTTTATTACTATTAAAAGCAAGTACCTTAGTCTTTAAGGTGCAGCAGCCAAAAAGTTAACATAAAAATATGAGTAACGACAAAACATCACTCTTGTTTGTTTACAATGCCGATAGTGGTATTTTTAATACCCTTAGCGACATTGCGCATAAAATACTATCACCCGATACATACGAATGTAATTTATGTGCTATTACGCATTCTCATTTTTCTATGCGTAAACCTTGGGCTGATTTTTTGGAAACACTCAATGTAGAGCTTGAATTTTTACACCGTGATGAACTCGATAAACAGTACGGAAAACAAGATGCTACCCTACCAGTTATTTTTTTTAAGAAAGAAGATAACGAATTAACCGTTGCTATTACTGCTGAAGAAATCAATAAGCATCAAACAATGGATGATTTGAAAGTGGCAATTACTAATGTCATTAATGCGCAAATTAAAACTTAGACTGAAATGAAAAATCATAGTCTATTTTCTTTTGGTTCCACATTAAATCCATTATACCTTCTTGATCTCTGGCTCAATCCTTATAATCTCTCTAAACAAATAATGTTAAGAAATAAACCATTAGATATAGAGTGGACTAAACGCGCACAGACTCAATTGCAGATACAATCTCAGCCACTTATTATTGAGATGCAACTTTATTTTTCATGTGTAGTAAAAAAGCGAGTTTTATTTTCCGAACAAGCTGAATTTGCAACCACCACAGTTGACGACAATTTCCAGGTTGCTTTTCACCCAGTTGAATCGGCTTCATGCGACCCAATTGAATTTGCAAAAAACTTTCCAGCTAAACGCGAATTTGATTCCATAAGTGCAAAAAAAATGCATCCGCGGTTGCTAAAAATTGATTACAAACAAAATAATTGGCAAGGAGAATTTTATATTTAATGTATAATAGTTGGCACAATGTCGACATCTATCATTTATAATCCTCCCACTTGTAATCCGCAAATATTACATATTGATAATGATATTATTATTGTTAACAAACCCTCAGGTTTATTAAGCGTTCCTGGTCGTGGTGAGTCAAAAAAAGACTGTCTTATTACTAGAATTCAACAAGATTACCCTGAAGCATTGATTGTCCATCGCCTCGATATGCCAACTTCTGGAATATTAGTCTTAGCACGATCCCCAGAAGTTCATAAGAAACTCAGTAAACTATTTCAAGACCGTAAAGTATCGAAAGAATATATTGCGGTAGTTATTGGGATTATGAATAGCACAGCAGGAGAAATCGATTTACCGCTTATTACTGATTGGCCAAATAGACCAAAGCAAATGGTCGATTATGAAAATGGCAAGCCATCAAAAACTAAATTTGAGGTACTATCAATTAATAAGGGTGACAATACGTCCCGTTTAAAATTAACCCCCATAACAGGCCGATCTCACCAATTGCGCGTACACTTGCTTTCTATTGGACATAGAATTGTTGGTGACCATTTATATGCAGATGAAGCCAGCAGTGAAGAAACAGACTCAAGATTGTTATTACATGCCAGTAAGATATCCTTTGTTCACCCAACAACACAGTCCGAAATCAGTGTTGAATGCTCTTGTGACTTTTAAAATTCAACAATATAAAAGAAACCACACCCGACAATATGCTATTATAGTAGTCATTAACCATAAAAGATTATCTCATTGTGACAACAACCTCCTTTTCTAGCCTTCCTCTAAACAGCCAATTCTTAAGTAATTTAGAGACACTTGAATATAATTCAATGACACCTATTCAGGTGTCGAGCTTGCCTGATATTTTGAACGGAAAAGATGTGCTTGCACAAGCTAAAACAGGCAGTGGAAAAACAGCTGCGTTTGCTATTGGTTTATTACATAAGCTTGATTCTAAAGCATATGAAACTCAAGCTCTTATTCTTTGCCCAACTCGCGAATTGGCTGACCAAGTCAGTAATGAAACCCGGCGACTTGCTCGCGCTATTCCTAATACAAAAGTTATTACACTTTGTGGCGGGAAACCTATTCACCCACAACTTGCTTCTCTGGAACATAGCCCTCACATTGTTGTTGGAACACCTGGTCGCATTTTAAAACATTTGCAAAAAGGCTCGTTGCAACTCGATTCGCTACGAACACTTGTATTAGATGAAGCCGATAGAATGCTCGATATGGGTTTTCATGAAGACATTATGAAAATAATTGATTACACACCCAGTGAAAGACAGACATTATTATTTTCAGCTACCTACCCTGATGAAATCAAAAAAGTCAGTAATGCTATCCAACGTAATCCAATTGATGTACGCGTTGAATCTATTCAGTCTGAGAATAAAATAAAGCAAGTATTTTATGAAATACAAAAAGGTGAACGAGCCAAAATATTAGTTGATCTGTTAAGACACTATAAACCTGAAACCTGTGTTGTGTTTTGCAATCGAAAACAACAGTGTGACGAACTCGCTAAAGACCTTTGGCAACAAGGCTTCCATGCACAGGCATTGCATGGTGATTTAGACCAAAGAGATCGTGACCGTGTGCTTGTGCAATTTTCGAATAAAAGCAGCTCTATTTTAATAGCAACCGATGTCGCTGCGCGTGGTTTAGATATTAAAGACTTACCTGCTGTTATCAATTTTGAATTAGCGCATGATCCAGAAATTCACATCCATCGTATCGGCCGAACCGGTCGTGCAGGTAACGAAGGCCTAGCTTTAAGCTTATTTATGTCTTCAGAAGCCAGCAAAGTAAAAGCGATAGAGGAATATCAAGATGGTGCAGTTAAAATCAACAAGCCTAATTCGCTAAGCGCACCTAAAAGTTATCAGCCAACACCGTTAATGAGCACATTATTAATAAGTGGTGGCCGAAAAGATAAGGTTCGAGCCGGTGATATTTTAGGTGCATTAACAGCAACGCCCATAATTACAGGCAAACAAATTGGTAAAATTGATATCTTCGATACGATTGCTTATGTCGCTATTGAACGCTCACTGGCCAAACAAGCGTTAAAAATACTTACGGAAGGTAAAATTAAAGGTCGTAAATTTCGAATTCGAAAGCTCACTTAATTTATGTATACAGGCCTGTCTGTTATTTCAAGATTGATAAAGCACCAAAAAGACCAACTTTTTCCTGTGTAATAAGCTTAACCGTTATATTTTTCATTTTTTCAGTCAAAAGTCCTTTGTTAATAAACCCTTTAATAAAGGCTGGGCTCAAAATTTTATCTTTTATTTTCGCAGCAATCCCACCAGCGATATATACCTCACCTACTGGGTAGTAATGTAAAGCAATATTACCTGTCGCTGCTCCGTAAATATCAATGAAGCATGAAAGTGTTTTTCGACATAACTCATCCCCATTCTTTAGTGCGACCTCTGTGATGATTCGTGGTGTGATATTTTGCATTATTGCTGATTTCACATTTTCTGATTCATTGATTCCTTTAACCGTTTTAAAGAAATTATATATATTAAGAAGACCTTTACCCGAGAGAAGCATTTCTAAACTTACGTGATTATATTGTTGTTGCATCCATAATAATAATTCAGACTGTAAAGTATTTTCCGGAGAAAAACCTGCATGCCCCGCTTCACTTGTATAAATATTATAATTATTACTATCGATAATAATATGAGCCGCACCCAATCCCGTACCAGCACCTATGATTGCAATATTAGAATTAACAGGATTTTTTCCTTGTTGAACAATAACAATATCATTTTGATCTAATTTCGATATTCCTTTGGCAACAGCATAAAAATCATTGACTAACTTCACGCGTGTAGCACGCAAATGGTGTTTCAATTGTTCTTCATCAACAACCCAGGGTAAATTAGTGACTGATACCGAACCATTTTCAATGGGACCTGCAATGGCAAAACAGGCTGCATCGATATCATTATCAATATTATAATCAGTGTAAAATTTATCGATAACATCATTTAAACTATTAAAATTCTGACTAAAGTAATCCTTCTCAAGGAAATCACCATTTTGTTTTGATAATAATAAACGAGTATTTGTACCTCCAATATCTCCGACTAGATAATTCATTTTATGATTAACCTTTATTATCAATTTTCAACGAGCGTCGAGTCTTATAATGGTTAATCAAGCCATTTGTTGAGCTATCATGCGTTTTAATGTCATCTGTGTCATTTAATTCAGGCAATATACTGGTAGCAAGTTGTTTACCCAACTCTACACCCCATTGATCAAATGAATTCACATTCCAAATAACTCCCTGTACAAATATTTTGTGTTCGTAGAGAGCAATAATAGAGCCTAATGTTTTAGGATCTAATGTATCAAATAGTATCGTGCTAGTAGGTCGATTACCTGGGAATATTTTATAAGGTAACAGTTGTTCAATCTCTGTCTCACTTAGACCTTCAGATTTTAATTCTAAATAGGCTTGGTCTTTTGTTTTACCTTTCATTAAAGCTTCAGTTTGTGCAAAAACATTAGACATTAGAGCTCGATGATGTCGAGCAATACAACGAAAACTATATACAGGTGCAAGAATATCGGCAGGAACTAACTTTGTCCCTTGATGTAATAATTGAAAAAAAGCATGTTGACCGGCAATACCAATTTCTCCGAAAATCACCGGCCCAGTTGTATAAGCAACTTCATTTCCTTCTCGATCAACATATTTACCATTACTTTCCATATCGGCCTGTTGTAAATAGGCCGGAAACCGATGGAGATGCTGGTCATAAGGTAAAATTGCCATCGTTTCCGCGTTAAAAAAATTGTTATACCATACACCTAGTAAAGCCATCATCACCGGAATATTTTCTTCGAGAGGTGCATCACGGAAGTGTTGGTCTACTTCATAAGCACCTTTAAGTAACTCTTCAAACTGTTCTGAACCAATTGCTATTACAATAGAAAGGCCAATCGCAGACCAAAGCGAATAACGCCCACCGACCCAATCCCACATCTTAAAAGTATTCGTTTCATCAATACCAAATTCTTTTGCAAGTTCTATATTCGATGTTACCGCAGAGAAATGACGGTTAATAAATTCTTCACTTCCCAGTTTATTGATATACCACTGACGTGCGGTTTCAGCATTAACCATGGTGTCTTGAGTGGTGAACGTTTTGGATGCTATTATAAAAAACGTAGTTTCGGGATTTAAATACTCAAGCGTGTCATTAATATGATTTTCATCAATATTTGAAACAAAGTGAATATTAATATCGTGTAATGAATGTGATTTTAGTGCTTCAGTTACCATCAAAGGACCTAGATGTGAGCCACCAATTCCGATATTCACCACATCCGTTATCGCCTGGTTGGTCGCACCACGCCACTCCCTCGTTCTGATTTTTTCAGCTAACTGATTTACTTTATCTCGTTCTATTTTTATTTCTCGGCGAATATCGACACCGTCGAGTATAATGGGCTCATCACCATTATCTCTTAATGCAGTATGCAAAACGGCACGATGTTCAGTATGATTGATTTTTTCCCCATCAAACATCTTCTTAATCCACTTGGGAACATCAACTTCATTAGCAAGTTGATACAATAAATCGATAGTTACATCATTTATACGATTTTTTGAAAAATCATAAAGAATATCATTCAACTCTAGTGAATACTTATCAAACCGTTCCTTATCACTATTGAACATGTCACGCATGTGACTATCTTGAATTTCATTGTAATGTTTTTCGAGGGCTAACCATGAGTTAGACTTTATCAGTTGGGACACGAAGTTAACCTTTTATTAACTGCTCTTGTGATTTTCATATACATATATAGTTCAGCAAAATTCATTCCAACCTTAAATACTCTAAAAGCACCCATAATTAGATCATTTTTTATGTCTTACATGCACGCTTTTAAACCAAAAAAAACTAGATGCTCTAAAATAGCACATAAATCTGAAAAAAAAATAGTAAATTAATTATTTTAATAAAATAAACTTTCAATTAAAGAGCCTTACACTGTAATATAATATTTAAATAATTTAACTATAAAATACTAACAACCATGAAAATAAAGACAATTCCAACTACACCGTTTTCAGATCAAAAACCTGGAACATCAGGACTGCGAAAAAAAGTCACCTTATTTCAAAAACCACACTATTTAGAGAATTTCGTACAGTCCATCTTCAATGTTGCACATGAACTCAACGGTGGCGAGTTAATTTTAGGCGGCGATGGACGCTTTTATAATCAACAGGCTATTCAGATTATCCTGAAGATCGCCGCAGCAAATAATGTAAAACATGTCATGGTCGGTGAAAATGGGCTGTTATCAACCCCAGCTGTCTCCTATCTAATAAGAAAATATAAAACAGCTGGAGGCATTATTCTTTCAGCTAGCCATAATCCTGGTGGCCCAACAGGTGATTTTGGCATCAAATTTAATATTGCAAATGGCGGGCCTGCACCAACGAGTTTTACAGATGCAGTATTTGATATCAGCAAAATATTAACTGAATTTAAAATTGTAGATTCAGAAGATATCGATCTCAGGAAACAGCATATTTGTTACATCGGCGATATGAAGATTAGTGTTATCGATCCAGTTAGTGACTATGCTGGCTTGATGCAACAATTATTTGACTTTAGCAAAATCAAGTCATTATTCACTTCAGGATTACTTACGATGTGTTTTGATGCCATGCATGCAGTAACCGGACCATATGCAAAAGAAATATTCGAAAAACGTTTATCTGCTAATATGGACGCTTTAATCAATGCTACACCTAAAGAAGATTTTGGTGGTGGTCACCCTGATCCAAACCAGGCACATGCAAAAGAACTTGTCGCCCGATTAAATTCAGGTCGAAGTGCTCCCATGTTTGGTGCCGCCTCAGATGGAGATGGTGATCGTAATATGATTATTGGCCAGAACTTTTTTATAAACCCTAGTGATAGCCTTGCTATTATGGCCGCTAACGCTCACCTGTTACCTGGATACAAAGAAGGTATTTGTGGTGTTGCGCGTTCATTACCCACAAGTCGTGCTGTTGATAAAGTTGCAGAGGCTATCGGTATTGAATGTTATGAAACACCAACGGGGTGGAAGTATTTTGGTAACTTACTGGATGCTAATCGAATAACACTTTGTGGTGAAGAAAGCTTTGGTTCAGGCTCCAATCACATACGTGAAAAAGATGGAATATGGGCGGTACTCTTCTGGTTAAACTTAATAGCCATTAAACAGCAATCAGTAGAACAAATTACTCGCTTACATTGGAAGCAATATGGTCGTCATTACTATACCCGTCATGATTATGAATCTATTGATAGTCATACTGCGGATGAATTGATTCAAAATATGAGAGACAAGGCTTCATCGTTAGTAGGTTCAAAGTATTCAGATTATGAAATTGTCCTTTGCGATGACTTTAGTTATACCGACCCTGTAGACAAAAGCATAACGAGTAATCAGGGGATTCGTATTATATTTAACGACGAGTCACGCATTGTCTTCAGATTATCGGGTACGGGTACTGAAGGAGCCACGCTTCGAGTATATATTGAAAAATTTGAGCTTGATCCGGAGTTACATGATATTGATGTACAAACTGCACTTGCTGATTTAATTGGTATTGCTCAAAACATCGCACAAATAAAAAGCCGTACTCACCGCGAATTACCTGATGTTGTTACATAATCGGCTGTATAACCTATAAAGTATTCCACACTAGCTTATGCGTTCTTGATCTGTTAACCAATAAAAATGATATGGTGGAATAACAAGTTGTCCATTAAATGTACTTGGCGTGTCTCCAGAAACAAGATCTTTAATATGCCCATAGGATAAAACAGATTTAATATTGACATCTTCCAGGTCAAGATATTGAGGTCGCGCGTCAAAATTAACCACAACCAGTACACCCGCTGTTGTTCGCAATAAATCAAAACGTGAAAACACAAATAAATGTGGGTTTTCTACTTGAATAAGTTCTCTATTATTAAAATCTGCAAAAGCAGGTATCTCTTTACGTACCGCAATCATTTGTTTTGAGGCATTAAATAATCTTTGTTCTATCGACCCCGATTGATGTCTTAGTTCTGCTTTATTCCAATCAAAGTTTGGCCGATGTGTCCAGCGAGTATCATGAGCCTTATTCTCATCATCAAGAAACGTACAATCATTTAACTGTCCAAGTTCGTCACCATAATAAAGTAAGGGTATTCCGCCGAATGATAAAATAATACTATGCAATAAAATAATATGTTGTACGGCATTATCGATACGTGAAGATTCCCCTGACTCAAGTGCAGCCTCCAATCCAACAAGTGAAGCAAGTGAACCTGAAATTCTAGCATCACCGGTTTTTGTGTTTTCACCGAAAGGAAATCCTCTTGCATCAGAGTCGCTAAAATTACCTGTATAATAATTAATTAAAAATTTTCGATGCTCAACTGGATTGTAACCAACCGCATATATATCGGCATCATCAAAACCTAAACCAATGTCATCGTGGCAACGGATATAATTCAACCATGTTGCTCGTTCAAGTTTATCAGGAAGACTCCTTATACCTTGATAAAGTAATTTTGAATTCTTTGTTGCAACTGCATCCCATAATAGAGCCATTAATGTCGCGTTATAAGCTATCTCACATTCTTTTGCATTAATAGCATCTTCACCAAAATATTTTGTGATCTCAACTGGTGCTACAATTGCCTCAGCAATAAAAAGCACACCTGGCGTCGTTACTTGAATACAATCTTTCAATAATTGTAGAATTAAATGTGCTTCACGTTCATTTTGGCACGTACTGCCAATTTTTTTCCATAAAAATGCGACGGCATCAAGGCGTACAATATCTGCACCTTGATTTGACCAGTAAAGAATAATATCTAGCATTTCTATCAGTACGGAGGGATTACTGTAATTAAGATCCCATTGATAATCATTAAAAACGGTCATTACCCATTTTTGCATTTCTTCATTCCAGGTGAAATTACCTGGTGCAGTTTCTGGAAATATTTCCGGCATGTTTTCTTCAAACATATCCGGTACTTCTCTACTATCAAATAAATAATAGTAATCCTGATATTTCTTATCGCCCTCACGAGCACGTTGAGCCCACTCATGCTCGTCTGATGTATGATTAACGACGACATCTAAGGTTAATAATATATCGCGTTTTTGAAGTGATTCGCTTAATTTATGTAAATCTTTGTTACTACCAATGCGTGTATCGACTTTGCGGAAATCACTAACGGCATAACCACCATCACTTTTACCATCAGGGCATTGTAAAATTGGCATGATATGAATCATATTAATACCAAGCTCTTGAAAATAACTTAGTTTTTCATTTAGGCCTTTAAGATCACTGGCAAAACCATCTGTATAAAGCGCCATTCCGACCCATTTTTGACTTAAAAACCAATTATGATCCTTCTCACGCTCAATATCTTTATTCTTTAAATATTCAGAACGGTCAATATATTGACGAGCCATTGTCTCAACTAAACTTAGTGCTTGGGCTTCAAAATCTTCCCGTTCTCCATATAACATATGAAATAAGGTATATATTGCATAAAAATTCGCACCTAATCGGGTATAAAAATGCCTTAATTCCTGTTGTTTAATTTCAGGATTTAATTTTATAAGAATTTCATTAAGCAATGAATGTGAAACTTGTTCATACATAAGTTAAAACTGCCATTAAATTGTTTTATAAAAATAAACGAGAAAAATATTATAAATCCCAGTCTTTAATAAAAGGTTGATAAAAATCAACATTCTGTGTAGTCGCACCTCGGAGTCCAACAATTTGACTGGCAAACTGCTGAGCACGGGTTATTGTTTTTTCAATTCCCCATGACTTATACAAACCCAATAGTAGTACACTTGTGAAAGCATCACCTGCTCCAACAGTATCGATAATAGTAACGCTATTTTCAGGTGAAACTCGAAAAATATCATCCTGATTCATCGCGAAAGCACCTGAACCTCCCTGCGTCACAACAATAAATTCAAGATTTAATCTTCCTTTCAAGTGTTGAGCTTTCTCTTCTATGGTTTCATGTTCAGGAACAATAATATTAAGTTCATCTTCATTAATTTTCAGCCAGTTTGAACCTTGAATATAGTCGTATAAATTTGAAATATTCCACCAAGGCGCACGAAGATTGATATCTATAAAAGTTGCTGGTGAGATTGATTTTTTTATTACGGTTAGACATTTTTCTGAATCAGGTTTTCTTAATGCAAGAGACCCATGATAAAGAATACTATTGTTATCCAAAACAGGTAGATTCTGAGCATTTATAAAATCCCAGGCACTATTTTCAACAATATCATATGATGGCTCATTTTCATGAAAACTCACATTAACTTTTCCAGTAGCATGCTCAGTATCTATTTGTAGGCCCTCTGTTCTCATCCCCCAATCTTGCATTGATTTAATCACATAATTACCGAGTAAATCATCACCTACTCTAGATATAAATAATGGTTTTACTCCAAATGCCTGGCAATGCCAAGCGACATTAAATGGCGCACCACCAAGTACGCTTTCTCCTCCAGGGAAACAATCATATAAAACCTCGCCAAATACAATCGGAGGAGATAAATTAGTCATTAATTGTTCCACTTTTATTTCACCATCATGAATTTTCTAACATCGGGTATGTAGTGAACAATCCCTTCAAGTACACCTGCAGTATAATTTCCATTCATTCCCAAAAAATCACCTTTAGCAATATATAAGCTATTCGACTGGTTATTCTCATTAGCATGGTCAATTGCAATTTTGATAATATCTTTTTCTGCATTAGCGACAAGAATTGAATTAATTGCACTATTTATTACTGCAATATCGTTTCCACTATCACCAGCAAATATAGTCTCAGTAATGTCAAAGTTAAATTGCTTCATAAGAAACTCAATGGCATGTTTTTTATTTGCACTTGCAGGTAAAATATCAAGCAACCCAAGGTTTGCAGCAATATCGACACTCCAAATAATACTTGCATTAACACCATTATTTATCAAATAAGAATTTATTTCATCTAATAAAATATCATGATCTACATGTAAAGGGACATAATAACTTAGCTTATGTGTATTCTGCTTATTATATTCTTGAATTCGAATATCATTAAATTGATGTAACATATCTTGCAAATCTTGATGGCTTTTATTATTCCAATCACTAGAAATTTCGGAATCCCATTTTTCTAAATGAATCCAATCATTATTTACAACCTGATAAATAGTTGATCCCACATCTGCTATAACAAAGTCAGGTGTCGGTAATTTATAATTTTTAATTGCTTGCTGAATTAGTGATTTATCTCGCCCCGTAACATAAACCAGTGTAATTTTACTTAACGAGGTAAAGTTATTGAATATCGTACGTGCCAATCTGGATTCTGGCTGCGGACCATTGGGTATTAAAGTTCGATCAAGGTCAGTGCATAAGAGTAACTTTTTCATTAATCAGGTACTTTGCATGTTCTGAAAAAATCGTAATATTCAATTGCATCTAAGATGCCAGCAGCATAAGGTTCTTTAGTATAATAAACGCTATCCAGATCAATCAAGTCAGATAACTCTTCATTGTGTCTGTTCGCGACCAGAACAGCGAGTGTATTACCACGAATCATGTCTTCATCTGCACCTGAACCTCCAGCCACAAGAATATGATCTAATGGAATTTCCCATTGTTCGGAATACCAACGTAACGCCAGTCCTTTTGATGCTCGCACAGGAATAATATCCAGAAACTGGCCAAATGAAAATACTACGTTAACCGTTTGTTCATGTTGTAATAGTAATTGTCGAATTTCATCAACATCAGGTGCTATAGATGCATCATAAAAATAACTGATCTTATAGCGACTCTGTTCAATTTTATTTTGAAGTCGTAAGCCAGGAATATCATTTAAAATACTGCGCACTTTATTTGCTCGCCATAAATAATCAATATGGTCATCCCATGCAGTATCTCGAGTCAAATACTGACCATAATGGATTTCTGTTCCGAGGCTAGTTACTAATGCGTCAGGTATAGGGATTTTATGTCGCTTTATCAGTTTTAAAGCTGAATCCAGCCTACGCCCCGTTGCAATACCAAAACTACTGCAACGTGCGTTATCTTTGAGCTCTTTTGAAAATTCAGGCAACATTGTTGTATCACCAAGTAAACTTTGATCTAAATCTGAAAAGACAGCTCTATTTCTGTAAAGTCGTGTACGACGCTGTAGTTTCATTCGAACAACTGGTTCAGTTTTATCAATAACAGGCTTGATAACTTTTAAATAATTTTCAGCATGACTGTGCCATGTATAGAATTTCTTAACGCCTTCCATACCGTTTACGGACATTGCTTTCCATTTCTTTTTATCTTTAACAACGCTTAACAAAGTACCAGCTATCATTTTTTTATCCAAAGGATCAATTAAATAACCATTTTTACAGTTATTGATAATATCAATGGGGCCACCATCTTCAGTTGCAACAATAGGTAAACTACAAGCAGCAGCTTCAATAAGTGTTAAACCAAATGGCTCAGTTAAGGCAGGATTAACGAATACACCACCAGACAATGCAGTCAAACGATAAATAACCGATACATCTGTCGAAAGATGATGCTTAGGATAGGAAACTTTTCCATATAAATTATATAAATCGATAGTAATTAATATTTCTGTAAGTACTTCTTCAGCACCTCTATCCATATCGCGTATATCATCGCGATTGCCGGCAATTATTACTAAGTTAGCATTGTTTTGTAATTCTTCGGATTCTCCATATGCTTCTATTAACGTAACAATATTTTTTCTTTGGTCAGGCCTTGATAGCGCAAGAATCATTGGCTTATCTGGCTCAGCAAGAAATCTATTTATTTCTTTTGCAATGTCAGTTTTACTTTCTTTTCCAGTTGGAGGAAAAAATTGAGATAGGTCTGTTCCAGGAGGTACGACACGCATTTGCTGTGGCTGATAATAATCGTATAACCCATACTGTTCTTCAATCTCCTGATTAGTGCTTGTAATAACTCTATCGGCTATACCAAGTGTCGTTTCTTCAGCATTAATGCGCAGTGACATATTATATCTGTTTTCAACATCTTCTTTCTTAACGCCACTAGCAAGAAGACGTTTTCGTTTACTTCTACCTAAAGAATGCCCTGTATGAATTAAAGGTATACTTAACTGATGCGCTAAACGTGTACCGACATAGCCGGCATCAGCATAATGTGAGTGGAGTACATGAGGCAATAATTCATTGGTGTGTAAATAGGTCAGAACATTATCAGAAAAAACATCAAGATGATCCCATAACTGTTCTTTTTGTATATAAACCTGGTCAGCACAGTCTATTCTAATAATATTGACATTATCACTAATAGACTCAACATCATGCGAATAATCTTCGCTGACATTTTTATCTGCAATACGACGTGTTAGAAGATCGACTTTTGCTACATCAGGATGTTTGCCAAGCGCTCGTGCAAGCTCAATAACATATTTTGTTTGCCCACCTGTATCTGCATCTCGACCTAACTCAAGATCGTGTCCACGAATTAAACCATGAATACTAATGAGTAATATATAAATATTTTCTTTTTCAGATTCCATTTTTAAAAACAAGTGTTAAGTTTGATATTCCTCTTTTAATAATCACAAAAATATTTACATAAACCAATACGACATAGCATACAATAAATTACGATATTTATTAAATATTAACCCGTCATAATTTCCAAATGTCATTATTATATTCTCGCATCGTTCTATCTGTAGAGAAAAAACCACTACAAGCAGTATTCATTATACTCATTTTAATCCACGCATCTTTATTGCTATATGCGAGAGATACCTCTTCTTGCGCATCTATATAACTTCTAAAGTCAGCTAACGTTAACCATGGATCATGTGAGTTTGTTAGCGACTCAATAATTTCATCGAAAATTCCGTATTCAAATGAATTAAAGTGGCCACATTTTAGTAAATGCATCACTTGTTTTAAGTCTTCATCATTTTCAATTATTTCTTCTGGATGATAATCTTGTTTTTGTTGTTCAACCTCATCTGCCTTTAAACCAAACAAGAAAAAGTTATCTCCACCGACAGCATCTAATATTTCAATATTTGCACCATCATAAGTTCCAATGGTAATAGCACCATTCATCATGAACTTCATATTACCTGTTCCTGATGCTTCCTTACCGGCAGTTGAAATCTGTTCTGACAGATCAGTCGCTGGACAAATTATTTGCATTTTAGAAACGCTATAATTAGGAATAAAAGCCAACTTTAATTTATCACCTACTTCAGGATCATTGTTTATTACATTAGCTATATTATTCGTTAGCTTAATGATTGACTTCGCAAGTCTATAACCAGGTGCGGCTTTACCACCGATAAGAACACAACGATTAGTCCAGTTTTCATCATTCTTGTTTTTAATTCGGTTATAAAGGTGGATAACATGCAATATATTTAAAAGTTGTCGTTTATACTCGTGAATCCTTTTAACTTGCACGTCAAACAAAGAATTTACATTAAATTCCACACCACACTGAGACTTAATTAATTTGGCAAGCTTTTTCTTGTTTTCAAGTTTTACATTGATCCAATTTTCCGCAAACGAGAAATCATCAACGTACTTTTTAATCTTACTTATATCTTCTAGTTTTCGTATCCATTCAGTACCTATTTTACTTGAAATTAATTCTGTCATTAATGGATTCGCATATGCAACCCAGCGCCGTGGTGTTACACCATTCGTTTTGTTATTAAATTTTTCTGGCCATAACTCATAAAAATCTCTAAACAGACCTTCAGATAATAATTTTGAATGTAATGCAGCTACACCATTTACTGAAAAGCTACCAACAATCGCAAGATATGCCATCCTCACATACTTAATATCACCTTCTTCAATAATCGACATGCTAATTTGCTTTTCGGTATCTCCCGGCCATTTCCTAGATACTTTCTTGAGGAAATCCGCATTTATTTCATATATTATTTGTAATAACCTAGGCAACAAACTCTCAAACAAAGATACCGGCCATTTCTCTAAAGCCTCAGGTAACAGAGTATGATTTGTATAGGCCATTGTTTGAGTGGTAATTTCCCATGCCGTATTCCATTCCATATAGTGCTCATCGATAAGCAAGCGCATTAATTCAGCCACAGCAATCGTTGGATGTGTATCATTCATTTGAAAAACATTTTGCTCTGCAAATTTACTAAAGTCATTTTTTTCATTTATTGACCACATCCGCATAACATCTTGTAAACAAGCTGAAGCAAGAAAATACTGTTGTTTTAAGCGTAATTCTTTCCCATTTTCACTAGCATCATTCGGATAGAGCACCATACTGATATGTTCAGCATCATTTTTCGCTTCAACAGCTTCAGAGTAACTCCCTGCATTAAACTCATCCAGATTAAAAACATTCGTTGCAGCTGCACTCCATAAACGAAGAGTATTTACCGTATTATTTTGATAACCTGAAACAGGTACGTCATAGGGGATAGCAAGAACGTCGGATGTGCTTACCCATACGACATGTGGCTTGCGGTTATGATTAGTAACTAATTCAACTTGCCCACCAAACTTAATGACTTGAGAAAATTCAGGGCGTTCAATTTCCCATGGGTTTCCGTTTCTTAACCAGTGATCAGGTTCTTCAATTTGAAATCCATTTACAATAGCCTGACGAAACATACCATATTCATATCGAATACCATAGCCAATAACAGGCAGGGTTAATGTTGCACAACTATCCATAAAACATGCCGCAAGCCGACCTAATCCTCCATTACCTAAGCCAGCATCATATTCCTGAGAAATAATATCTTCTAACTCGAAAGCAAACTTACCCATTGCCTCTTTTGATTCTTTCTCGATATCAAGATTAAGAAGGTGATTACCAAGAGAACGGCCAATTAAAAACTCAAGCGACATGTAATATGCTTTTCTAACACCTTTTTTCTCATATTTTTTCCAAGTGCTTCGCCAGTCAGCCATAATATGATCGCGAACAGTAAGCGAAAACGCCTCAAATAAGTAATAAGGCATACAACCAACATACCGTCCCAGATGGCGTGTTAAATATCGCTGAAAATCATCTGACAAAGATTCACTATCAGTTGGTAGTCTCGATATCTCAGGAATTTCGCTTATACAAGTTGATTTCTTATCCGTCACAACAGCTACCTCTCGTATACCATTATAAATTTGTTTAACTTTTCAATTATTTCTGGATTGAGCTGTTGCCAATCAAAACGCCAATCCCAGTTGCCTCCAACCGTTCCCGGGGAATTCATTCGTGCAGATGAATCCAGCATAAGTATGTCTTGCAAAGGCAATATACATAAAAATGAAACAGACGCCATAGCCATTTGAATTAATGCCCAAACATAGTGTTCATTAGTTTCAAATTCTATGCCTGTGTAGTCTTTCAAATAATCTCTATTATAATTAGCTTCGTTACTAGCCCAACCCAGCGTTGTATCATTATCATGTGTGCCGGTGTAGACAACATCATCAAACTCATGGTGATGTGGCAAATGTGGGTTTCTATTATTTCCATCAAAAGCAAACTGCAGCACTTTCATACCGGGCAAATTAAATGATTTTTTTAAAGTAATAACATCATCCGTGATAACGCCTAAATCCTCAGCAACTAGAGATAAAGAAGGTAACGATTTAAAGAGCTCAGTTAACATTTCTTTACCTGGCACTTCCACCCAGTGTCCATTTATGGCTGTTTCTTCTGCAGCAGGAATTTGCCAGCAGGCTTGTAAGCCACGAAAATGGTCTATTCGTACAATATCAAAAAGTTCTAGTTGGGTTTCAAACTGTTGTTTCCACCAACTAAACCTCGTTTTCTTCATATATTCCCAGTCATAAAGAGGATTACCCCATCTCTGACCTGTATCTGAAAACGCGTCAGGTGGAACGCCTGAAACGCATGTCATGTCACCATCCATATCCATTAAAAAATTTTCGCGATTTGCCCATACATCGGCACTATCTCGTGCGACAAAGATTGGGATGTCACCAAATAATTCTACACCATGATTTTTTGCATACACTCTAACTTCATGCCACTGTGTAAAAAAAACAAACTGTTCAAACCTAATTTGATTTAATTCTTTTGTAAGTTCACACCGTGCTTTTTCTAGTGCATTAGTATCACGATGTCGAATTTCAACTGGCCATTCATACCATGGGGCACTGTTATATTTTATTTTAAATGCAATAAACAAAGCGTAATCATCCAGCCAAAACTCATGCTTCGCAACAAAATCATTCAATGAAGACTGCCACTTATCATCAATAAGCTTATAAAAATTATCACCGGCTTGTTGTAAACACAACGTACGATAAATATCGCTTGAACTAGATGTGGTGATATCTTTCTTTTTAAGCCAATTTTTATCAACCAACCAATCCAGGCTAATTAAATGTGGATTACCTGCATGAGAGGATAAACATTGGTATGGAGATTTATCGTCATGCGTAGGTCCTAAAGGCAACATTTGCCAAACTTTAAAGCCATTGGTATTAAGAAACTCAATAAAACGATAGGCCTGGTGGCCTATATCGCCATGCGGTAAATCTCCAGGCAACGAAGTAGGATGTAATAAAACACCTGCTCGACGCTTCCTATTAACTGTTTTCTCGCTTGCATTTGTAATTACCATTTAATGAGTCTGGCCCGGTAACATGGCCCCCCCCATAACTGGGTTACCACTTCCAAAAGAAAATGCTTGTGACAAATAGTCAGGTGGTTCAACTTTAAGTAGCTGATATAGATTACTTAAATGTAAGCGGAATTGTTCATCAAATGCCGCAACTGAATCTGCAGAATTAGATTCTCCAAACCACCAGAACCAGTCAGAACTTTCACATGTCGCTAACTGCATTTCTGCGGCATTCATTTCTTCTTGAGATAAATCACCTTGAACAACAACCTTGTCATAAATAATTTTAGCGTCTACAAGCATATCCCATGCTCGGTTTTTATCTTTTTCACCTATCCAGGTAGAGAATGTTCCAAATACCCAGCTACCTGCAACAATATTCTGTAATGTCTGCCTGGACTTATAAGAATTTAAATATTCACTGTATGTCGTTAGCTTTATCGCGCTATTTTTAGCAAGTTGTTCGTATAAAGCACTGATAAAATGATAGCCATTCTGCGGATAGTATTCCCAGGCATTTTCACCATCAAGAATAATGGAAACAATAGAATTTTCTTTTGTTGAACAACTTTTTGCTATTGTTTCCAAATGATGAACAAGGTTAGCAACAGCATCATCAGCATGCCAATCTGAATATTTAAAACCGATTAGGTCTGATAAACCATCATCTCTAAAAAAACAAGTAGCACTTGCATCATTGTACTGGTATCCCTCATGAATACACTTACCAGGTTCTATTCCTGACTTTTCCATCGAATTTCGTAAAACAGTTTCACCGCTAGCCAGCCACTCAATACCTGTCTCTGAGATGAGCTCAATGGTTTCATTACTAACACTTCCTTCTGATGGCCAGCAGCCTTTTGGTTCAAATCCAAAATATTTTTTGAATACCTCGATACCTTTTAACATGTGCCAACGAGATCTTTCTAAACCGCCAGGGTAATTATCTGCAAGCGGCAATTCCACATTTGGTATTGCTTGCTCAGCAGACTTTAAATCAATTAATAAAGGAACAATAGGATGGGCATAAGGTGTCATTGATAATTCAATTCGTCCTGACTCTGCCAATACTTTATAACGTTCAATAACATGACTAACCAATTCATGTATTACTTCAACTAGTATATGGCGATCATGCAAAGTAAAGTGTTCAGCTTTTTTCATTAATATTTTAATACGAGGATCTGACTTACGAACAGTTTCACCTATCCATGCAAGGTGATACCACATGAGTAAATCCGAAAAAAACTGCTCAGAATAATAAGGAATAATTTCAGGTGTTTTTAACCCCGCCTCAGCCATTTCTGTTAAGGTATTAAAAACAGCAAAGGGTTCAACAAGACGCTGTTTGTTTGCGCGAAGACAAGCTTTAATGATATGCAAACGATTTACTTCATTTAAAGACAAAACAGGGTCCGCTAATGAAGACAATAGTGGATCTCTTAATGCCTGCCCATGATGTAAATAATTATCCAGTTGTTGCGCATAATCATCAATTTGTTCAAGTAATACGGGAGCAAAGTTTACAACGGCACGGGCATCACTATTATTTTCAAGGTGTGCGGCCATATCAACATAGTCTTTAATGGTGTGTAAATATGTCCATGGCAAATGATATTCACCATTACGCAAATCGCGATACTCTGGTTGATGCATATGCCAATAGAGTACAACGTTTAGCGGGGTTAAGTTAACTGGGCTATCTAACATAATGTAATTCTTGGCCAAGCATGTCAGGTGTAACTAATACCACACCATTTGGAGAAACATAAAAACGTTCTTTATCTTGTTCGTTATCCTTTCCTATGACCATTCCGTCCGGAATAATACAGCCCTTATCAATAATGGCATGATATATACGGCAGTTTTCACCAATAGTGACATCAGGTAATATTACAGAAGAATCAATTTTGGTATAACAATCAACACTCACATTTGAAAACAGTAATGAGTGTCGCACTCTTGCACCTGAAATAATACAACCACCAGACACCATTGAATCTATCGCAACCCCTCTTTTTCCTTTTTCATCAAAAATAAACTTAGCTGGCGGTAATTGTTCCTGACTTGTCCATATTGGCCACTTATCATCATATAAATTCAGTTCTGGAGTGATTCCAATTAACTCAAGGTTAGCAGCCCAAAAGGCATCAACAGTTCCCACATCTCGCCAATACGATTGAATCCCACTATTGGTGTCAGTAAAGGGATATGCTTGAGCATAATATTTTTTAATTGCATGTGGAATAATATCTACACCAAAATCATGACTTGATGTTGCTGTATCTGCATCGCGTATCAATAACTCGAATAACAAATCAGTGTTAAAAATATAGATCCCCATCGAACATAAACTTTCATCGGGTCTACCAGGTATAGTCGCAGGATTTTCTGGCTTTTCATCAAAACTGTTAATACGGAAATTATCATCTACACCCATTACGCCAAATGCTGATGCATTTTCAACAGAAACTTCGATACAACCAACGGTTATGTCAGCATTACTCTGAACGTGCTTTGCCAACATGGCGCCATAATCCATTTTATATATATGATCCCCCGCAAGTATTAATACAAATTTAGGTGAATGCGAACGAATAATATCCAGATTTTGATATATTGAATCAGCCGTTCCCGCATACCATGTTGCATCAATCCTTTGTTGTGCGGGAAGTAACTCGACAAATTCACCAAAGTCACCACGTAAATGTCCCCAGCCTCGTTGAATATGTAGATTTAAAGAATGGGATTTGTATTGAGTGATTACACCAATTCGACGTATTCCGGAATTAATACAATTCGATAACGGAAAATCAATAATTCGAAACTTTCCACCAAAGGGAACAGCGGGTTTCGCTCGCCATTGAGTTAAGTGTTTTAAACGTTCACCTCGTCCACCGGCCATAATGAGAGCCAGTGTGCTCCTCGTTAGGTTACTAATAAAACGTGGTGATTCTTGTTTATTCATCAGATATTATTCTCGTCTTTATTTTTGTAAAAGACTGGTTATTAAAATATTTCACTATACACAGGAATCATTACAAGGTTGTTTCTGCAAAAAATAAGCCATATTAAAAATCCTTTTATTTGACGTATTCAAGTGAGGTACGAATATTTTAACATCCATCCATTGTGCTATTAGAGGGCGCATAACATGAGTATTGCATTGTTTAAGTGCATGTTCGATAAAATACGTATGGTTCTGTTATATATAGTGTTATAGCATATCTAATGGTCGCGTATACTCATTAAATGTTCATATTTTAAATATGTGCATGAAACTTGCTTGTGAGTCTATGTCATAATAAAGAATATTTATGATTAAGGTCCGTACAGAGGTCTTGCTGAAGGACTTAGTACTTATACTATGTAGAACATTATATTTAAATCGTTTTAAGATCTATTTAATCTTTAAGGTACAGTCAATTGACTACAACAGACACAGCGGCTTCTTTTACTAAAGATGTCAATTCCATACTGATTCAGATGCAGGATGAATTTGATGCTATAGCTCATGCTCGCCATCATGATCCATTCAAAATACTAGGTAACCATATTATTCAAAAGCAACCGCTGCTAATTATTTATGCTCCAGGCAGCAAAGAAGTCAGTATCACTAAAAGCAATATCCCCGCTACCCGGCTATCTAATAGTGACTTTTTTATCTGCAACAATAATATTGAGACTATAGAGGAGCATTATCTAATAAATCGTACAGATATTAACAATAACGTTTATTCATACTATGATTCTTATAGTTTTAAACCTCAGTTGAGCAACTATGATTTGGATCTATTCTCTGCGGGAAAACATTTACATGTCTACAATATTTTAGGTGCACATCAAAAAACTATCGATGGTATTGATGGTGTTTTGTTCGCAACATGGGCACCTAGCGCTTCGCGAGTGAGTGTTACTGGTGATTTTAATGACTGGGATGGACGCCGACATCCTATGCGATCCCGCGGAAACAGTGGTGTTTGGGAACTATTTATTCCAGGACTAGCAGCTGAAACACTGTATAAATTTGAAATACGCAACCAACAATCTGGTGAGATATTATCGAAATCAGATCCGTATGCTCAACAACTTGAATTACGTCCCCGTACCGCATCTGTTATCAGAAACAACACAACATATGAATGGCAAGATCAAGGTTGGATTAACAAAAGAAATAACCATGATTGGTTACATGAACCATTATCTATTTATGAATGCCATTTAGGATCATGGCAAAGAGAAGAAAATGGAGACTTTCTAAGTTATCGCGATCTTGCTCATAAGCTAGTTCAATATATCAAAGAAACTGGCTTTACACACATTGAATTATTACCCATTACTGAACATCCGCTTGATGCTTCCTGGGGATATCAAACAACGGGCTATTTTGCCCCAACTCGTCGCTTTGGTGAAGCCGATGATTTTCGTTATTTTGTCAATTATTGTCATCAACATGATATTGGTGTGTTGCTGGATTGGGTACCTGCTCACTTCCCAAAAGATGCGCATGGTCTGGCAAACTTTGATGGCAGTGCACTTTATGAACATAAAGATCCTCGGCGCGGTGAACATCGAGACTGGGGTACGTTAATTTATAACTATGGAAGAAATGAAGTTAAAAACTTTCTTATTGCCAGTGCTGTATTTTGGTTAGAGGAATTTCATATAGATGGATTACGTGTCGATGCGGTTGCTTCAATGCTTTATCTCGATTATTCCAGAGAAGATGGGGATTGGATACCAAATCAACATGGTGGCAATGAAAATATCGAAGCCATTGAATTTATGCGCGAGTTGAATACCGTTACTCACGCAGAATTCCCAGGCACCATGATTATGGCAGAAGAATCTACCGCATGGCCACAAGTTACACGCCCAGTTAATATTGGTGGACTTGGATATAGTATGAAATGGAATATGGGCTGGATGCATGACACACTTAATTACTTAAGTAATGATCCCATACATCGCCACTATCATCATGATCAATTAACCTTTGGTCTTTTATATTTGTTTACAGAAAACTTTATTTTACCTTTTTCTCATGATGAAGTCGTTCATGGTAAAAGTTCAATGTTATATAAAATGCCTGGTGATGAATGGCAACGCTTCGCGAATTTACGCTTACTGTATACTTATATGTTTACTTATCCCGGTAAAAAACTGCTTTTCATGGGCTGCGAATTTGGTCAAGGGCGAGAATGGAATCATGATGAATCCTTAGACTGGTACGTATTACAATATCCTCATCATGCAGGAATCAAAAAATTAGTCATCGATCTCAATCGTAATTATATCCAAGAACCTGCTCTACACAAATATGATTTTGACCCCATTGGTTTTGACTGGATTGACTGCCATGATACCGATCAATCCGTATTATCTTACTTAAGAAAAACAGAAGATGATTCAATTATTGTTATACTCAACTTCACTCCAGTTATTAGGCACAACTATCGCATAGGTGTGCCTGAAACAGGTCGGTATAAAATAATATTTAATTCTGATTCTGAATATTATTCAGGAAGTAATACTGGTGGTTATTCAGAAATCAATGCAGAGAATACTCCCTGGATGAACCGCCCAGCTTCTTTAGAGTTATCTTTACCTCCTTTAGCTGGCTTAATCATTAAACGAATATCATGAGTAACATTCTTTATATTAGTAGTGAAGCTTTTCCGCTGATCAAAACAGGCGGGCTTGGTGATGTCGCTGGAAGCTTGCCTGCTGAATTATTAAAACAATCGCAAGATGTACGACTTTTATTGCCAGCCTATCGCGATGTATTACAGCAGGTAACAAAAAAAAGAATTATTACAACTCACTCTTACTACAACTTACCTCTTCACATTATTGAAACAAGACTACCAGGCAGTAATGTTATTGTATGGCTTGTCGATTGCCCTGCTTTATTTGATCGACCCGGAGGACCCTATTCTGACCAACATGGTCAGGCATGGGATGATAATGCGCTACGCTTTGCTGTTTTCTGTCATGCAGCAGTTGATATTGCTTTAAATAATTTTGAGCTTAATTGGCAAGTGGATGTTGTTCATTGCAACGATTGGCAAACAGGTTTGGTTCCAGCGCTGTTAAGTTTGCATAATACTAGACCTGTTACTATTTTTACTATTCACAACCTCGCATATCAGGGGATTTTTGATCAGCAAACATTTGAAGAGCTACAACTTCCTGTCCAGCTATGGCATATGGATGGTATTGAATTCCATAACCAGTTATCTTTTATGAAAGGTGGTATTGCCTATGCAGATAAAATTAACACCGTAAGCCCACATTATGCACAGGAAATACTTGAACCTGAGTATGGTTATGGTCTTGACGGATTACTGTCCCATCGAAAAAAAGTGCTTTCAGGAATACTCAACGGTATTGATGAAAAACACTGGAATCCGGGTACTGACAAACATTTGATACACAAATTTAACCGACGAACGTTAAAAAATAAAATTTTAAATAAAACAGCATTACAAAATGAATTGTCTTTACCTAAAGATACCTCCATTCCAATGATTGGGATGATTAGTCGTTTAGTGGAACAGAAAGGACTCGATATCATACTCGAGTGCTTAAACGATATATTAAAGCTCCCCTTACAACTTGTTATTCTTGGAACGGGGGACTCTCATTACGAATTACAATTATCACAGTGGGCTGAGAAAAAAAGCAACAAATTAAAAATTATTATTGGATATAACGAGTCACTCGCGCATCGTATTGAAGCTGCGAGTGATATGTTTTTAATGCCATCCAAGTTTGAACCTTGCGGACTGAATCAATTATACAGTTTACGATATGGTACATTACCCATCGTCACGCCGGCCGGAGGATTATTTGACACGGTAACTCATTCCAATGAAAAAAATATAGATAATAAAACAGCGAATGGGTTCGTATTAAAAGATAAGACAGCGATTGAATTACTCACGGCGATTAATTTTGCATTATCAATCTATCAGCAACCTGCAACATGGCATCAATTACAACAAAATGCCATGGCAGCAGATTTTACTTGGCAAACAAGTGCAGGTCACTATGCCAGCTTATATGATAACGCACTCAAATCTCGTCAAGCTTAACTATAAAGATTTTTTGCTGCAGTAAAACAATCATCACGCCACATGCAGTCTACCTGGTCGCATTCCCCATTATATGCTGAAGAAAAACAGCTAAAGTTACCTTCAGAAAGTTGAATAGTCTTAACCAGATTTGCTTTACTCATACGTGCAGTTTTAATTCCAAAATCTTTTGCCCGTTCGCGTATTTCTTGCATCTTCATTATCAATATCCTCTAAAATATTCGTTCATATACTTAACAGCAAATTTTAGGCCAGACTACATAAAATAAAAAAACCTCGTTAAAACATCATGTTAGATTAAACAATCTATAAACAATATTTAATGTATGCACTATAGTTGTTCAACAATAATCTTATTGCACGTAAATGACAAAAACGATAGATGTAAGTTAAGTATTATTGGAATTCAGTGTAGTTCTAAATTGTGGCAGTAGATGGGGCTGCTCAATCAATAAACCAATTAATATCACCAATACAATTAATCGGTAATTCTTCACCTTTTTTTATACGCTCTATAATTAAAGTTTTCGCTTTGGTACTCGTTAAAACAATTCGACTATGTGATTTTAGTAATGTGTCTAAACTTAATGACACACGCTCACTTGGTGGTTTAGGGGAATTAAAAATAGGAATGACTGTTCGATGGTCATACAAGCCCTTATTACCTGGAAATAAACTCGCTGTATGTCCGTCTTCACCGACGCCTAAAAATACAACATCAAACTGTTCAACGGTTGAAATTGTCTTTCTATACTCCTCTGCAGCTTTATCCGCTCCGAGTTCAGCAGGTATTTGATGAATATTTGTATCACTTATCTTTGACCATAAATATTTCTCTAACATTACATCATTTCGATCTTCATGCCCAACAGGACAGCAGCGTTCATCGCCCAAATACCAATGAACTTTATACCAAGGAAGCTTCATCATAGACAAGTAAGTTAAACATTGTTTAGGCGAATTTCCACCAGGCAGCGCAATATGACACTCAGTCTTAATCTCTAAGCATGATATAATTTCACTTGCAATAAAATCAGCGGCAGCTTTTGATGCCGCATCAAATTCATCATAGACAAACCATTTATGCATTCGCATTTACCTGGTAGTTAGCTTGGTTTATGCCAACCTCCAACACAATCTTGAAGTAAGTCATCCATTCCTGAAACATCCCATGTTCCAGCTCGATATCGTTTTACCGATATTCTATCTTGCCATGCATTTAAAATAGGCTCAATGATTGACCACGATTCCTCGACTTCATCACCACGTGAAAATAACGTTGCATCCCCCGTTAATACATCATGTAACAAAACTTCATACGCATCTGAAACATCTTCACCGTTCTCAGAATAAGGTGCTCGCATGACCATTCGTTGTGTATCGGTTGTTAACCCAGGCATCTTTGCATTCATCCTTAAAAAGATGCCTTCATCAGGATGTAAACGAAAGACTAGTGAATTAGTAACAGGTGAATTTGCATGCTTATCAAACAAGTTAAAAGGCAGTTTTCTAAAACGAATAACTATTTCAGATACACGCTTAGGTAACCGTTTTCCCGTCCACAAAATAAAAGGCACCCCTTGCCAGCGCCAGTTATCAATATGAAAACGTACCGCTGAAAATGTTTCTGTGACTGATTCTGGTGAAACATCATCTTCGGCAACATAGGCTTTTACGCTTTCGTCATCCAATGTACCCGACCCATATTGGGCTGCAACTGTTTGCTTAGTGATATCGTCCTCACTGAATTGTCGTACTGCACGCAATACTTTAATTTTTTCATCTCGGACAGCATCGGCTGTAAACTCTACCGGCGGTTCCATTGCAACGAGTGTCATCACTTGCATTAAATGACTTTGTATCATGTCACGCAATGCACCAGACTTTTCATAGTAATTTGCACGATACCCGATACCAATTGATTCCGCCGCAGAAATTTGAATATGATCAATAAAGTTTCTATTCCATAAAGGCTCCAGAATACTATTGGCAAAGCGATAAACTAACAGGTTCTGCACACTTTCTTTGCCCAGATAATGATCTATTCGATATATCTGAGACTCATTTAATAATGCCTGTAAATCATTATTTAGTTTTTGTGACGATTCTAAATCCATACCAAAAGGTTTTTCAATTACGACACGACGAAAGCCTTCATCTTCATTTGAAAGCCCGAGTTTGTGTAAACCCGCTGCAATAGTGGTATACCAACTTGGAGGCACAGCACAATAAAACATTGCATTTGTATGGCCTGATAAGGATTCTAGTGATGCAGCTAAGTCTTGATAAGTTTGATCTTCTTGCAAATCGCCACTGACTATTTTGAACCTTTCTGAAAAGGAAAGCCATTGTTCATCCGACATCGAAATTTCAGAGGCATAATCTTTCATGCCTTGATGTAAACTATTCAACCAAATTTCACGAGTTCTTCCCTTTAGAACACCAATGACTTTACTATCAGGATGCAATAATCCACAACGCAACATTTTAACTAACGCAGGAATTAATTTACGTTTCGTTAAATCACCACCGGCGCCAAATATAACGATATTTGTGGGTTCCATTGGTTCACCAATGCACTGTGTACTCGATAACTCTTCCATATTGCCTCGTCGAAATGAATCTTAATGAAGTTAAGCTTACTAAATTTATTCTTTAGGCCGAATACTATGACCACCAAACCCAGCACGCATCGCGTTAAGCACCTTTCCTGCAAATGCATCGTCTTGTCGACTTCGGAATCGCATTTGTAATGCTAATGTGAGTACAGGTGTGGGAACAGCAAGATCAATAGAATCTTGAACTGTCCAACGGCCTTCTCCTGAATCATCCACATAATCACTTAATGACGATAACGCTTTATCTTCGCCAAAAGCATCCGTAATTAAATCTAGCAACCATGAACGTACGACACTACCGTGTTGCCAAATTTCTGATATTTGATGAAGATCAAGATCCATTTCTTGTTTAGCTTCAAGTAATTCAAATCCTTCCGCAAATGACTGCATCATTCCATACTCAATTCCGTTATGAACCATTTTTACATAATGTCCCGCACCAGCAGGACCGACATGTCCCCAGCCTTTATCTTTAGCCGGCGCAAGTGTTTCAAGCGCTGGACGTATCATTTGTACTGCTTCATTAGAACCGCCAACCATTATGCTATATCCATTTTCTAAACCCCACACACCACCTGAAGTGCCAGAATCAACAAAATGAATACCTGATAAAAGTAAATCGGCAGCACGCTTTTTACTTAAATTAAAATTTGAATTACCGCCATCTATAAGAAGATCACCCTCACTCATCCCAGCTTCAATTAATGCAGCGATACTTTCGTCTACAACTTGATGAGGCACCATTAACCAAATAGCACGTGGTGGTTCAAGTGTTTTAATTAACTCTTCTAAGCTAGAGACTGGAATAACATCATCAACCTCTTTAGAAAGATCAATCGCAACTTGTGAAGATCTATTGTATGCAACAACCTCATGTCCATCTTTTACAAGCCGACGAACCATATTACCCCCCATCTTTCCTAATCCGACCATTGCAAGCTTCATAATTTTTTCCCGTAGTTCACTTAAAAAATATTTATTGATTAACTCTCATATTTATAGAGCAAGGTTTATACCAGCATAGCTCATTTATATTATATTCATTACTGAATATTGAAGAAATTTTTATTTCATATTAAATATACATCTGATTTAGGATAAATATTGCAATTGGTACAAGATACGTAAAGAGATTATTAAAAAAAGTGTTATAAAATACACGTCCAGGCACTAACATTGTGCACAAAAGTACTTTTTTAGAAAATGGCATAAATATATTGTTTCATATTAGTTCAGCCAATATCTTAATATTAACCTTCAAAATTTTAGTGGCATACGTGCACTTGTTTTTCTCATGGCTGTAACATTAAAATAAATCAATCTCTTTTTTAACTATTTTTTTCTGAGTTTTGTGTAAACTCGAGTAACTCCAGTTCCAGTTTTTCACTGACAGCTTTAGGCGAGCCGGTATAGTTCCCTACCATATGATACGCAGCAGGCACGACAAATAATGTAAATAGTGTACTTGCAATAACACCAAATATAATAACAATACCAATTACAAAGCGTGTTTCAGTTCCTGCGCCACTGGATATGAGTAATGGAATTGATCCTGCCGCCGTTGTAATGCCAGTCATAATAATCGGTCTAAAACGAACATCCGCGGCTTCTACCAGTGCATCATTAAAACTATAACCTTTATCACGCAACTGATTTGCAAACTCAACAATTAAAATTCCATTTTTAGCAGAAAGTCCAACAAGCATGATAAGTCCGATTTGGCTATAAAGATTTAATGTTTGCCCTGTTATATACAAACCTAACAATGCTCCACCCATGGCAAGTGGCACAGTAAGCATGATTACGAACGGAAAGATCCAACTTTCAAACTGAGCAGCTAATACAAGAAAGACTACCAACAAACCTAAAGCAAAAATAAATGCCAATGATTCACCAGATAACTTGTAATCACGAGATTGACCTTTATAGTCAATAATCACATGCCCGGGAAGACTCTCTTTAACTAAATTTTCGATATGGGTTAATGCATTTCCTAACGAATAGCCTTCCTTCAAATTTGCTTCAAGAGTAATAGAACGTACCCGATTAAAGCGATTAAGAATAATAGAGTCAGCGAATTCTTCAATGTGCACCAAATTCGATAATGGAATTAATTTTTTTGTTCGTTCTGAGCGTACATAAATATTTTGAATATCTGTGGGTGTACGTTGTGCCTGCCGTTCACCTTCTAAAATAATATAATACTCTTGGCCTTCATCAATATAGGTCGTCACTCTTCGTGACCCGAGCATAGTTTCGAGTGTTCGACCAATATTACTGACACTCACTCCCAAATCTGCAGCACGATCATAATCAATCACAATTTGCATCTGTGGTTTGGTTTCTTTGTAATCCCAATCTAAACCAACCAATCCAGGATTATCTTGATTAATCTTAGCGAGTAAGATATCACGCCATTGCGCTAGCTCTTCATATGTTCCACCACCAATAACAAACTGAACCGGTTTTTGAATGCGCGCACCGAATCCTTGTCGCATGACAGGGAAAGCGCGAACACCGGGCAAATCACCCAGTGTTTTACGAATCTCATTCATGATTTCCCATGCTGAACGACGGGAACCCCATTCATCCAACACTAAAATAGCGATACCTGTATTATAAACAGCAATATTACCAAAACCACGTGGCGCTCTTACCAGTAAACGTTTCACTTCACCTTTATCAACAAGCGGCATAAGTCGACGTTCTACTTCATTCATGTATTTTTCTATATACTCATACGAAGCCCCTTCTGGTCCGTTTACCAAAACAAAAAAAGCACCACGATCTTCTTTTGGAGTATATTCATCTGGTATATGACTAAGAAACCATAATGACATACCCGCAATAATTGCAAACATCACCACTAGCCTGGGTTTATTGTTCAAGGCTTTTTGTAAAAGTTTATGGTAGTGAATCTGCAAACGACTAAAATTAGTGTTAACGGACTTCGTAATAATATTTTCAGTGTGATTTGAACGTAAAACTTTCGAGGCTAACATCGGTGATAAGGTTAACGCAACAAAACTGGAAAACCCCACCGCAGCCGCCATGGTGATTGCAAACTCTGTAAATAAACGCCCCATATCCCCTTGTAAAAAAGCAATAGGAATAAATACCGAGACTAATACAATACTTGTCGCAATAACAGCAAAACCCACCTGACGCGTTCCACGAAACGCAGCAACTAATCGTGTCTCACCATATTTATCCATACGTCGATGAATATTTTCTAACACCACAATGGCATCATCCACCACAAGACCAATCGCCAGCACCAGTGCCAGTAACGTTAACATGTTGACTGAAAAATCCATTGCCATTAATACTAACGACGTTGCAATTAATGATATCGGAACGGTGACAGCCGGTACTAACGTTGCCCTAGCACTACCTAAGAATAAATAAATCACCAAAATAACCAACACAATAGCAATCGCTAATGTTTTATAAACCTCATTGATCGCACCTTCTATAAAAACCGAAGTATCATAACTTTGATTTAATTTCATACCTTCAGGTAAGGAAGGGTTAAGGTAATTCATTTCGGCTTTGGCACCACGGGCAACGGTTAAAGTATTGGCGGTGGATTGTTTGATAATACCAATGCCAACCATATGCACTCCGTTACCACGGAAAAATAAACGATCATCAGTCGCGGTACGTTCGACGCGGGCGATGTCACCCAGTCGTGTCAGATGACCATCATCTCCTTTACTAATCACTAAACGACTAAAATCATTAACTGTTCTAAACTGTCGTTTGATACGAATAGTAAACTGACGATCTTTTGAATCAATACTACCGGCTGGTAACTCGACGTTTTCACTGCGTAATGCATTTTCAACATCAAGCACGGTTAAACCACGGGCAGCTAGTTGATTACGATCCAACCAAACCCGCATAGCATAAGACTGTGCACCACCAATGCGTACACGCGCAACACCATCAAGCACCGAAAAGCGATCAATCAAATAACGTTCAGCGTAATCCGTAAGCGCTGGTACACTTAGCGTTTCACTGGACAAGTTAAGCCACATGATAACGTCTTCATTACTATTTACTTTCTGAATATCTGGAGGCTCGGCTTCGTCTGGTAATAAACTCAATACACCAGAAACGCGATCACGTATATCATTAGCTGCATCATCCACATCACGCTTAACATCAAACTCAACGGATATTTTCGAACTTCCATCTTCACTACTCGATTCAATAAAACGTATCCCTTCTATACCCGCAATACGATCCTCAATCACACGTGTTATACGGCTTTCAACCACTTCCGCCGCAGCACCGGTATAATCAGTCGTTACCGACACAACAGGTGAATCAATATTTGGAAATTCTCGTAATGGTAATCGGTCAAACGCAAGTAGTCCAAACGCAACGAGTAACACCGAAAAAACGACTGCCAGAACAGGCCGTTTAACCGATAAATCAGATAGGATCATGGTTTGTTACCAGACTTAGTAGCAGATGTCGTTTTCCCTTTTAAAATATTTTCAATGTCTACGGAACCATCATCAACAGCAAGCACGTTAATTGCAGCACCGGGTTTTAGTTTATTGTTACCATGCGTTACCACTTGTTCAGTTTCGTAAAGACCGCTAATAATTTCAACATAGCCTGGTACTCGTGCACCAATTTTCACCACTCTTTTTTCAACACTATCAATGCCATTATTTTTTATACGAACCATAACAAAATGTTTTTTAGCTAATGGTAATAATGCCGCCTCAGGTATTTGTAGTGTTTGTCGTGTATTACGCAATAAATCAACTTGCATTAACATACCCGGTATAATACGAGAGTCGGTATTGGGCAATAACGCACGAACCTGAACAGAACGTGTAACAGGATCAACCCGACTATCCACACTTTTAACCTCACCAAGGTAAACATTATCACCCAATGCTGCCGCACGCGCCTGAGTTTTCAAACCTGTTTTTAATTCAGTTAGAAAAATTGCTGGGACACTAAAATCAAGTTTAATAAATCGAGTATCATCTAGTGTTGTAATTAGCGTGCCTGCTTCAACTAAAGCCCCAACACTAATCTGACGTAATCCTACAACGCCAGAAAAAGGTGCGCGAATAACCCGATCATTTATTCGTGCTTGAATAGCACTAATATTGGCCTTAGCTTGTTGAACTTCAAGGCGTGCAAGATCAAGTTCATCTTTTGATACCAGCTGACTTTTTTCCAAACGAAGCAAACGCTTTAAAGCTAACTGTCGTTGACCACGAAGAGCAACAAACTGCTCAAGGTTAGCCTGTTCCTGTGATTCTTCGAGGACAACTAATATGTCATTGATCTTAACAAGCTGACCATCTTCAAAATGAATTTCTTTGATTTTTTCAGAAACATTACTTGTTATATTGACCGCTTCAATGGCACGAGCTGTTCCTAATGCTTCAATGCGGTCAGACATTTCAACAATACGTACTGGCGCAACAATGACATGTATGGGTGCCTTCTTGTTATTTTTCGCGGCGAATACCCAAGCCGTATTAAATAATACCCATAGAATAATTAATGTTTTAAATACATTTAATAGCAATGCTGTAAGATAAACGTAGCGAGTAGAAGCACTCACGGTATTATTATATTTAGTAATAAACATGTTTAGTTAGTATCTCAAAGTCAGGATTCGTTCAGAAATACTACACCCTTACCATTATTAGAGGCCAGCTTTTCTGGGAATAAAACAAAAATTAAATTCACACCCTATGTTTGAAAAACTGTATTCTATCCCCATTTATTTAAAAACATATTAACGCGATTCAGGAGATATTATGTTATTCAAACAATTACTAGAACCCGATTCCTGTACCTATACGTATTTGTTAAGTTGCGAACAAACCGGTGAGACAGTATTGATCGATCCAGTGCTGGATACAGCAGAGCGAGATCTGCAAATTCTTAATGATATGGGATTAAAGTTAACCTATACACTGGATACCCATATTCACGCTGATCACCTAAGCGCTGCACAACGATTGAAGTCACTGAGCGGTAGTCAAATTGCCTATCCCGCTCTCGATGCGTTGGCTTGTGTCGATATTGGTATAGAAGAAGGCATGCCATTTCAAGTAGGAAATATAACGATCCATCCATTGTTTACACCAGGGCATACCGACCATCACCATGCCTACCTAATCGATAATGGTACACAAAAAATGTTATTCAGTGGCGACGCACTGTTAATTGAAGCCTGCGGACGAACCGATTTCCAGTCGGGTGACGCCACCACGCTTTACCAAAGTATTCATGAAAAATTTTTTACGCTGCCTAATGAAACACTCGTCTATCCCGGGCATGATTACGAAGGACGTTTTATTACAACCATTGCACAAGAGAAAGAACGTAATCCCAGACTAGGGAAAAATAAACCATTAAAAGAGTTTGTAAATATAATGGAAACCATGGACCTACCCTATCCACGCAAAATCGACTTTGCAGTTCCTGGTAACCAAATGTGTGGTGTCTGCCCTGATGATGTTCCCGAAAAATATCGAGGCCCATGTAACAAGAGGGATCAGGGTTAAAAAAAGATAATCAACTAGATACCTGGAATAAATAGTTCGCTTTATATGGCAGAATAAGGTTTGTGAGCAACTTCTGAAACCATATAATTGTGTCTTGAGTGAAACGTCCACAATTAAATTCAAACATTAATGGAATAATTCAAAAAGCTAACGAAGACAGGACTTACATTGTTCAGTCTCCGAAGTTCATATTTAAATATAATTACTTTTATTCGAAGAAACTACAATACGAAGTATTATAATTAAACTAAAGCCTGTCACTCAGAATTGATGTTAAGGGTATTAATTTTTGCATATCGTCATCTGTAATACCTTGCATATCACCAAATACAGAATCAGAAAAAAACTTTTTACCTTTACCTTTTGCGTTAAAGTCCAGTATGACTTTTTTAATTTTTTGATATTCTGTACTTGGCATTTCGGATTTAGCCATAAACATCATATGTGGTATAACATTTGATTTAGTCAGGATTCGTAATTTTTTTGTGACTTTCTTATTCATTTTATCAAAAGCAGATACACCAACAATAGCCGCGTCAACTGCATTAACGGCAACTAAAGTCATAGCGTTGCTATGTGTATCGGAATATTTAATTGTCACATCATCTTTTAAAGACAACCCATGTTGCACCAATGTTAATTCGCCAACAATAGCAATAACCGACAGATGATCCGGAGTCGCAATGACACTACCTCTTAAATCATCAATAGTTTGAAAGCGTGAGTTTTTATTGACGAGAAAGACTGAGTATAACGGCCGACTAAATTTAGCCAAGCGTAGTGCTTTATCGTGTAATTCAGCATACGCGGCATGGTGTGGTGCTGTGAGATACAAATCATACTTTCCTTGCGAGCTACTTTTATAATATTCATGAAAGTTTGGGCCAGTTGCTACAACAACCTTTCGCTGTAATGTCTGTTCCAAATATTTAATCAATGGTCCATAGACTTTAAGCAAAACCTTAATATTAAGATGAGGCAAAAGGCCAATTGTTAACGGTTGCGTATCTAGCTTAACTGCTGATGATTCAGCATAAACATAATTATTTATTGAAAAAACCGATAAGACGATGAGTAATGTATTTATTAATTTTCTATACATATTAGACCCTTTCAACATACCAATAGAATTGAATGAATTCACAATCTAAGGTTTTAGCGTTCACAGCCACTTTTTTAAACGTCCAACCACAACTTGAACTTACACTAAAAAATATACTATGTTAACTACTAACTGTATATTTTTTATACATTTTTCCTTGACCATGCCAAATTGTATAATACGGAATAAACACGAGCTTTTAAGTCTTAATAAAACGTCGATAAAATGGAGATGGCGAAAATAAAATTTAATTTTTTAAAGCCCTTATTGTTTACAAAGCACATGTCTTTTTTATGTGGCCTGTATCCAGTAAACATGGGGGTAATAAGAGACTGGCGCTTATAAAAAATGTAATAGAAGATAGCTATTATGTGGAGCATAGTACAGTGTTCAGACGGATTAATATTATCGAAAACAATTTAGAGGTACGCTTTTTTGACCGGATGCCAAATGGTTACGCCCTGAGCGAAGCAGGCGATGTGGCAATGCGTAGAGCAAAAAGTATTGACGATGAAATAAACGGTTTTACCCGAGAACTTGTAGGTAAAGATTTGTGTTTAGAGGGGATAATCCGTGTCACCGCTCCAGAGGGTGTTTCACTCCAATTTTTACAACCCATGTTTACTACATTTCTAAAAGCCAATCCTGATATCCAAATTGATCTTGTAGTAACAGGAAGTACATTACAACTATCGCGATGAGAAGCTGACCTTGCAATACGCGTCACCAACAACCCACCAGATACAAGCATAGGTCGGCGAGTCTGTCGTTTTCGTTTTGGTGTGTATGCATCGCATGCTTATATGAAATCAAAAAAAGGTTATTCTTTAAAAGATCATGATTGGATACTACTAGACGATAGTAGAAACTGGTTTCCTCAATCACTTTGGAAAAAGATGGGCCATCCTGGTGTAAAAATTACTTTTAGCAGTGACAGCACGATGGCAATTATAAATGCAGCTAAAAATGGGTTAGACATTACACCATTACCCTGTTTTCTCGGCGACAGTGAAAAAAATTAGTACGCATTGTGGAACCAACAGAATAAATGGCGCTTGAATTATGGTTGTTAACTCACCCAGACTTACGGCACACGGCAAGAGTAAAAGCTTTAATGTCCTTCCTGTATGAGGCACTACAAAGCAAAAAGGATTTAATTGAGGGTAACTTGAGTTAATAACTTTCTAAGAATACTTTGTTGGGGAAGCGTGTTTTGTTGTTTCCACGATATACCGTCATGCTCTTTAGGTGGATTATTGCAGCAAATAAAAGAGAGCAACCTATAATGGTTCCAAAATATCTTTAAAGCTTAATTATTATTTTATATTCTTCTTTTCAAATTCAAGTAACCACTTTTTTCGGTGTAAGCCACCACCATAACCGGCAAGATTTCCGTTAGAAGCAATAACCCGATGACATGGGATAATAATTGCAATACGGTTATATCCATTCGCCGAGCCTACCGCTCTAATCGCTTTAGGTTTACCCAATGCAATAGCTTGTTGTGTATATGAACGATATTCACCATAAGGAATATCGTGAAGAATATTCCATACAGTCTGCTGGAATTCAGTTCCCGGTGTGTGTAATGCAACACTAAATTTTTTTCTATGTCCGGAAAAATATTCTTGAAGTTCTGATTGAACTTGATCTAAATATTTATTTTCACCCGGAAGAATAACGGCATTAAGCCTTTTGCATAAATCGGAAAATTCGGTTTCCAACATTCTGCGATCCGTAAACTCAAGAAGGCAAAGCCCTGTATTGCTAGCGCAAGCAAACATCGGCCCAATAGGCGTGGTGAAACGAACAATATTTAAAACTGATTTATCAGCTGTTTGCGTAGGTGACTCCCCAAAAATAGAACGATAGCTTTCATTAAAACCACTTAACGATTCAAAACCACTATCAAAGGCAGAATTCGAAATAGACTCTCCTTTTTTTATCCCGCTAAAAGCAGTATTAATACGTAACATTCGTTGGTAAGCATGAAAGGTCATATTATGATGCTTCTTAAACCATCGTCTAATTTGGCTGGGCTCAATATCTCGTTGCCTTAAATCCGCATCCTTAAT
>Ga0316209_1000501_pt1 | contig 67180 bp, 46 predicted proteins | sample 6monopyrite_MG_FD_204945 | JGI IMG/M metagenome (GOLD analysis project Ga0316209, IMG submission 204945) | Microbial mat bacterial communities from mineral coupon in-situ incubated in ocean water Damariscotta River, Maine, United States -... | ecosystem: Environmental > Aquatic > Marine >... | reverse complement strand
CGGGGTAGAGACCGTCGCCCATCGGGACGGCGCTGGCGCAGTCGTCGTTGTCTTCGAAGCTGTCGTCCGCAAGCGGGTCGAGGCAGGGATCGGGGGCGGTCGCGACGTTCAGGTCGTAGTTGTTGCAACCCTGGCCGACCGCGACTTCCGCCTTGAGCTGAACGTTCGCGACCGCACCGGAGGTGTTCGACCAAGTGACCTGGCCCGCACCGCCGAAGCTGAAGGCAGAGTCAACCTGGTTGAGGCAGGCCACATCGTCGTACAAGAAGAGGTCCACGTCAGCGTTGACCCCGGACGCATAGGCCACGTCGACCGTCAGTACGTCGCCCGCAGGAACCGCAACGGTGTAGAAGTCGGGGTCGGTCTCGGAAGCGAAGAGTCCGACGTGTGCGCCGGCGGCGAGCGCCACCGACGAGGCGCAGTCGTCGTTCTCTTCGAGCGCGTCGTCCGCGGCCACCGCGCAGGGATCGGGGGCGATGTTCACGCTCAGGTCGTAGCCGTTGCAGTCGAAGCTCGATCCGAACGCCTGGACGCGAATCGCGTAGTCGACAGGACCGGCGGAACCGTTGACGGCGGAGACTTGCTCGTTGTCGGAGACGCTACCGCTGTAACCGATCTGCGTCAGGCAGGTGCCCGGGTCGGAGAAGATGCGCAGGTCGATGTCGCCGGTCGCATCGGTGAACAGGACGTCGACGGTCACGATTTGACCGGCGGGCACGCCTTGGATCAGCCAGTAGTCCTCGTCGAGGCCGTTCACGTTCGCGGCGCCTTGCAGGACGAGACCCGCGGTCAGTCCGATGGGCGCGATGCTGGCCGTGGCGCAGTCATCGTTGTCCTCGAAGGAGTCGTCCAGCGGACACTGGGCGAAGGCGGGCGTCGAGCCCAAGACAGCGGCCAACAAAAGGGCCGACGGGCGGATAGCAGAGGTAAATCGCATTGAGAGTGGTGCTCCTGATGGCGGACACGGAGGGTCCGGTCCGGGGCCCCAGCGGCTCCAAGAAGCGCGCTGGCAGCCCACGAGGGGGTGGTTCAACGGGTCCGAGGCTCGGGACCCAAGTTCCGAAAGTGTACGACCGCCTCGTGGCGGGGCTTCAGAAAAGGAAAATGCACATTACAGGGGCGCCCTCGCCTGCAGGCAGCCCGTTGACCCCCGCCGCACGCTCAGCGCGGCGCGTTCAGCTCAGCGGGGACTTGTTGCCGCTCGCGGCCAAGCCCCAGAGCAACACCGCCGTGGCGAGCGCAAGCCCATCGAGTGCGACGAGTCGACCATCGGACGCGACGGCGAGCGCGCGCGATGCGGCGCCGAGTGCAGCGGTCCAGTCGGTCCACGGCGCCGCTGCACCAACCGCGAAGGCTGCGGTCAGTGCACCGAAGCCGGGTGCGACGAGCCAAGTGACGAACCAAGTCGCACCGTAGAGCGTGGAACCGCGGGCTCTCGACGCGGCGAGCTGCACGAGGACCGCGCAAGCGAGCGCCCAAGCCGCGCGTTGCCAGAGTACCTCGGGAGCCATGCCGGCGCGCGCGTCGAGCCAACCGGCGAGCGCCGTGATCGGCAACGCGAGCCCCAGAGCGAGTCCTGCGTTCAGCGGAGCGCGACGCGGCAGTCCCGCGAGCAGCAACCACGGCACGAGCGCGAACGCGAGTCGCGAACGTCCGTCGAGCGACGCGAGCGCGTCACCACTCAAGACCGACGGAACAAGCGCAAGCGCCGCAGCGCAGCCGATCAGCGCGGCTCCCACGCATCCGCCTCTTCGGGAGAGATGCGCGGTCGCAACACCGCTTGATCCCAGCGCGCGTCGAGCAAGTCCCAGTCCTCGGGTTCAGCGGCGTCCAGCAAGTCCAGCGCCGATTCCAAGTGCCGCCACTTCAGCGCCGCGGGCAGCTCGCCGGGGGCGTCAGCATTCGGCGCGCGGCCGAAGAGCACCAAGCGACGTCCCTCGAGGAACAGCTGCGCTCCAGGATTGTTGACCGACGCGGCACGCGCTTGTCGAGCGTCGATCAGCACGATGCCGAGTCGATCCTGCGTGTCCGGAGCGAGGTGTTGGAAGAGCGATGTGGCGATCGCGAGTCCGTCTTCGACTTCGGGGAAGTCGAGTCGGTCACCCGGGATCACGTCTTCGGTCATCCAGTCGAACGGCCCGAGCACCGGCAAGCGCCCGCGACCCGTGTCGGGAGGCAGCGGCCACGCACCGGGCAAGACGACGCCGTCTTCGGCGATGCACAGGTACAGCTCCCCGACGCGCAGGCAGGCCCGCGGTCGACGCAGCACGATGTCGACGCACAGACCATCCGGCCAGACGGTGGAGACGTCGCCGACGTGCGCCACGAAGGGCATGGCCGCGATCTCGGCCGCCGCGCGCTCGAGCGCGTCACGCTCACGCGCCTCGATCGGCCCGAGAGCCGTCAAGCGCGCTGCAATGCGTTCCTCCCAGTCCCGCGGCACCCAGTCGCGGCTCGCGATGCGCACGCGGCGCGTGTCGACGCTGTGGTGACCGGAGGCGCGCACGGACCGATCGATGCGGCCGACGAGGAATCCGAAGCCGACGAGCAGCAGGCCGATCAGCAGAGCTGTCGGCACGCGTCCGGACCGGCCGGACCGGTCCTCACCCGCGGGCGGCCCCCTCCGCGCCAGCGCCAAGCTCAACGGGCTGCTAGTTGCGGGCGTGGACGAGACGCGTCTCGCCACCGCCGGCCGGGGCTCCGGCGACGCCGGATTGGCGACGGGTCGCTTCCTCGATGAAGAGGTCGAGGGTGGTCTGGATCTCGAGCACTTCGTCACGGCTGAGCGTGATCGACTTCGCGCTCGACTGCGTGTGCAGCTCGTGACCGAGCAGGCGCGAGATGAGCTTGAGGTTCGAGAGGTGACGCTGCAGGGCGCCGTTCGCGCGGGTCTGGTTGGTTTCCATGGCGGCTCGGATAGAGATCGATTCGGCTGAAAGCAGCTCGGCTCGCCTTCCGGCGCGGCTCGAGTCGTGCGGGGTCGCGCCGATCGTGCGCCCACGCGGAGCGAAACGAGCGGCAGCCCGACTGTCTGCATTCCCTTACGGATTCCAGCATCGGACGCGCCGCTGCTTTCTTCCGGAGAGTGCAGTTGCTTAGATACAGCGATGAGACCTCTGTCACAAGCGCCGCGCGCTGGAACATCCGGAGCACGGCATGAGTGACGCACCCCGCCGGGGCAGCCAGCGCCCCCGCCGCAAGCAGTCCGGACCGACCGAATCCGACCGAACTCCGCGGCCCGCCGACGATCCGCCGCGCCCCGAAAGTCGCCCGGACTCGCCTGGCCTCCCCGTCGAGCACACGATCGCCGCTGCGGACGACCCGCGCGTGCGGGTCTGGAAGGGCTTCACGCTGTCCCCCTTCCAGGTCCAGTCGGTCGAAGCGATCCGCCGCGGTCGCAACGTCCTGGTCAGCGCCCCGACCGGCGCGGGCAAGACGCTTGTCGCCGAGTATGCGATCCACGAAGCCGTGCAGGCCGGCCAGCGCGTGATCTACACCGCGCCGATCAAGGCCCTCTCGAACCAGAAGTACCGCGACTTCCGCGACGACCCCAAGATCGACGTCGGCCTGATGACCGGCGACGTCACGATCCACCCCGCGGCGCAAGTCCTGATCATGACCACGGAGATCCTGCGCAACGCGATCTTCGAGGACCCCGGCGGTCTCGCCGACGTCGCCTTCGTGATCTTCGACGAGGTCCACTTCATGGACGACGTCGAGCGCGGAACGGTCTGGGAAGAATCGATCATCTTCGCGCCGCCCGGCGTGCGCTTCATCTGCCTCTCGGCGACGATCTCGAACCTCGATGAAGTCGGCGAGTGGATCGGCGAGATCCGTCCGCAAGGGATCGAGATCGTGCGCTCGGAACACCGACCGGTCCCCCTGCACTTCAGGTTCTTCACCGAGCGCTCCGGCGGCTTCGATCCGGAAGCCGTCGAGCGCATCCGCAAGAAAGAGAAGCACGACCTGCGCTCGCGGAAGCAGAAGAAGACGAGCGCCCGCCGCAAGAGCGGCTCACGCGCGCGCTGGAGCGTCGATCAACCCGGCATGCCCCCGGACCCCGGACCGCTCTTCGACGAGCTGCAAGAGCAAGGTTTGCGTCCCGTGCTCGTGTTCTGTTTCAGCCGCAAGGACTGCGAACGGCTCGCGCGACGCAACATCCACCGCAACTTGCTGAACGCTGAAGAACTGCAGCGTATGCAGGCCTTGCAGGCCGATCTGATCGAACTCTTCCAGCTCCCCGAAGGCGCTGCGCAAGCGGAGATCTTCACCCTCGCGCGCGGCGGCGTCGGTTACCACCACGCGGGAATGCTGCCGGCGGACAAGGAGATCGTCGAGCGCATGTTCACCTCGGGACTGCTGCGCTTGCTGTTCACGACCGAGACCTTCGCGCTCGGAATCAACATGCCCGCGCGCGTGGTGATCTTTAACTCGCTGAAGAAGTTCGACGGCGTGACCTTCGACTACATGCGAACGCGCGACTTCCTGCAGATGGCTGGACGCGCAGGTCGACAAGGACTCGACGACGAAGGACTCGTCTACTCGTTGTTGTCGCCGAAGGACCTCTTCGAAGCGCCGCTGACGCGACTCCTGACCGGCGCCTCTGAATCCGTCGACTCACGCTTCCGCTTGTCGTTCTCGAGCATCCTGCACCTCGTCGACAGGCTGGGTCGCGAGCGACTGCACATCGCTTGGGAGAAGTCTTTCAACCAGTTCCAACACCGCACCGAAACCGGCAAGCAACAGGACAAGAACAAGCGCCGTCAGCGCAAGCAGGTCGAGGCGCGCCTCGACTTCCTCGAGCAACTGGGCTACCTGCACGGTGAAGAACTCACTTCACGCGGGCGCCTCGCTCAGCGCATCAACGGTTACGAGCTGCAGATCACCGAACTGCTCTTCCAAGGCGTGCTCGAAGAGCTCTCAGCGACGGCCCTCGCCGTCGTCTTCGTCGGTCTGATCCACGAACAGCGCACGCGCGGCGAGCCGATCCGCATCCCGCAGAAGTTCTACGGCGACTTGCGGCACCGCGTCGACGCGATCTGCCGCCAGCTCACCAGCCGCGCCTACCAGTGCCAGCTGCCCGACGTTCCCAAGCGGCCCGACTGGGGCCTGACGCCGGCCGTGATCGCCTGGATGAAGGGCGCCGACTTCGATCAGGCGCTCGAGGAGGCCGAAGTCGGCCCGGGCGACCTCTGCCGCGCCCTGCGCATGGCCCTGCAGCTGATGCGACAGGTCCGGCGCGCGATCGACAAGGACTGGGACCTCTACGAGCGGCTCGGCGAGGCCCGACTGGCGATGAACCGCGACGAAGTCGACGCCCGCCGCCAGCTCGAGCTGGGATGACCCGAAGTTGGTCCCGCGTGAAATCACTGTTCCGCTCAAAGTCGCTTTTTTCGTATCTGAGAGTGTGTGACCCTCTACTCGTGGTTGCGGCGGCTGACAGGATGGCTAGACTGGCTGACACGAGGCCGGTCGTTCCCCCGAGCTGCCTCACCGGCGTGACACCTGCCGCAGACCCGGTTTCCCGATTCTCAACCCATCGGGCCCGTTTCCAGCCCACTAGGGCCGGTTTCGGCCTGAATCGACTGCGACGCACCAAGCCCCCCCACCGGCGCGCCTTCCCTCTGACAACCCCCTCCACTCCGGACGACCGGAGCTCGGAGCGCCCTCGTACCCCGAGGACGCTGCGACTTCGACTCGTGCGGCCCCCCACCTTTGCTGCCCATGCTTCGAGCTCTACAGACCGCTGCTGCATTGCCCCTCGCCTTGCTTGTAGCCGCCGCGTTCAGCCCTGCCGCTCTCTCCCAGGCGGCGCCCTGCACCGCCGGCACCGTTGCCGGTGGCGCCGCCAAGCCCTTCGTCTCCGCCGGCGAAGCCGTCGAGATCAAGACTCGCGACAATCTCAGCCTGCAAGGCAGCTTCTATGCGCCGAAGAAGAAGGGCTACCGTGCGCCGGCCGCCCTCCTCGTGCACGGCGCCGGTGAAGCCCGCGCCGAACTCGAGAAGATCGGCACGACCCTGCAGAAGCGCGGCTTCGCGGTGCTTTCGATCGACTTGCGCGGCCACGGCGGCAGCAGTACCGATGAGTGCGACTGGTCGAAGATGTCCGATGAGGACCGCGAGCGCACCTGGGCCTACGCCCTCCGCGATCTCGCCGCCGGCGCGACTTACCTGCGCAGCCGCGACGACGTCCACACCTCCAACCTCTCGATCGTCGGCGTGCGGTCCGGCTCGGCGATCGCCGCGCGCTACGCGAAGAGCGACGAGAACGTGCGAGCCCTCGTGATGATCGCCCCGCAGGCGAACGAGTTGGGCTTCAACATCTCGGAGGACCTGAACGAGCTCGGCGGCATGCCGACTCTGATCCTCGCCGCGAAGGAAGGCCGCAACCTGGCCGAGCGCATGCAGCTCGCCGCCCACTCGGCGAACGGCGACCACGAGTACGTCGTGGTCAAGGCGCTCAAGAAAGAGACAGGCGAAGTGCTGACGGACAAGCGCCTGAACAGCGAGCTCGGCGGTTGGCTGAAGGACACGGTCCTGCCCAAGAAGCGCTGAGCGACTCATTTCGACGGTGAATACGGTGAGGGCGGCCCGCGGGGGTCGCCCTCACTGCAATTCGAGGCCGCAAGATCCGCGTCGGCTGCGTCGCCGCGGCCCGCCGCCACAGCACCCTCGCGGTTCGAAAGGGCCGTCATCGCGGTTGGATCGCGAACCGCGAGATGCTCCAATCGGTCTTCCCTAGGGGAGCCCCCATACAGTGAACCGCGACGAGATCCCCCGCCCCGCTACCGACCCGCCCGAGACGTCCGTGATGGCCCAGCCTCCGGCGTCCGAACTGGACCGCGTGCTGGCGAAAGTCCGCCGCACCTTCGGGTTCGAGAACCTGCGTCCGCTGCAGGAACAAGCCATCGTGGCTTCACTCGCGCGGCGCGACGCCTTGGTCGTGCTGCCGACCGGCGGCGGCAAGAGTCTCTGCTACCAGGCGCCCGCGCTGATCCGCGAGGGACTGACCGTCGTCGTCAGCCCGCTGATCTCGCTGATGAAGGATCAGGTCGACGGACTGCAAGCGAACGGGGTCGCCGCCGAGCTGCTCTGTTCCGCGCAAGACGCCGGCGAGAAACACGCGGTGCAAGCGGCGATCGACTCGGGCGAACTGCGGCTGCTGTTCGTCTCCCCCGAGCGGCTCGCGACGCCCGGCTTCTTGGAACGACTCGAGGCAGCGGGCATCGAGAGCCTCGCCGTCGACGAAGCGCATTGCATCAGCCACTGGGGTCACGACTTCAGGCCGGAGTACCGACAGATCGGCGAGCTGCGTCGCAAGCGCCCCGACCTGCCGATCCAAGCGTACACCGCAACGGCAACGCCCGAAGTGCGCGAGGACATCGTCGCGCAGCTCGGCTTGCGCGATCCGGAGATCCTCGTCGGCTCCTTCGACCGGCCGAACCTGACCTACCGCGTGCAGCCGCGGCAGAACTTGGTCGACCAGATCATGTCGGTCTTGAAACGCCACTCCGGTGAAGCCGGGATCGTCTACTGCCTCTCGCGCAAGGACGTCGAGCGCACGGCGCGCGAGCTGGCCGGCAAAGGCATCAGCTGCGACTTCTACCACGCCGGCATGAACCCGGCGGATCGCCAACGCACGCAGGAGCGCTTCCAACGCGAAGAGCTCGACGTGGTCGTCGCGACAGTCGCCTTCGGCATGGGCATCGACCGCACGGACGTGCGCTTCGTGATCCACGGCAGCCTGCCCAAGGGCGTCGAACAGTACAGCCAAGAGACCGGACGCGCGGGTCGCGACGGACTGCCGGCCGAGTGCGTGATGTTCTACTCGGGTTCGGACTTCCACAACTGGAAGAACCTGATGGAGCGCTCCGCGCGCGAAGCGGCGGAGAACGGCATGTCGGGTGCCGACGACGAATTGGGTGCCAACCTTGAACGGCTCGGCCACTTGTGGGGCATGGCGACGGGCGCGATCTGTCGGCACAGCTTCTTGGTCGAGTACTTCGGCCAGACCTTCGAGGCGCAGGAAGGCGGCTGCGGCGCGTGCGACGTCTGTCTCGGCGAACTGGCGCGCGTCGAGGACTCGCTCGTGATTGCGCAGAAGATCCTCTCCTGCGTCGTGCGCTGCGACCAACGCTACGGAGCCGGACACATCACCGACGTCTTGCGCGGCGCCGATACGGCGCGCATCCGCGACTGTCGGCACGACGCACTCTCGACGTACGGCATCCTTGCGGGACACCCCGTGCGCGAGCTGCGCCACTGGATCGAACAACTGCTCGCAACGGGTTATCTCGCCTCTACCGGCGGCAATTACCCCACGCTGCACCTCTCCAAGACCGGCGCGCAGTGCCTGCGCGGCGAGACCGAACCGGTGCTCTTCGCGCTGCAAGAAGCGCCGCGCAGCAGCAAGCGCAAGAAGTCCGCGGAATCGGCGCTCGAAGCCGCAGCCCTAGAGACCGGCGGCGAAGTCGACGAAGCGCTCTTCAAGCGCTTGAAAGACCTTCGCCGCAGCTTGGCGCACGAGCGCGGCGTGCCGCCCTACTTGATCTTCAACGACCGCACCCTCGCACTGTTCGCTGCACAGCGGCCGACCGACGACGCAGAGCTGCGCGGGATCAAGGGCGTCGGCGACAAGAAGGCGGCGGACCTCGGTCCGGTCTTCCTCGAGTCGATCGCCGAACACGCCGCGGCATCAGCCTGATCGGAGACTCACATGCAAACACACACACTTCTCGCCGCCCTCGTCGCCGCTCCGCTGCTGACCGGACTCGGCTTCGCCTTCGGCCCCGGCCTCAGCACCGCCGCCACGCCGGCCGCCCCAACGAAATCCGAGGCCACGACCTTCGACGTCGACCTCGCGCACTCGCACGTCCTCTTCCGCACGAAACACCTCGGGCTCTCCTACGCCCACGGCCGCTTCAACACTTTCGCCGGTAGGTTCGAGTTCGACGACTCGCCGTCGATCCAGATCGAAATCGAGACGAACAGCATCGACACGCAGAACGCGAAGCGCGACGGACACCTGAAGTCACCGGACTTCTTCGACTCGGAACAATTCCCGAAGGCCACCTTCAAGTCGACCAAGGTCGAGGATCAAGGCGAAGGCAAGTACAAGGTCACTGGTGACCTCGAGCTGCACGGCAAGACCAAGAAGGTCAGCTTCGAAGCGATCAAGATCGGCGAAGGCCCGGACCCTTGGGAAGGCTTCCGCACCGGTCTGCACGCGAGCTTCACGATCAAGCGCAGCGACTTCGGTATGACCTGGGGACTCGACAAGGGCTCGGTGGGCGACGAGGTCTTTATCGAAATCAGCCTCGAAGGCACGCGCAACTAGTTCGAAGTCTCTGTGCCCTCCGTCAGCGATCTCTTGTGGGGCATCGTGTACCCGGCCCTCGCGGCCGGGTGCATCTGGGCGTTCATCGGCGGTGCCTGGTTCAAGCAGGACGCACGCTGGGTTTCGTCGCTCGCGGTCGCGACGGCCCTGATGATCGCCTACGTCGGCTTGCTGCAAGGCCCGCCGTTGGAACCGGTCGGCGCACTCGAGTGGCTCTTCTGGATCGCCGCCGCTGGCGCCTTGTTCTCTCCGCTCGAGACGCTCGGGCCTCGCGCCGCCGTCTTGACGCGCTCGTTGTTCGTCGGCGGCTTGCTCGTGCTGACGCTGCACCGGCAGTACCTCAACCACTGGTCCGGACCAGACCGCGAGAGCGTCTTCCCTGACGTCGCCATCTGCCTGGCGATCGGCCTCTGCGGCTGGTACGCCGTCGAGCGCGTCGCCAAGCGCTCGCCGGGCTCCGCCGCTCCGCTCAGCCTGTGGGCGATGGCCGCCGCGCTCGCACTCTGCAGCTTGTGGAGCAGCACGGGTGTCTACGCGCAGCTCTCCGGCGCGGTCGCGGCGGCGTTGGGCGCGGCGGTAGTCCTCGCCTGGATCCGACCCGGCACTTGGTTCGCGGGCGGCGGTGCCGGACTCGCGTTCGCGCTGCTGTTCGCGATCGGCATCGCGGTGCACTACTACGCTCAGCTCGACACAACCGACGCCCTCTTGCTGGCGTCGGCTCCCTTCGCCGGCCTGCTGGCGGACTTGCCCCCGCTGCGCAAGCTGACCGGCGTGCGCAGCACGGCGCTGCGCCTCGCGCTGGTGCTGATCCCGCTCGCCATCGCGACCCAGCACTGCTACGCCGACTACGCGGCCCAGGACGCGGACCCCTACGGCTCTCCGAGCAGCTACTGACGGCTCAGCTTTCGTCCGGATCGGGTCAATCCCGACGCCGCGCGGGTTGTCCCGGCACGCAAGCCGAGGGACAATGCCGCAATGCGTGTTCTGAGCCTACGAATCAACGGCGACCTCCACCGGACAGCTGCGCCGTCGCACTGGACGCTGCTCGAGGTCCTCCGCTACAAGCTCGGCCTGACCGGCTCGAAACAAGGTTGCGACAAGGGCGACTGCGGCGCGTGCACCGTGCTGCTCGACGGCGAACCAGTGATGTCCTGCTTGCAGCTCGCGGCCACTTGTGAGGACCGCGAGATCACCACCATCGAAGGCCTCGCACCGGCACACCGCGCGGCCGGGCTTGAAGGAGCCGATCCGGTTCAGGAAGCCTTCGATGCCTGCGGCGCGCTGCAGTGCGGCTTCTGTCAGCCGGGCATGATCTTGTCCGCACGAGCTCTGCTCGATCACACGCCCTTCCCCGACCGCCGCGAGATGCAGGACGCGCTCGCGGGCAACCTGTGTCGCTGCACGGGTTACACGCAGATCTACCAGGCGATCGAGAAAGTCGCGTGCGAGAGCGCCGGCCTCGAGACACCCAAGACCAGCTGGGCCCGCGAAGAGGGTGGCGACTGATGGGAGCGCGCGACAATCACGGTACCGGAGCACCGTGGGGTGACTTCCGCGTCATCGGCAAGCCGAACCGCAAGATCGATGCGCTCGCCAAAGCGACCGGCGCGGCGATCTACACCGACGACATCCAGCTGCCGGGCATGCTGCACGCGAAGATCCTGCGCAGCCCGCACCCCCACGCGAAGATCGTGTCGATCGACACGTCGCGCGCCGAGGCGCTCGAAGGCGTGCACGGCGTGCTCATCGGTTCCGAGCTGCCGATCAAGTACGGCGTGATCCCGTGGACGCAGGACGAGAACGCGCTCGCCGTCGACAAGGTGCGCTTCATCGGCGACGAAGTCGCCGCCGTGGCCGCAGTCGACGAAGACACCGCGAATGCCGCGATCGAGCTGATCGACGTCGAGTACGAGGTTCTGCACGCGTACCTCGATCCGCACGAAGCGCTCGAGCGCAACGAACCGACGATCCACGAGTCGAAGAAGAACAACAACGTCTCGAAGCACGTCGAGCTCGAGTTCGGCGAAGTCGACAAGGCCTTCGACACAGCGGAAGTCACCGTCGAAGGTGACTACTTCTTCCACGGCACGGCACACGCGCCGATCGAGACGCACGTCGCAGTCGCCCAGTACACGCCCGACGGTCACATGACGCTGTGGTCCGCGACGCAGATCACGCACTACGTGCACCGCGCGCTCGCCCGCGTGCTCGAACTCGATCCCGCGCGCATCCGCGTGATCCAACCGGTGCTCGGCGGCGCCTTCGGCGGCAAGTCCGACCCCTTCGCGCTCGAGTTCGTCACCTCGAAGCTCGCGATGAAGACCGGCAGGCCGGTCAAGATGCTGTGGACGCGCGAAGAGGCCTTCTACGCGCACCGCGGTCGTCACCCGATGCACATGCACTACCGCACGGCCGCACGACGCGACGGCCGCGTGACGGGCGTCGACGCGAAGATCTTGATCGACGGCGGCTCGTACTCGTCCTTCGGTCTCGTCACGACCTATTACTCGGGCCAGCTGCTGACCGGTCCGTACGACTTCCCCGCCTACCGCTTCGACTCGACGCGTGTGTTCACGAACAAGCCGCCTTGCGGTCCGAAACGCGGTCACGGTTCGGTGCAGCCGCGCTTCGCGTTCGAGGTGCAACTCGATCAACTCGCGGAACGACTCGACCTCGACCCGATTGAGATTCGTCGCATCAACTTCCAAGGCTCCGACACCAAGACAGTGAACGGACAACGCATCACCTCGAACGGCTTCGAGATGTGTTTGGACGAAGTCGAGGAGCGCTCGGGCTGGAAAGACCGCCACGGCAAGCTTCCGCGCGGTCGCGGACTGGGCGTCGCCGGATCGATGTACATCTCCGGCACCAACTACCCGGTCTATCCGAACAAGATGCCGCAGGCCGGCATCCAGCTGAAAGTCGATCGCTCCGGGCTCGTGACCGTCTTCACCGGCGGCAACGACATCGGTCAAGGTTCGAGTTCGGTGGTCGCGTACCTCGTCGCGGAAGAACTCGGCATCCAAGTCGAACACGTACGCGTCGTCGCGGCCGACACGGACCTCTGCCCCGTCGACCTGGGGGCATACTCGTCACGCGTGACTTTCATGGTCGGCAACGCCGCGATCGATGCGGCGCGCAAGATGCGCGCGAAGATCGTCGAAGCGGTCGCCGGCGAGTGGGACTGCGACAAGCGCCGCGTGCGCTTGATCGAAGGCCGCGTCATCGACCTCGAAGACTCGGAACGCTCGCTCTCATCGCGCGAGGCTTTCCACTTGGCCGAAGAACGCTTCGACACGCTCGGCAGCACGGGCTCCTACAACACGCCCACGCTCGGCGGCGACTACCGCGGCGGCACGATCGGTGCTTCGCCCGCCTACTCGTTCACCGCGCACGTCGCGGAGGTCGAAGTCGACGAAGAGACTGGACGCATCACCGTCGACAAGGTCTGGATCGCGCACGACTGCGGTCGCGCGCTGAACCCGATGCTGGTCGCCGGTCAGATGGAAGGCTCCGCGTACATGGGGGCTGCCGAGGCCGTGCTCGAACATCACGACGTGAACCGCTTCGGACTGCACCAAGGTCCCAGCCTGCTCGACTACCGCTTGCCGACTTCGGTCGACACGCCCGAGTTGCACGCGCTGATCATCGAGAGCATCGACCCCGAAGGTCCCTACGGCGCGAAGGAAGCCGGCGAAGGGCCGCTGCACCCGTCGATACCTGCGATCGCCAACGCGGTGTTCGACGCCGTCGGTATCCGGCTGACGCACCTCCCCTTCACCCCCGGCAAGGTGCTCGCGGCTCTCGCCGCCAAGCGCGAGGCCGAAGCTGTCGGCACCGAAGAAGGAACCCGCTGATGTTGCGCCTCCCCACCTGCGAAGTCGCGACTCCGCGGACCGTCGACCAAGCGCTCGCGCTGCTCGCCGAACACGGCGACAAGGCGCTGCCGATCGCCGGCGGCACCGACTTGGTGCCGAACATGAAGCACCGCTTGTTCGAACCCGAGCTGCTCGTGTCGCTCGCCGGCATCGAAGAGCTGCGCGGCGTGCGCGAGACAGCAGGCGGCGTGGAGATCGGTGCGATGTCGACGCTGGCTGCTCTGGCGCGCGACGAACGACTGATCGATTCGTACCCGGCGCTCGCCCAAGCCGTCTCGCTCGTCGCCGGACCACAGCTGCGCAACATGGGCACGCTGGGCGGCAACGTGATGCTCGACACGCGCTGCCAGTGGTACAACCAGACTTACTTCTGGCGCAAGTCGCTCGGCTTCTGCCTGAAGAAGGACGGCGACGTCTGCCACGTCGTCAAGGGCGGCTCGAAGTGCGTGGCCGCCGCCAGCAACGACAGCGTCCCGGCGCTGATGACGCTCGGAGCGGAACTCGTGCTGCACGGATCGGCCGGCGAACGCCTCGTTCCCGTCGACGACTTCTGGAAGCCCGACGGCATCGTCAACAAGCGCGTCGAAACCGGCGAGCTGCTCGTCGCGATTCGCTTGCCGCGCACCAAGGCCGGCCACCGCGGCGCTTACGGCAAGCTGCGCGACCGCGGCTCGATCGACTTCCCGCTGCTCGGTATGGCCGCGCGCGTGGACCTCGATGCGTCCGGCAAGGTCGAGACCGCCGATCTGGTCGTCACCGCCCTGCAAGCACGACCCGTGCGCATCAAGCGAATGAGCGAGGTGCTCGCCGGTTCGACTCCCGGACAAGCCGATTTCACCGAGGCTCTCGAGCGCGCCTGCGCGCAAGCCGCGAAACAGTGCAAGCCAATGCCCAACATCCCCGGCGATCACGACTACCGTCGCGCGATGGTGCCCGTCTACGCGCGGCGCACGCTGCAGGCAGCGATCGACCAAGCGGGTCCGGTGCACCACATCTAGCCCGGATTCTGCATGAAGACGTGCTCCAGACACAGCAGGTCGGTTCCTGTCGGTGCTTCGAGGGTTCCGGCGATGAAGGCGACCCTGAACGGGTCGTCGAAGTCACCAGCTTCCTCAAAGTGCCGTCAGGGGCCGAGAGGCCGGCGAGGCCGGCCGGCTGCACAGTCTGGGTTGCGTGTTCATGAATCATCCGGCTAGACCCCACACGCCCCACGCTCGAACCCAGAGCGCGGTCCGGTCGACACACGCAGTGTCGACCGGACCGCGCTTGATTGGTTGAATGCTCCGCGCGGAATCGAATCGACGCGGCGGCGGGATCAGTCTTGATCGCCCAACAAGCCCGTGGGCATCAAGTCTCCGGTCGCTTTCGTGCAGAACTCGAACGGCAAGTCGGACGAGGCTCGGTCCGGCGAAGTGCCTTCGACCAGCATCGCGTAGAATGCCGGGTCTTGGATCGAGATGGCGTTCGAGTCCGCGACCTCACCCTGAATGCGGATCCAGCCCGCTTCAATCGCTCCCGCCGCTCCGATCACTTCCGACGGATCGTCGTTGGCAAGCAAGGAGAGGAACTGGTTCGAGGTCGCGCCCGCGAGTTCGAGCAAGGGCAGGCGTTCCCAGCAGCGGAAGGAGTGCTGACGACTGAAGATCTCTTCGTTGTCGTTGAAGATTTCGAAGTAGAGGTGCGTCGTGAACTCGCGTCCACCAGTCAGCGACACCAGGATCAGCTCGCTGCGCACCTGTTCCGGGATCTGCCCGAAAAAGCGCGGGATCAAGATCTCGCCGGGTGCCTGTTCGTACTCGAGTCCATTCAGGTCGCGGATGCCGTCATTGTCCAGATCAGTCGGAATGCCGTCGGCACCGACACCTTGGAACGAGACCGCGTTGGACTCGAGACCGAACATATCCACGCCGTTGAGGATCAACACCTGTCCGATCAGTCCGTTGTGGACGATCGCTTGGCCGGTTCCGGGGTCCTTCGCGAATAAGTAGAGGAAGCCCTGCTCGGTGTCCGGAAGGTGGGACTCCGCGACCACCGACAAGGTATCGTTCGGCGTCAGTTCATGCGTGCGGTCGAAGTGCTGGCAGTCTTCACCGTTGATGTAGTTGAACTCGACCTTCACCGACTGCGATGGGTTGGTGTTCGTCACCGTGATGTAGGTGAGCGAGCCCGGTCGGCTGTCGTACTGCGGGTAGAGCAACAGGCTGCCCGGGCGACGTCGGTCGCGCGGACCGCTGGCGCACTCGCAGAAGATGTCGACCGTTACCGTCGCGGTGGCTTCGAGCCCCGTGACGTCTTCGACGCTGTAAGTGAACGTGCATTCTCCGCACGCATCCGCATCCGGAGTGAACTCGACGATGCCGCCACCGAGCAGCGTGGCCGTGCCACAGTCAGGCTGATCGACGATCGCCAAGCTGCCGGGCAGGATGTCGTCGTTGGGGTCAGTGTCGTTGGCCAGGACATCGATGTCGACAGGCTGCGGCGATGTGGTTGTCGCGAAGTCGTCGTTCGCGACCGGCGGCTCGGGCGGAGCGCCGAGCAGCTCGATCGTTACGAAGGCCGGTTCCGACTCCAAGGCATCCGTATCACTCACCGTGTAGCGGAAGCGATCGATCAGCGTCTGACCGGCCCCCGGTTCCTCGAAAGGCGTGTAAGTGAAACGCCCGCAACCGGTGACTTCGAGCGTTCCGAGCACCAGCTCACCCTGAGTGGGCTTGATCATCGTCACGCTGCAAGGATCGAGCGGCGCGCCGCAGACCGAAGTACCGTCGGGATCGTAGTCCTCGTCCGGCAAACCCGTCTTCAGCACGTCGAAGTCGACCGGCGCACCCTCGAGGCTGCGAACCAAGTCATCCCGTGCGATCGGTTGCGAGTTGACCGCGGCGATCTGCACCGTGACCGTCGCCTCGTTCGACACGCAACCCGTCTCGTCGGTGACCGTGTAGCTGAAGGAGTCTCTGCCGCATTGTTGCGGTAGGCCTTCGTAGCGGACGCGACCGTCGGGTTCGACGCTGACGCTGGCACGGTTCGGTGCTGCGATGATCGTGACCGACGAGGGATCGATCACGCCACCGCAGTTGCCGGCTTCGTCCGGGTCGTAATCGTTGTCGAGCACGCTCAGGTAGACGAGCTCGAGTTCCTGCATCTGGTACGAGTCGCCGAGCGCGACCGGGCAGTCGTCGTCCGGAATCACGTGGATCGAGACGGGGACCGGATCGGAGACGCAACCCGCTGCGTCCGCAACGGAGTAGCGGAACTGGTCGCGACCACAGAAGTCGGGGTCGGGTTGATAGAGCAGGGAGCCGCTCGGATCGAGCATGAGCTTGCCGTGACTCGGAAGATCGACAAGCACCAGCTCGGCGCCGATCAAGTCGGAGCCGCAGTTCGAACCCGCGTCCGCATCCGTGTCGTTCGCGAGCACATCGATCAGAACGACCGTGTCTTCGGGAGTCGTCGCCCGGTCCGCTCGGGCGACCGGACAGTCGTTGTCCCCGATGACCTTGATGGCCACGAGCGTCGGACCGGAGAACGATCCGTCCTCGTCGGCGACGCGGTAGTAGAACTGATCGATGCCGCAGAAGTCGGGACCCGGCGTGTAGCCCACTCCACCGAGCCCATCGGGCACGGCTACGCCATATGCGGGATCCGAGACGATCTCGACGGTCTCCGGTGCGATGCCGGCACCGCAGCCGCTGAGTTCATCGCTGTCGATGTCGTTCTGCAGCACAGCGATCAGTACGCGGACGTCTTCTTGAGTCGTCGCTTGGTCGCGACCGGCGTCCGGCGGTGTGTTGACCGGTACCACGGTGATCGACACCAACGCGGCGGGCGAACGGCATCCGTCCTCGTCCGCGATGGTGTATTCGAAGCTGTCTGCGCCGCAGAAACCGAAGTCCGGGGTGTAGGTCACGCCGCCGAAGCCGTCGGGCGTCGCGCTGCCGTGCTCCGGGCCGGAGTCGACTTGCACGCTCGAGAACACGAGTCCTCCTCCACAGCCCGAGGCGTCGTCGGCGTCACTGTCGTTCGCAGCGACCGGAATGTTGATCGAGAGGCTCTCGCCGATGTCAGTCGCATCCGGCAGGGCCACCGGGCAGACGTTCACGGGCGTGACGTCGATCGCGACACTCGCCACCTGTGAGATGCAGCCGTCCGCATCGCTGATCAAATAGCTGAAGCCGTCGGGGCCGCAGTAGCCGTCTTCCGGCGTGTACAGCACCTTGCCGCCGAGGTTGACCGTCGTCGATCCGTGCGCCGGAGGCGACACGACGGTGACCGAGGCGGGCAGGATCACCGCACCGCAGCTCGAATTCATGTCGGGGTCGTAGTCGTTCGCGAGCACGACGATGCCGATCGTTTGCCCTTCCGGCGTCGTGGCGAGGTCATCGATGGTGATCGGGCACTCGTTGACCGCCTGCACATCGACACGCACGAGCGCCGGGGCGGAGACCGCGCCGGCGGCGTCCGCGATGGTGTAGTGGAACTGGTCGATGCCGCAAAAATCCACGTCCGGCGTATACAACACGCCACCGGCGCCGTCAGGCATCGCGGATCCATTCGCAGCCGCGCTGGTGATCAGCACCGAGCCGGGCACCAGCCCGCCCCCGCACCCCGTGCCCTCGTCCGCGTCGCTGTCGTTCGCGGCGACCGGCAGCAACACGCTGCCGCCTTCCGCGACCGCGCCGATATCGGACGCCGCGATCGGCCTCTCGTTGACGGCCGAGACCGTCACCGCCACCGTCGCCGGTGAGGTCGAAGAGCCCGCGAGGTCCGAGACGCGGTAGGTGAAGATGTCGACGCCGCAGGACCCCATGAACGACGTGTAGCGGACGACTCCCGTCGCCAGGACCTGCACGCTGCCGAGGCTCGGCGCTTGCAGGATCACCACGCTCGCCGGATCGAGACCCGAGCCACAGGTTCCGCCGTCGTCGGCGTCGGAGTCGTTCGTCAAGACGCTGATCGGGACCGTCATGCCTTCCGCGAGGCCGACAGCGTCGTCCTGTGCGTCGGGCGGATCGTTCAGCGGCGTGACGTCGATCGTCGCGATCGCTTCACCGGAGTTGCAGAGACCGTCGCTGATCTGGTAGCCGAAGCTGTCCGGTCCGCAGTAGTCGGGGTCGGGCGTGTAGCGCACGACGCCGAAACCGTCCACGACCGCCAGGCCGTGAGCCGGCGCCGTCGTGATCTGGACGCTGGCCGGATCGATCGCATTGCCGCAACCCGCGATGTCCGCGTCCGAGTCGTTGGACAAGACGCGGATGAAGCCGGCGGAGTCCTCGATCACACTGGCGAAGTCGTCCAGCGCGACGGGGCAGTCGTTGAGCGGATCCACGGTCAGATCGACCGAGATCGGCGGCGTGAAACTGCCGGTCTGATCGGCCACCCGGTACGTGAGTTGATCGGAGCCGCAGTAGTCGAGGTCGGGGCAGTATTCGATCACACCGCCGCCAAGGTATTGCGCTTGTCCGTTCGACGGACCGCTGAGAATCTCGAGCGACAGCGGATCGAGGCTGCATTCACTCGAGTCGCAGCTCTCCGCTCCACTGAGACAGTCGTTCGCCAGCACATCGAGTTGAACGCACTGATCTTCGAGAGTCGTCGCCGCGTCGGGAGTTCCCGTCGTGTAACGGTACGTCACCGTGACACGCACGTCGGCGCGCACACCGTCGCAGGTGTCCGGAATGCACTGTGAGTTCTGCGAGAAGCTGACCGTTCCCCGCGCGCGCAAGTCGACCGTGCCGGTTCCGATGAAGCCTTGCATGTCATCGCCGCTGATGCGCAAACCTTCGCAGCCGTCATCGAAGTCGACGATGTACGAGACTCCGGAAGGTGCGCGGCAGTCGTTCTGACCGTCGAAGCCGGCCAGATCCGTAGAGCGCTCGCCGTTCTCGATCACGCACTGCGCGAGTGCGGTGAAGCCGGTCTCGGGAAGCAGCTGCAGTCCCACGGTCAGATTGCTTTCGACCGTGCACGGGAAGTTCGAGGTGTTCTCGAATCCGTAGCCGCCGCCGACATTTCCGGAGAGCGCGACTTCGACGCACTGCAGTACACCGAGCGCGGGGTCGAAGCCCGGCACACTGATCGGCTCGAGGCCGGGCAGCGCGTTGAAGGTGGCAGTCTGAGTCGGCAGGACCAGTTCTTCGGCGTGCGCCCCCGGGAGGGCCACGAGCAAGCAGAAACCGGAAGCGAAGCGAGCGAGCGGTGAGGTGATCATCATGGCGCGGTGGCAGGCAACCGGCGACACACGGGGCGTCGCGCGGGTTACAGAGGGGTGCGGGAAGCTCGTCAGCGCTGTTCGCGTAGTGCGCCCCTCTCCAGCGAGCGCGGACTCGGGTCGAGGCGACGCACGGTGCAAGCAGCGCGCGGTGTGACGAAGTCGAACGCCTGGCGAGGCAGGCAGCCCAACTCCGCCCCATTCTGGCGTCACGCGCCACGCCGGGTTGACCATTGCAAGGGATTCGCAACGTTGCCCACGCTCGGCCTTCGCGCTGTTTCGAGCGATGCCCACGGAAACGGCCTAGAGATTCGAAGTCGCTTAAGAACCCGCCCTGATCAGAGTCGCTCGATGCGCACCTTGCGTGGGTCGACCGTCCGCCTGCTGAGCCGGCCCGCATCCTCGACGACCAGTCGAACGCGCCGTCCGGTGCCCTCGACGCGCAAGACTTGTGCGAGTCCGCCGCGGCCGATGCGCACCCAGTCGCCGCGCTGGAAGGAAACGGCGTCGTCCGTCGCTGCGGAGCTCGCCACGTCGGCACGGCGCGCGACGAAGGACTGCGCTCGCCACTCGGCGGCGTCGACGCAATGGTCGCAAGCTCCGCACGGTCCTTCCGGTCCGGGCAACTCGAAGTGGCGCGCAAGGCCGACGCGACGACACTCCCCCTCTTCGCTCGCGAAGCGCACCATGCTCAGCAAGGCGCCCAGATCCTGTTTGCGCTTGCCCTCACTGCCGACGAAGTCCGGCAGCTCACCCGGCAACAAGTCGCGCACGAGCCGCAAGTCGTGCGACTCGAACGAACCGCTCGAGACTCCGAGCACCTCGAGCCACTTGAGGCAGAGCTGCACGCGATTGTCACCGCGGTTCTTCACGAGCAGCTCGTCACGCAAGTCGTCGAGGTCCTTCGACTGGATGCGCTCTCTCCAGCTGCGCAGCGTCTCGTAGACACCAAGCAAGTACTCGAGGCTCGGGTTCGCCCACTCGATGAAGCGCTGCTGAATCGCGATGTCTTCGGGGAAGTAGAATAGCTCGCACCACGCCGGATCTCCGTCGCGTCCCGCACGACCGATCTCTTGCGCCCAGCTCTCGAGCGTGCGCGGTATCTGCGCGTGGATCACGAAACGGATGTCCGCCTTGTCCACGCCCATGCCGAAGGCGTTCGTTGCGAGCACGACGTCGCGTTCGCTCTGCATGAAGCGCTCCTGCATCGAGCGTCGCTCTTCGGCGGAGAGCTTGCCGTGGTAGACGAGGCTCTCGAGACCGCGCCGGCGGAGTTCACCGTGCAGGTGTTCCAGGTCCTTGATCAGCGCCGAGTAGACGATGCCCGGCCCGTCCATGGCTGCGACTCGCTCCGCGATGCCTTCGAGCTTCTCCTCATCGGTCTCGACCTGCGTGCAGGCGAAGAAGAGGTTCTCGCGCTCGACTCCGGTCCGCAGGACGAGCGGGTCGCGCAAGCGCAGGGACTCGAGGATGTCGCCCGCGACCGCCGGAGTCGCCGTCGCGGTCAACGCGAGCGTCGGAGGGTCCCCGAGCCGCTCGCGCACGCCGCCGAGCCGGTGGTAGTCGGGGCGGAAGTCGTGCCCCCAGTGGCTGATGCAGTGCGCCTCGTCGACGGCCAGCCGGTGGATCGGCAGATCGCGTTCGATGGCCCGGAAGCGCTCGGACCGGAAGCGTTCCGGCGTGACGAACAGCAGATCGAGCTCGCCCGCGAGCGCCAGTCGCAGCTGTGCTTCGCGTTCCTCGCCCTTCATGTTCGAGTGCAGCGCGCCCGCTCGCACCCCGCGACGGCGCAGCGCGTCTACCTGGTCCTTCATCAAGGCGATCAACGGGCTGACGACGAGCGTCATGCCCGACAGGAGCAGCGCGGGCAACTGGTAACAGAGCGACTTGCCGCCGCCGGTCGGCATCATGACCAGCGCGTCGCGGCCATCGAGCACGGCCCGCACGATGCGCTCCTGCGGACCTCGGAAGTCCTCGAACTCGAAGTGCAGGGCGAGTGCGGCGCGCAGCTCTTCGTCGCTCAGCTGCAGGCGCGGAAAAGGGTCAGTACTCGAGTCGCTCGTCATATCGCAAGGCCCTCCTGGCCCGAGCCTAACCACCTGCTTCCCCCACTTGAATCGGATGCAGACATGAATGCGAGCGCCCCGGTCATGGAGACCGGGGCGCTCGCTTGGTTGTCGCGCAACACGAGTCGCCTCGTGTCGCGCGGAAGCCGGACTACTCGGCGTCGATGTCGCCGAGTAGACCGCGCGGCAGCAGCGCACCGTTGTCTTGCACGCACCACTCGAACGGCAGGTCGGCGCCGGCCTGCTGCGGGTTCACGTACTCGATCAGCACCGCGTAGAAGGCGGGGTCTTGCACGACCGTGGTCGCCGATTGGGCGATCGCGCCATCGATGCGCATCCAACCGGACTCGCGACCGGCAGCGCCGAGGATCTCGAGCGCAGCGTTGTCGGTGCTCGACAGGAACTGCTGGGTGAAGAGGTTCGAGATGTCGCGCAGCTTGACGCGTTCCCAACACTCGAAGGTGTACTCGTTCGAGAACACTTCTTCGTTGTCGTTGTAGATCAGGAAGTCGACAGTCGTCGAGAAGGCCTGGCCACCGGTGAGACCGACGAGCACGAGGTCCGTCTTGCTGTTGTCCGACTGCGCGATGAAGCGCGGGATCAGGATCTGATCGGGTGCCTGGTCGTACTCGAGGCCGTCCAGGTCGCGCACATCGTCCGCGTCATGGTCGGTCAAGTCGCCGTCTTCGCCGATGCCCTTGAACGCAACCGCGTTCACCGAGTAGGCACCGCGCGTCTCCGCGTCGAAGTTCATCATCTGGCCCGCGAGGTGATTGTGCACGACGGCTTCACCGGTCTCGGGGTCCTTCGCGAAGACATAGACGTAGCCACGCTCCTGGTTCGGGTTGTGGAACGGGGTCAGCAGCGAAAGCGTGTCGTTCGGCGTCAAGTGCACCGTGCGGTTGAACTCCTGGCAGTTGTCACCGTCGATATACATGAACTCGACATCGATCGCCGGACCGCCGACGTTCGTGACCGTCAGCAAGGAGGCCTTGCCGGGACGGTTGTCGAACTCGGTGAACAGCAGCAGGCTGCCGGGGCGACGACGGTCGAGCGAGGTGCACTCGTTCGGGTCCGGACCGGGGTCCGACGGGGTGTACGTGTAGCAGACGTCGACGGTCGCTTCGGCGCTGGTCAGAAACTGGCTGACCACGTTGCCGGGACCGGCTGCAGTCGAGAGACCGGACGCTTCGACGTCGAGGACCAAGTTGCCGAGGCCGATGAAGTCGGCGAGCGGAACGTCGGCCGGCGCGCTGGCGGCGTCGGAGTCGTTCACGGACAGACCGCCGTGTGTCACGCCGGAGGTCCCTCCGAAGTCGATCACCGAGTCGAAGCCGGTCACGTTGTCCTGCAGGGCGAGCAGCGGCGTGGTGACGACCAAGGAGCTTCCACCGAGAGCGAAGAGCTCGATCTCAGCGGTGTAAACGAAGTCGAGGACCCCCGGGCTCGGGGAGAGATTCTCAGCGCTCGCCGAACCGGCGATGCCGCCTGTCAGGGTGACGTCGACGCTCAGCAAGGTGCCGAGGGCCGGGTCGAACTGAGGAATGGAGACCTGCTCCTGCCAGTTCGTCGTCGAGAGCGCGATCGAGTCCTGGTGGCACTGCTGGCTCTGGGCTTGGGCGACGGCCGGAAGACCGGCGAGAAGGATCGTGGCGATGCGGATGGTGTTCATCTCGATGCGTGCTCCGTCAGCGGGCGGATGCGAAGACTGTCGTGGGATTCGGAACGAGTCGGGTCCGAACCACCGCGATGTGCTTCCACAGCGCTGGACGTGCACGCAGGGGCCACCGGAAAGACCGTCTCGGTCCTCCGTGGAGCGGCGGCGGTAGCAGTCGGAACCAGTCCGACCCCTCGCCATATCCGCCGCAGCCTTCTTCGCGCAGCAGGTTCAAGATCTCCTCCTCGTGAGTGCCGGTTCGAACCGGCGCTCCCCCCTTCCCTCGCCGACAAGTTGGTCCGGATCGGGGGCAGGTACCAGAATACAACTTCCCAGCGAGGGCCGAAAGGGAAGTTCAAGAAAAGCCGCCTATTCCAGGCCTTTGCGGTGATTCAGTGGTATGCGGTTCCAGGGCCGAAACGGAGGCAGCCCCCTCCCGGAGGTCCGGGGGGGGGCTGCTTGGAAGGAACGCTAGCTCTGTTGTGGGCGAGGACACCCGCGCACGCTTGCGGCGCGAGAATCCGCCGGAGCCGTCAGCGGCTCCGGGTCTCGAGGCCGGCCTGCAGTTTCAGAGGCCGGCCGGCTGACCCTAGCCCGGAGTATTCATGAACACGCACCCCAAACTGCGCAGCCGGCCGGCACCGCCGGCCTCTCGGCCCCTGACGGCACTTTGAGGAATCCGGCTTCTTCGACGACCCGTTCAGGGTCGCCTTCATCGCCAGATCCCTCCAAGCACCGACAGGAACCAATCTGCTGTGTTTGGAGCACGTGTTCATGAATACTCCGGGCTAGGGGCAGACGACGTCGTCGACATCGCCCGCATTCGTGCGCGGCAGCAGCTCACCGTTGGTGCGCTCACCCCGCTCGAAGGGCAGGTCGGACGCGCCACGATCGCTGACCTTCTCGATCAGTACCGCCCAGATGGAGGGATCCGGGATCGACGTATTCATGGAGTTCGCGACGTGGCCGTTGATGCGCATCCAGCCCGACTCCCAGGTCGGCGCGCCGAGGATCTCGGTCGGGTCCTGGTTGGTCCAGTCGCGCAGGAAGTTGTTGTTGAAGATGCCCGAGACGTCGGAGACGAAGACTCGATCCCAGCAACGGAAGGTGAACTCGGAGGAGAAGACTTCCTCGTTGTCGTTGTAGATCAGGAAGTCGACCGTCGTGTCGAAGGCCGTGCCGCCGGACATCGCGATGAAGATCAGCTCGGAGCGGTAAGGACCGCCCTGTCCGAGGAAGCGCGGGATCAGGATCTCGTCCGGGTTCGGTCCGTACTCGCACGCGTTCATGTCGAGATGACCGTCGCCGTCAAGATCCGTCAGGACGCCGTCGCCGATGCCGGCGTACGAGATCGGGTTGATGGAGTACTCGAAACGGGTGAGCCCGTTGATCGTCATCAAGTTCCCGGTGAGCCAGTTGTGCACGGTCGGCTCGTGCGCTGCGTTCTTCGCGTAGACGTAGACGTAGCCCTGCTCGTGGTCCGGGTTGTGGATGTTCGTGATGAGGGTCAGCGTGTCGCCGGCCGTCAAGGTCTCGGTGAAGTTCGACTCCGCGCACGGCAATTCCACACCATTCGTGCCGTACTTGCCGATGTAGCGGAATTCGATGTCGGTCGTGCCCTCGGCTTCATCGAGGTTCACGTTGGTCACGGTCAACAGCGTGATGTTGGCCGTGCGGTTGTCGAACTCGGGGTACACGAGCAGGCTGCCCGGGTTGCGCCCGTCGAGGGCGGATGCATCTCCCACCAGACCGAAGGCGGCGGTGCAGCCCAGGACGGCGGAGGAGACGAGGCTCCGATTGATGATCATGATGTTCCTTCCACGGTGGGCGATCCCTTCCGAGTCGCCAGCCCACCGTGGACTCGACCCGGAACCGACCCTGGATTGCCGTGGAGCCGTTCGGAAATGCCCTTCCCTTCGACCCCCACGACCGACGAGGCTCGGCCTTCATCGCGACGTGTAGGCGCCGCACCGCCTGATCACGCCACTGTCGACTGGAGAAATCAACCGTGATCCCGCGCTCGATGGCGAGTTGCCCGAAGCCGAGACCGCGGTTCTCAAGAACGGGAGGAACGAACGGTCGCGAGCGGCCCCCTGCACCTCTTTCGGTGCTGGGAGCCGCTCGCCCTTGGTCGAGACGCGACGGGCGTGATGCGCCGATCCGTCCGTGAGCCTTGCGACTACTTGGGTCCGTCTTCTTCGAGCACCGCGGTCTCCGGACTCTCCGGCGCGTCTTGTCCGCCGCGGCGGAACAAGCTCGGGTGCTCGTGGATGAAGTCGCGAGCGCGTTCGCCCTTGACGAAGAACCACTCGCCGTCCTCCCAGACCCACGACTCGATCATGTCGATGTCCTGGGTGAAGCCGCCTTCGTCCGCGTTCGCAGCGTTGCGCAGCTCGGCGTGCGTGGGCGTCCACTCGACGAGCACCTGAACGTATGCGTACAAGCCGTCTTGACCGACGAGCACCGGGTCCGACTTGACCACGTAGTTGTGATCGGAGGATCCCTTGAGGTAGGTGCCGAGGTCCTGGATCGCGCGGATCTCTCTCGACAGATACGAGTAGGACTGGATCCAGTCTTCGTTCTCGATCAGGTTCCAACGATCGTCCGCACGCTGGTTCAGCGAAGCCAGCAGCGGGTGGACCCCTTCCGCGGCGGGAGCCGATGTGGACTTCGCGACGCCGGCCGCGGAGGTCACGGCCGGGCCGGCCGCTTCCGTCTCGCTGGAGCAGGCGCTGAAAGTGGCGATGGCCCCGACGGCGAAGAGGGACAGGAAGATGGCGGTGTGCTTCATGGTGCAGGTCTAGGAAACCGACTGGGCCTCCCCACTCCGGAGAGGCGCGTTGTATACGAGCGAGGGGGCCGGACGGTTAGAACCGTCCGACCCCCAAGATTACCCGTTCTTTCAGGTCGGGGTCGAAACCCCGTCTGAATTAGAGGCTGCCGTCGAGGCTACGGGCCAGGAGGGCGCCGTTCGGGTTTTGACCCGACTCGAAGGGCAGGTCGGCAGCGCCGCGATCGCCGATGCGCTCGAGGAGCACAGCGTAGATGGCGGGGGCGACAAGCGTCGTCGAGGTGCTCGAAGCGTGGTGGCCTTCCATGCGCATCCAACCAGACTCGCGGCTCGAAGCGCCGAGGATCTCGTTCGAGGCGTGGTCGGTGAAGTCGCGAAGGAAGACGTTGTTGAAGATACCGGAGATATCGCTCAGGCGAACGCGGTCCCAGCAGCGGAAGGTGTACTCGCTCGAGAACACTTCTTCGTTGTCGTTGTAGATGAGGAAGTCAACGGTCGTCGAGAACGCCGCGCCGCCGGTGAGGCCGATGAAGATCAGCTCACTGCGGTACGAGTTGCCCTGGCCCATGAAACGGGGGATCAGGATCTCTTGAGCGTTCTGCTCGTACTCGTCGCCGTCCATGTCACGGAGTCCGTTGCCGTTGAGGTCGCCGGCAAGGCCTTCGTAGGAGACGGGGTTCATCGAGTACTCGAACTTGTCGATGCCGTCGATCGTCATCAAGTTGCCGATCAGGTAGTTGTGGGCCATCGGCTCACCCGCCTCGTCTTTCGCGAAGACGTAGACGTATCCCTGCTCGTGCTGAGGGTTGTGGAAGTTCGTGATCAGCGTCAGCGTGTCGTTCGGAGTCAGGACCGCGTTGCGGTTGAACTCTTCACAGTTGACGTCGCACGATCCGCCCTGCGGCGACGAACCTCCGCAATCGGCGTAACGACCGATGTAGACGAACTCGACGGTGACGTCGTCGCCGGAAGTGGCGGTGTTGGTCACGGTCAGAAGGGTGACTTCGCCGTCGCGGTTGTCGAACTCGGGGTACAGCAACATGCTGCCCGGGTTGCGACCGCCCGCGAGGGCGTCAGAGGCCATGCCGAGGCCGGCCAGGGCGGTAAGGCCCGAAAGGACGTACTTGTGGAATCTCATGATGCTCTCTCTGGGAAGGAGTTGAAGCCTAGGTGACTATCAGATCAGGTGACCGTGAGGCGGGCACCCGGGGGCACATCAACTTGGTTGCGCAACTCGCGAGATCTGAACCACACAGGGTCCCGGTCAGGTGCGAGCCTCCAAGCCTTGCTTGCCTAGCTAGGAAGATGGATATCATCTCCAAGCGGGGGCAGGCAAGGGCTTTTCCTCGAAAGCTCCCGTCTGCATTGGGATTCTTCCGAGGTCCTGGTGGTTGCTCGAGCGACAGGCTCAGGCCCCTTTCCAGGAAGATGTATTTCAACCCGAGCCCCCAGGAAGCGGCAAGGGAAAAATGGGTGGATTCCCCTGAGATCCCTCTACAGTCCGCGTACTGGCGTTCCGATGGGCTCCAAGGCCCATTGCCACCGACCCCCTACCCCAGCGAGACCCTCGTGCTGAGACCCCACCATTCTGCGATTCCGCATCTGAGCGGCCCCTTCTTCCCATTCCAGCCGACCGGCCGCCTGATGGCTGCCTTGGCCTGTTCAGTGGCCCTCACGGCCTGTGGGAACGACTCCTCGGGGGATTCGGGGGCCGATGGCGCGAAACCAGTGGTCCTCGACGAAGCCACCCAGAGAACCCTGGACAGCATCTTCATGGACCCCACCGAGGCGGAGATCGCCGCTGTGGCCGCTCAGCCGCGGGTGATCTCGGCCCAGCTGGAGTTTCCCAACGCCGATCGGGGCCTGCCCAACAAGGGCACTTGGCGCGAACACCCGTTGCTGGCCGACTTCGACGGCGACGGCTTCTTGGACCTCGTCGCGACGAACCGCGAAGAGGACGGCCTGAACATCTGGCGTAACGACGGCAAGGGGGGCTGGGTCCTGTCGGTCGAGGATGCCCTGATCGTCGATCGCACGGACGACGAGGGTCGACTCGTAAGTTCGTTCGAGGTCCTCCCCCGCAACCTGATGTACGGCGGCACGGATGCGGCCGACCTCGATGAGGACGGCGACCTCGACCTGATCTTCGGTGCGCACCACGATCCCGGACTCCACGTCTTCTTCAACGAAGGCGGCATGCGCTGGAAGCTGAAGCCCGTCGAGTCGATCGAGAGCGACGCCCTGGTTCTCGACGTCACGACCGGCGACCTGAACGGCGACGGTCACGTCGACGTGATCGGCATCGGCCAATTCGAAGGCGGCATCGCCGTTCACTTGGGCGACGGCAAAGGCGGCTTGAAGCGCGTCAAGGGACACGAGCTGTTGCGCGAGCCGCGCCGCGGCACGCAAGTCGAGCTCGCCGACCTCGACGGTGACGGACTCGATGACATCATCGCCGTCTCCGACCGCGGACTGCGCACGATCTTCTCGCGCCTCGCGCTGGACGGATCGCTCACCTTCGAAGACCTCTCCGTCGGTCTTCCGCGACCGCAGATCGGCAACTCCTTGCGCGGCGTGGCGATCGCCGACTTCGACGAGGACGGCGACCTCGACCTCGCGTCGGGTTGCATCGCCGATCCGATGGTCGACGTGGAGGACTGGAACTACCTCGGTGTCTACCGTCGCACGGCGGACGGCAGCTGGGAACAGTTCGACAGCGGACTCGAGCGACGCATGTCACAACACGACGTGCTGACCACGGACCTCAACCTCGACGGACACGCCGACTTGCTCTGCGTCACGTCCAACTCTCACGCCGTCCTCTGGCTCGGCGATGGAACCGGTCACTTCGACATCTTGGGACACCTGCGCCTGCCCGGTGCGAGCACCAAGTCCGCGCTCGGCGACGTCGACCGCGACGGCCGCGACGACGTGGTCTACTCCGCCGGTCCGAGCAAGAACTCCCCGGACGTCTCCGGCGTCACCGTCTACTTGAACCGGGCCGACGCGATCGAGAACGCGCTCGAGAACCCGGTGAAGCCCGAGCCGCAGACCGAATAGTCGGCGACTCGATCGACCTCACGAAGGCCGGACTCCCCCGCGGAGTCCGGCCTTCGCTCACTTCGCGATTCGAGCCTCCAGGCTCTCGGGCAGGCACGGAGTCCCAGGTACGGAGTCAGGACACTTCTTCCACGGTTTTTGGGTGGCCGCATCGCTGGGCGTGGCACGCATGGAATCGTGGAAGAAGTGTCCTGACTCCGTACCTTCTTGAACAAGGGGGCCACGCGTAGGCGGCCGCACGCCACGCTACGGGGCGTCACAGTACGCCCGCGCCTCCCCGGGGACTCGCTGCAGCGCACGAGATGCCGTAGAGCGCAGGAGAGGGCGCCGTGCGCCTCTTCCTCGGGAAGCCACGCGTCACGCGAGACCGTGCGCCTTCGCAATCCACGCGGCGCGGCGCTGTTAACGGAATGAGAGCCGGACCCCCACCGCGGGGGCCCGGCTCTCTTCGTGGCTCTCGCCTTGGAGCCGCGCGGATCAGTGACCGCGAGAGATCGAGGAGCCGAATTGGCCGTTCTCGCTCTCACCCGTCACGCGCACGTCGTCGTCCTCGAGGGCGTTGCCGTCCAGCGGATCGGAGTTGCCGCGGAAGACGTAGACACGTCCAGCGGATTGACCACCGGCGTCGTTGCCCGTCGCTCCGGACATCACGTCGGCCATGCCGTCGCCGTCCATGTCCACCATCTCGGCGTAGGAGCCGAAGCGCTCGCCGTTCTCAGCTTCACCGGTAAGGATGAAGTCTGCGAAGCTAGCCAGCTCGTCGTGGACCGTCTCGCCGCCGAGGAAGATGAAGCAACGTCCGTTGCGCACCGCACCGTAGGAAGCACTCGGCGAGCTGACGACGAGGTCCATGAACTGGTCACCATTGACGTCGGCACTCGCGGCGGAGCGACCGAAGTCGCCGTTGCCTTGCTGACCGCTGAAGATCACATCGGCAGCCGCACCATTGCGATTCACCAGTTCGTCTCCGCCGAAGAAGACGTACGCACGACCCGTCTCACTGCCGAGGGCATAGCTGCCCGGGGCCGTGACGGCGAGGTCGGCGATACCGTCCCCGTTGATGTCGCCGCAGGCCAGCGCCGAACCGAACTCGTCGGTCGGAGCTTCCGGAGTGAACATGGCGTCGGACAGCGCAGCGCTACCGTTCGCCAAGGCGCCCGTTCCGCGAAACACGTAGACGGCACCGCCGTCCCAACGCTTCGGCGGGACGTAGGGGTTCGCCAGGTAAGCCGCGACGACCATCTCGCCCATGCCGTCACCGTCGAGGTCGACGACGCAGAGAGCGTTGCCGAAGCGATCGTTCGGTTCGATGCCGGTCTTCACGACGTCGGCATCGACCGCCGAGCGGTTCGTGAGGTCCGAGCCACCGTAGAAGGCGTAGGCCTTTCCGGCGTCGACGATCTCGTTGGGCTGACCAGGGTTGACGTCCGCACGCGGTGCGCCGACCAGCAAGTCGTCTTGCACGTCGTCGTTCACGTCGCCGAGGCTGACCGAAGAGCCGAAGCGATCACCAGCGACGGTGCCGTCACCCGTGAAGCGCAGATCGGCCTCTGCAGCGTTCAACACTCCGCTCGCCGGGAGCGGGCCGAAGAACACATAGACGCTGCCCGCGTCCGTGCCGCCTTCGTCCGCCTGGCTCGCGCCGACGACCAAGTCGTCGATGCCGTCGCCGTTCAGATCGCCCGAGATCAGGGAGGTGCCGAAGCGGTCGTTCGCAGCGAGGCCCACCAGCTTCACGTCGGCCGCTCCGGCCTGCGCTTCGCTGTTGGTGGCCATCTGCGCGACGCCGTACATGACGTAGACGCTACCCGACCACTGCCCGTTCGAGCTGTCGAGCGGGGCGGCGGCCACGAGGTCCGGGATGCCGTCTCCGTTCAGGTCGCTCAGAATGCGCGAAGTCACGAGGTAGGTGAAGGCGTCGGGAAGGACGGCTTGACCGCGCGAGTTCTCGAGCGACACCGCGACCGTCTGATTCACGAGCCCCGAAGGGGACACGCAAGTCACGGTCTGGTCGCTGACCACCACGACATCCGTGGCAGCCGTGCTCCCGAATTTCACGATCGTCTGGCCGGTGACATTGGTCTCGAAACCCGTACCCGTGAGGGTGACGAGGGTACCGCCCGCCGGCAAACCGTCAGTCGGGTTCACCATGGCGATCGTCGGTGCCCCCGTGGACGGAATCTGACCGCTGCCGTTCGAGCCGCTGCCACTGGAGCAGGCGGCCAACAGGACCAGCGCGCCAGCCGCCAGGGACTGGCAGTGGCTCGGCAATCGCCGGTCGGATCCACAGTTGATGCTCATCGAAGTTCTCTTGGGGAAGGGTGGTGATTCATCCGCGTCGGGACGGCCCCCTCGCCGTCTCAGTCCTTCGCGGTGTGCCCCCGAGCGCTCGCCCCCACCCGGCAGCAGGTATTCCTGCATTCGGGAAAGGACGGGACCGGTGCCTGGGGGCACGGTCTTCATACAGAAGGTAGCACGGATAAGGGACTGTCGTGTGGGGCGCTGCTAGGAATTCCCAAAAAAAGCCCGTTCCAGCTAAAGTTCTGGCTTCTCAGGCTTGCTTTCGCTGCCTGATGCCAAATGGAGAGACTCTAATCTGGGCAAGGAGCGGGCGCAATCGGCCCCTGGACACCCGTGAGGCGTGCTCAGCGCACGCCGGAGCTCAGCGCTCGTCGCCGTCGGGCTCGGGCCCCGCGGTCTCGTCGACCGAGTCGGCCGCTTCGGCCGCCGCGCGAGCCTTCTTCCGCCGCGCCTCGTCGAAGCGCTGCTGCATGCCGGCCGAAACGGGCGGCAGATCCTCGTTCGCTTCGCGAACGGGGACCATCTCCCCCATGCCGGACTCTTGCAAGGCCTCGGACACGCGAAGGTAGTGCTCTTCGACCTGGACGGGATTCTCGCCGGCCTTGAGGCCCTCGATGAAGTACGCCCGAGCAGCGAGCAGGTCGCCCTGCTTCTCGGCGTGCAAGCCCAGCAGCTCCCAGACGCGCCAGTCGCCTTGGCCCACGCCGTCGTGCTCTTCGTCGATCACGATCTCTTGTTCGATCAGCGTGCTGAGCTCGTCGAGCAGCACCTGCGCCTCGTCCATCGAGGCAGGGTCGCCCTTCGCGATCAGGCCGCGGGCCAGCTCGCGTCGCACGTTGCGCCAGTCGGGACGGCTCTCTTGCAAGCCGCGCAAGCGCTCGATCGAGCGGTCCACGCGACCCTGATTCTGGTCGAGGACCGCCAGGTTGTATTCCAGATCGGGGCTCGCGAAGCCGCAGGCTTCGGCGGCCTCGAATGCGGCCGCGGCCTGGTCCAGACGCCCTTTGCTGCCGTGCAGCACACCCGAGTAGTAGTGCATCTTGCAGGCCTCGGGGTTCAGGGACAGCGTCCGATCGATCACTTCGCGAGCGAGGTCACCGGCTCCCAGATTCACATAGATGTCGGTCAGCGTGTTCGCGACCCGCTCGTCGGCCGGATGGGACTTCAAGTGCTCGCGGCAGAGGCGCTCCGCCTTGGGGACGTCACCGGCGGCGACAGCCAGCTGCGCTTCGATGTCGACACGCGCCGCGAGGGTCAGGCCCGCTGCATCGGGACCCGCAAGCAGCTCGTCGAGCCCCGCGCGATCTCCCGCGCTGAGCAGGCCCTCGGCCTGCTCCATGACATCGGGACCGGAGGCGGTGGTTTCACTGCAGGCGGCGAGGAGTCCGGCCAGGAGGACGAGTGTCGGGAAGCGTTTCATGGTGTTGATCGGGCGGTGCGCACGGGATCGACGGCCGGCAGAGGGCGGCTCACAGCTGGAGTATCCCCCCGGATCCGGGGCCGGGCAAACGGAAGGCGGCGAGGAACGCGCCAGCATCCCCCGCCGCCCGCAGTCTTACGACGCAGATCAGTTGCCGTTGGAGTGTCCGCGCGGAAGCAGCGCACCACCCGGCTGCGAGCAGAGCTCGAAGGGCAGGTCGGCGGCCGAGAAGCCGGAGACCCGCTCCACATAGAGCACCTGAACCGCCGGTTCGGGCAGCAACAGCCACGAGGACTGCGCCAGCAGCGCATCGATACGGAACCAACCCGACTCGAGGTCCCCGCCGATCACCTCGTTCGGGGCGTGATCCGTCCAGGCCTTGAGGAACTGGTTGGCGAAGACGCCGGAGATCTCGAGCAGCGACACGCGGTCCCAGCACTCGAAGCTGTGCTCGGCCGAGAAGACCTCTTCGTTGTCGTTGTAGATCAGGAAGTCGAGCGCGGTCATGAAGTCGCGCCCGCCGCTGAGGTCCACCAGCACCAGCTCGCTTTGCACGAAGCGGACGCAAGACGACTCGTCGACGTGCGTCTGACCGAGGAAGCGCGGAATCAGGAACTCGTCCGCCGCTTGCGCGTACTCGACGCCGTCGAGGTCACGCCGTCCGTCGCCGTCGACATCGGTCAGTCCATCGACGCCGAGGCCGTGGAAACCGACCGCGTTGGTCGAGTACTCGAAGACCTCCAGGCCGTTGACGATCAGCATCTGACCGATCAACACGTCCGCCGCGATCGGATCGCCGGTCAGCGGGTCCTTCGCGAAGCAGTACATGTAGCCGCGCGTCTGATTGGGGTCGTGCGCGCCGACCACACCGCTGAGCTGATCGCAAGGAGTCAGGGTCTCCGTGCGGTTGAACTCGGCGCAGTCATCGCCGTCCACGTAGACGAACTCGACGTCGATGTCGTCGCCCAAGCAGTCGGTGTGCGTGATCGTGAACACGCTCAAGACCCCCGGGCGGCTGTCGAATTCGGGGAACAGCAGCAAGCTCGCGGGAGTCCGTCGATCGATGCTCACGCAGTCGTCGCCGTTTCCGCCGGGCATGCCGTCGACCGTCAGATCGAAGAGCACGGGCGAAGTCGTTCCGTCCGCCGAGCGGAAGGTCACGTTCAGCTCGAGCAGGCGTCCGTTGAGCCCGGTCGAGGCTCCGTTCGTCACGCTGACGAAGGGTTGACCGGCGAGCGCTCCCGTCGAATCCGCCGCGCGCGCTTCGACCGAAATCGTCGATCCGGCCAGTTCCGAGCCGTTCCAAGCGACTTGCGTCCAGTCCACGTTCGCGACGCCGCCGTCGTGCACGACCGACCAAGTGCCGAGAGGCGCGAGACCGGAAGCGGCGACGAAGCCGTCCATATCGCTCGGGTTGAACGGCTGAGCTCCGGCGCCGAGCGCGACCGTCAAGTCCACCGCGTTCGTCGCGCGATCGACGCGCATCGCGTTGTCCGAAGCGTTGTTCGTGACCCAGACCATGCCGTTCGCATCGACCGCGACGCCGGAAGGTTGACCACCGACCGGAACCGTGGCGACAACGCTGCCAGCCAAATCGATGCGGTACAGCTCGTCCGTGTCGAAGCTGGTCACCCACAAGTGTCCGTCCGCCGGGTGCTGCGTGATCGCGAAGAGGCCCGCGGAGCCTGCGATCGGGAACGCGCCGGTCTGGGTTCCCGCGCTGTCGTAGCGGCGCAGCTCGCTGCTGCCGGCGACCCACACATCTCCGCTGGAGTCGACCAACACGCCCGAGGGCTCGAGCTGAGTCGGAATGCAGGTGACCGTCCCACCGACCGGGTCGTGGCGCAGGAGCGTGTCCTCGAAGAAGGAGGACGACCACAGGATGCCGCCGGCGTCGAACTGACCGGCGAAACCGCCGCAGTTCAGGCCCAGCGGCAAGTTGTTCACGATCGAGCCGTCGGTCGGATTCAGCACGTCGAACTGCTGCGGGGTCTGGGGGTATCCGCCCACCCAGACCTGACCGCTGCCGTCGAAGCTGATCTGGCGATTCTGGGTCGCGTCGGTGCGCTGGTAGACCAGAATCGCTTCGTCGACGGCGTCCTCGACGAGCGCCGGGCCGCCGTTCGTGCCGCCGGCACCGTCTGTGATGTCGGGCCAAGCGAGCACGTCGCCGGGCCCCATGCTGGTGCGGATCAGGCCGTCGCCGTTGCGGTCGACGGCTGTGCTGTACGCGAAGGGCGGCGCCAAGTAGTCGCCGTTCGGGTCGGGGGTGCCTGTCGCATCGACACGCGTGCCGCCGATCACGATGCCCACCTTGACCACCGAGCCGCTGAGGCCCGTGGGGTCGTCGTCACGGTTTCCCGCCCACAGGTTGCCGTCGGCGTCGACCGTACAGCGCGAGGGGTTCAGCGGCCGGCCCTGCGGACCCGTGGCGTATTCGCCCAGGATCTCGCCGGTCTCCGCGTTGACGCGCACGAGCGTGCCGCGCCCGGAGAGCGCGACCCCGATGAAAGGGGTCGTCCCGTCCAGCAGGTCGAGTTGAAGCTGGTCCTGGTTCGGCGGGTCGTGATTGACCTGGGCCAGGACGCCTTCGTCGAAGTCGGCGTCGGTCGTGTACGTGCGGCTCTGGCCTAGGGCCTGTCCGACGATGGTGAGGGCACAAAAGCCGGTCGCCAAGGACCACCAGCCGCTCTGCCCGCTCGTGCTGCGGTTCATCTCGATCTCCCCCCTCGGACACCAGGGTCCTCGAGGCCTCCTGCGTTCGCGCCGCCGACCAAGGGGCCCCGTCGAGGCCCATTTCTCGGAATCCGGCCGCGACTCCCGCGCCAGTTAGGAATTTCCAACCGTAGGAGATTCCAAATCAGGACCCCGATCTTGTCAAGAGTTCCCGGCTGGGAGTCAGGGGGAAGACCATCACCCTCAGATCTCTTTCGTGCTCGCCGAATCCCCGATATGTCGCGCCGCTGCTAGGATTGTCTCCACTCGTCGGGTACCCGAGTGTCCCCCTGGCTCCCCCAGCCCACCATGGCCCGAAACCCGACGAGTGCGGGGAGAGTCTGTCCGGATCGCAGCCGGAGCTGGGGCCTCGGGTCCACTCAGGATCCAACACGCTCCAAAACAACCATGACGGTTTCCCTCTCGCCGCGCCTCTCCGCGGCCGCGTTGAGCCTCGTCGTCCTCTCGACTTCGGCTCTCGCTCAGGACAGCACATCCAAGGTCCCGGGACTTCCCGGTGACTCCCTCGACTCCCGCGGGCTCCCCGAACAGCAGAACGACTTCGTCGTCGAGCTCTCGGCGATCCAGTCCACCTGGGGCAACACCTTCGGCGTCGCGCCGCTGCTCAAGGGCAGCCTCGACTACGAGCCGGCTCCGCAGTTCTTCAACTCGCAGCTCTCGCACTCGACGATGAGCAAGGACCAGCTCGCCGGCGTGCCTTTCGCGCGCAGCAGCTACTCGCTGTGGAACGCGCCGGGCTTCGGCGTGAACGACGACGCGGCGGTCAACGACGCCGGTGCCGCCATCGACACCAGCGCCGCCGTCGGACAGCAGTTCGGCGTGCTGATGAGCGAGTTCAGCCAAGACGTCGGCGCCACCGCCAGCTTCAACCAGTTGGTCGGCGCCACCGTGAACTACGCGGAAGACGCCCCTTCCCGCCTGTTCGTGTCGCGCACCGTCGCCGCCGCTGACGGCGAAGACTGGCTCTGCAACACGGCCGCCTTCGGCATGGGATCGATCGATGCCTCCGGAAACGTCCACTTCCGCGCCGACGGCTACCAGTCGAGCGACTGCACCACCGTCGTGCCGCAGCAGAACATGATGGCGAACGGAAACTACTTCCGCGTCGACCTCATGAGCCGCAACACCGGTGTGCTGAACAGCATCTCGAGCCTCGGTGGCGGTGACGCCGCCGCGACCAGCTGGCTGATGGTCAGCAACCCGCAGACCACCGCCGTCCCGACCGCGGTGCCCGCGAGCGTCACCGGCGGTCTGCCCCTGATCATGGGCAGCGACTACAACGACACGCTCTGGACCGGCAGCAGCTCTCCGCTGACGCAGTCCGGTGCCGGACTGTGGCAGGCGAGCTCGAGCGGTACGCGCGGCAACGTCTCCTACTCCCCCGTCAACAACGCAACGATCTTCACGGGTTCGACGCTCGGCACCGGAGCCGTCATCGGTCGCAACAGCGGCAGTGACTCCTTCAATCTGTGGGGCATCAACGCGGCCGGCGCACCGGTCAGCCCCGCGGTGTTCATCAAGCCCGCGGCGATCACCGACAACAGCGACGGTTGGGTCTCCGCCGGCACGCAGTACTTCTACCACTACGGCGGCGCCACGAGCTTCGTCGGAGGCAACGGCCAGATCGCAGTCGGCGAAGACCAGAACGGCAACATGCTTGTCGCGGGTACAGCGCTGCACAACTTCGACTCGGCCAACGGCTCGGGCGTCGAAGAGAAGAACATGATCATCGTCGCGCGGATCAACGCCGCCGGCGTCGCCACCTGGACCGTCGCGGCCTACACGACCGCAGCGGGCGGCAAGAACGTCACGGACGGCAACGGAAACGTCGTCGGCAACCTCGCCACCTTCGGTAACGAGTCCGGACCTTCGATCTCGTCCCCGATGATCGACTCCGTCGGCAACGTCTGGTTCACCGGTCAGGCCGACATCAACGGTTCACTCGAGACCAGCTTGATCCGCGCCGTCTACGACGCAGCCACCTTCAGCTACGAGCTGGAAGTCGTCCTGCAGGAGGGACAGATCGTCCGCGGTCAGAACTCCGATCGCGACTACCGGATCAACTACATCGCGCTGACCACCAGCACGAACCTGATCAACCCTCCGGCCACCTTCTCGGACAACGCGTCCGCGACGGCCCACAACCTGCTCGACCCGAACACGCTCGACACCTCCGACGCCCGCACGCTGGGCGGCATGGTGTTCGTCGCGGGCATCACCTACGACGTGGACGACAACGGCGCCTTCGAGGACATCGCCCTGGTGCCCGGCACCGCGGACCAGGAGTACAACTTCCTGATGTACCTCGGCGCCGCTTCGGACTGTGACGGCGACGGCATCCCGGACGACGTCGAGATCGCTCGCGGCGCGCCCGATGCCAACAACGACGGCATCCCGGACGATTGCGGTCCGGCCTCGGTCAGCTTCTGCTTCGGTGACGGCACGTCCGACATCGGCGGCGGCTCGGTCGGTTGCCCCTGCGCCAACGAGTCGACGCTCGGCGCCGGCGAAGGTTGCAGGAACTCGCAGGGCTACGGCGGCGTGTTGAGCGTGACCGGTTCGAACTCGGTCGCGAACGACGACGCAGTGTTCGCCATCTCGCAAGGTCGCCCGAACCAGCCCAGCTTGCTCGTGCAAGGCAGCTCGCTGGTCAACGTGCCCTTCAAAGACGGTGTCTTCTGCATGGGCGGCCCGACCGAGCGCGTCGAAGTCGTGTTCCTCGATGCGACGGGTAGCGGTTCGTCCGTCAGCTCGATCGTCACCGAAGGCAACATCACTCCCGGCCTCACGCGCTACTACCAGCAGTGGTACCGCGACCCGGGCGGCATCAGCCCCTGCGGTAGCGGTTCGAACTTCACCCAGGGACTGCAAGTCGACTGGATGTAGGTCATGTGATGCGCTGCGCTCAGCGCATCGATGAGACGAGGGCGGCGCATGATGCGCCGCCCTTCTTCGTTTCGCTTCGCAGACAATCGCGGCCCAGACTTTTTTTGTTGCACGTCTGTGGCCTCGCGTGCTTACACTGCGCCCGCAACGACATCAACGCGAAGAGCGGTAACGTGCATCACGCGCGCTGCCGCTCTTTGCTAGCCGGAGCGAAAGTTCGCGATGAAGCAGTCGCCCGCGGTCAGCGCGCAACGCGCGGAGACCACGCGCTGTGCACCGCGCCTCGATCGACGTACTCGCCGCGGCGCGTCGCGGGGCGCGTGATCAGAGCCTCGAGGCCCGCTTCGCTCGCGCGCTGCCAGCGCTCGGAACGCGGCGTTCCGGGGCTCGGCGCAGGACCGGAGAACAGCTCTCCAGCATCGAGATAACGGCCTGCGGCGAGCTCGGCGTACGGCTGCAGCGTCCGTGAGCCGCTCGACACGCTCCCCCACATGCCGCTCGTGAGGGTCGCCAACGCGAGCATGCTCGCGATCATCAACGGGCTGCGTCCGCGCACCATCACTCCACCTCCAAGGCGTCGCCGAGCGACTTGCTGTTGTTCTCTTCGTTCGACTCGCTCACGGCGTCGGTGTCGTCGACGATCCCCGCGAGCGTCCAGCTACCGACGGCGAGGTCGGCCGGCAGGCTGACCGTGGTCGATCCGGAGGACTCGGAGCCGACCGCGAGGCCCGCGACCGTGCGCACGCCGAGCAGCGTGTCGGTAGTGTCCACTTCCTCGTCTTCCGAGAGGTAGAACGCCACACGCGTCGATCCCGAAGCGAGCTCGCCGCCGTTCCGCACCACATCGTCGATCGTCAGACTGCCGCCGGGGCTCAACGTAGTCGTGTTGACCGCGATCGAGGTCACCGACAGATCCGGCGCCGGCGGCGGTGGAACGTAGACCTCGACCTGTCCGCTCGCCGCGAGTGCGTTGTTGTCTTCATCGAGCTCCGCGATCACCTGACCGTTGTCGGCGATCGCACCCAGGCGGTAGAAGCCGAGCGGCACATCGGTCGGGATCGTGTACGGGAAGCTCTGCGCGCTGCCGAAGCCGACGCCGAGCGAGAACACCGTGCGCTGCCCGATCAACAGGTCTTCGGTCGTGATCTCGGCGTCGGTCGAGATGTAGATCCCGACCTGGAAGCTCGTCGACGAGAGATCACCCTCATTGCGCACCGTGCTGAGCACTTGCAAGCTGCCGCCGGACAGGACGCGCGTCACCGGCGTCGAGATCGCCTCGATCACCAAGTCCGGACGCGGGTCCGGCGCGGCCGTCACATCGATCAGCGTCGGCGACAAGAGCGTGCCGTCACCCTCTTGCAGCTCGGCGAGCTCGCGCAGGTCATCGACGATCACGCCGACGTACCACGAGCCCTCGGACACTCCGATCGGCAGGGAATACGAAGACTGCGCCTCGCTCGATCCACCCATCGCGAGCCCGTCGACGACACGGCTGCCGAGCAGCACATCGGTCGTCGCGATCACCGGGTTCGACGACAAGTAGACGCCGACGCGGAACGACGTAGCGGGCGCCGTGCCTTCGTTGATCACGCGTTCGACGACCGTCACGCTCTCACCGGCTTGCAGCACGGACGGCGAGACGGAGAGGGCGGTGGGCCGCAGGTCCGGTAGAGGCGGGATGCTCACCTCAACCGTTCCCGCGGCCAGCAGGACGTTGTTCGTCTCGTCCTGCTCGAGGATCGCGCCCAAGTGGTCCACCACCAGACCAACGTAGCGCGTCCCCGCACCAATCTCCGCGGGCACCTCGAAGGCACCCTGTGCTGCACTCGTTCCGCCGACGGCGAGCCCCGCGAGCGAACGCTCGCCGAGCAAGATGTCATCCGTCGTGATCACCGAGTCCTCGGAGATGTAGACGCCGACGCGGAACGCACCCGCATCGACGAGGCCGAGGTTCTGCACCTCGTTCGCGACGGTCAGCGGCTGCCCGGCGTCGATCGCCGTCGCCCCGAAGCTGACCGCGACCGCCACCAGATCGGGGCGCGGCGGTCGGTGCACCGTGACTTGCCCGCTCGCCACCATCGCGTTGTCGAACTCATCCAGCTCGGGCTGTGTGCCGCCGACGTCGACGAGCACTCCGACCCAATAGGCACCTTCCGGCGTGTTCACAGGGACGAGCAAGTCGTCATCGCCGAAGCTCAGCGCACCCACCGCGAGTCCCGCAACGCTGCGCAGGCCGAGCAAGCGGTCGGACGGCGTGATCACGGGATCGAGCGACAAGTAGACGCCGACTTGGAAGGTGCCGGCCGCACCCTCCCCATCGTTGCGCACGGCTTCGCTGACGCTGAGCATCTGCCCCGCGTCCAGGCTCGCCGGTGAGAACGAGAGCTGCGACGGCAAGAGGTTCGCGAGCGGTCCGGCGACGACGGTCAGCGCACTTCCCGCGACGCGCAAGTTGTTCAGCTCTTGCGCCTCGACCACGTCGTACTCCGCGTCCGCGAACGCGATCAAGCGGTAGCTGCCCGCCGGCGTGCCCGCGGGGACGGTCAGCGAACCTTGCGCTTCCGAAGCCGCGCCGGGTTCGAGCGCCGGGACACCGCGCATGCCGAGCAAGAGGTCGTCGTCGTCCAAGCTCGCATCGCTCGACAGATAGACGGCGAGTACCGAGGCGCCGGCGGCCGTCTGCCCCGCGTTGCGGACGCTGTCCTGCACGCTGAGACTGCCGCCGGCTTCCACGGTCGTGGAGGACACCGACAAACTCTCGACGAATAGATCGGCCAGGATGCCGCCCGGGGTGTCGCCCGCGGAACCACCGGTTCCACCGGGCTGCGGGGCCTCACCTCCGCCACCACAAGCCGCGAGTCCAAGGCTCGAGAGCAAGATCCATCTCGTCAGGCGCATTCACGGGTCCCCTCTGTCGACGGGTCCCGGAGAGGAACCCAACGGGGGCGCTTCCGACTTCACCAGCCCGACCGGGGCGAATTCTCGGCAGAACTCGCCCCCGAGGCCGCGATGCGCTCGAATGTGCGGACGCCCCCCAGCCAGGACCCCACATGGAAGAACCCAAGATCGCCGCCACCTCCCCCGCCGCCCTCGAAGTCGAAAGCGGCAAGAACTACGCCTGGTGCGCTTGCGGACGCTCCGCAGAAGGCGCGCTGTGCGACGGATCGCACGCGGGCTCGGACTTCCGTCCGCTGCTGTTCAAGCCCGAGGAATCAGGCACCGTTCACTTCTGCCGCTGCAAGCGGACCAAGACGCCGCCCCACTGCGACGGCACGCACTCGGGTCTCGCCTGAGCGAGGCGTGCGCTCAGCGCTGCGGCCAGTCTTCCAGCACACGAGGCGCTTCACCGGCCTCGATGTAGACCGGTGCACCCGAGGTGCCCGGTCCCGTCTCGCGCATCCACTCGACCGCGGCGCGGAAGTGCGCGCCGAGCGAATCGTCGCAGAGCACCGAGAGCACGCGTTCGCGACTGAGGCGCGCGCGCAGCTCGAGCCGCAGCGCGGCTTCTTGTGCGAGTCGCGTGGCCTTCGACACGAATCCCTCGGTCGTCGTCGCAACGCACTCCTCCGCGCAGCCGAGCCGCGTGAGGATCGCCGCACCCAAGCCCCCGGCGAATCCGGGACGTCGCAAGGTGATCACGGGCAAGGAGAGTGACAAGGCGTCGACCAGCGTGTTGAAGCCGGAGAACGGGAAGGAATCGAGCAGGACGTCCGCCTCGAGCAAGCGCTGCAACAAGACGCCGCGCGGCAGGGCGGGGTGCAGCTCGTAGCAAGCCGTAGGGCCCAGTGCGGCCTTCGCCGCGCCCTCGATCGCCGTCGCCGCGCCGCCCTTCGCTCCGGGGAAGTGATGCAGCTCCGCGCGAGTCCCGGCGGACTCGAGCACGCCGCGCCATGCGCTGAGCAGCTCGCCGCTCAGCTTGTCGATCGACGAGAGGCTCGCGAAGCGACACGCTTCTCCTTCCAGCGGACGTCGACGCTCGTGGAAGGGCTTGGGCGGCAGGTTCGACGCGACGCCGAGCCCGGGCAAGAGCACCAAGCGCTCGCGGTAATGGGCGCTGCCGTCTTCCGCGTCGATGCCGCTGACGAAGAAGTCCATCTCGCGCGAGCCACTCGTCGCGGGATGGCCGTAGGTCGCCGCTTGCACGCGAGCGAGGCGCTGCGTGGCGAGGGCCGCCGAGCAGGTCGAGATGCCGACTTCGGGGAAGAACAAGAAGTCGAGGTTGTCCGCCGCGATGCGACCGGCGAACGCTTGTGCGTCAGGCAGTCGCGCGGCGTCGGCCGCGACGAGGCGCGCCCTCTCGCCGGCCCAGCGCGAGCCGAGCTTGTCGAGCGCCGCGCTCCTGTCGCCGTCCGGGAAGTACCCGCGCCACTCCCCCGCGTCGCGCAACTCGGCGAGCAAGGGTTCGGTACTGCGCCGCACGGCGTGGTGTTCGCCGAAGCAGCTGAGCAACACGCCGAGACCCTTCGGCCTCCGCGGCTTGCTCGAGCCACCGGACTTGCGCCCCTTGCCCTTCGCCTGCTTCTGACGACGCGACGCTTGTTGACGTTGTTGTTCGAGTGCTGCACGAGTCGCGCGCGCGACGCCGGCCGCGAGCCGAGGCGCGAAGACTCGATCAGAGAGGACGCTGACGAAGTCGTGCGGATCAGCACTGTGATAGATCGCGCGGTAAGCCGCTTGGAAGTAGAGCGGATCCGCTGCGAGGCCGAAGTTCTCGGATGCGTGGCAGCGCGCGAAGTCCGCGCACAGCGCGCTGCGTTGTTCGGCGACCAAAGGATCGAAGCTTGCCGACGGCGAGACCAGATAGACGGTCAGCGCCCAGTGCACGAGGAACGGTCGCAGCTCGGGATGCAGCGCATCGTGCGCCGCCGCGTAGGCGACGTCCGAACGGCCGTCGTTGCGCGTGCAGAAGCGTCCGAGCGCGCGGGCCTGTTCTTCGAGTGACAACTCGCCCAGCCCGTCCGGCAACTCGCTCGCACCGAGTCGTTCTGAACCGGCTTCCGCCAACCAGAACGCCATCAGGCCGAGGTGACGGAAGGCGAAGGTCCCCGCGGTCTCGGGGATCAAGAGCGCGCGCCACGACTCATCCGTTGCGTCGTCTGAGAGCACCCACTCGTGCAGGATCGTGTCCCACGCCTCGATCCACGCACGGACACTCGCGCGTGCCTCGGGGGTCGTCGCGGACTCGGCCAGGCGGCGCGGATTCGTCGCGACCAGGCTCGCGTACTCACGCTCGAGCGTCGCAACATCGCGCGTCTTCGCAAGCTCGACGAGCCGAAGGCGCTCGGCCTCCAGCCCAGCGACTTCGATGGTGGCCAAGCTAGATCTCCAGGTCGGGCGTCAGCGGCGTGATCTCGCCGCGATGCACGACGAAGAGCTCTGCGTCCAGGTTGAGCACGCTCTTGATCTCGTGCTCGATGTCGCGTGCGCGCCACTGCGTGCAGATCAAGATCACGTCGACGCCGTGCTCGAGACAAGCTGCGGGGCTCTGGATGAGCTGCCCGGTGCCGGGCACGTGCGCGCCCTGCTTGCGCGGATCCGAATCGATCACCAAGGAGGCGACGTCTTCGCTCAGGCCGCACATGTTGATCAGCGCCGCGCCCTTGCCCGTTCCGCCCCACAGGGCGACCGTATGTCCTAGTTCTTGCCAAGTCGCGATGCGCTTGCGCAGCTCGTCGGTCTGCACATCCACGCTCTCGCGGAACTCGCGACTGCGCTGGATGACGGCGACTTCGGGCGCCGGAGCGGCTTCCCGGACACGACGACGTAGGCGAGGCTGCGCGGCGAGCGTGACGACTTCGTCACCGTAGCCGCGACTGACGTCCATGACGGTCCAGCCGGCCTCTTCGAAGAGCACGCGGAACGAGTGCTCGGTGAAGTGCGAGACGTGTTCGTAGAGGAAGTCGTTGATGCGGTGTTGGTCGAGCGCTTTGTCGATGCGCGGGACCTCCGCGAGGAAGATCGGAGCCTGATTCGTCGCAACCGCGCCGCGGCGAATCGCGCGCAGAAAGGCCGACGGATCGGCCATGTGCTCGATGACGTGGCGACAAATGATCGCGTCGGGTTGATGCTCAGCGACATCTTCTTCGCCGAAGTAGGCGCGCTCCACCTGCATCCCGCGCGCAGCGCATGCGTCGGCGTCGGGACCCGGTTCGAAGGCCATCACATCGCATCCGAGGCGAGCCAGGCGCTCGAGGAACTCGCCGTCGCCAGCGCCGATCTCGATCACGCGCTTGCCGGAGAGCCCGAATTCGGTCCACCAGCGCTGCGCCAATTCGTCCTGGTACTGCTGCCAGCCGTGACCTTGATTGAAGACCAGATTGGAGTTCTCGCGGTAGTGCACTTCCTCGGCATCGAAGCTCGTGTGAAAGACGTGACCGCACTGCGTGCAGCGGCGCACGTCGAGCTTGTAGGTCGGTGAGTCGACGGCTTCCCCCCGCGTGCGCGGGAGGTTCATGACGCTGAGCGGCATGGACTGCCAGTAACCGAGCTGATGGCTCTCGAGGGAGCCGCAGGCCAGGCAATTCGCCGGCGAGGTGCTCGGCTCTTCGGGAGAGGGGGTCCGCATGGATCAGAGATCGACCTTCCGGCGAGTTCCCTTGAGAGCCCGTCTCGATCTGAGGGTCCCCCACGACCGTCTGAGAGACGAAATCTCGTGAGTGGGCTCGAGAATCGGCCTCAGCCGCCCCCCCGGCCGCCTCAGCGGTCGGTCGCCGGATCCGCGTCCGGTGACTCCGATTCGGCCTCCGCGGCGGCCTTGCGCTCGGCGCGCAGCGCGTCGAGGCGCTCGCGACGCTGCCGCCGCCGCCCCTCGTCGGGGTCGTCCGAGTAGTCCAGCTCGGTCTCGATCCGCTCCTCGCCGCGCTGCAGCACGACCACCTTGCGCGGCCCGCCCTCCTGCAGCAGCCGCGTCAGCTCTCGGCGCGTCTTGACGGCCTTGCCGTCGATCGAGAGCACGACGTCGCCCTTCTGCCAGCCCGCCGCCGACGCGCGCGAGTCGGGCGAGACGCCGGTCAGCTCGGTGCCGGACAGGAACACGCCCATGCGTCGCGGTTCGGGCGCACGCATCTCGCGCCGCGAGACCAGGCCGTCGAGTTCCGCGAAGCCGTGCGCCGCGATCGCGATGACCAGCACCGAGTGCCGCAGATCGTCGAGCTCGATCTCATCGAAGCTGTCGTGTTGCGTGTGATGGACATAGGTGTAGCCATCCCACTCCTGCTTCCAGTGGAAAGCCGGTACGCCGGCTTGCACGAAAGGCGCGTGATCGCTGGCACCACCGGAGATGCCGTCGACCAGCTCGATCGAGAACGGACGCTCGGGATCGAGGTCGAACACCGGCGCGAAGACGGCTTCGAAGGTCGGGTGCATCGCTTCGGTTGCCGTGATGCCGCGCAAGTAGTTCGCGCCTTGATCGTGGTTCAACACGATGCTGATGCGCTCGAGCTCGTCCGCGTGATCGCGTACATAGCCCTCTGAACCGAAGAGTCCCTGTTCTTCGCCGCTGTACAGCACGAAGCGAATCGTGCGGCGCGGAGGCGTTTCCAGCGCCACGAGCATCCGCGCGACTTCGAGCGTCGTGGAGACTCCCGTGCCGTTGTCCTGCGCCCCCTCTGCACCGTCCCAACCGTCCAAGTGCGCTTGCACGATGACGAACTGGTCCGGAAACTCGGAACCGACCAGATCGCAGACAAGGTTGTAGTTCGTCACCGGACCGGGCGTGAAGTGGTTGTCGATGTCGAACTCGAGCAGCGTGCGCCCGCCCCCCGCGACTTGCGCCTCGAGCTCGATGTGTTGATCGTGCAGCAGCGTGATGCGACACGGACGATTCAGCTGCTCAGGATCGAAATCCTCGGAGCCACCGGTCACCAGCAAGCCGTTGTCCGGTCCGCGTGAGATCACGCCGAGCGCTCCGAACTCTTCGCACGCGGCGAGGAAAGCGCGCCGCTGACGACCGCTCGGTCGCTCGCCGCGCAGCACGACCCACTTGCCGGAGACGAGTGCTTCGAGCGACTCGGGCAAGAGCTCTGCTTCCGGCTCCAAGACGGCCAACCCGCGCTTCGAGCCGCGCGTGCCCTTCGTCCACGAGTGCGTGATGAACTCGAGCGGTCGCGCGTCCGGATAGACGACGCGCCCCCACCACGGTCCGCGCTCGAAGCCGGCGGGAAAGCTGCCCCACGCCTCGAGCCGCGGTTCCAAGCCCAGCTCTTCGAACTCGAGCGCGGCCCAGTCGAAGGCTCGTGCGAGCCCCTTCGAGGCCGTCAGGCGACGCGGGTGCAGTTCCGTCAGCTCGCGCAAGGTGTCCGCGACGCGCGAGTCTTCGCGTCCCATGCGCACCAGCGCGTAGGTCGCGGCGGAGTTCGAGACGGTCCCTTCCAGCTGCGGCCGCGGTGCGGCCACGGGTGTCGGGAAGCAGAGAATGAGGCAGAGCAGGCTGGTCGAGATCATGGGGAGAACGGCGCCGGAGGTCGGGAGTGCAGACTACCCCACTCCCCGTGGATTGCACCCGGAGACGCCTCCGACGACACTCTGCTGCATGCAAGAAGCCCCTCTGCTGCTGCTCGTCCCCACCGCGCTCGAGCTCGAGCGCCTCCTCGACCAAGGCGGATACGATCCGAGCCAGGCTCGCGTCGAGGTCTGCGGTTTCGGTCCCGTCGCCGCCGCGGCACGAACCGCCACGCTGCTCGAGCGACACAAACCCCAGCGCGCCCTGCTCGTCGGGATCGCCGGCACCTTCGACGCGGATCGCTTCGCCGTCGGCACCGCGACGAGCTTCGGCGATGTCGCGTTGGAAGGCGTCGGCGTCGGCGAAGGCCCGCGCTTCATCGCGCCCCCGGCACTCGGGTTCCCGCAGTGGCCCGGCTCGCTCGACACGACGCCGCACCCGATCGCCGACCGCATCGCGCTCGAAGGCGACGGCCCACTGTTGCTCTCGACCTGTGCGGCTTCGGACTCGCCGGCACACGCTGCAGTCAGGCGCGCGCACTTTCCCGAATGCGTGGCGGAAGACATGGAGGGCTTCGCCGTCGCGCTGGCTTGCGCGCTCGCACGCGTGCCGCTCACGATCGTGCGCGGTGCCTCGAACATCGTCGGTGACCGCGAACCATCCAACTGGCGCATCCCCGCCGCGCTCAACGCCGCGTACGAACTCTCGCAAGCGTGCTTGGCCAAGGAGCTCGCGTGACGCGTCCGCTGACGGTCGGCATCTCGACCTGTCCCAACGACACCTTCGCCTTTCACGCGCTGCTGAACGGCATCATCGAGTGCGAAGCCTTCGACCTCGAGTTCCGACTCGCGGACGTCGAGGAACTGAACCTCGCGCTCGCAGCCGGTGAGCTCGACGTCAGCAAGGGCAGCTTCGCGCTGGCGATCGAGCGCTCGAGCGAGCTCTGCGTGCTGAACAGCGGCGCGGCACTCGGCTTCGGCGTCGGACCCGTCCTGCTCGCGTCGCGCGACGCCGCGCCGCTCGGCGCGGACTCGCGCGTGCTCGCACCGGGCTCGTGGACCACGGCGAACCTCTTGCTCCGCCTGCTGCATCCGAACGCACCGACTCCGCAGCAGTGCCTGTTCTCCGAGATCATGCCCGCGCTGGAGACCGGCGCCGCGGACTACGGCGTGTGCATCCACGAAGGTCGCTTCACCTACGCGGATCACGGGCTGCGCCTGATCGAAGACCTCGGCACGAGCTGGGAATTCCGCACGCAGAGCCCGTTGCCGCTGGGCGGCATCCTCGCGCGACGCAAGCTCGGCAGCGAACCGCTGTCCGCGCTCTCCGCGGCCGTCGGACGCAGCATCGACTGGGCGCGCGAGCATCCCGAAGCCGTCCTGCCGACGATGCGCGCGCACGCGCAGGAACAGAGCGACGATGTGCTCTGGAAGCACGTCGAGCTGTACGTGAACGACTGGACGCGCGACCTCGGCGAGCGCGGACGGGCTGCGATCGCTGCGCTCGAGTCGGAAGCGCGAGCGGCCGGCCTGCTCGAGCCCACTGCCCGCGGACTCGAGGTGACGGGTGGCTGAGCGCTGCTTCCACTTGGTGCTGCCGGACGACTGGTCGCACCGCCCCACCAGCGCGTGGGCTCCGCGATCCTTCGCTTCGGAGGGGTTCATCCACGCCTCGACGGCCGCGCAGCTCGCGGGCACTCTCGACACGCACTACGCGAACGCGAGCGACGTCTACCTGCTGGAACTCTGCCCGATGCGCACGGCGGATGCGCTGCGCTTCGAAGCGTCACGTGGCGGCGCGCTCTTCCCGCACCTCTACCGCGAGCTGGAACCGGACGACGTCTTGCGCTGGTGGAAGCTGCACGCGCGAGACGGCCGCTGGAAGCTGCCGCAGCTCGCGGAGACGGATCGCGGCGATCAGCCGGCGGGCCGTTCAGGCACGCCGCCCGATCAGTTGCCGTAGCGCAGCTCGAGGCCGCCGGCGAAGCGCGCTTCGTCCGGGTCCGCGATGCGCACGAAGTTCGCGAGGTACAGCCGGTCGTAGCAGTCCTCGGGGAGGATGCGGCCGTAGCGCGAGTCTTCGAGGCCTGCAGGCTCGGGAGCGCCGAGCTGCTGGAAGACGATCGGCGTGGTGTTCGAGTGGCCGACGACCACGGTCACATTGCCGTGCTTCGAGCCGGCGAGGGCTTCGACGATCGCGTTCGGATCGCGCGGGTCGTAGATCTCGATCTCGACCCCGGACTGCTCGGCGAGCGGCAGAGCCGTACCACGCGTGCGTTGGTAGTCGGTCGAGAGGACGCGCGTGACGCCCGCCGCGGCGAGCAGAGCGGCGAGAGCCGCGGCGCGTTCCTTGCCCGCATTGGAGAGCTGCGGGTCGCGCGGGTCGTCGGTCCCCTTCTCGGCGTGACGCACGAGGAAGACGGACCAGGACTCGAGCGCTGCCGGCGCACCCTCGTCCTCGCGGGAAGCGAGAAGGAGGGGCGCGGCACCGAGCCCGCACAAGAGACCGCGGCGCGTCGTGATGACGCTCCCCGGCTCCAGCGAGCCCGAGACAGACGAAAGGCCACCCGGGGTGGCCTGTTCGTGGCTCGGCATGCCGTCTTGGGACGGCACGCCATCGTGCCCGTTACGCGTTTGCGCCACGAGCGCTGGGCCTGTCAGGAGGCGCCGCCGGCGTCACGCAGCTCCAGCATTTCCTTGCGCAGGTCTTGGGCGATCGCCTTGACCTCCTGCATGGACTTGCGGACGCGCGAGGTGGCGGCTTTGTTGCCACCTTCGGCCTTGGCGACGTCTTCACGGGCGGCCTCAACGACAGAGACGAGACGATCGAAGTGTTCACTCATGGTTCTCAGCACCTTCGGTGTCGGACTGCTTGGGAATCTGTGGGGGCATCCGGGTGCGCTCCGCACACCCCCCCTGGAAGCCCTTGTAGGCCACATTCATCGGCGCGCTGCAAGGAGAGAAGGGCCTGGAAAGGCCATTCTGAGGGGGTCGGGGGCTCCGCCGGACCCCCGCAAGTCGCCATAACCCGTCCCCCAGCAGGGCCTTGGGCGCTTCTCGAAAGAAGCCACTCCAGCCCGGGCTGGAGCCGCATTGGGGTCAGATTTCCGCTGCCAGGCCGCCCATCGCGAGGACCTCGGACCACTCCTCAGGGCTCACCGGCTGGATCGAGAGCCGCTGCCCGCGCTGCACCACGGCCATCTGCGCAAGCCGCGGGTTGGCCTTGAGCGCGTCGAGCTCGACCAGCTCCGGCAAGCGTTCGACGGCCCTGATGTCGACCATCAGCCAACGCGGCTCGTCGGGATCGCTCTTCGGATCGTGGTAGTGGCTGGCCGGGTCGAACTGGGTGTGGTCCGGGTAGGCGTTCTTCACGACCTCCGCGATTCCCACCACGCCGGGCGGCTTGGCGTTCGAGTGGTAGAAGAGCACTCGGTCGCCTTTGCGCATGTTGTCGCGCATGAAGTTGCGCGCTTGGTAGTTGCGGATGCCGTCCCAGTGCGTGCGCTTGCCCTTCGCGGAGAGCAGGTCGTCGAAGGAGAAGGCGTTCGGCTCCGACTTCATCAGCCAGTAGCGCGGTCGATCGTTCGTCATGGATTCGAGGGGGAGTCGTGGCGCCGGTCAGCCCGGCATGCGGCCCGAGATCTCGGAGGGCGAGCGCAGCGCGATCGGCGGAGCGAAGACTTCGGAGAGCACGACGGCACGGCGCCAGGCGCGGTGTTGCGGTTTCTTCGCAGCGGTGCGAGGGACTTCCGTCAGTGCGGAGCCCCGACCCGCCGCCAGTTCCCGAGACGCGATGGACTCGAGCTCGTCTTCCGCGGGGATCTGTGCGAGAGCCGGCGACATGAACTCGGAGGCCTGCGACTCGCTCGGCAAGCTCGAGTGAGTCTCTTCGAGCTGTTCGTGGCGTAGGTCGAGAGCGTTGTGCAGCTCTTCGATCGACTCCCCCAGCTCGACGAGGGTCGGCGAGCTGGTCTGCGGTTCCGGGCGGACCGCCTTGCGCTGCGCGGGACGGATCACTTGCCTCGGCTGCGGAGGCGGCGCGGGTTCTTCGCCCAAGAGCAGATCGCGCCAGCGCTCGAGCGCTTCCTTGCCGCCCCCGCCGGGTGCGCTGTTCGGATCGACGAACACGCCCCCACCGCGCGGCGACCGACGGCCGGGACGACGACCGGGAGGGACTTCTCCTCGACCATCTCCCGCCTCGCCGGCGCGTTCGCTGCGCTCCTGCCAGAGCTTGATCAGCCGGGGTACCGAGTACGCCAGCAGGGCGAAGAAGATCACGAGACCTTCCCCCCAGTTGCTGACGTCCGGCACCGCGAGCGGTATCTGAGCCATGCTGATCATCTCAGCACTCAGGCCTCAGGTCCGCCGGGCGGCGGCACGTCTCCACCGGAGATCGATTCGCGCATGCGCGTGTCGCTCTCGATGTTCTGCATGCGGTAGAGGTCCATGACGCCCAAGTTGCCGCTGCGCAACGCGTCGGCCATCGCCCTGGGGATCTCGGCTTCGGCGAGCACCACGATCGCGCGGTTCTCTTCGACGCCGGCCTTGAACTCCTGCTCGGCCGCGACGGCCATCGCGCGGCGCTTCTCGGCCATGGCCTGCGCGACGCGCTTGTCGGCTTCGGCTTGGTCGGCTTGCAGGCGCGCGCCGATGTTGTGGCCGATGTCCACATCGGCGATGTCGATCGAGACGATCTCGTACGCCGTTCCGGCATCCAAGCCGCGCGACAGCACGGTCTTCGAGATGTCATCGGGGTTCTCGAGCACCATCGCGTGCGTGTCCTTCGAGCCGATCGTGCTGACGATGCCTTCGCCGACGCGCGCGATGATCGTCTCTTCGCCGGCACCACCGACGAGTCGCGCGATGTTCATGCGAACCGTCACGCGGGCACGCGCGAGCACTTGAATGCCGTCCTTCGCGACGGCGGCGATGGTGGTCTTGCCGCTGGCCGGGTTCGGGCAGTCGATGACCTTCGGCGTGACGGACGTCCGGACGGCTTCCAGCACGTCGCGTCCGGCGAGATCGATGCCGGTCGCCGTGCGGAAGTCGAGGTCGATCCCCGCGCGGTTCGCCGAGATCAGCGCGCGCACGACGCGCATCACGTCACCGCCGGCGAGGTAGTGCGCTTCCAGGTCGCGGCGGTGCACGCCTTCGATGCGCGACTGCACGAGCATCACGCTCGCGTTCACGATCACGGCGGGCTGCACCTTCCGCAAGCTCATCGCGAACATGTCGAACAGGCCGACGCCGGCCTTGGTCAACACCGAGCGCAGGTAGAGGTTCGCGTAGCGCAGGAACACGAACAGGAACAGCAGCAGGACGCCGGCGAGCACGACCAAGCCGACGTTCCGCAGCAGATCGCCGCTGCTGTCCGGTGCGACTTGCAAGATTGCCAATCCACTCACGATCATTTCGAACCTCTATCTTCGTTTCGAGTTCACTGTCAGGCGGCCCGGGATCAGGCCGTTCCTGCGTTGTTCTGTATAGGTTGCACGACGACGCGGTTGCCGGTGAGTTCCACCACCTGCACGTGCGTGCCCGCGGGGATCATCTCGCCGCGACTGACGACGTCGACGCGTCGGCCGAGCAAGCGCGCAACGCCTGCCGGACGCAAGGCGGCTTCGACGACGCCTTCGGAGCCGAGCAGCCCCGTATCGCGTGTATCAGTCGCGCGACCGTCTTCGAAGGTGAAGCCCTGCGCGACCAGCTTCTTGCCGATCGGCGTGCGCGGGAAGACACGCAGCCCGGTCATCACGGCGATGGGCACGAGCACACCGGAGACCAACATGAAGTTGACTCCGGTCCGGCTGCTGACCTGCCACGCGAAGACCTGCGCGCCGATGATGCACGCGGCGGCGAGCGTACCGAGCACACCCATGCTGGGAATCAGGACTTCGGCGAGCACGAGCAAGAGCCCTGCGCCGAGCAACAACACGGCCCACGTCATGCGTTCGTCTCCTCGTTCGCGAGCTCGACGGTCAAGCGCCCCGAGCGAGTCGCGGTGACGCGCACGCGGTCGCCGCTCTCGATGGCGGGACCTTCGGCGGTCGCTTCGAATTCGTGTTTGGATGCGTCGTCGAGCCGCACCTTGCCCACCGGTCGCAAGTCGGTCAACGCGACGCCTTCGGCGCCGACGTGCATGGCGCGTACCTGTTCGGCACCCGCCGTCGGCAGCCCCCCACCGAAGCTCGACGTGCCTTCGTCGCTGGGCGCTTGCACCAGCGCGCGCAAGACCGGCGTGTCGGGCAAGAAGTACGAGAGAATCCAGATTCCGATCAGCGAGACGAGCGCCAGGAGCCCGAGCTCGAAGGCGGCGTCGAGTGCACGCGATTGGTCGTGAGGATTAAGGAACGAGAAGCCCGGACCGAACTCGGAGAGCCACAAGCCCGCCATCACGGAGATCGCGCCGAGCAAGCCGAGCCACAGCGTTCCGGGCAACAGGAAGATCTCGACGCAGATCAGGATCGCGCCGACGGTAACCATCACGATGTGCGGCACCTCGGCGAGCCCGACCATGTAGCGGCCGATCAGCACGATTCCGAGGCAGATGAGACCCAGGATGCCCGCGATGCCGAAACCGGGCGTCTTGAACTCGATGTAGCCGAACATCACGCCGATCGCAAGCAGCACGAAGCTGTACTCCGTAAGCTTGGCGAGCAGCGTCTCGCTGCGCGACATCTGCAGACTCTCGGCCTTGCCGACGTCGTAGCCTTCGCGCGCGAGCACTTCGGCGAGGTCGTCCGCGCGGCCGTCGGCCATGCCCAGCTCGATCGCTTCGCTGCTGATCAAGTTGAGCAGCTCGCCGCGGCGCACCAGCGTGCGCAACATTTCCGGCTGATCGTCGCGCTGCGTCAAGTCGTCCCAGTCGGTGCCGGTGATCACGCGCAGCTCGCCGTCGATGCGCACTTGGCGCACTTCGATCTCAGGGTCGGCCATCGCTTCGGCGAGCGCCTTGGAGCGGCCGTTCGACTCGGCGTGCGCGCGGAACTCGCCGCGCCAGATCGAGTTGATCTTCTCGCCCGCGGCGCCCGGGACCGCGACGATCCCGGTCGTTGTCGGCAGCACGGGCAGCGCCGCGCCGATCGTGCCGGTCGAGGAGATGTAGACGCGCTCACAAGCCAGCGCGACGAGCGCACCGGCGCTGGTCGCCGCGGGATTCACCCAGGCGACCGTGCGCAAGCCGTCCTCTTGCGCGGCAGCGAGCTGTCTCGAGATCGCGATCGCGTGGTCGATCCGGCCGCCGGGCGTATCGAGTTCGATCACGATCAGCTGCTGACCGCCGGCCTCCGCCGTGCGCAGGCCGCGCTCGAGCAGCGCCATATTGCCGACACCGAGCTCGCCCTCGAGGCGCACGTGCACCGCGTCGGGCGCATCTGCGGCTTGCGGCTCGGGCGTCTCGCTGCAGCTCGCGAGGGAGCCGAGCAGTCCGAGGAGCAAAGGGGCTGCGCTGAGGATTGATCGCATGGCTGACATCGTCGCCGGCATTCTACGCCGAAAGGCACCGCCGGATTCACACGCAACCGGAGTCCTTGTCACGCGAGGTCTGAGTCTGCGAGTGTCGACCACCAGTGCTCGCGTAGGAAGAGCTGATCGAGGCTTCGATCGAACGACCGCGCCGCGAGGCGATAAGGCGCCGGATGCACGCGCCAGCCGCGATCCTGGAAGTCGAGGAAGTGCGGCGACCACTCGGAGAGCAGGCTCACGACGCGCTGACCACCGTCGCGAGCCGCTGCGCGTCGCACCGCGAATTCGAGCTCGCGCCCGGCGACGCCTTCTTCGACCGGGACGAGCCAGTCGCAGAGCGCTCGCGATCCGGGCGTCATCCAGTCGCCGCGACGCAGCACGGCGAGCCCGCAGAGCGTACCGCCGGCGTCGCGAGCGCCGAGCAGCTGGTAGTCGATGGAAGGGTGCTGATCGAAGCGCCACGCGTAGAAATCGGCGTCACGGATCCCGCTGGCCCCCCACACGCCGCAGCAGCGTTCCCAGAGCCAGCGCAGCTCGGGGCCTTCGGGCTCGACCGTATCGAGCGTGAACTCAGAGGCGACAGGCTCATCCGGCTCTTCGTCCAGGTCGCGGACCAGGACGAGTTCCTCGCGCACGCACTCGTAGTCGAGGAAGCGCTTGCCGATGCGCCACGCTGCTTCGAGCGGCCAGCCGTAGTGCACCGCGTCCGAACCGTTCACGCCGAAGTGCTCGAAGTAGGCCTGCGCCACCTCGACGAACAAGCCGGGGCGCTTGAGACCCTTGCGATAGTCGGGATGCACGGCCGAATCGACCGACTGCGTGAAGATGCGCTCGGCCCCGTTGATCCAGACGCGCGTCGGAACGCCGGCGTACTGCGCGACGACGCGCTCGCCGTCGAGCGCGACGAACGCGCGCGTCCCCGCCGGGTTGGCGAGCATTTGATGCTCCCACTCCGCGCGATCACGCTCCTGTCCGAAGACGAGCGCCCACATCGCGAGCAGCGAGTCGGCGTCGCGCTCGGGGTCGAGCGGTCGAATCTCGAGGCCGGAACTCATAGCAGGTCCGTATCCCCCAGCGTCATGAACCAGTTGTCCGCGTACCACTCAGGCGCCCAGCACTTGTCGTAGGAACGACCGACGAGCAAGCGCGAGGTCGGATGCACGCGGAAGCCGACGACTTGCAGCGCGAGGAAGTCGTCGCACCACGGCGGCAGCCACGCGTAGAGCTCGCGAAGACCGGCGTCGCGCGCTGCCGCCGCTGCCCAGCCGAGCAAGGCGCCGCGCGCGTCCGGTTCGACGAGCCACTCGCAGAGCGCGAAGCGCCGCGAGCCTTCGAATTCGACGTCGCGACCGACAGCGAGCCCGCAGATCTCGCCCGCGCAGGTCGCCAGGGCGCAATGGTACTGCTTGGACTGTTGATTCGTGTAGCGCCACGCGAGCGCCGCGCGCGTTCGATCACAGATCGCAGCGTAGCGCGTGCGATGCGCTTCGAACCATGCGTCGACTTCCGCGGGGAAGGCAGCGACCTTCGTGACGACGACTTCCGATGAGCCGCGCGGCTCGAACGCATCGACGTCCGCAACCAGCGCGAGTTGCGAGCGCAGCGTCTCGTAGCCGAGCATCTTCTTGCCGATGCGCCACGCTTCACGCACGGGATACCCCCACATGAAGGGGTCGCCGTCACCACGGCGCGCGCCGTAGTCATCGGCGAACTTGCGGCCGACGCGCACGAAGAGCGATCCGAGTCCACCGCGGCCGCTGTCCGGAACCGCGAGCGAATCGACGCCTTGCGAGAAGCTCGTGCGCTCGCCGTCGAGCAGGGCACCCTGCGGCAAGCCCGCGTACTGCGCGAGCACGCGGCCGTCGGCATCGACCGCGACGGTCGCGCGCGTCCCGGCGGGGTTCTCGAAGTACCGCCGCCGCCAGGCGCCCGGCGCGAGCAGCGGCGCATCCGCCGGCAAGTCGAAGCTGATCTTGAACGCTTCGAGCGCCGCCGCTTCATCCGACACGCGGAGCGCGCGGATCACGGGCCGCATCCGAGGCTCGGCGGCGTCACTCGAAGGGCGGGGGGACTCCAAGGCGAGGTGGCTCGTGTCACGAGCAGGATCGACGCGCAGCGCGAGCGGGATCGCGAGAGGTGTGGCGGGAGTGCATGGGAATCGAACCCACCGGCCCCGCTGTTCACGAAGCCCAACCGGCTTTGAAGGCCGGGCCGCACACCAGCACGGATCCACTCCCGTCGAGCGCGACATTCCACGCGCCGCGCGGCGCTTTTGCAAGGTAGGCCCGCGATCTCAGCGCGCGAGGTGCGAGTGCAGCCGAGCGGTCGCGCCGGGATCGGCCCCCCACTCGAGGCCGCCGCTGTACCGCCGCAGGCGCGGCCGCGCGTCTCCCGCGAGCGAGCCGAGGAAGCCGCAGGCGAAGTCGACGCCGCCGGCGCGCCGGTCGAAGTCCTCGGGCAGCAGCAACCTCACGCCGCGACCGCCGAAGCGGTGTTCGCCGTCGAGCCTGACCCAAGCGCGCGGTTCGACCAAGCCGCCGGAGTTCTCGACCGCTATGTGCAGCTCGCGACCACGACGGCGCATGGTCATCGAGGCTTCGGCTTCGCCGGGGCTCTCGCGCAGCATCGAGAGTCGACGCGTGATCACGTCCGCGACGGCGTGACGCCGGCGCGCCAGCGGTGCATCGAACAGCAGTCTTCCGGCTGCGCGACCCCTTTCCGCCGGCCAGTCCATCAGCGCGAGCAACAAGGGATCGCCGCCGGGACTCCAAGAACCGCCGCGCAGCTTGAAGTCGATCTCGAAGGCGCCGCGCGGACCCAGCTCGAAGCTCGTTTCCGGAAGCCCTTCGCAGTCGAAGGCGCCGCGTTGCACCGCGAGGCGCAAGCTGACGCGCACGGTGTGCGGGAACGGATTCCGCACGCTCGCACCGACATCCCAGCGTCCGCGCCACGCACCGCCGTCCGCATCCGCCTCGGGTTCGAGCGGCAGATCGGGGACGCGCAGCGGCCAATCGCCGGTGTCCTGCGGGGCGAGCTGCGCGAGCGTCCGCGCGGTGACCGCACGCGAGACTTCGTTGGTCGTCAGCCCGGAGAGTCCGCCGCGCACAGCGCGCAGCAGTCGCTCGGGTTCATCGAGTTCGAGGCCCCAGCGTTCGCACGGCCAACTGCGCGTCGCCCACGGTTCGGGCCACTCACCGGCCGCAACGGCCACTAGCGGCGAGGTCTGCGCCAAGTCCCAAGCACGCGCGTCGGCGCGCGGCGTGCAGTAGACCGCTTGCAGGCCGGCGTCCGAGGCTTCGTGACAGAACCGCGGATCGCGCGAAACGATGCGCACGTCCAGCGGCGGTTCGAGGCGCTGGAGGTGCCTCGCGAGTTCTTCCGCGACGCCGGATTCATGGGTCTCGATCCAGTGCAGCGGCGGCGCCGTGGTCAAGTCTTGATGGCCGACCTCCAGCAGCTCGTCGAGCCCTGGAATCGGTTCGCCGGTGAAGCGCTTCGCGAACCAACCGCCCGCGTCCAAGCCGGCGAGCTCGACCAAGCCCCGATCCGCGAGTCGTCCCGCGCCGTCCGTCGTGCGCTCGAGGACTTCATCGGCGAAGACGATCAAGTGCGCGCCCGCCGCGCGCCGCACGTCACTGTGGATGCCGTCGGCGCCGAGCTCGAGCGCGCGCTGGAAGCCGGCCAGCGTGTTCTCCGGCGCAGCGCGCGGCGCGCCGCGGTGCCCGAGGATCCACGGCGGACCTGCGCCGCGCGTCGTCGGCGCTCGTTCCGCGTTCATCGGATCAGGCGAACTCGACCCAAGCCGCGCCGCGTTCGACGACGCGACCGACGACGCGCACGAGTTGTCCGCGCGCTTCGAGCTCGCGTTCCAGGATCGCCGCGCGGTCTTCCGCGACCACGATCAGCAAGCCGCCCGACGTTTCGGCGTCGAAGACCAGCTTCGCCAGCGTCTCGTCCAGACCATCCGCGGTGACGACTTCGCCGGCGAGAGCGGCTTGTCCGCGCGCTGCACCACCCGACATGAAGCCCGCTCGTGCGAGTTCCAGCGCGCCGGGAAAGATCGGTAGTTCCGCGGTCTCGAAGCGCAGCGTGACGCCCGAAGCCGCCGCGATGTTCTTGCCGTGGCCCGCCAGACCGAAACCGGTGATGTCCGTCGCCGCGTGCGCGCCGCAAGCGGTCATCGCTTCGGCAGCACGAGCGTTCAGCGTCGCCATCTGGATCGCGGCCGGCTCCATCTCGGCCCACGCGACCTTGCCGCGCTTCGCGGCGGTGGTCATCGTGCCCATGCCGAGCGGCTTGGTGATGTAGAGCACGTCGCCGACTTGCGCACCGGCGTTCGCCGAGATGCTCTTGCGGTCGACGAAACCCGTGACGGAGAAGCCGAACTGCACTTCGGCGGATTGCACGGTGTGTCCGCCGGCGACGACCGCGCCTGATTCTTTCACCTTGTCGAATCCGCCGCGGAAGATCTCGTGCATCCAGTCGGACGGAAAGTCCTTCGGGAAGCCCGCGAGGTTCAGCGCGGTGTACGGCCGACCGCCCATGGCGTAGACGTCGGAGAGCGAGTTGGCCGCCGCGATCGCCCCGTAGTAATAGGGGTCGTCGACGACGGGCGGGAAGTAATCGACGGTCTGAACCAGAGCCAGGTCGTGGAGCTCGGCGAAGCCGGCCGCGGGCCCTAGAGCTACGACGCCGGCGTCGTCTACCGTGGTCGGTCCGACCAGGAGACGTTCGTCCGCTTCACCGATGACGCCGCGCAAGACCTGCGCGAGCTGCCCTTGGGGCATCTTGGCCGCTCAGCCCGCGCAGTCGGCGTAGTCGACCAGGCGCTTGTTCTGATTCTGTTGCATGGCGGCGAGGATAGCCCCTGGGCGACTCCATCACACCCTTTCCGAGCTGTCCAGGATTCCGACCTCGCCAGAACGGAGTATGCAGAATAGCCTCGAAGGGTCGGACGGTACCGCCGCCCGCAGAGCCAAGACCCTGATCCAAAGGTCCTCGGACCACCTTCCCTTCTCTCGGATACCCGGCGCGTGTAAACAGCGCGCCATCAGGAGACCTCTTCATGACACCTAGATCTCTCAGCACTTCTCTGGCTCTCACGGCGCTCGCCAGCCTGGCCGGCGCCCAAGGCGCGGATGACTGCTCTCTGGCACAACCGATCGCCGGCTTCGGCAGCTTTGCCTTCGACACGACGGCCGCCACCACGGACGGCTTGCCGGACGTCTTGTGCAGCAACGCGGGTCAAGACAACATCAGCCAAGATGTCTGGTACCTCTGGACCTCGACCTTCGACGGCGTGGTCACCGTTGACACATGTGGCCAAACCTCTCTCGACACGCGCCTCGCGGTGTACGACACGGACTGTGCGGGCACGATCCTCGCCTGCGACGACGACGGCTGCTCGGTCGGACTGCAGAGCGAGCTCACCTTCGCCGCCGTCTCCGGTTCGGACTACATGATCCGCCTCGGCGAGTACTCGCCGACGGGAGCCGGCGGCACCGGCACCATCACGATCAGCGACGGCACGCCCGTGCCGCTGCACACCGCGGTCAACCCGAGCAACGGCAAGACCTACCACCTGCTCAGCGACTCGAGCTGGACCGATGCGCAAGCGTTCGCGGTCGTGCTCGGCGGCAACCTCGCAACGGTCGATGACATGGCCGAGAACGACTGGATCGTGGCGACCTTCGGCCAGTTCGGCGGCGTGAACCGTCAGCTTTGGATCGGCATGACCGACCAAGCCGTCGAAGGCACGTGGGCTTGGATCGACGGGTCCTCCACGGGCTTCACGAACTGGGCCGCGAACGAACCGAACGACGGTGCCGGCGGTGAAGACTACGGCATGATCGACTGGCACAGCGCAACCGGCGAGTGGAACGACCTCGCGAACCTGCCCGCGGTCGGCTACTGGGGTCCCTGCTACGGCGTCGTCGAAGTCGGTGCGGGCGGCAACTCGATCTGCAGCGGTGACGGCACCTGGGACAACGGCAGCGGCCCGATCGCTTGCCCCTGCTTGAATGAGAGCACCTCACCCAACGAAGGCTGCATGAACTCGCAAGGCTACGGCGCGCGCATCCAGAGCAGCGGCTCAGTGGTCGTGGCCAACGACGACCTCGTCCTCTCGATCGACCAAGGCCGCCCCAGCCAGCCCAGCATGGTGGTGCAGGGCGAGTCGCTCGTGGGCTTCCCCTTCAAGGACGGCATCCTCTGCATGGGCACCCCGACCGAGCGCGTCGAAGTGGTCTTCCTGGACGCCGCGGGCGCCGGCTCGACGGCCACTTCGATCGTGACGGGCGGCAACATCGCCGGCCCCGGCGTCACCCGCCACTACCAGTTCTGGTACCGCGACCCGTCCCTGTCGCCCTGCGGCAACGGCTCGAACTTCTCGGCCGGTGTGACGGTCAACTGGATCTAACGGCCGACCGGACGTAGCGGGCCCAACGGCCCGGAACACGGCGCCGCGGACTCCCGAGAGGGAATCCGCGGCGCGTTCGTGTGCGCTGGATCCGCCGCGGGACCGCCCTGCGTACCCCTGGTCGAGACGCGGCCCCCGAACCGGGTACAGACCCGATTTCGGCTGAGGCTGGATCACCTATTCTTCAGTCACACGGAAGCATAATGCGGCGCTCCGCCGGCACGGCAGCCCCCGAAGCGGTCAAGCCGCCGCATATCGACCTGACATTGCCCTCCCGCAGCCGCCTCCCGCGCCCGCTCTTCTTCGCCGTCCGACCTGTCCCCGAGACCTCAGAGAACCGCCCCATGCGCCAGATCAAGTTCTTCATCACAGCCTTGTGCGGCCTGGCCGGCCTGACCGGTACCGCGAACGCGCAGTGCATCGCAGACAGCTTCGAGCCCAACGATACCTGCGCCACCGCCATTGAGCTGCTTCCCGGCAACTACCCGGGCCTGACCATCAACGGCTACGCGGCCGTGGGCGGGCTCAAGGAAGACTTCTACGAGATGACCGTCGCCCCCGGCGAAGAGCTGATGCTCGACATCAGCTGGGACAACTCCGGTGGACAACTGCAGCTCTGGTTGTATGACGACGGCGTCTGCACCTCGGGCTGGGTCGACGCGCACACGCAGTCGTTCAACGGAACGGCCGATGTCTACTACAACAACGTCACCGCCGCGCCGGTGGTACTGATCTGCAAGGTGCGCTCGCCCAACCCGACGACGACGTGCATCGACTACGACATGAACATGTCGATCGGCGTCAACCCTTGCAATTCGGCACCGGACGACGCGTACGAGGACAACGACATCTGCACGAACTCCTCCGTGATCACGGCCGGAACCCACACCGGCTTCGCCGTCTTCGGGCAAGGACACCTGAACGGTGAGGACAAGGACTACTACGTCGTCCAAGGCCTGCCCCCCGGACAGATCATTACGATCGACGTCGCGTACACGCAGGCGCAAGGCGACATCGGATTGGGACTGCTCGACGGGTTGTGCGGCAACTACGAAACGTACAGCAACTACCAAGGAGGCAGCGAGACGATCTCGTACACGAACTTCGGCGTGGCCGCCGAGGACGTCTACTTCGAGGTCGTCGGCTACGACCAGGCCTACGATTGCGGCACGTACGACATCACGATCACGATGATGCCCGACCCCTGCAACTCCGTGCCGGACGACGGCTTCTCGCCCAACCACGGCTGTGGCTCCAGCGCGACGATCACTCCGGGCACCTACACCGGTCTGCAGGTGTTCTACCAGTACGCCGACTACTTCTCCGTCACCGTCGGACCGAACCAACGGCTCGATGTCGAAGCGCTCTTCTTCCACAGCGCCGGCAACATCGACATGACGCTCTACAACCCCTTCTGCACCTCGACGATCGACACCTCGGCGAGCTGGACGGACGACGAAGCCGTCTCGGTCACGAACGCGACGGCCACCCCGATGACGTACTACATCGAAGTGTTGATGCCGTACGACATCCCGAACTGCAACGGCTACGACCTCGTCGTCGATGTCTACGACAACCCCTGCCTCACGGGCGGCGACGACATCTACTTCCCCAACTTCAACTGCGGCTCGGGTCCTCTCCTCACTCCCGGCCTGCACCCGAACTTGTTCACGTCGAAGTACATCAAGGACTACTTCGACCTGACGGTGGCTCCGGGAGCGACCCTGAACGTGACGATCGACTGCATCTCGAGCGCCGGCAACGTCGTGGGATACCTGTACGACCCGTCGGTCGCCTCCTGCGACCAGTCGAGTTACCTCGCGAGCGCGACGTCGACGTCGGACTCGAAGACGCTGACCTTCACCAACGAAGAAGCCGTCTCGCGCACCTACGAGCTCGAGCTGTTCATCCGCGATTGGGACTCGAACGACTGCAACTCCTACTCGTTGCTGATCGCCGGTGCGCTGGGCCAGGCCGCGACTCCCTTCTGCTTGGGCGACGGAACGGACGGCTTCTGCCCGTGCGGAAACCTCGCCGCGCTCGGCTCGGGCGAAGGCTGCCAGAACTCGCAAGGCTACGGCGCGATCCTGACCGCCGTCGGCTCGAACGTCGTCGCCGCCGACGACATGAGCTTCCTGATCACGCAAGCGCGTCCCAACCAGCCCAGCATGCTGATCCAGGGCACGGCGCAGGTCTTGATCCCCTTCAAGGACGGCATCCTCTGCATGGGCAACCCCACCGAGCGTGTCGAAGTCGTATTCCTCGACGCGAACGGCGCGGGCGCTTCGTCTTCGTCGATCGTGACCGAGGGCGGCATCACGGCGGGCATGACGCGCTACTACCAACAGTGGTACCGCGACCCGAATCTGTCGCCGTGCGGCCTCGGATCGAACTTCACCCAAGGCCTCGAGGTGCAGTGGCTCTAGCAGTCCGCCGACGTTTGCGCGCGGCTGCGGATCAGAGCGCCGCGCGGATCGCAGCGACCAGTTCCCGCTCTTCACCCGGCAACAGCGTGCGCGGATCGAAGAGCACGCGGTCGTCCTGAATGCGCGCAAAGACGCAAGGCGTGCCGTCGCGCAAGGCATCGGCGAAGGATGCTGCGGAACGGCCGCGGGCCGCGACGCGCACGACGTACGTGTCGAGGTAGATGTCCGGCGCGCTGCCGCTTCCGGGTTGCGAGCGGTCAAGGGCGACCTCGACTTCGAGTCCGTCGATGTCCGCGAATTGCGCGGCAAGCTCCTGCGCTCGCGGCAGGATTTCGTCGGTCGAAGCGAGCATCATCGCGCGCGACGGAATCTCGTCGGCGCGACCTTCGAGGTACAGCTCGAGCGTCTTCTCGAGCCCCGCGATCGTCGCCTTGTCGCAGCGCATCGCGCGGTAAGTCGGGTTCTTGCGGATCTGCTGCACGACTTCGCGCTTGCCGACGATCAAGCCCGCTTGAGGACCGCCGAGCAGCTTGTCGCCGGAGAACATCACGACGTCGACGCCTTCTGCGACCGCTTGCTTCACGAGCGGTTCGCCGCCGAGCATGTCGAGCGGGCGCGCGCCGGCCAGCTCGAGCAATCCCGAGCCGAGATCGTTCGCCGTCGGGACACCGAGCTCACGACCGAGCGCGCCGATCTCGTCGCCCCCCGTCTCCTCGGTGAAGCCCACGACGCGAAAGTTCGAGCGGTGCACCTTCAACAAGATGCCGGTGCGATCCGTCACGGCGCCTCGGTAGTCCGCGATGCGCGTGCGGTTGGTCGTGCCGACCTCGACGAGGTCGACGCCGGCGCGCGTCATCACGTCCGGCACGCGGAACGAACCACCGATCTCGACCAGCTCGCCGCGGCTGACGACCGCTTCGCCGCCGCGCGCAAAGGTCTGCAGCGTGATCAGCACGGCCGCGGCGTTGTTGTTCACGACGATGCCGTCTTCGGCACCGGTCAAGCGCGCGAGCAACTCGCCCAAGCGACCGTCGCGCTGGTTGCGCTGCCCCGTCGCGCGATCGACTTCGAGCAAGCAGTAGCCCGCCGCCGCGCGCGCCATCTCTTGCGCGACTTCGGGATGCACCGGCGCTCGACCGAGTCCGGTGTGCAGCACGACGCCGGTCGCGTTGATCACGGACCGGATGCCCTTGGCATCCTCGCGACCGATGGCCGCGCGCACTTCGGACGTCAGCTGTCCGACCGCGATGCGTTCTGCGACGCCCGCCGCATCGAGCTCGCCGGCCAGGATCTCGGCGCGCCACGCGTCGATCCGATCCCGCACGAGCGCGAGCATCAGCTCGCGGTCGCGCCCCTCGGCCAGCGCGGCGAGCCCGGGCTCGCGCAGCGCCTCGTCCACCGAGGGCAGGGCCCGAAAGGCCTCCCGCGGGTCCGCGTCCGTCTCTCCTCGTGCGTCGGTCGATGCCATGGCGCCAGTCTCCCGATCCGCCCGCGGGCCGACAAGGGCGAAAGAGCGGGATGAGTCCGATCCGGGGCGCCGCCGAGCGCTACCCTCACCAGCAACCATGAGTTCCGCCACCCGATCGCAGCGTATTTGGCAGCTCGCCACCACCGATCCGGCCGTCCAGGATCGCCTCAGTCGCGAGCTGCACGTTCCCCCGCTCGTCGCCTCCCTGCTCGCCACGCGCGGTTGGACCGACGCCGAAACAGCGCGCAAGCACCTCGCTTCGAAGCTCACGGCGCTGCACGATCCGATGCTCTTGCCGGACATGCGGGCCGCTGCCGAGCGCCTGGTGCGCGCGGTCAACGACGACGAAGTGATCTTGATCCACGGCGACTACGACGTCGACGGCGTGACCGGCACATCCTTGCTCGTGCGGCTCTTCCAGCTGCTCGGCGCCAAGGTCGAGTGGCACATTCCGAACCGCTTCACGGACGGCTACGCCTTCGGCGAACACTCGATCGCGAAGGCGGAAGAGGTCGGCGCCAAGGTCGTTGTCAGCGTCGACAACGGTACCTCATCGCGCGAGACGATCACCGCGCTCGGAGAACGCGGCATCGACACCGTCGTCACCGACCACCACGAACCGCCGCTCGGCGACTTGCCGCCCGCCGTCGCAATCGTGAACCCCAAGCTCGCCACCAGCGAGTACCCCTTCCGCGAGCTGTGCGGCGGCGCCGTCGCCTTCAAGCTCGCTTGGGGCATCTGCCAAGAACTGTCGGGCGGCGGACGCGTGCGCGACGACTTGCGCGAGTTCCTGGTCGACGCGATGGCGTACGTCGCGATCGCAACGGTCTGCGACGTCGTGCCGCTGGTCGACGAGAACCGCATCTTGGCGCGCTACGGCCTGCAATCGCTCGAGGCGTCGCAACACGCCGGCCTCAAGAACCTGCTCGAAGTCTGCGGTCTCTCCGGTCGCGCGTTGAACGCGGAAGACGTCGGCTTCCAGATCGGACCGCGCCTCAACGCGTCCGGTCGACTCGGCACGGCGCAGACCGCCGTCGAGCTGCTGATGTGCACCGATCCGGTGCGCGCCAAGGCGCTCGCGCTCGAGCTCGATCGCTTGAACGTGAAGCGCAAGGAGATCGAACGCGAGCTCAGCGTCGAAGCGCTCGCCGAAGCGGAAGCCTACTCAGACATCGAACGCTGGCCCGTGATGGTCCTCGCCGGCCAAGGCTGGCACCAAGGCGTGATCGGCATCGTCGCCGCGCGCATGGTCGAACGCTATCACCGCCCCGCGATCATCATCGGACTCGACGGCGAGACCGGTCGCGGATCGTGCCGCACGCTGCCGGGCGTCGACTTGCTCGACCTCTTGCACGCGGGCAAGGACGCGATGCTGCAGTACGGCGGACACTCACAAGCCGCCGGCCTCGAGATCCGCTCGACCCAAGTCGACGCCTTGCGCGAAGCCGTCAACGCCCGCGCGCGCGAGACCTACGCCGAGGGCATGCCGGAGAGGCCGCTCGCCATCGACGCCGACGTCCCCTTCGAAGGCATGACGCCGGAACTGATGCGCCAGATCGAGAAGCTCGAGCCCTACGGCGAACAGAACTCGAAGCCCGTCCTGCTCTCCCGCGACATCCGCCTCTGCGAACCGCCGCGCATCGTCGGAGCCGACCGCACCCACCTGATCCTGCGCTTCCGCCGCGGCGGCCACGAGATCCGCGCGATCGCCTTCGGCCTCGCGTCACGCGAATCGGAACTCGTCATGGGCCACCCGATCCACCTCGTCTACACGCCGGGCTGGAACACCTTCCGCGGGCAGACGAGCTTGCAGCTGATCGTGACCGACTTCCGTTGCGGGATGCCGGCGCCGGTTTGATCGGCGGCAAGACTCGCGCGAGATCAAGGTGCCTGATTTCCAACACACCATTGCCAACCCGTGGCACGCGATCGCAGGCAACGCTCCGCCCTACGCACTGCAGCAGGATCTAAGCGACATCGAGTCGTTCAACGCGACGGCAGACGCGAAGCACCGCATCCAGCTCGACGTTTTTCCTGAGCCGTTCATCGGCGACCCGGCAGCACCGATTCTGATCCTCAGTCTGAATTCGGGCTTCAAGCCGGCGCAAGTCGAGGCACACGCTCAGCCGGAACTCGCGCGCTTGCTGGTGAAGTCCTTGCGCCTGGAAGCCGGCGGCGAGTCCGTTCCGTTCCATCACTTGCATCCCACCTACCAGAAGCACTCGCCGTCCGTCTGGTGGCCGCGCTGCCTCAAGGGCTGGATCGAGCGCTTCGGACTCGAGCGTGTCTCTCGGTCGTTCTTCTGCGTGGAGTTCTTCCCCTACGCGTCGAGGACGTACAAGGCGTTGCCCGGCTTGCTGGAGAGTCAGCGATTCGGATTCGCCGTCGCTCGAGACAAGATCGCCGCAGGCGCAACCGTGATCGCCTTCCGGCACAAGCGAGTGTGGATGAAGCAGCTGTCCGACTGCGACGCGGAGCAGTGGATCACTCCCGTCAATCTGTTCCCCGTCCCGCAAAGATGGTGTAAGCAAGCCCTGAATCCCCCGCCGCAATTCAGTCGCTCCCATGCCCGGCTTTTGCCGGGAGACGGAGAGACCGATGACGCAAGTGATTCAGTCCGCCCCT
>Ga0316209_1000500_pt1 | contig 67268 bp, 68 predicted proteins | sample 6monopyrite_MG_FD_204945 | JGI IMG/M metagenome (GOLD analysis project Ga0316209, IMG submission 204945) | Microbial mat bacterial communities from mineral coupon in-situ incubated in ocean water Damariscotta River, Maine, United States -... | ecosystem: Environmental > Aquatic > Marine >... | reverse complement strand
AATCAATGCCGCAGTATAGTTTCATATGCCTTCTCCTGTCTGTTGTGTTGCAACATACAGTTTAGGTTTCTTCGGAGGAAAATTCTCCGGAGGAATCAGGGAGTAGGCTTATGATTATCAGACTCGATTGATTCTCTATTTTCCCCGATATTCTGCTGATTTATGATCGCCTCCCCTTTACAGAGCAATTGCCCGTCTGGTCAATTGCTTTTGATATTCTAAACTGATGATTAAAAATCATCGTTGATAAAGACAATAAATTAAAAAAATGAGGAAAGGTAAAGTTCATGAGAAATTATGGGTTTTTCTGCAGCCTCGTTAGACTGTAAAACATAATTGACAAGGCTGGAACGGGAGCTTAAGATTTCTACACTTTGACCCACCCAGTGGATACAATAAAGATCGAAGATGCACACGGTTTTGTTGAAGTACCTTATCTATCAATATAAACATACTTAGGGACGATTATGAAAATAAACAAAAAAAACACTCTATTCACGTTCATTTTGATTTACGCTACTGTCGGCACAGTAAATGCTGCAGTGGTCGACCTCAAGACTGTTTCAATGACTGCTGCTGCCAACTCACTGTCTTTCTTGGCTGATGGTGTAGGAGTAACAGTCGAAGGTTACCATGTTGAATATGATCCGGCAGATAGCTCGACCACTATCTACGGGCCTTTTTCGACGGAAACTGCCACTATTGATGCCAACTGGACAAGGCCTTATTTCGGGCGAACACTTTCTACCCCAACAGGTGAAGTAGCATCAGGGCTTGGATTGCTAACTATACAGGATTTGGGGCAAACGGATACGGATTCAGGTGGTAACGGCATTCAGCCCGGCTTTGATAGCGGTACTTTCGGATTACCAAGCTTTCAGTTTGCTCTATTTCGCTTCGAAGCACCGGTTGATGTCTCTCAGGTGATTTTTAGTTCTAACCCTAGTGCCTGGATTGCTGGGGGTAGCACCATGCCTGATCTCAGTCAGGATCTTCTCAGCGCATTTAGTGATTTCAGCTTTATTAACTCACCAGCATCAAACACCAATACTCGTTCATTTGCACCCTTTGAGGGTATTACCTATCTGGCGATTGGCGCTTCACCCAGCTCAATCTTGATTGGTGATCTTGGCCCCATTGACGGGGGGGGCGGTCAATTTTATATCGATGCCATCAATGTTTCGGCTGTACCTGTGCCTGCCGCAGTGTGGCTATTCGGTTCTGGTCTGATTGCACTGATCGGAATCGCTCGTGGCAATAAAATTGCGTAAACTTTGCCTCATTAAAAAACGATATACTATTTTTAACAATTTATCCGGACATCCACCGTAACAAAAAACATGGATTCAATCTAAGCCTTTGTTTTTGCTGACGACTTGACATGGGTGTCTCAAGAAGCCGTCTAAGCCTTTTTTTATTTATTAACGACATGAAATTAGAAGAACAAAATAATAACGGATAATAATTTAAACCATCATTCCCGAATGCTTGTGTCGGGAATCCAGTGCCTTTACAGTACATAAGGCCGCTGGATCCCCGACCAATGAAATATACATGGGCATTCGGGGATGACGACACTCTTTAAGTTAATGGGACATTAGTAGTGGTACAACAATAATAGTAATAGCTCAATAATGGTAACGCAATTATTATTGGTGGTGAGGTTAGCTCGCATTGTTAATTCAGGTTGTTAATGCCTTAACGACTTTGCCGATATAAAAGCTGAAAAATTCTACTCCCATGCTGCACAGGTTTACCAACAAAAATAATCACGACTTGATCAGAGGCTCCCTAGCTTAATTAATGACACTTGAAATACCTGTAGTGCTGCTCGTAAAGCCACATGATATAAACTGTCTGCCAGCGCTAGTTCAGGTAATCTTGGATTTTTATTGCTTAAAACAATTTATAAATATGGCATGGAAAGACCTGGTACCATTATTCTGGTGGTACCATTATTCTGGTACCATTATTTTCTTTGTCACCTCCACTTTTGATTTTCGTCCTGGCCATCATGCACTCATCATCAACTTTCTGTTTAAGTTATCTCTGTGAGCGTTGTAATAAACTGGAAACGGCCTTCATATCCACCTTCCTTGAATCGCTTTTTATTTTTCCATTTTTCTGGATATAAAAAATCTTCGGCACAGTACGCAAACCATACTGACTGGAGATTCTGGCATCTGCATCATAGAGCACTGCATAGGGCAGTCGATGTTGCAGTGCATAATGTTTTGCATTTTCTAATGTGTCTGCCAGCCCGGCATTAATTGCGACCAGTTGTAAACCCATTTCACTGTATTGTTGATAGACCTGTTTCAATTTTGGAATTTCTTTTTTGCAATAGGGGCACCAGGTGGTGAAGAACACCAGCATCACCGGTCCCTTTTCAAGGTATTCATTCAAACGATGAGGTTTGCCTGCCAGGTCAGGCAGGGTGAAGTTGATTGCCTGTTTCGGTGTTTTAATTTTACTGCCGGTCTTGTCCGCCAAACTATTGTGTTTTGATGAAGCGGAATTGTCACAGGCCGTTAGAGTCAGACTGACGAGCAGTAGTGTCATGAAATATTTCATATGCCCTGTCTCATTTCTCAAGCACCGTATCGTCTGTAGTCACATGATCAATACAGCCATCACGTAAATAAATTCGATGCTGTGCACGTGCAGCCAGTTCTTCACTATGAGTGACGGTGATAATGGTTAACCCATCCCGATGTAATTCATCCAGTAGGGTATAAATCGATTGCGCATTCTGGCTGTCCAGATTACCTGTGGGTTCATCTGCCAGTAAAATTTTCGGCTGGTTAATTAAGGCGCGGGCAATCGCCACCCGTTGCATTTCACCACCGGATAATTCGTCGGGTAAGTGATGGGCGCGATCACTCAGTCCAACCCGGGCAAGCAATTCGTCAGCTCTGGATTCAGGCTGTTTTTGTTTTGAAAATAATGTCGGTAGTAAAACATTTTCACGCGCCGTTAAAGTCGGTTGTAAAAAGAACTGCTGAAACACAAAACCAATGGTATTGGCTCGTGTGTGCGTGAGTTCTTTTTCATTCAGTTGAACCAGTTCTTTATCCACAAGTTGAACCGAACCCTTGCTGGGTAAATCCATCGCACCAATAATATTCAGCAGCGTACTTTTACCGGAACCGGATGGTCCTACTACAGCAACAAATTCACCGACCTGTATTTGCAGAGAAATATCATTGAGCGCATGAACCTGTTCCCGGCCTCGACGAAATATTTTACTGACATTACGCAGAGTAATTAGATTAGGCATTACGCACGGCCTCCATAGGTGATGCATTGGCGGCTTTCAGGCCGGGAATAATACCGGCCAGAAGACCGCCAAAAGTGACAAACAAAACCGATGCAATGATAATCAGCGGATCAAATAAAATAAATTCACCTGCCGGTGCATAGGGCAATATATTATGCAGCCATTGATCCGTTACCGATGAAAACAACATGCCAAAACTAACACCGAAAATACCGCCGCCCAGGCACAGCAATAATGTTTCGAAAACCACAATACGAAAAATGTGTCCGGGCGAAGCACCGATGCAGCGCATGTAGCCGAACTCTCGCAGCATCTCAAACACACTCATTAATACGGTATTAATCACGCCGAGAAAACTTACCGTAAGTGCCACAATAAGAACCGCCGCCATCAGGGTTTTACTGGAGGCGGTGATGGCTGAAATCTGTTGCATAATCTGATCACGGCTGACCACATACACATCTGGCAGGGTTTCAATCTGACTCTTAACCTGTTCAAACTGTTCTACATCGGCCAGGCTGACACCGACACCGGTTAGCTTGCCTTCTTTTTTAAAGGCTTTTTGTGCTGTAGCCAGTGGCAGATAAAAGAAACCATCATCTTCACTGCCGGTGCGTTGCAAAATACCGGAGACAGTAAATTCAGCATCAATACCCGGGAAATAAACCTTATCACCCACTTTTCGTTTTTCTACACGCGCCGCTTCCGCTCCCAGAATAATTGAATCGGCAGCAGTGAACCATTCGCCGTCTATTTTCCAGTGTGGTTTTAAATCACGGTAGTTATCATCCACACCGTAAAAATAAATGGCTCTGCCTTCATCTTCAATTAACGAAAAAATTAACATGCCGGTGGCGGTTCGAATGCCGGGGACATCGCGGATTTCCGGCAGGCGTCGGGCATCCAGAAATTTTGGGATTTCACCCCCATGCAAGGCCAGTGAAGCGGCTTCCATTGGACAGCCTTCGGTGGACACCAGCATGTGAATACCGGAATTGGACATTTCTTCTTTCAGCGCCCGATCAAATCCGCTATTAAACGATAACAGGCTAAATAGAGCCGCCGTCGCTATGCCCACACCGGCCATGGTTAATCCAGAACGCAGTTTGCGTCGCTGTAAATTTTTAATGCTAAGGGTGAATAAATTCATGTTGACCTCAGCTGCGATTTGTCTGAATAACAGTGGCGTGAATTTTTACGTCCGGTTCAATTTCGCCTTCTTCATGGTTTTCATCCGCTTCCTTATGCTCACCGCGTACCATAACGACACCCTGAATTTTCAGTGGTGTACCCAAAATAATATCTGAGGGTAAACCGGATGCCGGTGGAATAACTTCTATAAGATCTAATTTATCCTTGAAATAAAAATCAGCACCATCGGCACACATGCCACCGAAACGGCCGGTGACCGTTATGGTTTTACCTTTGTATTGTTCACTCTGTTTAATCAGGTCGGCCATTGAAATGACCGGTAAACTGGCATCCAGTTTTGCTTGCGTATTATTTTGATCAGAGCAGCCGGTCAAAAATGCGCCTGTGACTAATGCAAATGCGGCAAATAAAGCCAGCATTATTTGAGTTTTATATTTCATGTTGTATTCCTCTATGAGAGTTAGTGTGTGAGCGTTAATGTGTAAACGTTAATGTGATTGATGATTATTTAATACCGCATCATAGGCGAGCATCTTTTTGATCAGGCGACTGATTTCGTTGGAGGCTTTTTCTGCGCCTTCAACGGGCTTAATCTGAAAATCACTCTGTTGGTTTTTGCCTGTAAACTGGCCAAGAAAGTCATCACTTTTAAGGGCCTTGCGTTTGCGCTCTCGAACCCGTTGTAAATAGGCGGCGCGAATACTGTGATCAGTATTTATTCCAATCACCGTTTCAATCACGCCGTATTCACCCACCCCGGCCAATGCCATGACCCAGCCCAGTGTCTTACCATTTTTATTAACCGCATAGATGTTGTATTCATGTTTTTCAGACTCATCCAGGGATTCTCCCAACAGTGACTCAATGTCTTTAATCTGTTGCGGATTGAGTTTATAAATCTGAGTTTTATAATCTTCCGCCTGTGGAAACAGTTTGATCATGGTGCGCTCTGGATCGCGCCATACACAAACATCGGCCTGTGCGACATTGCTGAGTAACAGCATCACAATAATCAGTATGTGTTTTCCTGCTGACTTATAAGGCATGTGAAAAATCCCAGTAGAGTTGTAGTGAAAAAATAGTCTCATCGACATCATTGAGTTGCTGCCAGGTTTGGGCTAAACGGAAAACGAAATTATTCGGAAGTTGGTAACTTAAACCCAGCGCTATTTCCTCAAACGCATCAATGCTATCCCAATAACTTATTTTGCTATTGAATGATAAACGTGCGTTCACATCGTAATCGGCGAGCAGTGTGACACCCGATACAGAACGCCCATCATCTTTACCTGCATCGAGTTGTATACGTAACATCCAGGGGAATAAATCCACTTCAGCATCAATGGCCAGGCGTTGTTTATCGCTATTGCTCTGTTGAAAAAAATCACTGTCGTCTGTATTAATTCGACCATCGAGATAGGATAAACCCCAGCGGCTTTCTTCCTGCTGAATACCAATACGCGCCACCAGCAGTTTGTTACTGTCCTGATCATCAAGCGTGCCGGTGCCCTGAGAAACTGACAGTGCATAATCAAGCGCACCCGCAAAGCCAAAAACCTGTATTCCCGTATCGAGTTTGATACCCAGTGCAATGGATTCCTGGGTTTGCATAAGTTGCCGTTCCGTATCTAAATTCGCCAGTAGGCCAAAGGGTAAAATATAGCGACCCGCACGCAAATTAGCCCCACCGAGTGACCCCTTGAGCTGCGCATAAACCTGATAGGCTTCAAGCTCATTCATATTGTTATCGGCATCCAGCTGGGCCACAAAAATATAACGATCGCCTTTCGCATCACTAATAACATGACGCAAATTGACAAATGCACCCTGCAAGTTAAGGTCTTCTTCACCTGCGCCCCAAAGAGGTTTCGCCGACAGGGCGCGTCCATCGAGACCCGCAGAAATCTGCGTGGCATCGGCCTGAGCCTGTGTGTGCTGTATAAGAAAAAATAGAGTAATGAAAATTAACCGATGCATAGATATCCCTCCATGAATCTATATTTTCGATAATAACGAAATGATTAAGCGATAAAAAAAGCTCATCCCAACCGAGCCTCCAGCATCGATAGATCACCTCTGAGTGCTTTTAACAGGTCTTCGCTATGCAGACGGTAATACACCATCTTGCCGTCATTGCGCATTTTCAGCCAGCCCTGATCTCTCAACAGCTTAAGCTGGTGGGAGGTGGCCGCCGTACTGAGTTCCAGTACGTGGGCAATATCACACACACAGAGTTCGCCCTGAGCCAGGGCCATCAGAATCTTGAGTCGTTTGGTATTACCGAGGAGCTTATAACATTGCGCGAGATCAGGCAGGTTTTGTTCTTCTTTGGCCAATGCCGTTTTGATCTGTTCCACTTTATCGTGGTCGAAACACGGGATATTACATATGTCCGCCTGCCTGGGTAAAACTGTGACTTTTTTCATTAATGTGCCGTCATTTCGAAGAATGCGAAAATGATACAACGTAAGGCATATGACGTCAAGAAGGTACCTAAATTGAATGGCGTATTGTAATACATACTGCGCTCCCCTGATTTTCGGTTTTTCTTTCTGGAACTCTCTTATATTTATGCTGCAGGTGATTGCTGCAATTTGCCACAGTTTGTTTAAGGGCAAGCTTGCGACCTCTGCAAGTCCTGATCTTTCAATCATACCAGCGATTATTTTTCCATACCGCAGGTGGCCTGGGGTACTGATCAACTTTTAAACCGATGAATTTATAAAAAACACTAACAGAGATTTTAATCATTTCCCGCTCCCCAATATCACATCTTATGAACGTACAACGATTATCACAAAAATAATATCAATTATATCTTGACCTGGAGTTAGCTCCAGCACGTAAGCTTTATGACAGATAAATAATCTAAAGAAAACTTGAACCTGGAGTCAACTCCAGTTTGTCACACTATAGTTACCAGGAACTTGAATTAATGATGCCGTTAAAAAAAGCCCAGATTTCTGCTCTGGCCCTGTTTGCCAGTCTGTTGAGCCTGCCTGCACTGGCTCACGACCCGGTATTTGGCCTGGGGCCCCATGTTTTATTTAAAGGCGGAATAGAAATTGCGCCTGAAGTGCATATCAGCAAAGCCGGTGATGATAAAGGCACGGAGCTGGGTATGGGACTCACCTATGGCTTAACCGGTGACTGGGCCGCCGGTATAGAAATACCCTATATTGATCAATCCGATGCATCCGGTTCATCCAGTGGTCAGGGCGATTTAACCCTGTTTACCAAATACCGTTTCTGGCGAGAAGACAGCCCGGGCTTACAGGAGTCGATGACGGTGGCTTTCAAGTTAAAAACCGAGAGCGGTGATGATGAGGTAAGCACGGGAACCACCGATAGCATACTCGGGCTGGCCTATGGCTATGAAGGCCGCAAATGGTATCGCTGGACGGCATTACGTTACCGTTTTAATCAGGAAGACGACGCGGGATTACGCAGGGGTAATAAGCTTTTATTTGATCTGGTCGGCGGTATTCGCCTTAAGCAGACTGGATATCGGGAACCGGACACGGTCTGGTTACTCGAACTCAATGGTGAGTCGGGGCAAACCGCAGAACTCAATGGTGCGGAGTTGAGCAACACTGGCGGAACACAATGGTTCGTATCCCCGGGTATTTTCTGGACCAAACGAAATTTTGCGGTTAAAGCCGGTGTGCAAATACCTATCGCCAGTAATCTTAATGGTATTCAGCAAGAAACAGATTATCGAGCAAAACTGGTGCTGGAATGGCACCTGTAAGCTGAATTAACAGAGGACAACTTATGAAAAAATTTATCACTCATTATTTAGCCGGTGCCTTACTGCTGCTTTTATTTGCAAACAGCACACTGGCTGATACCAGCATTTACTCCATTAGAGTCGATGGTCTTGCCTGCCCGTATTGTGCCTATGGCATTGAGAAAAAACTCAATCAAATTGATGGCGTAAAATTTATGGATATGGATCTGGAAAAAGGCATCGTCACCGTTGAGGCCAAAGATACAACACTTGATGATCAACAGTTAAAACAGTTATTTCAGGACGCGGGGTTTACCTATAGAAGCAAGCAGGAAAGCGTTAAATGAAAGCCCCAGGTAATTCGTCTGCATTTAGCTGGTTTACCCTGTTTGCCAGTAGCGGCACACTGATTTGTTGTGCATTGCCCATTATTTTGGTAACCCTGGGCATGGGGGCAACCGTCGCCGCATTAACCAGTACTTTTCCCATTTTAATTGTGCTTAGTCAGCACAAAATTGGGGTGTTTATTTTTTCTGGTTTAATGCTGGCAATATCGGCCTGGTTTATGTATCGGCCCAATCAAAGCTGCCCGACTGATCCACAGCAGGCAAAAATTTGTAACACCACAAAGCGCTGGAATAAACGCATTTACTGGTTCTCTGTGATTATTTGGTCTATTGGATTTTTTGCGGCCTTTCTGGCCTTACCGATTCGTATGACACTTGGAATTTAATGTGGAATTTAATGTGGAATTTAATGTAAACATTTAACTGATTATTTAATTAGAGAACAGGTAATTAAAATTATTACTACTTGCTCAGTTAATAATTTAAGGATTTACCCATGAAAAAAATATCTGCAATTAAAATTTATTTATTATTAATTTTGTTATCAATGAACAGTCTGTATGCACAGGCTGAAACCTATCATTATCGAGCCGATGTAAGGGGCATGACCTGTGCATTCTGTGCTTATAGTGTCAGTAAAAACATAAATGCATTACCGGGAATCACTGCAGAATCAGTTGATGTTAGCCTGGTCGATGAAAGCGTTGTTTTCAGTTCTCAGAAGAAAGTATCCGAAGAAATAATTTCGTCGATATTTAGTGAGTCCGGCTTCACAATCAGTAATTTAACATTCAGTAAAGATAAAGCGATACAGAACAAAGCCTCAAAAGAAATTGTGCTTGATATGACACTGGATCTATTTAAAGCCAGTGAGCTAGTGAGCATCATTGAAGCCGTTGGAGAATATGCCACCAACAGTTCATCGCAGGTCATTATTGAAGCGCCACAATCAGAAGAAAAAACAATACTGGGGCCACTTTTAATGGGCCGACAGGACGTCATTAAAATACGCTACATTCCAACAGATTCAGACAAAATACACCTGCAACTATTAAGTAGAGCCGAATAGGATTTATTTTATGAGTATTAAAGTTGAAGTATTTTCATCTCCCGGATGCGGTAAGTGCGGTCATGCCAAAGAGGTATTACGTAAGCTGGCGGATGAACCGGTTTGAGTCATTAAAAATTCTCACGCAATATCAAAAAAACATTTGAAATTGTTGCAGGTATAACTTTAACTGTTACAGGGCTATACTTACTTAACCAGTACTTTTTTATAATTTAATAATTTAATGAGTTGTATTTTTCGGATATATAAGCATGTATAAAATTGGTGAAGTGACAAAGCAGACCGGCATGAGCGCAGACACATTGCGCTATTATGAAAAATATGGATTATTACCCCGCGTCTCACGCAATGCATCAGGCATCCGCCAATACACAGACAAAGATATATCCCGATTAAAATTTATTAAACGTGCCCAGCGCATGAATTTCAGTTTGAATGAAATCAAAGATTTACTCAGTATGCGGGAAGACCCGCAACATGCTAAAGACAGTGTACGACTGCTTACTGCGGACAAACTCAAACATATTGAAGATCAGTTAACAGAGCTCTCAACATTGCGCAATGAACTGACATTATTACTTAATCTCTGTCGAGGTAGTAAAGATGGTTGCCCGATTATTGAAGACTTCGATACAGAAAATTAATTCAGTTATCTCTACAGGCTTCTTCAGGCAGTTCGAATTCTATGGTTGTGTGAGCCAGTGAAAAGTCCACAATACGCTTGCTGATTTCCTGTCTGTTCTTTATCTGTTATTTCAATTTCGCAGCCACAACCTGACATCTTTAAATTCCAGTTTTGATTAAGATTTTGTTGATTTTTTGTTCCACAAAATAACCGCAAGTATAATGGAGTCCGAGCTGAACCGGTAAACCCTGTAAATTCGGGTAGAAAATTCAGGTAGACACCCAGTAAATCTATACGCAAAAAATTCACCGGACTGGAAATAATTAAACCGGCCTCCTGTAATGCAGCAATACCCTTACCGCAAATACAATTGCCAATACAATTGCCAGTACAAACATTAAACCACCGCTGGCGGTAAAAACTGTCTCAGTGGCAGGCGTACGCTATAACGCATAATGAGCCAGCCAAGCATCGTCAAGCCAAGCATCGCCAAACATGGTATCGCCAGTTTCGAAAATATCCAGCTGGCTCGCAGCAGTTTACAAGCCGTTACCCGCCAACTTGTGGCGGGCACTTAAAAACCTTACTCCGAATATTTTCTTCTGGAAAAGGTTTCATACAAAACAGGCACAACAAACAAAGTAAGCAATGTTGCACTCACCAGTCCACCGACCACCACCGTGGCTAATGGCTTTTGTATTTCTGAACCAATACCATTGGATAACAGTAAAGGTATAAGCCCCAGTGCCGAAGTAATCGCCGTCATTAACACCGGGCGTAGGCGCGATACTGCGCCTTCAAACACACTGTCTCTTACGGACTGACCGCCTTCAACCCGTTGATTAATTGAGCTTACCATCACCACACCATTTAACACCGCAACCCCTAACAGGGTGATGAAACCAATGGAGCCAGGAACGGATAGATATAAACCGGAGATATAAAGACCCGCTATACCTCCAATCAGGGCTAAGGGGACATTCAGCATAATCAATAATGACTGACCGACCGAATTAAATGCGAAGTACAGCAATAAAAATATCAAGCCAAGTGAAATGGGCACAACGATCATCAATCGTGCCTGAGCACGTTGCTGGTTTTCAAACTGACCACCAAACACCACCGTATAACCGGGTGGCATATCGATTTCGTCATTGATACGTTGTTCCAGTTCAGCAACCAGGCCGCCCATATCGCGGCCCTCGACATTGCTTTGAATAACCACGCGACGCTGTACATCATCCCGGCGAATCTGGGGTGGGCCGGTTTCAATTTCGACTTGTGCAACCTCCCCCAGTTTCACCCATGCGCCGCCGGGTGCCTGCAATATCAGGCTACGAATGGCTTCAACATTATTACGATACGCTTCTGCAAGGCGCACATAAATGTCATAACGTTCATTGCCTTTAATCACCTGCCCGGCGGTTCGCCCCCCAATCGCATCCGCGACCAGATCCATGACCTGTGAAACCGGGATGCCATAGCGAGCCAGCTTGTCACGATCGGGTCGTACAGATAATTGAGCTTCACCACCGATTTGTTCCATGGCCACACCGCGGGTGCCTTCTACTTTTTTCACCAGGGCTTCTATTTCACTGCCTTTTTTTGCCAGTATATCCAGATCTGAGCCAAACAGTTTAATCGCCAATTGTGCACGAACACCGGAGAGTAATTCATCGACACGGGTGGCAATGGGTTGCGAAAATGAAAATAGCAGACCGGGATGCTCGGACATTTTTTCTTCCATGAGTTTTTGCAGTGCCGGGCGGTTGGTGGCACTGGTCCATTCACCGACGGGTTTTAAACCGACAAAGGTTTCGACATTGGAAACCGGTTCCGGGTCACCGCCAATTTCTGCACGGCCGACTCGACTGGTGGCATAAATAACCTCGGGAAAAGTGAGCAATGCCGCCTCAAGTTTTCCGGCGACTTTGAGTGACGTATCCAGACTCGAAGAGGGCGCTAAAGTGGTTCTGATGTTTAATGTCCCCTCTTCCAGTTCGGGGACAAATTCGGTTCCCAGAAAGGGTACTAATATCAATGAGCCGATAAACAGAACAACTGCACTAATCACGATTAAACGTTTATTATCCAGCGCCTGCTTTAAGCGTAAACGGTACTGTTTATCAATCGGGCGTAACACCGGACTTTGTTTTTCAACCACGCCTTTTTTGAACAGATAGGTTGCCAGTGCGGGAATAACCATGAGCGCTACCACCAGTGAACCCAACATCGCCAGTAAAATAGAAATGGCCATGGGCTGGAACATTTTGCCTTCAACCCCCTCCAGTGCAAATAACGGGGCAAATACAATGGTAACAATCAGTACCGCAAAAAATACCGGGCGGGCAACTTCTTTCGCGGCCTGTTGAATGCGTAACGCCATGCCATGACTATCGTGACTAACATCAAAGGGATCCATATCCTCCAGTGCGACGGTTTTTTTAATGTGGGATTCATGATCCGCATCCGGGCGACTTAAGTGACTGAAGATATGCTCCATCATCACCACCGAACCATCTACCAGCATGCCAATGGCAATCGCCAGACCGCCCAGTGACATTAAATTAGCCGATACATTCCAGTAAGCCATTGCCATTAGCGCCAGACCAATTGAAATGGGGATGGATAACAGCACCAGAAAAGTCGCGCGGATATTCATCATAAATAACAGCAGAACAATAATGATCAGTACGAAAGCCTGTAGTAATGCGGTAATAACCGTACTCACCGCCTGATCAACCAGGCTGGCCTGATCATAGAAGGGTTCCATGAACACACCGTCGGGCAGCGCGGTTTGAATAGCAGCAAGACGCGACTCTATACCATCTATTGTCGCTTTGGTATTTGCACCCAGGCGTTTTAATACGACGCCGGCAACCACTTCACCCAGGGCTTGCGGGTTACCGTCTTTATCGCGTCGGGTAATAGAAACGGCACCCTGGCGAATCTCCGCACCAAACGCCACATTGGCCACATCTTTAACTTTTACCGCAACACCATCCACTATTTTTAACGGGACATTGCCAATATCACGCAAGCCATCTTCGCCACTGCGCACCCAGCCAACACCGCGTATCACTAATTGCTCATCACCTCTGTCCATATACCAGCCACCGGCATTACGATTATTTTCTTCAATGGCTTTTGCAACATCATCACCGGTCAGATCATAGGCGAGTAGACGTTGAGGACTAAGCTGAACCTGGTACTGGCGAACTTCACCACCAAATGACAACACCTCAGTTACGCCACCGACGGGCATAAGTAATAATTTAACGATCCAGTCGTTATAGCTACGCAGTGTCGTGGCGTTGTATTTGACCGGGTCATCAGCTCTTAAAATGTACTGGTAAACCTGCCCCAGTCCTGAGGTATTCGGGCCTATGCCTGGCGTGCCGATGCCATCGGGAATATCTTCACGAGCGGTTTGCAAGCGTTCAAATACCAACTGGCGGGCAAAATAAATGTCCGTGCCTTCTTTGAATACAACGGTAATAACCGATAAACCCGTTTTGGAAATGGAACGCACCTCCTCAACATCCGGCAGGCTGTACATCACCGCCTCAATGGGAAAGGTAATTAACTGCTCAACCTCTTCTGCTGCCAGCCCCCGTGCAACAGTATTAATTTGCACCTGCACATTGGTGACATCGGGAAAGGCATCGAGATTTAATTTTGGCAACACCATTGTCGCGCCAACCATCATTGCCAACAGGGCAATAATCACCAGCAGGCGGCTGCCCACCGCCATATCTATTAATTTATTTAACATGTAAGTCGGCCTCAGTGGTTATGAATTTCAAAGCCGCTTTTCGCCAGCTCTGACTGGACAAAAAACGCGCCTTCAACAACAACAGATGTACCGGGTTTTATGCCCTCAATAATGGCTTTACCATCACTCACACGCAGCAGCTTAATTTCGACACCTTTAAATTCACCTGCTTCATCCTGCTCTACCAGAACCTGCCAGTCACCGTCTGGGCTTCGCAATACGGCGGCTTCTGGCACGGCCAGGGCTTTGGTATGATTAGAGGTTTCAATTTGTGTGTTTACAAACAGACCGGGGTGCAGTGCATCATCCCTGTTTTCAACCAGCAGGCGAATACCTGTAGTGCGCGTTATTTCATCCAGCGAGTGATTGATTTGTGCCACTTTTGCAGGAAACACCCGCGCATTAAATGTCACGCTGGCACTATTTCCTACTTTAATGTCATGGGCTAACGCAGGTGAAACATTGGCAACGACCCAAAGACTGGCTTCATCAGTAATACGAATCAGCTCCTGCCCCGGTTCTGCCAGCTGCCCCAGAATGTAGTTTTCTTTTAATATGGTGCCGTCACTGGTGGCTACCAGTTCAAAACGGCCATTTGCGCGGGAAAAATCTTCACTGGCAATCAACGATTCAATTTGTTCTGTGGTCATGCCATAGGCTTTAACCCTGGCTTTTGAAAGTTCCCATTTAACTTTGGCTTCGGTATAGCGACGTTCAGACACCACCTTTTTCCCCAGTTTTTTCACGCGCTTCCATTCGCGATCGACGACTAATAAGTCACCCTGTGCTTCGGCCATTTCGACACTGGAAAGTGTGATAACCGGCTGCCCTTTCTTTACCACTTCACCTAGCATGACATGACGGTCTATCACCTGTGCTGAAATACGGGGTGTAATAGAGGCGGTTTTATAGCTATTAAATCTCACTTCGCCCGGTGCTTTAATGGCGCTATTAATGAATTGTAGCTGAAGAGATTTAACCACAATTCCGGCTACTTTCATTTGTGCATGGCTAAGTTTGGTCACGCTCTCTTCGCCGTGTTCATCATCATGTCCTTCGGCTTTTTCAACAGATTTATCATTATGATCCCCAGTATGATCCCCGGCGGCCGCTGCCATTTGTGTGTTTATTAATGAGCCGCTAAACATCAGCAGCATAAATAATGTTTTAGTATTCATGTTAAATAATTCCTATTTATTCTTCACTGGTGAATCGATTTCGATATTCAACCAGTTATCAATTGTGTTGGTCTGGCTCATCCATTCAAAAGCAACCTGCCAGAGTTGATAGCGTAATTCCAGGCCACTAGCCTGTGTTTCCAACGCCTGTTTCAACTGCAATAAATAATCTGAGGCACTAATGTCGCCGGACTTCCAGAGTCGTTTAATCAGGCTGAGCTGTTGTTCAACACTGCTGCGACTTTCCTGTCGCCAGGCATTCCAGGTATTGCGCAAATGACGATAACGTTCGGTGGTCGCAATCAGGCCAGCGCGGGTTTTACGATAAGTCAGCTGCATACGTTGCTGGCCAGCAATTAAATCCTGTTGCGCCGCATCGACTTCTGCACTGAAACTGTTGCGGATATTGAGCGGAATACTTAGATTAATACCCACAAGCGATTCCTCACCTTCTGTACCCGCAGATACACCGATGGTAGGGTTCCAGGCTTTTTCACTTTTACGTAAGTTAACCTGTTCACGGGCCACCTGCACCTCGGCCAGTTGACTGCGGATAACGGGTAACTGTTGCAGAAAACTTTCCAGCTCATTATTGAGCTTGGGTTCGGGTAAAGCTTCAGGTAAATCGGGTAGGCTGCTGGGCAGGACGCCCAACAGGGCACGAAGTTTTTCACGGGCCTCTATACTGTTCGCCAGCGTGTTGGCCTGCGACAACAATGCCTGGCTGTAGGCCAGGCGAGCCAGATTCAGTTCCACCTGAGATAAATCACCTGCACGGTAGCGGCGTCCAGCAACGTCTTTAAACTCCTGCATTAGTTGCAACGTTTCATTACTGAGCAGGGTCAGCTCTTTACCTGTCTGGTTCTGAGCCAGTGCAGTGAGCAGGTTACTGATGAGCGACTGAACATTCATCTCATATTCGGCCACCGCCTGTTGAAATCCAGCCCGTGCCATGCCTGTGCGACTGCCTTGCTGACCTCCCCAGTCAATGGTCTGGCTGATCCCGATACGTTGAGTTTTTACATCGGCATTCTCATAGTTGATTTCCAGCTCAGGGTTATATACGGCTTGATTTGAGGCGCTCAGAGCTGCTCTGGCCGACTGGAGATCGGCTTTTGCTGCCAGCAAATCTGGATGGTCTGCCAAAGTGTTTTTTAGCAAAATTAACAGCGAGGGAGGCACCTGTGTGCTATTCGAAACAGGTTCTGCTAATGCGCCATGCATAAACAGAATGCCTGCAAGCAAGCTTACCCACGCAGCAAGCTGCCGGGGATTTAAAGTCTTCATGTGGTTTTCCTGACTAAAATTTAAAAACGATAAGTCGTTGTAAACAGGTCACAACAATTTTATTGAATTTCAGTTCAGGCTTTAGGTGGTTGAAAAGGCGGATCGAGGATGAGTGAATGTAAAGGCTCATTGAGAACAGGCAAATCGATTGAATTATCAACTGTCTGGATATGTGTTATTTGGCTGATAAACCCCACCATATGAGAAGATACATGGCATAAATGATCACAGCTGGATGTATCAAAAGCATGTTCTAATACCGTGTTTTCAGCTGAGCTATCTTGTGAGTGAACATGATGTGACTCCGTTGTTTCCTCATTATAAATATTCATTGCCGAGACCAGATTAATGGCCAGCAAGTTAAATATGATAAATAATATGAGGAGCGGAGACTTCATGGGAGTAACTATCTCACGGATTTCGCAATTTTACAAATATGAAGATTAATGGACTAGATTTCACGTAGAGAGTTCAAAATGCAAATGAACGCGAATAGAAGCAAATAAAATCTGAAGTGATTTATATGCCGCACATCGCAGGTGCACAAAAGACTAAAAAATGAGCTTTTATTATGTTCATTTTATCTAATATTTTAATCTATCACTCAAACTTAACCAGTCCCTTCATAACCATATCTGTATAACTAATCAGTCCGATAATATTTCTGTTTTCAATCACCGGCGCCCTGGCCAAACCGTAACGTTCAAACAATCGTGCGCAATAACGTATATCCATATTCGGATCAATATTGATTACCGGCTTTGACATAATTTCATAAATATTAACGCGTTCAGGAGAGCGATCTTTGGCTAATACATACTTTGCTATATCCGATAATAAAACAATTCCGTACTCATCATTATCATGCCGTTTCTGCACAATTAATGATTTGGTTTCAACATGCTTCATCATTTCCAGCGCTTCCATTACGGTCATTTTCCCATCGACAATATCAAAGCTGGTTTTCATAACATCTCTTACGCTGACTATTTTTTTATTCATTACAATTCCCCCTCAACAACCTGCACTAAACTCTCAACCTGGTGCGCAACACCCACCGCATCTTCCACATCTATCTGAAAAGCAATACCACTGCCCGGCCCAGTATCAAACCCACCGACTTCTGAAATTTCTTCCAGTATATGACGACTTAAATGCTCTTCCACCAAAAACAGCAAAACATCCCGCTGGGTTTCTAATGACAAACCTAAAAAAGTTTTGGTCTGTTTTAAACCTTCTCCCCGCGCATTGCTGATAATGGTTGCACCGGTTGCACCGGCTTTGCGCGCTGCATCCATAACCTCACCCGTTTTTGCATCTTCAACAAATGCAATTAATAATTTAAAATGCATAGGATCTTCCTCGTTTAAGTTTTGTTAGAACGCTTCGCCATAAACTCAGATATTTGCGCATAGGCCATAACTGACATAATGGGAAATAAGCTGGCAAAAGCAATTAAGCCAAAACCATCAATTAATACATTTCTACCCGGAACCGTTTCCGCCAAACCCAAACCTAACGCTGCCACCAGTGGCACGGTAACGGTTGATGTCGTTACCCCGCCGGAATCATATGCCAGTGGCACAATCATTTTCGGTGCAAAAAAAGTTTGAATTACAACCACAACATAACCACTAATAATAAAATAATGAATGGGTAAACCGGTAACAATCCTGAAACTTCCCAGGGTAATACCTACCGCAACGCCAAGCGCCACGGCTCGGCGCAATCCCCACACACCTATTGCACCCGCAGAAACCTCATTGGCTTTAATGGCAACAGCAATTAACGCGGGTTCCGCAATGGTGGTACTAAAACCAATCGCAAATGCAAATACATAAACCCAGTAGTAATCAGCCCAGTGAATGACATTTGGTACCGCAGCCATATCGCCATAAATAAAAGCCGGGTTGGTGAGCTGATCAGCCATTAACCGACCGAGGGGAAATAGTGCCTGCTCCAGACCTAATAAAAAGAGAGACAAACCCACTAAAACATAAACAAAGCCAATAACAACACGTTTAAGGTTAGCAATGGGTTTACGAATAACAAAGAATTGAAACCCAAAAATAATACTGACAATAGGTAAAACATCAACTGATGTTTCAACCATCATCTGAAAAGTTTTTAGTAACAACTCCATTAAATAATCATCCCATAGGCCATGACAAAAATCATCGGGGTTAACGAGGCAAAGGCAATTAATCCAAAACCATCGGTCATAGGATTACGACCCTTAATTGACGAAGCCAGTCCAACGCCAAGCGCGGTGACTAAAGGAACGGTAATAGTGGACGTGGTAACACCACCAGAATCATAAGCAATACCAATAATTTCTTTGGGCGCGATGGCGGTCATCAGTACTACCAGAACATAGCCGCCCATTATCATATATTGTATGGACCAGCCTTTAAGTATGCGCAACACGCCGATAACAATGGCAAACCCGACTGCAAATGCAACGGTAATACGCAGGCCATCCGCATAATTTTGCATCGCCGCAGCATTGTTATTAATCATACCACCCAACGCTGCAATTTCAGAGGCTTCTTCCGCCACCGCAATAAGTGCGGGTTCAGCTACCGTAGTGCCAAAGCCAAGACAAAATGCAAAAATCAATAACCATGTAACACTGCCTTTTCTGGCAAATGCATTGGCCATGCTTTCACCAATTGGGAACAGTCCCATTTCTAATCCATAGATAAAGAAGGTTAAGCCTAAAATAATAAATAGTGTGCCGATGATAATATCCATAAAACCGGGAATGGGTTGCTGTAGAACCACGGCCTGAAAAAAACCAATCACCAGAATGATGGGGAGCAGGTCTCTTAAACTTCCTAGCATGGATTTTAATAATGCGAATAATGCTTGCTGCAAAAAATGGCTCCGGTTATTTAATTGACGATATATTTCTATGCCAAAACAAATGTGACAGCATCAATGTTCCAGAATCAATGCGAATGTTCCAGAATCAATGCGCCAGAATAAATATGACAGCATAAATATGACAAAATAAAAATATAACCGCAATGAATAATCCCGCTCTTTAGAAAAGGGGCTCAGGGTGAGATTTTCTTATACCCTGATTTTTAAACAATCATACTGATAATAGCACGTTTAATTTTTTAATTTTCCTTCGACTTCCAGCACCTGTTGCGTCATATCAATAACACTGTCCGGGTTTAAAGAAATAGAGGTTATTCCCTGCTCCACCAGCCAGCGAGTAATTTCCGGAAAATCAGAGGGTGCCTGACCACATATCCCTACATATTTATTGCGGGCTTTACAGGCATCAATCGCCATTTTCATCATGACTTTTACCGCTTCGTTTCTTTCGTCGAATCCGCTGATTAACCCCGAATCCCTGTCGACCCCGAGGGTCAGCTGAGTTAAATCATTTGAACCAATGGAAAAACCATCGAAGTCATCTAAAAACTGATCGGCTAATATTGCATTGGCAGGGATTTCACACATTAGATAAATCTTTAACGCGTCTTCACCGCGACTTAATCCAAATTCCGATAATAATGCTAATGTATTTTTCCCTTCATCCACACTGCGCACAAAAGGAATCATAATATCAACATTCGTTAAGCCCATCTGCTCGCGCACTAATTTCAGAGCCCGACACTCCATTTCAAAACAGTCGCGAAATTCTTTTGATGGATAACGATACGCCCCGCGAAAACCGATCATCGGGTTTTCTTCCTGCGGCTCAAATAACGATCCACCAATGAGCGATGCATATTCATTCGATTTGAAATCCGACAGGCGTACAATAACCTGTCGCGGGTAAAACGCCGCGGCAATCATACCAATACCTTCTGCCAGTTTTTTTTCATAATATTCAACAGGACTGTTAAAACCCGCGGTAATTTTAGAAATTTTATGTTGAAGGTTTTCCGGCAGTGAATCATATTCCAGCAATGCACGGGGGTGAATTCGAATGCTGGTATTAATAATAAATTCCAGACGTGCCAGCCCCACCCCCGACACCGGCAATCTCGAAGCTTCAAATGCCAGCTCCGGGTTTGCCAGATTCAGCATAATATGGGTTTGTGGCGTTTCAAGTGCGGACACATCACGCTTAAGTACACTAAATTTCAACAGGCCCGGATAGATAAATCCGCTATCACCTTCCGCACAGGAAACGGTAATTTCATCAGCGGTTTTTAATTTTTGCGTAGCATCGCCGCAACCGACGATTGCAGGCACACCGAGCTCTCTTGCAATAATGGCCGCGTGGCAAGTACGCCCCCCCCGATTAGTGACAATGGCCGAAGCAATTTTCATAACCGGCTCCCAGTCCGGGTCGGTAATATCGGTTACCAGCACTTCACCGGGGTTTAGTTTATGCATTTCACTGGCATCTAAAATCACACAGGCCTTACCCGATGCAATACGTTTGCCTACACTTTTTCCCACCACAATTGGCTGCGGTTTTTCTGTCTGTTCTAATTTATGGGTAATTTGATATTGTTTATTTTCATCACTATGTACGGTTTCCGGACGTGCCTGTAAAATAAATAATTCACCCGTTTCACCATCTTTTGCCCATTCAATATCCATTGGGCGGCCATAATGTTTTTCAATGATCAGGGCAAAACGTGCCAGCTTTAATACATCCTCATCGTTAATACAATACTGGTGTTGTTGTTCAACTGAAACTTCAACATTATGTGTAGACAAACCCGCCGTGGTATCGTGGGTGTAAACCATTTTTATATCTTTTTTTCCGAGATAACGACGAATGATCGGCTGATGTTTTTCAAGGGTGGATTTAAACACATAAAACTCATCCGGGTTGACTGCCCCCTGCACCACATTTTCACCCAGCCCCCAGGCCGCATTAATTAAAATAACATTATCAAAACCGCTTTCCGTATCAATGGTAAACATAACCCCGGATGCACCGCTATCCGCGCGCACCATTTTTTGCACACCAATAGACAGGGCCACATCCATATGGCTAAAGCCTTTATCAACTCGATATGAAATAGCCCGGTTGGTAAACAATGACGCATAAACCCGTTTACAGGTTAATATTAAATTACGTCGCCCGGAAATATTAAGGTAGGTTTCCTGCTGCCCGGCAAAAGATGCACCGGGTAAATCTTCGGCGGTTGCAGAGCTACGCACTGCAACATCTGGGTACTCTCCGCACTCTTCGCCAAGCTTTTCATAGGCCGCAATTATTTCCTGTGCCAGATCATCGGGCATCTTTGCGTGTAAGATCCAGCTGCGAATTTGTCGACCGGTACGCGCCAGGGCTTTTACATCATGGGTATTTAAATTTTCCAGCGCAACGCGCACTTTATCGACTAGATTATTCTGCACCATATAATGCTGGTAAGCCGTTGAGGTTGTTGCAAAACCATTAGGGACGCGAATTCCCTGGGCTGACAGCTTGCGATACATTTCTCCCAGAGAGGCATTTTTACCCCCGACCTGATCGATATCATTGATATCCACATCGGCAAAAAAGCATACGTAACTCATACGATTCCTCTTATTATTTCAATGTTTTCATAATAGTTTAAAAACAGACATTAACTGAGAATTGTTAAAAAAATACTGCTATAAAACACCTATGCCTGTCAATTCACTATATCACTTTGCGTTTGATCTGAAACAATATCATACGATAATTGTCCTCGCAGCCCTGTGCCTCTTTTCAGGCATTAGTCATGCAGAGGAAACAAAAACCATGACCTTCACTACACTGGAGGGCACCATTGTGCAGAAAATATCAGCCAGGGTTGTAGAGGAAGCTTACAGACGGCTTGGAATACAAATTAAAATCAAGGAGTTACCTGCAAGGCGCGCAATTTCAATGGCAAATAGTGGTGCCGTAGATGGGGAGTTATCGAGAATTGCAAATGTGGAAAAAAAGTTCACTTCACTGATACCGATAAAAATTCCCGTTAACTTCATAGAAGGCATGGTATTAAGTAAGGACAAGCCAATTACCGTGGATGGCTGGAAAAGCATAAAACAATACAGAATCGCAATCCGGCGAGGCGTTGTATTTACTAAAAACGGCACCAAAGGCATGGATGTGCAGGTACTCAATAGCTGGAAAGCCATTCTCGCCGCACTACGAACGCAAAGAGTTGATGTTACTGTCGTACCCAAAACGATTGCTTTAAATCTGTTAAAAACAGATCAGCTTGATAACATTATTATTAATGAGCCGCCCATTATAAGCCTGCCTTTATTTCATTATCTGCATAAAAAAAATAGCGCATTGATTCCACAACTGAAAGAAGTGCTAAAGCAAATGCAGGCGGACGGTAGCATCGAAGAAATTTTAAAAAACAGTCGCAAAGATCTGGCCAGCCGTAATAGATAATACACCGGGTTATTCTTTATTCAGCGGTAACTTTAATGTAAAAATAGTTTGTTTTTTACCCTGATTACTTTTCACCGTTAGGCCGCCACCCATCTCGCGCGCATGATTTGCACTATTATGTAGACCAAAACCATCATGATTTTCACGACTACTAAAACCAAAATTAAATATATTAGTTAAATCACCTGCAGTTATACCGCCACCATTATCTTCAATCAAAACATATAAAAATGCATTTTCCACATGATACTTCACAATTATTTTTGCCGGCACCTTTGCCTCTTCCACCACGGATTCACGGGCATTCAAAAAAAGATTAACCAGTATATTGTGCAGCTTATTCCTCTCGGTTACCAGTTCAACATCGTCACTGCCGTTAATAATGAACTCAATATCATCCCCTTCATTAATTATCATCATTAAACTGTCCAGCAAAATATCTTTTATTTTAATTTTTTCCAGCAATCGACTTTCACCGGCATATTTTTGTTGCGCTTTAAGTGTTGCAATCATTAAGTGAATTTTTTCATTAGATTCACGCATGAGTTCTATTAAATGTGATTTTTCCTCTTCCAGTTTTGGCGCAAGCGAATGGTACAATTTAAGCAGATCTTCTTCTTTGTCTTTATCTTTTAAATTATTTATAAACTCATTAAAATCATGTCCAAAAGTTTCATTGGCTCGCATCAGTGAATTGAGTTTTGAATGGTCTATTATCTTCATAATTGACTGGTTTTGTATATTGACTGAATTTAATGCTGTACCAACTGTGTGGAGTATGCCGCTGGAAATTTCAGCCATGCCGGCCTTATGAGCAGTTAAAGCTAATTTTTGCTGGGTTTCTTCAAGCTCATTAAGTGTTGTTTGAAGACGCTCATTCTGACTTAATAAATCTTCATTTATCGCATCCAGCTCTTCTGTTCTATGCTCAACTAATTGACTCAGGTTTTCATTCATATGCTGCAGCTTATTCTCTTTTTCTTCCAGACTAGCCTGATAGGACAGAATTTTTTGCAACATAGCATTAAATGTTTCTTCCAGTAGTTTTAATTCATTTCTATCTGAGGAATGGATATTAACTGGCTCATATATTTTAGATTCTATATTTAGATTATCCATAAAGCGGGTAAATGAATTAAGCGGCGCGCTTAGCTTTGTTTTTATTACCCAGACAAAAATAAACCATAGCGCGAGCGTTTTGATAAATGCTGCAAAAATAATCAGGAAAAATATCGACTGAACTGAGTTAACGACTCTTGCATGACTTGAAAAAACATACATGTGCCCGACGAGATCTTTTTGTCCATTATCGCGCAGATAATAAATGGGGAAGTCATGGCCAAAGAACTTCGAGTTAAAATAGTTCATTTTAATCTCTGTCAGCTCACCCTCTTTTGAAATATTATATATTTTATTTTCAGCGTTATTCTGTTGAACAATATTTCCAAACCCCATTTTTTCACCGGTGGGCATGGTAATGAGTGCACCTTCGAGAAAAGCATTTTTTTGCAGACCATCAATAATTGATGTCACCGCTTCAATATTGTAATTCCATAATGTAATAGCCAGACTTTTATAAACCACTTCTTCAATATTTTCCAGGCTCTGGACAATGCGCTGCTGAGTATTCTGGTATTCTGTATATAAATGAACACCTGTTAATAAAATGGCGATAGCAAGATAGAGGGAAAAAACTATTTTTAATAGCGTGTAGGATATGGAGGTCGTGGCTGGCTTCATTTATTTTCTTTAAAACTTTCTCAATCCTTCTCAGTCTTCCAGCATGGAGGAACGGGCTGGCATTACAAGTATAGTGTACAGTTTAGTGTTTTTCACATCAGGCAATGATGTGCTGAAATACAGGAGGCATTCAGGAGGCATTCAGGGGGAAAATAAATAAGGTCAGAAGCGACCATGTTGTAGCATTAACAGGGTGCAATCTTTAACAAAAGGAATTTCGTGGTGCAGCAATGCCAGTTCCAGCGCATCACTTTCTGTACCCGGATTTAAAATAACCCGGGCTGGATTCAGCTTCACAATATCATCTATCAACGGGGCAATACGTTGCGGGCCAATATACACTGTCAGCGTATCCACCGGAGCCTGCACCTGAGCTAAATGATGCTTAACCACCAGGCCCTCGATATTTTCAATTTTCGGGTGAACCGGCACCACATGATGACCATATTCCTGAAGCATTATCAGCGCCTTGTAAGCAAAACGATGGGGCTTGTTGCTGGCACCGAGAACGACTATCTGTGAATTTTGCATCGCCAGTCAATCAGCTATTGAGATGCTCAGGTCTTACAAAATTAACCGTTTGTGCGGGAGCATAATCCTTATCGTAAATCAGGCTGATTTCCTGATTGCCGTCTTTTTCTTTACGACTCACCTGCTTTAATTCTGGCAGACGGGTGGCAAGATAGGCCATACTCGCCGCAATGAGCTGCTCATTATCTTCGTCAATGGCGGCCATTAACTGGTTGGCCACGAACAGGGCTTTTTGCGTCTGATCCGGTGCAAAGATATTACCCTGGCCACTGGGAATTCCCCCATCCATTTTTTCATCCATTTTATTCAGATAGGTTTGCTGATGCTCGGGCAGCACCTTGCTCCGGTCATACTCAACCTCAGAATCACCATTTATCACCGCGACCAGAATACTCATACTTATTACCCAGAATTAAATTAAAAATCAGCCTGAATATTAACATATTTCTATCTACTCATCCTGCTACAATGCCTCCATTATCGATTGCTAGCCATTACCGGAATTTACTATGAGTCATATGCCATCTGCTTTACTACTCATTACATCCAGCTGTCCGCACTGCCCCAGCATGCTGCAAAGTCTGTCTGAGTTAATTAAAGAAGGCAAACTTGCCCAGCTGGAAGTAGTTAATATCGAGCTTGATCCACAGCGGGCCAAAGCGCTGAATGTGCGTTCGGTACCCTGGCTTAAAATGGGCGAAATCGAGCTGGCAGGACTTAAGTCAAAATCGGAAATTCAACAATGGATCACAACGCCGGATAACCTGAATGCCTATTTTGAGGAACTAATGACCTCTGGTGAAATCTCAAAAGTGCAACAGATGGTTGAAGAAGAACCCGACAACATCAAAACATTATTTAGCATTATGGCGGATGAGCACTCCGGTCTGTCTGCCCGCATTGGCGTTGGGGCCATTATTGAACATCTGGAAGGCAGTGATATTCTGATAAACAATATTGATGCCCTGGGAAAATATTGCAGCGATCCCCTGCCGCGTATTCGCAATGATGCCTGTTATTATTTAGGCTTAAGCCATCACCCGGATACAAGAAAATATTTACGCCCGCTATTAGACGATGAAGACGACGAAGTTAAAGACGTTGCCCGTGAAGCTTTAGAAGGCATTAGCGCTGAAAATTCTAAAAGGAATACAAAATGAAATGTCATGAAGTCGATTACAAAATTATTGGTCACGATATGCAAATGGTTGAAGTAGAACTCGACCCCAGTGAAACCGTTATCGCTGAAGCCGGTGCCATGACCTATATGGAAGACGATATTAGCTTCGAAGCTAAAATGGGCGATGGCTCTGAACCGGATCAGGGTTTTATGGGAAAATTATTCAGCGCAGGCAAACGCGTTATTTCCGGTGAATCTTTATTTATGACCCACTTCACCAACACTGGCTCAGGCAAAAAACACGTGTCATTTGCATCGCCCTTTCCCGGCAGTATTATTCCCATCAACTTAGCCCAACACGGTGGCAATGTACTCTGCCAGAAAGATGCCTTTTTGGCCGCCGCACTGGGCACCAAAATAGACATTGCCTTTAATCGGAAACTCGGCAGTGGTTTTTTTGGCGGGGAAGGTTTTATTTTAGAAAAACTCCAGGGCGATGGCATGGCTTTCATTCATGCGGGTGGCACCGTTGTAGAAAAAAAACTTAACAATGAAAGACTCAGATTAGATACTGGTTGCCTGGTCGCTTTCAGTGACGGCATCGACTATAACATCGAAATGACCAAAGGTTTAAAGAGCATGTTCTTTGGTGGCGAAGGCTTATTTTTAGCCACTTTAAAAGGCACAGGTACGGTATGGATACAAAGCCTGCCGTTTTCACGTCTGGCGGATCGTGTGCTGCAAAATGCACCCTCTAACGGCGGTAGCAAACAGGGTGAAGGTTAAGTGCTGGGCGGACTGGGACACGCAGACTGGGAGACGCAGACTGGGAGACGCAGACTGGGACACGCAGACTGGGACGTTTAATGGATTAGCCCTGCCTGAGTTTAGTAGGTGCGAGGGATTCTCTGGTTAAATATGTACTAGCACCTACAGATAGCATTTCTCATAATTGACATTGGTTAAACCATTCGACGTTTACACAGGCTAAAATACAGTCGTCAAATCCTGTTTTAATATTATTATAAGGCTCTATGAACTCACCTCAACCGTCTTCACCAAACGCATTCTGGAACACCTTCAGCGCCGCCCCCCACCGACTATTTTTCTTTAGTGGCGCAGTGCAACTTATACTGCCGTTATTATTATGGTCAATTGAACTTACTGGGCGTTACACCAGTATCTGGTCTCCCATCAACACCCTCATTCCCTCAACATGGGCGCATGGTTTTGTAATGATTTATGGCCTGTTTATCTTTTTCATTGCCGGTTTTTTATTAACGGTTTTCCCACGCTGGATGAAAACTAAACCCATCAAAAAAGAGCAGTATGTTTCAGCGTTTATCTGGCTCAATGTTGGCCTGCTCATCTTTGAATTTAGTCTGTTTTTTGATACATCATCTATCTTTTCAGGCCTGGCGATATTTTTATTTGGCTGGCTGAATGTAATAGCGATTCTCTATAAAACATTCAAAAGCGCACCCGCTCAAAACAAACGCTATGAAACGATCGTTCTGAGCGCCCTCACCTGTGGCGCACTGGGTGTTGCCAGTTATGGCTGGTGGCTATTTAGTGACAACTGGATTTTCATGCAGCTCGCCATCACCATCGGGATCTGGCTTTATTTATTACCCCTGCTGTTCACTGTTAGCCACCGCATGTTGCCTTTTTTCAGCAGTAATATTATTGATGACTACACCGTATTCCAGCCCGCCTATACCCTGTGGATTTTCCTGGCCGGCTGCACGGGTCACTTTGCACTCAGTATTTACAATCAAACCGAATGGTTATTTTTAGCCGATATCCCGCTGGCCACGGTTGCCCTGCTGCACTCCATTCGCTGGCAATTACTCCGCAGTTTTAAAGATCGCTTACTGGCCGTGTTACACATGGCTTTTTTCTGGTTATTTATCGGCCTGACTTTATTCAGCATACAAAGCCTGGTATTGCAGTTTAGTGGTGAATTCATTCTGGGGCGCTCTCCCCTGCATGCGCTCTCCATCGGCTTTTTCGCCTCTTTGCTCATCGCGATGGGGTCCCGCGTAACGCTGGGGCACTCAGGGCGAATGCTGATTTTAGACAAAACCAGCTGGGCACTCTTTATCGGTTTACAGCTGGCGGCTATTGCACGGGTACTTTCAGACCTGTTATTCGATAATTTATTAATGAGTAATAATTTAAATATAATCGCCGCCGCACTATGGCTAACCAGTCTGTGCGTATGGTTTATCAAATACGCCCCCATCTACCTGAGCAGACGAATTGACGGGCATGAAGGCTAAAGGGCACCTTAAAGGCCATCTGCTTAATCTTCACGGCTTATATCGTATCCCACAGCTTATCGGCCGCTAAGGCTAGCGTTTACAAACAATTTTAGGCACCTCAAATATTAAACCTGAATATTTCAGGTTATTTCATCGTGTTTTTTTGATACATTAGGCACATAGACAAATGAGTAAAGACATCATGAATCATGAAAACTACGAATTCCCGCGATTATGCAAAAAGTGTAACTGTGATCTTGAGCTGGATGACTATGCCATAGACACCCACACCTGCCAGAATAAACACACTTTCTTTTTTAAATGTCCAAAGTGTGCCGATTATGTGGCCACCGCCATGTCGAATATTCCCCAGGAAAAATGGAAAGATTTTATTGCTGCCGATAAAGTAAATGAAGTAGAGGCAAAGTATGAAGCGGCTATGAAGAGTCATGGCTAAAGCTCACTGAGTCAAATATGAATTCTGAAAATCACCCTGAAAATCACTCTGGTAATCACTCTGGTAATCATTCTGGTAATCACTCTGGAAATCACTCTGGAAAACACTCTGGCGACGCGGATAGCACAGCAAAAAAAACGGCTTTTTACAAGCAGCCCATTGTCATTATTTTTGTTTTATTTATTGCGGGATTTTTTCTGGTACAGCAGTATGCTACTCAGATGCTCTCAGATGAACCATTGGTGATCAGCAAAGCCGGACCACCCGAAATCATTATGTACAGCACGCAAAGCTGCCCCTATTGTGTCATCACCAAAGCCTTTTTTGAAAAACATAATTTGCCGTACACAGAATATGATATTGAGCTTTCTGAAAAAAGTCTAAAAATGTTTTATCTGCTGGGCGGCAGAGGCACACCACTGGTGATTATTAATAAAGAAATCATTCATGGCTTTGATGAAAAGCAAATGCGCAAAGCTTTATAATTTCATATCCATATCTTTGAATGAGTCACACATGAAAATTAAATATTTTAGCTTATTGATCGGACTATTATTCATTCAAATATCATATGCAGAAATCAGCAAAACCGTTTTACCCGAAAGCGGATTAATTGAATGGAAATTAGTCGACAATAATTTTGAATTAAAACTTGTACAAAGATTACCAGATCAGACCCGAAGTTTTTTTGAGGGCAGAGGTTTTTCAAAAACGATCACCCGCAATATCGCTAACAGCTGCGTTTTTCAAACCATCGGCCGTAACAATTCAAAAGATAAAAACCAGACAATTCAGGTTTCATTAAAAACATGGTTTATTAAAATAAACCAGCAACGCCAACCGATAAAATTAAAAGAAACCTGGGACAAACAATGGAGCGATGAGCAGGTAAAACCTGCTTCAAGAATCGCCTTTCGCTGGGCAACTTTTCCAACTGAGCAAAGCTTTGAACCCCGCGGTGATTACAACTGGGGAATGATTAGTTTTGGCCCGCGGCCGGGCAGTGTTTTTGATTTATATGTTGAATGGAAAAACAATGAACAGAAAAAAAGTGCGTGGATTAAAAATATAACGTGTCCTGTAAACAGATACCAGTAAACAGATAACCCGTAAACACATAACCAGGAAAACAAGTAAGCAAATGAGATCCTTTACAAGTGCAATCATCTTTATAACTGGTTTATTTTTAACCGCTCATGCGGTTTACGCCGACCCGCTAATGACCCCTTTAGCTGATAAAAAACCTGCCGTTAACTTCAAACTACAGGACATGGACGGAAAAATCCATCAGCTATCCGATTACAAAGGCCAACCAGTCATCATTAATTTCTGGGCCACCTGGTGCCCGCCCTGCCGGGAAGAGCTACCTTCAATGAACCGGGGCTGGGCAAAAATAAAATCCGATGGCATTGCGATGATAGCTATCAATGTTGGTGAAGATGAAGACACTGTTTTCACCTTTACCGGCGACTACCCAATTGACTTCACTGTTTTATTAGATAAATCCGGCGACGTCATCAATCAATGGCCAATCAAAGGCCTGCCCACCACCTTTGTCCTCGACCCTCAGGGGCGCATTGTGTATCGTGCCATTGGCGGGCGCCAATGGGATGCGGATGAATTGCTTAATAGGGTACGTGCTTTAAAATAGACCCACAAGAATTGAGTGTGACATGAAAGTTATGGAGTAATGTAATGAAAATCTGGGTCGATGCGGATGCCTGCCCCGTAGTGATAAAAGAAATTTTATTTAAAGCGGCGCAACGTACAAAAACGAATATGACGCTGGTGGCCAATCATGCCATTAAAATTCCCTCATCTAATGTCATCAATTTTATGCAGGTCAGTCACGGCTTCGATGTGGCGGACAATGAAATTGTCGCACGCCTCAACAGTGGTGATCTGGTGATCACCAGCGATATCCCGCTGGCGGATGAAGCGATAGAAAAAGGGGCCACCTGTCTCAGCCCCCGTGGTGAGCTTTATACAAAAGCCAATATAAAATCCCGCTTGAATATGCGAGATTTTATGGATACCCTGCGTTCCAGCGGTGTAGATACCGGTGGCCCACCCGCCTTAAACAATAGCGACAAAATGGCTTTTGCCAACCAGCTTGATAAAATACTCACTCAACATACCCAACAAAATTAACGATCCAAAGTTAACCAACCAACATTCACAACCCAACATTCACAACCCAAAATTCCAACCCAGCAACGAGTTAAGAAATATGAGTACAGAAGACGATTTACAGGCTCGCAGCGAATCAAAATGTGAGCTTTGCAGCAGCACAGAAAACCTCAGCGTTTATGAAGTTCCCCCGGCTTGCGATGGCAGTACTGATCAGTGCGTGTTAATTTGTAGCACCTGTAAAGAACAAATTGAACAACCCGAAAAAGTAGACCCGAACCACTGGCGTTGCCTGAATGACAGCATGTGGAGCCAGGTTCCGGCGGTGCAGGTAATCGCATGGCGCATGTTAACGCGTTTAAGTGCCGAGCGTTTAAGTACCGGGGGCTGGCCACAGGATTTACTGGACATGCTCTACCTTGAAGATGAATTACTTAACTGGGCCAAATCGGGTATTTCTGAGAACCTGGAAACTGCGCTTGTACACAAAGACAGCAATGGCGCAGTGCTGGAAGCCGGCGACACGGTTACTTTAATAAAAGATTTAAATGTAAAAGGTGCAAACTTTACGGCCAAACGCGGCACCGCTGTGAGAAGTATTTCACTGGTTGCGGATAATGCGGAACATATTGAAGGCCGTGTGGAAGGCCAGCGCATTGTGATTTTGACGCAGTTTGTTAAAAAATCTAATTAATACATGTGATACTCTATTAAAAAATCAGACTTAAGGGCACCTCTAAAACAATTAAGGGCAACACCATTCAAAATGAAAATTATTCTAGTCATTTTTATCTCGATAATCATAATCGGCCTGATCTATTTTTTTTATTTAGGCTATAAATCACAAACCGGCACAGCTAAGGGGTTAGTTCATTCAAAACTCTCACCCTGCTCTAAAAAGCCCAACTGCATTTGCACGGAATATCCGGATGACAAAGCACACTTTAGCGAGGCCATCAAATATGAATCAGTCGATATTGATAACATAAAAAATGCCATAATATCTAGCGGTGGGCTTATAACAGAATCGCAGGACAGTTACATTGCCGCCACTTACACCTCCAGCCTGTTTAAATATGTCGATGATTTTGAAGTGCGCATTGATACGCAAAACAGTTTAATCCATATTCGCTCCGCATCCAGAGTGGGGCACAGTGACATGGGCGCGAATTTAAAGCGGGTTGAAAACTTTAAACGGTTTTTTTTGGAAGTTTTAAAATAAAACGTAAATAAATACACTCATTCAGCGGTGGCATGAATGCGCAGGAAATGCCGTTCATGCTTTCTTTTATTTTTTCGTATTATTCAAGCTTATTCAATTACAAACCCCAACCGAGCCATTACGACAGCGCTGATACTTCACCCAGATAGTACTGCTTAATTTAGTGCCCTCAAAACTGGCCCCGTCGATTTCAGCTCCCTGAATAGATGCGGCGCTTAAATTCGCTTTGTTGAAATTAACACTTAATAAACTCGCCCCTACCAGTTTTGCTGAGTTTAAATCTGCTTCACTAAAATTGGCTTCTTCTAAATTAGCCTGATCAAAAATCGCCGCTATTGCCGTCACTTTTGTAAAGTTGGCCGCAACTAATTTAGCTCGGCTAAAGTTCGCCTTTTCCAGTTGTGCTTTTTCAAACATCCCCGCTTCAACCTGCGCCTCATAAAAGTCCGTTTTATTTAAGCGGCTGGATTTAAAATTCGTCTGTTTAATTATCGCCCGGCTAAAACGCGCTTCATCAAGCACGGCCATTGAAAAATCAGCATTGCTTATTTTTGCATTATTTAATCTGGCGCGCTCCATTCGGGCTTTAACAAAATTTGTGTTATCTAACGTTGAAAAGGTTAAATCTGCACTCTGCAAGCGGGCTTTAGATAAATTAGTGTTACTAAAATTAACCCGTCTCAGCACCGCACTTTGCAGGTCAACTCCGCTTAAATCTAAATTGCTTTTGTCGCAACCCGTCCAGTTTACCCCCGCTTTCGCTTCATCACTGCATCCGGCCTTCAATGAAAATGGGCTGAGCAGCAAAGCCAGTAATATGAAATTTAAAATAAAACTATTTTTCATTAAATCTTCTCTTTTTTAACGAACGAATTAGAAATCTTGAAGAGTGCAAAGCATAACGCACCCGCTTTGATACGGGCAAGGGCTCATCACAAATTATTGCCGCCAGCAACTCTGAGCATAAAAAAGCACTACTAAAACCCCTCGCACCATACCCGCTATTCACAAATAAGCCCGGCAAATTTTTTGCTGGCGGATATTTACTGGCGGGCTTACCTTTATATAAATCCCCATAGTCGCTTAAAAGTGCCGAGCGCAGTGCGACATGTCCGACGATGGGGACTCTGTCCGGCGTAACTGCGCGCACCGCTGCCCTGCCACCGCAATTATCTTTTTCTGCAAACAGATGGTTAAACCAACGATTAATTTCCCTTAAATTCGCATCCGCCTCTTCATCTTTCAAATGTGTACTGCAGTCATCCATCACAAAGCTGGCACCGCTAATATGCTGGTGGTTATGTTCCGGCATAATATAACCTTCGAATGATACGGGTATTTTTAATTTTTTACTACGCTGATTAGCTCTATAATAACTTAGCTGGCCCCGCGCGGGTTGCAGGTTAACATGCGCTAGCTGTGAATATTTTTTTAGCTGCCAGGCATTTGCGAGAATGAGACTATGGGTTTTACCGACAATGTCATTGTGTTGATTTTTTAATTCCCAATGCTCGTCAACATAATCAAAGGATTCAATAGGCGTTTGATAATTTATTTTCAGCGCATCACCCATTTCATCAATCATTTTCTGTAGCACCTGTTGTGGAAACACACAGGCCGCCAGTGCAAAGTAATGCACGGTTTCTTCAATATTCAGGCCGCATATCTCACTCGCCGCCTGCGCATCTAAGGTTTGTGCCAGTGATGCATCCTGCGGATAGTGTGCCATCTGTTTTCGGCTGCGCTCGCTGCTTGGCAATTGAAGCCCGCCGGTTTGCTGCCAGCACTGTTGCTGCGGATCTAAATCGTGCAAACAACGCAGCGCATAAAAATAAGCGGAGGTATAAAATTCCGCATCGGCGGAATCCTGCAAACTTAAACGCGGCATAATCATGCCCCTTGGGTTACCCGAAGCGGGGTTACCTGAAGCGGGATTACCTGAAGCTGAATGACCCTTAGCTTGATTACCTGGCGCCGCCATGCCTAATGCCTCGCCCGCATCAAAAATCTCAACCTGATAGCCCCGTTTAACCAGTGCCCATGCACTGCAGATGCCGGCGATACCCGCGCCAATAATACTCACGGTTTTATTTTTATTGATTGCCTGGGGTACATTAAGGAAGACATCCAGAGGGAGATTTTCATACCAGGGCTGGTCGCTTCGATTTATGTCTGCGCCGTTCAATTTTAGTGTGCCCGCCAGCATATGACGTTTTTTGCCAATACCACTGACTTTTTCAATCGCAAAGCCTTTTTCAATTAATCCGCGTCGTACAAAACCCGCCGCCGTATAGGTACTCAGAGTAGTGCCTGGATTACTTAAACGCTGAATATGTGAAAAAACCCGCTCACTCCACATATCCGGATTGCAGCCCGGGGCAAAGCCATCCAGAAACCAGGCATCAACCGGCGCCTGTAACTGCGCCAGCATCGCGTCCACCTCCCCCAGCATTAACACCAGTTTGACTCTGCCCTGATATAACTCGAATTGATGAAATCCGTAACTGGCGACGCTGTAGTGTTGTTGCAGGGGTTCGGCAATGTCTTTTAATTCGGGCCAGGAATGATGCGCTCGAATTAAATCCTCGGGTGTTAAAGGCGTGCTTTCAACCGAATAAAAATACAGGGTTTGCCAGGACTCACTCATCTGCAGCCAATGCTTAACCGCAATTAAAAAATTCAGCCCCGAACCAAAACCGGTTTCAGCAATCGTAAAAATCCCCTGTGTATTTTGCTCAAATCGCGGTTGTAACCGGTTATGGTGGATAAACACATGCTCGGTTTCTTCAATACCGTTGTCCACTGAAAAATAAACATCATCAAAATCCGGGCTGTAGGGCTGGCCTTCTCGCCATTGCAGGTTTGCATACTTCATGGCGAGATTATACTATTCTGCTTCAACGCTGGTCAGATTAGTTTTCATTCACATCAAAGTAGCCGCCATTTAATGAACACCAAGCAAGCTTACCAACACTGTCTGGGTATCGCCAAAAACCACTACGAAAATTTTCCCGTGGCATCCTGGATCTTACCCCGCAAAATGCGTCTGCCCACCGCCGCCATTTATGCCTTTGCCCGACGCGCGGATGACTTTGCGGATGAAGGCGAGCTATCCGATGAACAACGTTTAACCCGGCTTGAACAACTTGACCAACAGGTTGGGCAACTTTATGCAGGGGATGAAAGTGATGACCCGGTTTTTATCGCGCTGGCGGATTGCGTCAGGCAATTTGAGCTACCTAAAGAACTGTTCATTGATTTGATCGATGCATTTAAGCAGGACGTGACTCAAAAACGCTACGCCGACTTCGGCGAACTCATGCAATACTGTCGCCGTTCCGCGAACCCGGTGGGACGATTAATGTTGCATTTATACGGTCAGACCGACCGCAAAACCCTGGCGCAATCCGATGCGGTATGCAGCGCATTGCAGCTGATTAATTTTTATCAGGATATGACCCAGGACTACCTTGAACTGGATCGCATTTACATCCCCCTGGATGAAATCCGTGGCGCTTTTGTCAATGAAACCTACTTTAAAAATCAGCGCACTGATGGCCCGATGATTCTACTCATGCGTAAACAATACGCGCGCGCGCATAAATTACTGCAGGGGGGGGCACCCCTGGGAAAATCCTTAAAAGGCCGCTTTGGTTTTGAGATACGTTTAATTATTGCTGGTGGTTCGCGTGTTTTATTAAAGCTGGATAAGCAGACCGATGATGTATTCAGCCGACCCAGACTGGATTTTAATGACTGGCTGTGGGTTTTCTGGAAAGCTTTGCGGGCGAAGTAGTGACAACAATGCGAAGCTGATATACATAGAAATACATATCTATCAACTTCATTACATATCTATGAACTTCAATTAAGGCGACACAACCATTATCATTTTTTAGCGGGATCATGATATAGTCGCAGCCATATATTTACAGGCGCATTAATGCCGGTGAACTAACCCGTAAACCAACCTGAAAACAGGGCTTTAACATGTTAAACCGACTCACTTCAATCATATTTTTCTGCCTTTTACTTAGCCTCACCGGCTGCGACAAATTTCAATCTTCAAGCACCGTCATTCTCGATTTAGATGTCATCGCCAAAGCCACCGGGCAGGCGGACATTATTAAACAACAAATAGAACAGGCCAATAAAGAACTCAATTCGCAATTATCGATTATTTCTAGCAAGCTCAACGATCAGCTATCGGCTGAAAAGAAAAAAATGGGTAAAAAACCCTCAAAAGATGAATTGCGCCAGCAAGAGCAATTAACCCTTCAGGCCAACCAGAAAATGCAGCAGGCAAAAATGCTGGCTTCACAAAAATCACAGCAATATAGAGCTGCATTAATTCAAAAATTACGCCTCACAATTAAACCCATTGCTGAAAAAATAGCCAGCAACCGCGGCGCAGATATTGTAGTAACCGCCAATAATTCAACGATCTGGTTTAATGCCAAAATTGACATCACCGATGAAGTCATTGCTGAAATGCGTGCGCAGGCATCGTCACCGGTATCTGAACCGGTGAAACAACCGCAAAATGAAAATTCACCCACAACTGAATCTGAAAAATAAAGTCATCCATTATGACGCCAGATCAATATTGTCTGGATAAAGCCGCCGCCAGTGGCTCGAGCTTTTACTCCAGCTTTCGTTTTTTACCCGGGCTAAAACGCCGCGCCATTATTGCGCTCTATGCATTTTGTCGTGAGGTTGATGATGTGGTGGACGAATGCAAGGACGAAAGCGTCGCTAGACAGACCCTTAACTGGTGGCGACTGGAAGTTGCTAAAATGTATCAGGGCGAAGCTACTCACCCGGTGACACAGGCGCTGCAAAATTTACTTGACGATTTTAATTTGGCTGAAGAGTATTTGCTGGAAATTATTGATGGTATGGAAATGGACCTGGACATTCATCACTATGCCACATTTAAAGATCTGTCTCTTTATTGTTACCGGGCCGCCAGTGTAGTGGGTTTGCTCTCCGCAGAAATTTTTGGTTTTAATAATCGTGAAACATTAAAGTATGCCCACGATTTGGGCATGGCATTTCAGCTCACCAATATTTTACGTGATGTGCGCGAAGATGCGGAACGCGGTCGGGTGTATTTACCCCAGGATGAATTAAAACAATTCGGCGTAACGCAGCAAAATTTAACCCAGCCAGTGACCAGCGATGCGGTTAAAAATCTGTTTCAGTATCAGGCAGACCGGGCCCGTGAGTTTTATCAAAAAGCCTTTAATAAATTACCCGAAGAAGATCGTTACTCACAACGCACCGGTTTAATTATGGCGGAAATTTATCTGTCGTTGCTCGATGAAATTGAAGAAGATAATTTCAGAGTATTGGAGCATCGCATTAAACTGACCCCCGGCCGAAAACTCTGGTTAGCCTGGCGAGCATCGCGACGTGAGAAAAAACGTTATAAACAGTTTTTAAAAACCATTTAATGCCTGCGCTTTATGTCTGAGAAAAACATCAAAACAGCAGCTTCATTCCCGCATGCCTCTGGTGGAAACCCAGCCGCTTTAATTCCCATGAAATAACAGGCCAACATCATTCAAAATAATGCCAGCGAACCCAACATAAAAGCATACTGGAACAACAGCCATGCATCCTGAAAAGCAGACTCGTATCGCTATTGTCGGTGGTGGCTGGGCGGGCCTGGCCGCTGCGGTTGAGCTTTGCCAGCATGGATATAAGGTCAGCGTATTTGAATCATCGCCTCAACTCGGTGGCCGGGCGCGCAGCATTCAATGGAATAACCGGGTAGTGGATAATGGCCAGCATTTAATGATTGGTGCTTACCAGCAAATGCTGCAATTATTAAAAACATTACAGGCAGATGTTGATAAATTATTTAAACAAATTCCCCACCGTATGTTAATGCTTGATGCACAAAGCGCTGCCATCGCATTTGATTTACAGTTGCCCACTTACCCTGCTCCACTGCATTTATTATTTGGTGTATTAAACACCCCCAGCCTTTCGCTAAAAGAAAAAATTTTATTACTGCTGCGCTTTAATAAATTATTGAACACAAAAATTAAAACGGATTTACCGGTCAGCGAGTGGCTTGCTCAGGCCAGCTTACCGGAAAGTTATCTGAAAAATTTACTCGAACCGGTGTGCCTGGCCGCACTCACCACCCACCCCCATCAGGCATCCGCAAAAGCCTTTCAAAGTGTGCTGCAACAAACCTTTAATGCGCCGGCGAATTTTACCGACTTACTGATTCCGACAACTGACTTAAGTCATGTATTTGCAGCTTTAGCTGAGCCGTTTATTTTGCAGCACGGCGGCGAAATTAACACCCGTAGCAAAGTACAGGCATTGCGCATTGATGGAGAACAAATTAAATCCGTTAAAGTTGATGATAAGTTGTTAAACTTTGATCAGGTAATTCTGGCAACCCCGGCGAATATCACGGCTAAATTACTGACCGATATTCCAGCCTGCCAAAGCATAGTCAAGCAGATAAACCAGCTAAAGTACGAACCGGTGTGTACGCTCTATTTACAGTTTAAACAAGCGGTGTCGCTGCCATATCCTATGGTGGGTATCGTTAATGGCACAGCCGAATGGGTATTTGAGCGCAGATTGAGTGGTCACGATGATGTGCTGGCGGTGGTCATCAGCGCACAGGGCAAGCACCTTGAAATGTCTGAAGCCGATTTGCTTGATACTGTCTATACTGAATTATCAAACAACATTAAAGACTTGCCGGACTTGCTGGACAGCAAACTCATCACCGAAAAACGCGCTACTTTTCAGTGCCACCCGAATGTGGATGAAAATCGCCCGGGTATCCACACAAACTTGAGCAATCTCAACTTATGTGGAGATTATGTCTATATAGAAGAAAATAATGCGCCCGGATTGCCATCAACACTCGAAGGCGCCCTGCGCTCTGGTGTAAAATGTGCGCAATATTTAATAACCGCAAACAATAAATCGAGAGATTAATGCAATATCAGGCACAGACAGATTTTTTAAAAGACAAAATTATTTTAGTAACCGGCGCCGGAGATGGCCTCGGACAGGCAGCATCAATTGCTTATGCAGCACACGGTGCCACGGTTGTACTGCTCGGGCGCACCATTAAAAAACTCGAAAAAACCTATGATGACATCGTTAATGCGGGCTATCCAGAACCGGCAATTTATCCGCTGAATTTAGAAGGCGCGACACCCAAAGATTATGAAGATCTAGCCGCCACGCTAAAAGAACAGTTTGGTGCTTTACACGGACTGCTCCACAACGCCGCTATTTTCGGAACCACCACCCCGGTGCAGCAGCATGATATAGATGCCTGGTATCAGGTCATGCAGGTTAATCTAAATGCCCCCTTCGTAATGACCCGTGCATTACTACCGCTCATAAGAGAAACCACCGGCTCAAAAATCATCTTCACCACCGATGATAAAACCCACGCTTACTGGGGAGCCTATGCGGTTTCCAAAGATGCGATTACCAGCTTTATGAAAGTAATAGGCGATGAACTGGACACCGAACAAAGTCCGGTGCAGGTCAATGCCATTAACCCGGGACCGGTAAAAACCCAGATGCGAGTGCGCTCATTCCCGGGACAGGACCCCAACACCATGACACCTGTTGAATCTGTTATGCCAGCATATTTATACGTAATGAGTGATGACTGTAAGGAAATTGCACAAACGATCAATGCCCAGGAAGATTAATACCAGGACTAATATCAAGTTCAGTACCAGGCTCAATATCAAAATGAAAGACTAACCATCCCCCCAACAGGAAGGGAAGCCTGCTATATTTTTCTGGATTCGAAGCCAAATACAGGACGCCAACAAGCACCGACATTATATTATAAAATCACTCGTAGCGGGTTGCAGCGATAATACTGAATATTTTTTAACTTATTTGTGCTATATACTAGTCACCCCCTTTTTAAATATACATTTTGATTAACGCCATTTGATATTATTTGGATGATGGTTAATGAGCAATGACATGATAAACACAGATGATGATTTCACCTTCACCAATGATGATTTTGCCTTCACTGAGATGGATAAACTTCGTCATGAGAATAAATACCTTCACGACAGGGTAGCTAACCTGGAAGTTTTTAAGAAACATTTTTTCACTGTCCATATTGAATTAATAGAGGAAAAAGAAAAACTGACATTTTTAGAACAACAACTGGAACTTGAAAATCTGAAACAGAGAATAACCGGTTTACCCGATCCGCTTGATGAAAACTCCGATCAGGAAATTAAAGTAAATGATGACATATTAGTTTTTTTTAAAGAGAGCTTCTTTGCTGATGATTATCGTGATGTAGTGACATCTATCTTTCATTCAGTTGGTAACATGGGTTTAGAAATAACAGTACAAATCACCACCGACCAGCACACATTAACTCACTCTCTTGATGAAGCCTACCATGATTCAAATACAAATTTAATCGAAAAGCACAAAGTTCAGGGCGTACGAATTGAGTACGATGATTATATAATTTTCAATTTGAGCAATATTAGTTTTCTGGCAAAAAAATTACCTGTATCGGAACAGCTAAAAACCAAGCAAATCAAAAAATTTATAAACATCATGTCAGTCGCTGCAAATTCACGTATTCAAACCTTACACCGAGACATCGAACTCAAGTCGTTAAGAAAAAATATTTATAAAATTTTCCGAAAAACGCATATCTCATTTGAATCTATGCGGGATAACATAGACAACCAGAGCATTGCCATCTCAAATTTGTATCTGGAGTTTGAAAAATCATTATTAAAGACTCTTCAAAAAGCCAGTATATCTGACAGTTATATGAATGTTTTTAAAATGCTAATACATGAAGTGAGATCTGAACTAAATCTGTTGTTAACATCCGGACTGACACTGGACGAAACATTTCTTGAAACTATTATAAAACTGGAAAATTCTTATTCTGATGAGTTTTCGGAAAAGAACAAATAAGGTAATTCAACTATCAGGCTTGATCTATATAAACGTAAATGTACTACTTGTTGATATCAATCTTACATAAATAACGGCAAGTAAAATAATACCTTCATTTATAAAATCATCATTCCTCTTTATTCTCAGTATGAAAAATAAAAAAACTATCTGGCTACTCTCCGCCTACCGCTCAGCCAGCCATGCCAGCTGGGCTAACTGGCTGCTAGATACTTTTGAAGAATTTAACTGGCACAAACTCGAACTACCCGGCCGACATTTTCGCTGGCGCATTCGGGGAAACCCTTTGTCGTGGCTGAATAAATTACCCGCTAACAAACCAGATTTAATTCTGGCAACATCGATGGTTGACCTGGCCACGCTGAAAGGCCTTAATCCTCAACTGGCCAATATTCCCTGCATTTATTATTTTCATGAAAACCAGTTCGCTTATCCGACAAACAAACAACAACATCAATCTGTTGACCCACATATGGTTCAGCTATACGGTGCGCTAGCCGCGGATAAAATAGGCTTTAATTCTATTTATAATCAGGAAACGTTTCTCAATGGTGTCGACCGTTTATTAAAGATGCTGCCGGATGAAGTTCCCGACAATATCACCGATATATTAAAAACTAAAACTGAATTGCTACCGGTTCCCATATCAAAAATTAACACTGCGGACAACAAAAACCCGCAACTTATTTTATGGAATCATCGCTGGGAATATGACAAGGCACCTGAATTATTTGTAGCGGCGTTAACCAAACTGAATGATATGCAAGTCGATTTTAAACTGGCACTTTTAGGAGCGCGACCTGCAAAGAAAACATCCGTCCTAATACATATCGAAAAAAAATTTGCTGATAAAATCATCGTAAATGAAAAAGCCAGCCGGCAGGATTACCTGAAGTTCCTGTCTTTATCAACAATAGTGGTGAGCACCGCAATTCATGAATTTCAGGGCCTGGCCATACTCGAGGCAGTGAGCGCCGGTGCAATACCGGTGGTGCCGGATGATTTATGTTATCGGGAGCAATATGCGAATGAGTTTCGCTACGCTGCGAATGACAGTAGTGCACTGGCTGAAAAACTGTTTAAGTTTTTGAAGAATGCCCCTACAGCACCTGATGTTTCGGCGTGGTATAGCGATGAACTCAAACAACAGTGGAGCGATTTATTATTGATGTGACTTATGATTGAAGTAACTTATGATTGAAGTAACTTATGATTGACGTACTGGGGCATTTAAAAATCAACCAGACTATTATATTGCATATAGTGCGCTGGAAATCTGAATGTTTTAAAATCTCCCCCGTATAATTAATATTTAGCACTATAAAACTGGTAGCAATAAAAATATATGTATTCCCTCTTTTTCTAAGAGGGGAGTAAATCCTGTCTCTTTATTATTACATGAAGAGTCAATGTATATTGACTAAGTTTTCTTCCCTCTTAGAAAACGGGAATACAAACAATGTAATGAAAGCTCTAAATCACTCTATTAATAAATCATGTTACTGAGGGAGATTTTTCTTAATTTTAATTTTTAATCTGCGAACTTGAAGCATCAATCCAACACAGTATCCTCATCCTGCTGCATTTTCCACAGGCTTGCATACAATCCATTTTTATCCAGCAGTTGCTGATGCGTGCCCTGCTCCGATACCCTGCCATCTTTGAGCACAATAATATTATTTGCATCGACAATAGTGGATAAACGATGCGCAATTACCAGCGTAGTGTGTTCTTCGGAAACCTCTTTTAAAGATTTTAAAATAATCTGTTCTGAATGAGAATCTAAAGAAGATGTTGCCTCATCAAAAATTAAAATTCGCGGGTTCTTGAGAATAACACGGGCAATGGCAACACGCTGCTTTTCACCGCCGGAAAGCTTTAAGCCCCGTTCGCCAACGACTGTCTCATAACCCTCTGGCAAGGATTCTATAAATTCATCAATATTCGCGATTTTTGCCGCGTGCCTGACTTCACCCTCGCTTGCACCGGGTCGGGCATATTGAATATTGTGAAAAACACTTTCATTAAACAGCACTGTATCCTGTGGCACTATTCCGATGTTTTTTCGTAGACTTGCCTGATTTACATCTTTTAAATTCTGCCCGTCTATTTGTATTTCACCCTCATCCGTATCATAAAATCGAAACAGTAACCGGGCCAGTGTAGACTTGCCCGCACCAGATGGCCCGACAACCGCAACTTTCTGCCCACTGGGAATTTCAAAACTCACATCATGTAAAATTTGTCTTTCATTATTATATGAAAAGTTAATATTTTTAAATACAATATTCGCCTGTTTAACGGTTAATTCCTTCGCATTGTTCGCATCCTGAATATTCGGCTGGTTATCCAGCAGCTTAAACATTAAATCCATATCCGCTAACGAATGTTTCATTGAGCGATAAATAATACCCAGAAAACCCAACGGTATAAATAACTGCAGCATCATGGCATTTACCAGCACCAAATCACCTATGGTTAATTCACCGGCAACAACGCCCCTGGCTGCGGAAATCATCACCAGCGTTACACCGATAGCAATAATCGCACCCTGCCCGAAATTCAACAGCGACATCGAGCTGGTACTTTTTACTGCACATTCTTCCCACTTTTCCAGGGTGTCGTTATAACGTTTAACTTCGTAGTCTTCATTATTGAAGTATTTAACCGTTTCATAATTAATTAACCCATCTATCGCTCTTGAATTTGCTTCTGAATCATAGGCATTCATTTCATGACGAAAATGCATACGCCATTCTGTTAGTGCCATGGTATAAGCAAGATAAATAACCACTGTACCGAATGTGATCAATGCAAACTCTGCATCATATTGACTGAATAAAATTACTGCCACCATAACGAATTCGGTTAAAGTTGGAATAATATTAAAGGTGAGATAATTTAATATTGAAGACAAACTCCGCGCACCACGATCAAGATCACGGGAGATACCTCCGGTTTTGCGATCCAGATGAAAACTCAGTGACAGGTCATATAAATGCGTCATGACCTTTTTTGAAATATCACGCATCGCCCGATATCTTACCCGCGCAAAAATTGCATCGCGTAATTCATTAAATAACACATTCATTAAGCGTAACGCACCGTAACCCAATAACAACATGAAGGGTAATTCAATAGGCAACTGTAGCGGGAATGCTGAGCCTGCAGTTGAGCCCGCCATATCCAGTGCATCGACAATATCTTTTAAGATGAGTGGAATACTTACGGTAGCAACTTTAGCCAGCATCAACGAAATCAGCGCGAAAAGCACTCTGCCCTTATAGCTCCATAAAAAAGGCAGCATGCGCTTCAGGTTAATTAAATCTTTGCGTTCTGTATGGGGTGCTTCTGTGGGGCGATTAAATGATTGCATAGTTTTACTAGGCGCCTAATATATAGGGGCACTCTAACAGGACAGATTATTTAGACCAAAAAAATAACCTGTATTTTTATTGGTCTAATTTTAATCATATTTAATCAGAGCATCCTTAGCTGAAATAGCCGGTATTATACGTTAATAAATGTCTACCTGTATTAGATGAATAAATATAATGATTTGTTTCTTATTCCTGTTATATAGTCATATTCTGCTATATTCATATAACTATTTACATTTTTAAATTATTCACTTGCTTATAGCTGGAAATTCAGGACTGCTTCGTGTCATTAAAAGAGATAAAAATGAGGGTGCCAGATCTCGCACCTGGAATGTACATCGCTCGCCTTGACAGGCCCTGGACAGAAACACCCTATCTGTTACAAGGTTTTCTGATCAACACTCATCAACAAATAGACGAGCTATACAATTACTGTGAATACGTATTTATTGATGTTGAATTAAGTCGCAGTGCAGAATCAAGCTCAACAATTAATCCACAGGCAGAACCTTCAAGCGATGAAAAAAAGCAGTATTTAACCCACAAAAAGCCCTATTACTATAAAGAAAAATCATCTCTTAATGATGAATTAACATCAGTTCGAAAAGAGCATACTGAATTATCTAATGTCGCTGAAAATATTATGGTCGATATTGGCAACAATAAAAATCTCGATCTGCCTTCATTAAAAAAAGCTATTAATCCAATGGTGAATAGCATCATACGCAATCCAGATGCATTTAGCTGGTTAACAAGAATAAAGCATAAAGATAATTACACTTATAACCACCTGGTCAGCACCTCTGTCTGGGCAGTGGCATTTGGTCGGCATTTAGGACTACCTAAAAAAGACCTGCAATCTCTTGCGCTAGGTGCACTGTTATTTGATATAGGAAAAATGCGCTTACCGGAAAAGCTCATTAACAATAGCAAGCGTTTTAATCAATACGAATTTAAATTAATTAAAACACATGTAGAACACAGTGTAGATATTGTGAAAAGTATAAATGGCATTAATGACGATGTGGTTGAAATGGTAAAAACCCATCATGAACGTCACAATGGCGGCGGTTATCCAGCAGGTTTAAGTAAAAATGAAATTCCCATATTTGGAAAAATCGCCGGCATAGTCGATTGCTATGATGCCATTATTTCTGAACGCTCCTTTATAACTGCCCTCTCACCCCACGATGCGGTTAAAAAACTTTATGAATGGCGCAATATCGACTTTCAGGCGGAATTAATAGAACAGTTTATTCAGGTGGTTGGCATTTATCCCGTAGGGACGATTGTTGAACTAAATGATGGCCGGGTTGGCGTTATAGTTGCGCAACACAGAGTCTGGAGACTGAGACCCAAAATAATGCTACTGCTTGATCATAACAAGGAGTCCTATGCAAATTTTGATATCATAGACCTGTATGTTGAAGAAAATGATGAAGATGGAAACTCAATAGACATAATTAAAAGTCTGGAACCGGGTATGTATGGCATAGACCCGGAACAGTTTTATCTGTAGGCACCTGGCATGAGGGATACACACACACATTTTGCCAACAGGCATTCATTGTTACTGAAACTGGAACAGTATATTACTGACTATCTGGCTGAAGATAAAAAGCTGGCTATTCTGCTGATTAAAATTAATAATTTCAGACAACTTAATATCATTTATGGCTACCCATCAGCAGATCAGTTTTTAATAGAATTTTCTCAGCGCTTACGAAATGTTTGCCGTAAACAGGATTATATTGCACGTATTGGCAATGCTGAATTTATAATGATCTTGCCTGAAATCATTAATGAAGGCCATGTAACCCTTGCCGCCAATAAAATTCTAAACAGCATTAACGCTCCGTTTCCTCTTGCCGATACACAGCACAAAATAACCGCCAATATGGGTATTGCGATTTTTCCGGATCATGCGGTAGACATAATTTCACTCATGCAAAAAGCAGAACTTGCTCTAATGAGCTCACAAAAGAGCACAAAGTCTTTTAGCATTTACAAACCAAAAGACCAGCTGAAATACTTTGATAGCTGGAATATTGAAGATGAGCTTAATAGCGCACAGGAACGTGACGAATTTCAGCTGTTTTTTCAACCCCAGGTAAACCTTAAAACCGGCGAACTGTTTGGTGCAGAGGCGTTAATTCGCTGGAACAATAAAAATAAGGGATTAGTCAGGCCCGATATTTTTATTCCAATCGCCGAAGACAGTGGTCAAATAGACGGCATAACCTGGTGGACAATTAATGCGGCGTTACGCTGTATTAGAGACTGGCCCGTTAAGGAGACGCCGCTTAAAGTTGCCGTAAATCTTTCAGCTAAAGTACTAAACAACCCCGATCTAATACATTCAATAAGAAGCTCTCTCAATATCTGGGGAACAAATCCTGAACTATTAACCCTTGAAGTAACCGAGAGTGCACTTATGGATGATATGGACAGCAGTTTTATTGTACTGGATGAATTAAGATCATTTGGACTGAACATCTCCATAGATGATTTTGGAACAGGGTATTCCTCTATGGCCTATTTTAAATACATCCCCGCCAATGAGTTAAAAATTGATCAGTCTTTTATTCGTTATATGCTTGAGAATGACATGGATCAGCATATTGTAAAAACCGTTATCGATATGGCCCATGGTTTTGATATTAAAGTTGTCGCCGAAGGCATTGAAAATGAAGAAACCCTCCTCTCATTAAAAAAGTCGGGCTGCGATATTGCCCAGGGTTACCATATTGCCAAACCCATGCCCCAGGATAAATTTATTATATGGTTGAACAATTATGAAAACCCGATAAAGATTTAAAGTTTAATTGCTGTTAATGAATGAGTTTAACTGACCTGAATTCTTTTTTAGAAACGTTCAGCAACGCCGGATGAATCCGATACGCCTTTATGCACCCGAAACAAAAATTTTGTACAGGTCATGGTTTTCCGCCCCGGTTCAATCGTGGCGGCGGGTAGAAAATAATTAATGTAATCGATTTTAATATCCACAAAAATCGATTTGAATTCCTTCAAAGTAAATACGATACCCCGGTCTTCAATTGAACCTAACTCACCGCAAACAATAGCCTCAATAAAGCGATCTTTAAGTAACCCATTATTCTGTTTCAGATTTATCCTTATTAAATTTAATGTAAACACATATGTAAAACTAAAAGCGTTAAAGGAAAAGACAACACGAATAACCTCAAATAAAAAAACCAGCACAATTAACTTAACTCCCTCTTAGAAAAAGAGGGAATACATATATTTTTATTACTACCCGTTTGATAGTGCTAAATATTAATTTTACGGGGAAATTTGACATGTATAATGTAAAGATATGGGGTATATCTACAAAGCAGACACTAGAAAAATCAACAACTTAGTGAAGATAGTGTATTTATACCCCCATTATCGGGGCGTTATAACATCCCAGTAATGGGGGCTATTAAGCGTTGGTAAGTAAAAAAATGAGACAGGAAGAAATAATACTTGAAACGGAAAATGCTAAAGTTCGTGTTATTGAAATACAAAAAAACACGTCATCATCATGGCACCACCACACAGAATTAACTGACAACTGTTTTTGTTTAATTGGTGAAATCAAAGTGCACACGAAAAACCCAGATTTCACGGTTACACTTAAACCAGGTGAAAGGCGCACTATTGAGCCCGGTATTGTACATAACATAGAAAATGCTACTATAGATAAAGCAAAATATTTACTTGTTCAAGGAACTGGGAAGTATGACTTTATCGAAAGCAACTTATAACAAATCGGTAAAGTTCAGCCTGCAAAAATCGCAGACTTAGACTCCGCTTACCTCAGCGTTGCAAATCTACAAACAAACTTATTACTTATCGGAAAATATGCCAGAAAAAACGAACGATTCTCTCTGTAACGTGTTGTATATTCCTCATGGTGGGGGCCCACTTCCTTTGCTAGGTGATAAGAGTCATCAAGAACTGATCGATTTCTTAAAAAATATTGCACCATCACTAGGTAAGCCTTCAGCAATACTTGTTATCAGCGCTCACTGGGAAGAAGGTAGTGCAACCATTACTAGCGGGAAAAAACCTGCATTAATTTATGATTATGCCGGGTTTCCTGATGAAGCATATAAAATCAAATACCCTGCATTAGGCAACCCGCAGCTTGCTGATAAAATTTTTAATCTATTACAAAATAACGACGTTGAAGCCAAGCTAGATAATAATCGTGGTTTTGATCACGGGTTATTTATTCCATTGAAAATCATGTTCCCTGACGCCGATATTCCTTGTGTTCAGTTATCCCTTTTAAATAATCTCGATTCTAAAGAACACATTCGCATTGGAAAAGCATTATCAGAATTGAGAAATGAAAATTTATTAATCATTGGCTCAGGATTTTCATTTCATAATATGAGTGCGTTTTTCCAGTCAAAAGATGAACTCGACGAAAAAAATGAAGAGTTTGAGCGCTGGCTTATCAATACCTGCACAAATAATAATATTCCAGAAAATGAAAGACAGCGAAAATTAGAACAATGGTCTGAGGCCCCTTTTGCCAGATATTGCCAGATATTGCCATCCTAGAGAAGAGCACTTGTTACCACTACATGTTTGTTATGGGATCAGTAGTTCTACAGCCAAATTAGTATTTGATGGTAAAGTTATTGGAAAAAAAGCCTGTGCTTTTCTGTGGTAGTTTTTATTTATAACAATGCGCTAACAAATCTTTAAAGCGTATCCTGCGCTTCGTTATGCCCACTTAACTCAAACGTTAACTACATAATCAAAATACTATTACCTATATATTTACGCTTACATTTATATCTAATTGTACCCAGGCGACCCCGTGCTATGGCAGAGCAATTACTGAGCCGGGTGTTTTCAAAATTACAGCCATAAACTCATTAATTAATTATCAATATCTGGTAACAAAGAATAAAAGTCAGGCTTTTTTTACTAAATTCCTAAAAAAATAGAATCTATGTCTATAATTGTAAATGTAGCCAATGTCACGTTATTGTACGAATGTGACTTTTTTGTCTATTTTTTACATAGAAAATCCAGCATATCAACATTCAAATAAACATAACTATCTGATAAAAGAAGAAAAAATAGCAAGTACCTTAACTGGTACAGGTATTGCTATATTCATATGGACGAACAATTCTGATTGTTTGCCAATTAACTGATAAATGACCTGATATAAAGGCAACCCTGCTACGAAAGTGCTGGGGCGCAAAGTTACCGGTCTAAGGGGCTTTAACCCTATGACAGCGGAACCGCCAGCATTTAAGGTTTGAGCTGCAGACATCTTCAGTGTTCTTACTCTCAACCCAGTTATCATAAATGCCCAGCGACCTCCGATCGGTTTTTAACCATTTACGATCATATTGTTGTTAGGAGATCTACCCATGAAAAAAATAATATCATTAGCCCTTATGCCTTTAATACTGTCTGCCTGTGGCGGTAGTGGTGGTGGAGGTAGTAGTAGTGGCGACCCTGTTTCAGGCATTGAATTACCTGATAGTATGAGTGTTGTTACCGCACAGGACTCAGGTGGCCAGCAGAAGCTTACTTTTGGTAAAACCTTAAGCAAATCATTTGCAAACCAAAATAAAATTCTCACTGATGCGGATACCGATTACAGTACAGATCTGACCCATTCCTATGTTTATGACGCCTCCATGGAATCATTGGACTCTGTTAATATGATTTTATGTTTGATGGAGCAAACTCGCGCTACGGATATGGTTAATCAAGGCGCCTACATTGCGCTGGTTAATGAGGATAAGTGTGAAAAAGGGCAAAATCAAAGCAGCAGTGGCTCAACCGGTCAATCCAGTGGTGGTCAGGCGACCGAATTTAATAGCTGGACGATTCTATCTACCCGTGACTCAAACAACGCATCACAAGTGGTGAAAATCTGGGTACCCGGTGATAGTGGCCCGGGTGGTGACCCAATGGATAGTCAAACCATTCTGGTTGAATTAACTGCAACCGAGGGTGTCAGCTCTACAAATCCTTTTGGTAGTTTTTCAATGGACTTTAAGGGTGTTGTAGATGCAAGTGTTTTTGAGGGCCCTGCAGGTACTGAAATGGAAATGATGAGGGGGCATCTGGAAACGGTTGATAACTCACAGGGGCAACCTCAGTTTCGTTTCATTAATCTGGGCGGCGATTCCTTGTCTGATATAACTGGCGCCAACTTCTCGTTTGAAGAAGCGGCAAATGTCGTGCTGAATGATGCTGCCGGCACGGGTGGTGTGGCTTTAACTCATCGTTCTGAATCCTTTTCAGGTGGTGATGGTGGACCTACCATATCGCAAGGATCGGCTTATGCTGTTGCCTTTGATAGTAATTATCTGCTTCGAGGTAAGGATGACAATGCTGATGGCAGCATAAATGCAACCAGCTGCCAATCCAGAACCAGCTTCAATACACAGGTCTGGCGTTATAACCTGTATCATGCCGTAGATGGCACTTTTAATGGCAAGGCGGTCACGGGTGGCCAACGGGTAGAGTTAAATTCAGGCTTCCCATTTTCCTATGACAGCAATAATGATGGCAGTAATAATGCCTATGGCTGGGTGGGCTATCATGGTGTCTGGTCTGAATTAGGTGCTCTGGCTGATGGCGCAACCATTACTGAGTTTGATTATGAAACGGACTCTACAATAGAGCATACTGTGAATGTTGCGCCCGGTAAGATGATTCGTCGTACTGCAAACAATGAACTGTTAAGCGGTTTCCAGGGTGATGAGTTCCAGTTCTGGGGCGATCACCCCACGCTGAATATTTTTGGGCAATGGGTTGTAAGCATTGATGGTAACAATGATTTACAGATTACTGGCAGTTTCAACTGGGGTGATACTGGACCTGAAATTTCAGCGACGGTGGATCATGATAATGACCCAGGTACCGCGGAAGTTTCTGCTGTTGCCAGTCTATCGCTCAATAATAATGAACATGTCTGGTTGTGGAGTGATGCCCTGGGGGGCAATGTGGCTTATGTTCATGATAACAGTATTGCCGCAGCCGATCGTTCTGTTACTTTCTACGGAGAGGAGTTTGTTTTACCCGCAGATTCTATATTATTCCCGGGTAGCACAAGCAGTGTAACCCTGTTTTGCTACGAGCGCTGTCTCAAAGGTGGTCTGACTCAAAGTGACGTTGACAATGCTAGCAGCGAGATGGACCTTTACTATAGCTATGCAGGTACACCATTTCAGTACACACTTAGTACGACAAATGGCAAAATTGTACTGACTGATAACAGCAATAGCAGTGCTGTGGTCTCTGCTGATACTCTGGACATATCGTCATTAGGCAATGACTGGGGTATCAATACAGGTGAAATGCTGACATCACAACTGGCTAATGCTGCCGAACCCTGGTTGGTGTTTGATGAGACTGTAAGCTACCGCTGGGAAACAGGTAACAATGACTGGAACAAGATGATTACGGTTTCTGATAGTATGGGTAACATCTCTACCTTCGACCGGCCATTGCAGTTCAGCTATACCCATAGCACTGCAAACGATGCAAATACTAGCAGCAGCTATAACGGCAAGAAATTCTTTCTGGAATATGGTGGGGTTGGTGAGCTCTGGGGTTTCCCATGGGAAGAAGATATAGAGACCAATCGCTGGTATTCTGCAGTGACTCTGGCTGATGGTGCACAACTTACAAATGGTAGTAATACATTTGCGGTTAAAGCTATCGAGAAAGAGCAAACCATGAGAGATGATAATGCCGGCTGCAACGGATTAAATGTAAGTACTTTATTGACTGATCCAGCACTGACATTACCTACAGCAGCTGATATCGGTACAGTATCAATCAATCTGGCAGGCAAACCCAATGTGACTGCAGCACCTGCAGTGATAGATGGCGAGCTTCAATAAAAAATATTCATAAACGCTAACTTTAAAAAAACCATTCGATAACTCGGATGGTTTTTTTTTAACAACATGTCAGCGTAATGACAAATAATAAAATAAAACATACCCCCTGTGTCGGGATAGATGTTGCCTTCTTTGAAAAACACCGGACAGAGGGCGTAGTGAGTGAAAAATGGCACATTGTTCAAAAGAACAAAGAGAAGCTATTGTTAATCAGAAGACAATAAGACGCCTAATTTAAGAAAATATAAGTCACCAAAAGTTATCATTTGAAGATTTCAGAAGATTGCAGAAGGCTGGGGTCAGGAAGGCTGGGGTCAGGTCTTTCCATGCCACATGCAAGTTTTATTTTAATTATTTTAAAGCCAGCTGTTTTTACTAGATATAAAATGGACACTCAACGTAAGGGACTAATAATGGCGAATACAAGAATGGGGGCAGCCATTAGCAGTTCCAAGTCAATAAGCAACAGTTGTTTTTTACGTGTTTTTCACGTAAAAAATTTAATCTGGTGTTTAAGCCGATACAAACAATATGTACACCTAAAATTTATACCGTGGTAACATAATAAATATGCACCAGTCAGCCATCAGGTTCTAGACAAGTATTTGCTTGTCCCAGGCAATATTATTGCCCCATAAAATCTTTAGTTCCCAATGCATGTCCAGACATGTAGCGCCCATGTACTTATAACCGTTGGCACTTAACAGGTTTGTGGCTACTGATCACTCAGCTCCAGACACCCATTGGCTTAGCGTTGAGGCACATTTACTTTTACCGCTTACAACATCAGTTGTTTAAAAAGGTCGAATGAGTAACGAATCAGGTCTGATGGTTGTTAGCCAACCCCATTTCTGGTTTTCTCATTCAACCTTATACCTTGATCAGGAAAATGCTTTATTTACATCGAATGTGACCTGATCTTTTGTATGTGGTAACAAGCTCTTGCCAATTTATTGGCAACTGCTTTAATGGCAATAATGCCATTGGTTTTCGATTTCTTTTTTTGATAAAATGCTTTAATTTTATCGTTGTATCAACAGCAAAATTAGCGGCTTCAATAAAGGCCCAGGCTAAATATTTATTACCGTTTTTGCGGTTATTTTCACCTTTTTTCTTGCTGTTACTAAGTCGTTCACTTTTCACGCAGCAACAATAGGATGAAAAATTACCGACTTTGACAAAGCGGCTCATATCACCGCTTTCAAGCATAATGGTCAATCCTAATATTTCACCAATGCCGGAAACGGTGAGTAATTTTTTAAATTCATTTCTAATCCGTGTTTGCTTTAGTACGGTTGATTCTATATCTGTGATGGTACTTTGCAGGCATCTAATTACATTTAGATTGCTCTTCAATGATAATGTAATGTTCGGGTCAATAATTAATTCACTCGCCTGCTCATCATCCAGTTTCTTGATTTTATAACTGGATAATGATTAGGCTGTATTTCGTGCCAGTATATTCTGCAAGCTCAATATGTTAGTAGTACTTTGTCGCACTAACTGGCTACGCTTTCTAAGCAGGTCTCTGACTGCACGCTCTTTTTTCGGATAAATAAAACCGGTAGGCAATATCTTTAAACGCATCAAATGCGCTAACCAGCGAACATCATCTTTGTCATTTGTGTGTTTTAAACCGCTGTACGTTTGAACGGCTGCGGTATTAACCAATTTCACGCTGTAGCCTTCTTCGATAAGACCATCCACTAACCAATACCCGTTAAACGTTGATTCAATCGCTATCGCTGTGATTTTGTTTTTGTAAACAGAAAGCTGCCTAATAATTAAGGGTAAGTCATTATCTAGCTTCTTCTGATAAATCACTTTATCAACCTCATCTAAATATAACAATAACGCTATTATTTGAGTGTAAATCAATTCCGCAATATAATTCCATAATGAGTTCCTTTTTTAGGTTCGTTCAGTTTCAGAACCTTAACAATATAACCTGTTGGAGGAACTCGCTAGATGATTATCAGGTCTTTCCATGCCACATTCACGATTCATTTTATTTAAATTGAAATAAAAAACTCAACGACCTTAGATTGAATCTCATTTTTTATTATTATGGGTGTTCGATTTATTAGCATTTTTTATAACCATCCAGTGTACCGCCTATTGAGCCATAACGATGGATTCTTTGTGGACGCCCATGCCGATAAAAAGTATATTATATTGTGTCATGTCGATCTCCAAGCCTGTTAATGAATGTTTATGCTTTCATATTATGGCACTGGCTACAGTGTAACTGGCCCACGTAGGACGCAGATCGGCACCCTTTAGGGGAAAATCATTATGTCTAGGAAATTTATGACAAAGAATCTACTATTAGAAAATCTTGACCAGCCTGAAATCCTGGAACAGGCTTATCGTAATTCACCTCAAAAATTTGAGGTGCAACTCAAGGATGCCATTGAGAAAAATAGTGACTCTGAGGTTCTAAGAGTTTGGAGTGCAAGGTTGTCTTATTGTGCACCTACTTCACAGAAAAGTATTTCTATCAGCTTGCTAATTGTTTTATGTCTTATTGCAGGCATTGTTACAAAGATGCCATTTTTGTTCCCCATAGATAGTGGTTGGTATTATCCGAGATTCACTCCGTTGATAGTTATTGCCGCCGTAATTGCTTATTTTATTAAAACAAATCCAGCCAGCCGAAAAATCCAGAAAGTAGTAATAACAGGTTTAGTTGCGAGCATTGTTTATTTAGTCGCTCTCCCGAATAGTAATGATTCAGCCTCTATAACAATGGCTCTAATTCATTTACCATTGTTCTCTTTGACTCTTCTAGCTATTAGCTTCATGTCAGATAATTGGAGGGATGCAGAGTCTCGCTTAAATTTCATCAGATATTTAGGTGAAATGGGAATATATTCTGTCCTTATTTTGTTGGGTGGAATGGTTTTAACCGGAGTTACCCTGGGATTGTTCAATGTAATAGGCTTGTCTATAGAACAATGGTACATGGAATATATTGTAGTATTGGGGCTTGTTTCTTCGCCTTTGGTAGCTACCTACTTATTCGATTCAATTCAAAAACGGCAAAGTAAGTTCGCCGCTGTTTTATCAAATGTATTTTCGCCACTTTTCCTTATCACTGTTCTTGCATATCTGGTAGCGACTGTGTATCAAGGAAAAAGCCCGTTCACAGATAGAGAATTTCTTATTATTTTCAATGGTCTTCTAATTGTTATTCTAGCATTGACCATTTTCTCAATATCGGGAAAAAAGAGAGCAACTGGCGTTACATCTTCAGACTATATAAATGTATCCTTAGTAAGCGCTACTCTCATGGTCAATATCGTAGCGCTAACAGCAATATTATTTAGATGGACAGAGTATGGGATGACAGTAAATCGTATAGTAGTAACGGGTGCAAATATCCTCATATTTGTTCACTTGATATTGATTCTCAGACAGTATATTAGTCACATTAAGCATGGTGAAGGGGTAGAAAATCTTGAGTCAACTATCGCAATGTACCTGCCTGTATACGCCTTATGGTCGCTCATAGTTTCAGTTTTTTTACCCCTGGTGTTTCAGTTCAAGTGAAATGCCTAACGCGCCATTGGATTATTAAAAGGAATCAGTGACAAATGAAAACCAATTACAAAACCGAATACTTCTCATTTGTCACAGCCCCCTTTATTCCTTATCATGCTGTGATTCACTGATTAACCCGTCGGCAAACCATGGATCCACTACTCATCTCTATCCACTACACTGATCCGCTCTGGATCGCCATCGCTTTCATCTGTGGTCTGGCGGTCAGGGCGGTGGGTTTGCCGCCTCTGGTGGGTTTCCTGGCGGCTGGCTTCTTACTCAACGCCCTGGGTGCGCAGGGTGGCGAGTTTCTGGATGCGATGGCCGACATGGGCATCACCCTGCTGCTGTTCACCATTGGGCTTAAGCTCAAGTTGAAGTCGTTAGCGAGGCCTGAGGTGTGGGGTGTCGCGACCCTGCATATGGCTACAATCACATTGTTGATCGCCACCATGGTGCTGTTGCTCTCGTATACCAGCTTGCCGCTTCTGTCCGACCTTGATATGGAGACCGCCTTACTCATCGGTTTCGCCATGTCCTTCTCAAGCACCGTGTTCGCGGTGAAGATCCTCGATGAACTCGGTGCGACGAGTGCCGGGCATGGGCGCATCGCGATAGGGGTACTGGTGGTGCAGGATATCGCCGCAGTATTGTTTATCGCAGTGTCCATGGGCAAGATACCTTCTCCTCTGGCGTTTGCATTGTTCGCACTCATCCCCTTGCGTTTCCTGATGTTCAAAATTCTCGACAGAGTAGGGCATGGTGAGCTGCTGATCCTGTTCAGTATCACACTGGCACTGGTCGGTGCGGACATCTTCGAGATGGTCGGCATCAAGGCAGATGTCGGGGCGTTGGTGTTCGGTATGCTGTTTGCCAATCACCCCAAAGCTAGCGAGATGGCGAAAGCACTGCTCGGTTTCAAGGAACTGTTCCTGGTGGGCTTCTTCCTCAGTGTCGGCATGACCGCCATGCCGGGCTGGACCGAAGTCATGATCGCACTGTTGTTCATTGTGTTTCTGCCGCTCAAGGTGGCGTTGTACTTTGGGCTGTTCAACCTGTTCAGCCTCAGAGCCAGTACCTCGTGGAGTACTTCCCTTAACCTGGCGAACTACAGTGAGTTCGGCTTGATCGTCGGCGCTTTAGCCGCCTCGTCGGGCTGGTTGCCGAACGAATGGTTGGCCGTGTTCGCCGTCGTGATGTCGATCTCCTTTATTGTTTCAGCGCCGTTGGTCAATATCCGGGATAGCCTGTACCAGACATGGCGACCCCGGTTGAAACGCTTCGAGCGGTCTAAGCGTCTATCGGGCGAAGAAAACCTCGACCTGGCGGGAATTAGAGTGGTGGTGTTTGGCATGGGTCGGATGGGCTCGGCAGCCTATGTTGCGATGGAACCGGACTACCCGGGTGATCTGGTCGGTGTGGAAGTGGAACAGGAAAAGGCGGCGCGGCACAGTGCAGCGGGCAGGAACGTGGTCTGTGGGGATGCGACCAATCCGGATTTCTGGACGCGTGCGCCCGAGTTGCTCGATGGACTGGAATGGGTATTGTTGACCTTGCCATCGCATCACGCCAATTTGAATGCAGCATTGCGACTTAAGGATATGGGGTATCAAGGACGTATCGCCGCAACGACACAATTCCATGATGAGGAAGATGATTTAAAAGCTGCTGGCGTTGATCATACTTTCAATATCTATGCGGAAGCCGGTCTGGGTTTCGCTAATGAACTACATAATTTCGTGGGTAAATAAGTTAAAGAGGCCGGTAATAAAACGATAATAAAGAATTAAAAGGGGGTTGGTTGCAACAGGCATATTTATTACACTATTATTACCAATCGTATTACCGAATATTTATTATTTACTTACACACTAAAAATATAACACATATGAGCCGCTCTCGAGTTAATAGCCATTAGTCAACTTTTTCAGTTACTTTTGTAACTAAAAAACAAATCAATTAATAAAATCCAAAAGATTTAAATCAGATTTTTCCATGTCACATGCAAGTTTCATTTTAATCATTTTCCCTCTGTGTCAGGACAGTTGTCGCCTCTTTTTAAAATCATCAAACAGAGGGCGTAGTGAGTGAAAATGACACATTGTTCAAAAGATCAAAGAGATGTCATTGTTAATCAATATATTAACGTGATTTATCACTTAGGGTGTTCGCGGATAAACAAGGCATTGCCAAGTCGCCCCTGTATACCTGGAGTAGAACATCTGACGTAAAGAATTTTAAAGGTATGAAAAAACGGAATAAAACGAACAGCCACCTTAAGAGACCCATAAAAACAAAGACTTCGGTAGATTCTGATTTTTTTATTGCGGGCCCTGTTTATTCGTTTCTTCGGTTTATTCGTTTCTTCGGTTTATTCTATGTATAAAATGAACTCCCTTTTATGCATCATATAAAGAAAAATTACGTTGCATGATGATTATGTTTCGGTTTAACAAAATCAGTAAGCGTTGAAATATTACGGCCTGTAATGATTGACCCGGGATCCAGGTTTTCGGCAGAAAAACCTAACCTGTTTACCCAAACGGTAGGGTAGCCGAACCAGCTTGCTCCAACTGCGTCCCATGCCCCAAAGGCAGCAAAAGCAATATTCTGTTTTGGTAGCTTAAAGGCATCGACACCCATCTGATAGGCACGGGGATCAGGTTTAAATGCATTAACATTATCTGTGCTGAGATAAAATTCAAATGCGTCTTCAATATTTGAGTTTTTACAATTTATGCGAAGCATTTTTTCTGTAAAGTTTGATAAAAATGCTAGCCGGATGCCCTGGTCTTTCAATTTTTGTAGAGCTAAACTTACATCAGGCCAAGGCTTTAGCTGTAGCCAAACTCCCATTAGCTGATCTTTATTATCAGCACTTAGTTCTACTTTGAACTTGGTTGCTGTGTAATCCAGGGCATCTCCAATGATAGAATAGAAATCTGTATACCTCCCACCATTTGTTCGAAGCCAGGTATATGCAAATATCTTACTAAACCATGCCTTCCCCAAGGCATCGCCTTGCTCTGGATAAAGCGTTTTTGCTAAACGTAAAATGGGTCGAGGATCAAATATTGGGAATCCATCAAAAGCGATGGCCTTTATATTAGTTTGAGTTTCTGAGGCCATAGCCGTATTGATAAATGGATTTGTTAGGGTTATTCCTAGTGTTGAGGCGCCAGCAGTCATCGACAAAAATTTTCTACGATCCATATGTAAGTCCCCAAAGATTATAATCAATACGTTAACTTAAGAGACAGTAACCGTTACTGTAAGTTCAGGTGTAAACCTCCCTCTTTTAGTTACATATTAAATTAGAGTTTTCCGGCTTATCACGCATCGCTAAATATTCCCACGGTGTGAGATCATTCAGTGAGTCGGGGCCTTTCATCATTATATTACTTCATCTAATTTTCAGTTAATTCCCCGACTTCATTCAGTGTTTTAAATACATACATATTTAAAATTTCATCTCGGTAAGTCCTGTTAAAGATAATAAGGACATCCATCTTTATATATCAACAAACACAAAGTCTGTAGTGGTCAACCTTTAATTCGGTAGCCAAACTTAGCGCGCCACTACACCCTCCATGCTTACTGCTCATTTTGTTTTTCTGGTATACTGCCGCCAGTTTCTAAAACAGAAAGTTTCTAGAGTGCTCGTATTAAACCATTCAAAAACAACGCTCTTTATTTTTACCATCATTACATTCTCTCTTCTTGGGTGCGGTGGTGGAAATAATGACGATACAACAGATAAGACATCAATATATTTTAGCGGTGATGATGGAGAAGAGTAAGGACAACCCTCTTAAGCGGCAAATTAAAGCAAAGACTTAGATAGATTCTGATTTTTTTGTTATTGTGGGTGTCCGGTATATTGGTTTATTATTGGTTTATTAATTAAGCATACGTCTAAACAAAAAAAGGAACTCAAATATGTATACTCTTACCCACGCTGGAGAAAACGTTGGTATCACTAAACTCGAAAGAGGCGACCCTACAACACACGCAGTATCTGGCGAATTCATTAATATGGGTGGCTCTAAACCGCTAGCAGCCTGGATCAAAAGCATAGGAGGTGAAGAGGATGGTGGCGTAGTATTTATTGCGTTGAATAAAGATTTTACATTGCTTGATGAGGCAGGAAAAATCGTTGAATTTCTAGAAGGTAACCTGATTTCAGTGCCTGAAGAAGATGAAGTCTTTCTTGATATTACCTGTTCATCCGAAGAGGACTACAAAGCTAACTTCGCAGAGCATGTATCCGCTATGGAGAATGACAACTAATTGACTACCTTCAAAACAAAAACAGCATGAAAAGAATAAAAAGGGCAGCCATCTTAAGTGATCAATCAAAACAAAGACTTAGATAGAGCTTGATTTTTTTATTATGGATGTTCGTTTTATTATGATTAAATTATGCTGGTTAATAATCTGATACTACGCAAGGAGAAACTAGTATGGCTGCATATGTGCCAGTAATCATTTGGATAATCAGCGTAATTTTTTGCCACTACATAGCACAAGCAAGGAATGTTAAGTCAAATTTAGTGCGCAGATTAATTGTTGTTTTTTTAGGGCCTTTAGCCATTCCATTAACATTCCTGGCAAAGCCAGAAAATTCAAACGATACAAATTAGAGAGGTATTTTTTCAGTGTGACAGCCATGCTTTCTATCAGCTGTATTCAACAAAATAAATCGCAACCCCCAGGGTGATGAGTGCCACCTCAACCAGGCTAATCAATAACAGCATATAAGTTATACGTCGTGCAATCGGCTTCATGGGTTGCCAGACGCGAGACATATACCATCGCCAGGGAGCGACGCGCGACCATTTGTGCCAGTTAATAAGATACTTTTGCAAATAACTGGCCCAGACAATAATGCTTTTGTCGACTTCGTTTAAACGCGCCTGTCGATCTTCTTCTGATATCCCGTCATAATGATCTGTTATGGTTAATGTTGATCCCTGTGGAGCAGATTCAATGCGGAATGTGGTATTGCTTTTTATACCTTGCGAATAGTCCACCTGAAATCCATCGGCTAATTCGCTCACCTTAAGTTCAAACTCAAAATCAAACGGCGTTTGCTGACTGATATTCTTCCCCCTAAAAAAGAATTGATCTTTATCCAGTGATCGCCACTCACTGAATTCAAGCATGGGGTTAATACGGTACAGGCGTTCAATATCCTGACAAAACGCCTGCAGTTCATCAACACTTAACGGCGTATTTAATGAAGCCCAGGCAAGGTCCTCTTTATTCATTTGTACGGTTTGCTCATCCACGGTTAGCTCATCCATATTAGCTCATCCATAGTTCGCTCATCCATGGGGATAAGGCACAATCAGCAGTGTCGTAGACAATGATTTAGCTAAGGGCTCAAGCAACATCCGTGATCGGATACCTTGTTTACCTTTGGGCCGAGGCGAGCCCATAATCACCAGATCATAGTCATCGACTTTGCTGGCCTTTAGAAGACATTCATCGGGTTCGCCCAGAACAATCGTCTTGCTATATTCCAGCGACTGGTCTTCGGCAGCATGACTTACCCGTTCACAGTGCTCATCAATTTCTCTACCCAGCTCACTTTCCAGATAACGACGGAAAGTATCTCGCGTGGCACCATTGTTTAACCAGTCATCCCCTGTCATGCCCTGCCACAGAGTCGGCACAACAATAAGGTGATGCAATTTTGCACCCTTGTTACACAAGCTCAGTGCCATTCTTTCTGCCGCCATTGCACCTTCAGTGCCATGGCTGGCTAATAGAATATGATTTACACAATTCATCCCGTCACCAGAAAAGACCGATGTCCGCCGAAGCGGACGTCAGTGCATCTAAAATGTTAACGCTAAAGATTAATAAATGACGTATACCGCAAAGGCGATAACTAACGCAAACACCAGTGCCATAAAGTCTTCTTTACGGTCGCTGCCAAAAATAGACAGTGCCGAGCCACGTTCAAATTGTTTTTGTTCTTCAGTCATAATAATTACCCCTTCTTAAATTGTTTCACTCACAAGCATAAGTACCACTACCAGTGATAAGACTGCCTTGGTAAAGCCAACAATGCCACCGATGATGGCTGGCTGACCACCGGCCTGCTTCATTGAGCCAACGGTAATTTGCATGCCCAGCCCAACCAGTCCAAAGGCAAATAACCAGGTAATCCATTGACGGAATGCCTTGATCTTTTTGGCGGTATGCCGCACAGCCTTGTGAGCGCCTTTGAGAATTTTATTAGCATCCTTCGACAAAACCTTGGCGTTTATCAGGCCTCGCAGTGCGGTGTCGTCCTTAATGGACATGACCTTGCGGTTTTCCATCAGGCGTTGTAGTGCGGCCTTTCGATCATCCCGTTGTACTTTGCTGGCTTCAGTTTGTAATGTCTGTATTTGCTCTGCCTTGAGCAATTTGCTTTCCTTAAAACCTTGCTCCGTGGTATTCGCAAAATATTTACCTTTGTAGTGATTTGGCGGGGCAAAAATACCGGTTGTAGACAGCGCAAACAGGAGGATAAAGCCGAGCACAAAGACGGGAAATTTGGCAAAAATAACCTGACTGACATTAACTGTCTCAGTCACACTTTCTTCACGTCGCACATACCAAACTGCCAGCCATAGCACAATGATTGGTAATACCAGGACACGGGTAATATTAAAAATTTCCGCTACCTTGAGGGTTTCAATACCATCAGGCTGAAAGGCCAGTGCTGCACCTGCAACCTGTGCGGAGTTAAGAATGCCGGTACCGGCCCAGGCCCCAAACTGCACGTAACTCATGCCTAGCAGGTTGCCGATAATGGGGAAGACAAACATACAGCCCACACCCCAAAGAAGAATGGTACCAATGGTATAAGCAATCTCAACAGATTTGGCCTGTACAACAGGCGCTGCAGCAACAGTCGCAGATACACCACAGACCCCTAAACCCGCAGACAAGACGCCCGTCATTGAGTTAGGTATGTTGCGTCTCGCCCCCATCCATAACACCATACCGACAGAACCGAGTACAAAAAAGCCAATCATGATAATGGATAGACCACCCAGATTTGTCAGCTCAGCCGCGCTATAGAGTGTGCCAAGCAGGATAACACCTGTTTTTAGGCCCAGACGTGACAGACGCACACCGTTCCTGGCCCACTCTGGCACTTTGAAGACATTAACGATAATAATACCGGTGACAATGCCTAACACCACATAGTTCAAACCTAGAAGTGTATGTATATATTTACCGGTTTCACCTACCTTACCCAAAGACATACTGATAACAGCAATTTCCGGCGCGATAAACCAACGAACGATCATGGCGATTAACAGGATAAACATGCCACCGGCAATGCTTGATGAATAATAATCCCAGTGACCTTCCTTGTGCGTGCCAAACCATTGCCAGGCACCAATGACTATTGAGACCACCCCAAAATAAAGTGGTATCGATATTAATTCACCAAAATATTTATATTTCTTTCCGCCTAAGTGTTCAATATAAGACGTCAAAATACCGCTATCAGCGCAATACCAAATAGCCAGCATGATGACACCCATAATGAAAAGCGCAGAGTTTCTTTTTGTGTACACCATGATAATTCCTCCTCAGATGATGGTTTTTTGTATTAATATACATTCCCGTTAGCAACAGAAAATTTCCAGATAGCCACTGATTAAAATATTAATAAACATCCCACTGATTCAGAATATTATATTTAGATTATTATTAAATTCTGAAACTGAGTCCATTCGAACTTTATTTCCATCTGTGTCGAATTTTTTATCTGGATGTACCACCTCCTTGCGAGGAATTACAATATTGATTGATGCGGCTTGATAACCGTCGATTAAATCTGATAGAGAAAATTTTAAAATTAACATTTTAAAAAACAGGCTTAATATATGGCTTGCATCCTAACACCTTTTGTTTTTTTAAAGCCTGATTAAGAGCTTTTTTAATATGTTCTTTCCATAAATTATTACTAAAAACTATGGACTATAAATTAAAACGAGAGCTTGATACAAATCAATTACAAAAACAATAAAAAAATCCCAGACATAAGCGTCAACCATCATATCTCTATCTATATAAAGAGATAAATGAATAATGCGGAACTCTGGATCAGTGACAATACTGGTAAATTGTGATTTTTTGCAGGCACTCCTTCAGGTACACAACGAAAGCTGTATGAATTCAGATAGTTAATCTTCACCTGAAGAAGCACCTACAGCGCATTTCTTCTTGGCTTACTGGGAATAACAGGGGATAAAAGGGAATAAAAGGACATCCATGATAAGGCCATCGGATTAAATAGTGGACTGAACAGGACATTCACATTAATAAATAAAAAATAAGTCAAAAAAACTGGCTTCAGCCCTGTGTTTTTGGCTTAAATATATAAAAAATTTAATTTGTCGAAATGAGACAGTTACCCATAAAAAACAAACCAATCTATCTGATTTTATAAATCGCAGGTACAGGAAGAATCCAGGTAGTGACTGAAGATTTTTTCTTGATTTTATTTTAATACTTTAAAGAAAATGCGCTTCACAGCTTTTTTTACAACTCGTTCACCTGTAGTCCGAATTTTTACAGGCTTGTTTTAATGACAAATCTGACCCTGCTAAGTCTTTTAGCCTGGTTGTCTATTTATATTCTCTATTTAAACGCTAACAAAAAATATAAAAAAAGAGGGAGAGTTACCCCTCCCTCTGACTATAAGATTAATAATGAATTAAACGTTACTGTTAAGAGTGACGTTTATTTCTCTTTTTATCCTTATGATCATCATCGTCATCATCGTCAACATCGTCGTCGTCGTCATCGTCATCGTCGTCATCATGATCATCATCGTCGTCATCACCATTACCGCCTCCGACAACTGTGATATTTGCAGTTGTGCCGATTGAGTCAGTAGTGCCAGCATCATCGGTTACAATCAGGGTTACGTTATACATGCCCGCAGCAGTATAGCTGTGAGTTGGGTTTGCGCCACTGGCGGTTGCCCCATCACCAAAGTCCCAGCTGTAGGCTGTAATCGTTCCGTCTGGATCAAATGATGCGGTTCCATCAAACATAACTGCAACACCGACTGTTCCACTATATGGACCATTAGCATCGGCAGTAGGTGCCATGTTACCCGTACCGATAGTTGCATTAGTGGTCGCTGCGCCGATATTACCAGCATCATCTGTGACCACAAGCGTAACGGTGTAGTTTCCAGCTGCCATATAGGTATGGGCAGGGCTTACACCTGTAGCCGTGTTGCCGTCACCAAAGTCCCAGTCGTATGAGAGAATCGTTCCGTCTGGGTCATTAGAAGCACTTCCGTCAAATACAATAGAAATGCCGACTGTACCTGCATACGGACCATTAGGATCAGCAATCGGAGGTGGGCTAACTGAACCAATAGACGCTGTTGAAGTTGCTAAGCCTGTTGCACCCTGATTATCGGTCACTGTTAAACTAACCGTGTAGTTACCGTTAGCTGTATAGGTATGAGCTGGTGTCACACCTGTACCAGTATTACCGTCACCAAAGTCCCAGCTATAGGAAACTATACTTCCATCAGAATCACTGGAAGCGCTGCCATCAAAGACCAAAGACGTTCCGGTGGTTCCACTATACGGACCATTTGCATCTGCCACAGGTGGCTGGTTAACGGGTACTGCTGTAATTGTAGCCGTGGTACCCAGTGAGTCGGTAGCGCCCGCATCATCCATCACTGTCAGAATGACGTTATAAGTATTTGCTGCAGTATAAGCATGGGACGGGGTTGCACCGGTTCCACTCGTGCCATCACCAAAATCCCAGCTGTAGGAGATAATGCTGCCATCCGGGTCACTTGATTGTGTACCATCAAATGCCACTGCGGTATCAACGGTGCCATTATACGGGCCACTTGGATTGGCTATAGGAGGTAAATTACCCAGACCAATGCTAGCGGTTGTAGCTACCGTTCCTGTGGCACCGAAATCATCAGTCACAGTAAGGGAGACCATAAATGTTCCACTGGTTAAATAAGTGTGTGTAGGGGTTGCACTGCTTCCGCCAGTACCATCACCAAATTCCCAATTATAGGCAACTATCGTTCCGTCAATATCACTGGAAGCTGTTCCATCGAAGGTAAGTGCCACATTAACGGTGCCAGTGTATGGGCCATTAGCGTCAGCGACTGGTGGTTGATTGGCGGCTGCAGGATCTAAAAGACCACCGATAAAGCTGGGAGGCGATTCAACAGTACCCGTTGCAGCGCAATTACCTCGTGAGAAAATTAAGTTAGAACCGCCCGGTGTCCATCCAGGCTGCGAATTTGCGTCAATTTCAGTAAAATTATTAGAGCCTGTTGGATCAGCATCTGAGTCCAGCCCTTCAACATCTAAAATTCGATTTGAAATGCTTCCCGCACCAGAAGAACATATAGCAGCGCCATACGCATTCAGATTTTGTGTGCTGCTAGCATGACAGAGCTGACAACTTCCATCATCTCCAGATGTTGAGCCAGGATATAAACCAGCCCAGGTTGAAACGAATCCACTCTGAGAGAGAGCTGTTGTTGAGTATAACAGCGCCGCGGGAATCAATGGGACTAAATATTTAATTTTCATTTTACACTCCAAAGATATATTAAGCTTAAGTTACCTATTAGGTAAGAATTTCTATAATTGATACTTTCTAGAGGTGAAACGTCTAGGGTAATGCGCTGTTATATTATTACTATTTAAAGACTGAATTTTGTAAACGCGTCACACTCTATGAATATCAACATATGAAAGTATTGGCATTAATCAAATAAGAAATTAAGAATATAACAATAGTATGTGATTAATATAAAACAAAGACTTAGATAGAGTCTGACTTTTTTGTTATTGCGACTGCTCGGTTTATTTTATGCATCATCCCTGTTCAGGAAATAATATCTGGCGCAAAAAAACTCCTTTGAAGGTGAGTAGTTGCTTGTGTTGCATAGCAGTGTAAATGCTGTATTGAGATAATCGAAACATATCACTACTGTCCCGTTAAGAAAAATAAATATGATCTAAAATCGTCGCGTGTCACACTTTTATTGGTTTTTATTTATTAACGACATGAAATTAGAAGAACAAAATAATAACAGATAATAATTTAAACCGTCATCCCCGAATGCTTGTGTCGGGGATCCAGCGGCCTTATGTACTGTAAAGACACTGGATTCCCGACACAAGCATTCGGGAATGACGACACTCTT
>Ga0316209_1000499_pt1 | contig 67307 bp, 77 predicted proteins | sample 6monopyrite_MG_FD_204945 | JGI IMG/M metagenome (GOLD analysis project Ga0316209, IMG submission 204945) | Microbial mat bacterial communities from mineral coupon in-situ incubated in ocean water Damariscotta River, Maine, United States -... | ecosystem: Environmental > Aquatic > Marine >... | reverse complement strand
TGATTATTTAAATCATCTTTTGAAAGAACTGCCTAATAAACCTGATGACATTGATTACTTGTTGCCCTGGAATGTTGCTTAGCATAGGTGAGAGTCATATTATACGTGTGCTTGGCTGGACGCTTACGTATATTTTGGCTCCATCTTTTGCTAGCAGCTAAAAGGCCTTTTGCATATTTAACACGAGAGTCGATGTCTATAATTTTACTGTTGTTGTTAACAAACGGCCTATATAGCTCAGTGCCATGTGGATAGCAGGTTGCGTATACGCTATTGGAAATAGTTAGAAGTAGTAAGATGGAAAATAGTAATTTCATAGAAAATTCTCTACTTTTTTTTACACATAAACGCTTTGTTAGAGGGCGTTGCCATTATGGTAATGCTGCCCACAAGAAATAAGCACAAACTGGCATAATTACGAAACCAGCAAGGCTAAACAAAAAGTATGAATTACGAAGCCCTAACTTTGCCTCGATTGGGAACCAGATAAGCTTTATAGCAAACGCCACACCAAATAATATTGCTGCTTCTGCCCAGTTTACTTTATAACCGTAATAAAAGAGGAAACCGACTCCAAATATTGTTGCTGCTAATGTAAATAAATTTAACACTAATAGATATGTTTGGCTTGCGCCTCTAAAGTTTTTAATGTGTAACTTTTGATAAAAACCGAAAAAGCTAAAAGCTGCATAACTTAGTATTAATGAAATTGGCATGTCCATATTATTTTTATTTCCCCCTAACGGCGCAAATCACCGATAAATTGGAGCGATGTTAGGCTTGTGGCATTTGCCACAAACGAACGTCGCGGAAATTTGTCCGTGTGAATTTGCATTGTTAGATTCATTTTACCTGTACCCATGGAATTTCAAATATATGAGTCCAGTCGTACCTTACAGGCATTAACTCTACGTCAACTTTGTTTACTACTGAATTGTATCTTTTATGAATTTCTTTCATGATTTCAATACAGTTCTCAACTTCACTAGGGTTTGGAAGCTTATCTAAAGAACGCTTATCTAAAGAACGCTTATCTGTATGAGCTATTCTCCTATCAACATATTTTTCGATTACGGACGATGCTTCCTTAAGACGTGCTATATCACTTTCTGGGTCTAGCTCTATGTGCTTATGGAGTGGAATATCACTCATGTTATCTGCTATGTCCGATAGCACCCCATACAAACTTATACTGTTTTTATCTCTTTTTAGCTGCCTTCTCAGTGATACTGAAATATATGAGATATAGGTGTGGAATAGGTGGTCATAAAATGGGTTGTGCTCATGAAGAGATTTATTTTCTGCGATTATTCTTAGCAACGTATGATGAGTGTCTTGCTTAATAAGCATGTTCTGTATTTGGCAACCAATTACATTAAGAGACTTGCTCCACTTTTTAAGTTTATTGCTCATATTTAGTTTTACTCATCACTCTGCATGATTCTAACGTTTAAGCTGTGCGATACAAACGAAGCGCAGCGTAGTTTGCATCCGAACGAGCTCCTTGTTAGCTCTTATATTCATTTTTAACCGCTTTTGGAAAATCTACTAACTGACTTAGTGTGTCAAACATTTCCGGGTGTAATGAATGAGTAGGATTTTGGCTGCTCATTCTAAATGTAAAATTCTTGATTTTGTGTTTCTTAACTCGCCCATAAAAAAAGTTCTTCCACACCAGATCATTGTATGAAGGAAGTCGTTTATCTATGACCTTTTCTAGATAACCATTAAATATTTTATATTTGTGTCTGTTTGTTTCGTAGTACGGATTAGTGGCTTTGTTCTTATTGTGTTCAAATAAATGAACATCATTTCCATCTTTTTTTATAACTTGGCGCATAAAGAAACAATACCTTCTAACACACCATACTGTTTTATCTAGCGTAAGCAATGCATTGTCTCTTAGGTGTGTGGGATGGCTTAAATATCTATCTGCTCCATAAGTAGAGATATACTCAATAAATTTTTCTGAATCAGCCGATGGTAGTGAAAAGCCTAAATCACTAATGCCTTTGACTTTATTAACTGCTTTTACAAGATCATGTCCAATGCCTTTAGCAGAAACACGATTATAGATAAGTATTGCTTTTAGATATTTTTCCAATGCTTGAAGTGAACACCAGCGAAACTGCTGATCAAACTCTTTCCGGTACGCAATGCGAGCCATTATGTAATCTTGGTCTGCGTAGTCTCGAAAGGAGCGATTTGCAAAATCATTTATATATGGTGTTTTATCATCCATTGTTTATCCGGCTTGTAGAGCAACGCCTAGCTAAACCGCAAATAGCCCAATGGAATAGTAGGTGTATTATTGTTTGCTGAAGCTTAGTATAAATTAAAATATTCATAGAAGTTAAGGGTTATTTGTCGGATTTGAGTGTCTTGTTAGCTAAATATCGCAACACCTAATATCGCGCCGCTAATTATAGCAAGTATAGCTAAAATATTTTTTATATTAGTTGATAATTTTTCGACTGAATCATTAGGGATATTAGCTAGTTGAATAACAAAGTCAATTAACATGTTTCTACCAATAGAGGCTGCCGTAATTAATGGTATTGCACAAAAGGATAAAATCACATACATAATTAACAAGTCATTCACTTTTATCCCTTGTCTACTAGAAATAGAAAATAAGTCTCCTAATGCTGATGCAATAAGCAGTAATATTGAAGAGAAAATCAAGAATGTTGCTGATGGCCACAAACTATAAAGCACAATGTTCTTTATAGGTGTGGTGACAGGAGCAATAATAACCACCCCGCAAACTGTTACATATAATATATAAATTAGTGCTGAGGCTCCTAAGCTTTCACGCTGCGCTGCCATAGCAACTACAAACAAGCATGAAAGCAATGAACTTGCAGCAATACCAGCTATAAGCTTTTGACTTATTGAACTATGTGTTTCAGGTTTATTTATAACACTTCCATGTAATAGGTTTTTAGTCAGTTGTTTATATGTGTTAACTATAAATATAAGTAATGTTAGATAAAATATTAAGATAGTAATATTGTATCCATATTTGTATGAAATGATATTTAACTCAAATAAATCGAATAGAATTCGAGCTAAATGAATATTCGTTGTCACAAGTATTGTTTTATCCATGACAAGAAAAACTAATGCTATACATAAGATAATAAAGTTAACTCTCATTACTCTATTCCATTTTTTAACATCTGTTAACAGGAACTATTTCCTGTTAACACTTTTAAGCATTTACCCTATCCAAGCATTAATTCTATAATAATCAGCAGCTTAAAATTTCTCTATTTTGTTATTGAAAAAGCAAAGTCGGAACTAATTCCTTGTTATTGGGTTTTAGGAGATAACATATACCCTGTTCTTATTTAAATCAATCACTTACTGAAAACACAAAATCAGGGTATTAGCTGAAGGTCTGCTTTGTAGGCAGAAGTACGGAAATTTCACGACCGTCCGTTTTGTGGTGTTTTGAGACACTAAACTCTAGGCTAAATTGTCAGATTAAGTCTAGATCCGTTTTGAAATATGTAAGATTAGACTTGAGCTAATACAGTTAAACTAATACAGTTAAACCCAGTAAAACCCCCTAAATCCGGGACACACACCGTAATTAATGCTCAGCGCAATGTATTAATTACTTATTTTTTGCCCTAAAACCTGCCGCTGATAAGCTTCCCGTTGCAACAAACTCTGCACTTTATACTGCACGGCATACGCTTCTTTTTCATAACGATTATTCCAGTACCCTACCCGCTTACGCTCTTTGAAATACCTCATCCAGAACAAAAATGGCGCTTTATAAAAATGCTCAACATGCACCAGCTCATGACAAAGGTGTGCCACATCATCTGAATTTTTCGTAAAAACAATAAAACCTATGGTCAAACCAATCCAGCTTTTATAAAACCACGGCCAATAAATCACCAATGCAAACGGGGCTTCTCTTTCAGTCACCGCTTTAAATACTCGCTTGGTGTTATCGCTCAACAATGCAATTTTTTTCATCATCCCCTCCGTAATAAAAAATTATTACCGAGGGTTAAAATTCATTACAAACCAGCATCCTCATCATAAATAGTAACGATTTCGCCCTCAGTGTCTTCCACTGTTTTATCATCACGACCGTAGGCGGTATTGTGCGCATATTCCTCAAATGCCATTTTCAGTAACGCTTGCGTATTAGCATCAGGCACACGATCTGTTATGCTTTCATCTACATAATCTCCGAGTAGGTATATATTATCCTGACTATAATATTGTTTTAGTAAGGCTTTAACCGTCCACCAATAAATACCAAATCGCTTATAGTGTTCCGGCTGGGTTTGTAAGATTTGCAAAACATTTCGCATGGCTTTTTCAATATTAATTTCATTCATTTATGCGGCTTCCTTTTGATTCTCATCGGGTTGACTTATTAGCGGTGATAAGCCTTTATCCATTTTATCCAGTTCAAAGTCGATAGAGGCAGACCAGGGCCGATCCAGTAGCCTGGCTTTTACATGCTTTTGGGTCACACCAGTGACCACCCACTGACTTTTTTCCAACTCTGAATAAACTATCGGTGTATTTTTACCCGCATCCATTTCAAACGTGACGCCTTTATAATAGGCACTGCCTGTATCCGGCTGAATTAATACTGGCCCTTTAACATCCAGTGCATCTTTTGCCGTAAAAAAACTATCCTCTTTTAACTTACTGCGCAGTTGTGAGACACGGGCTGATAAACGCTGCGCACTGTGGGTGGTTTTGTTTTTAAGCTTATTTAATGACTGTTTTACTTGCTGGAATTTCACAAAGCGTTTTGCCGCTGTCTGACGCTTAACAACCGCCGCGCGCTGCGTTGCCGCCTGTTTATTGGTTTTATACTGAGCGCGGGCTTCATCAGGATTGGCCGATAGCATAATTAACATTTCATCACGGCCAAATTTTCCCTCACGGGCCTGATTATCAATTCGATCCCCACCGTGCCAGAGTAAATCCTGCCAGTCTTTTTTAGCCGCCATGGTTTGATAGCGATAACCATCAAATGAACCTTTCGCCAAATAGGTATGAATGCGCATGGATTGTTTTTTATTGCCCTGGCGTAACCCTCGGCCATTACGTTGCTGCATAGAGGCAGGTTCCCAGGGTAAATCTAAATGATGTATATCACTGGTTTTTTTCTGTAAGTTGATTCCCTCCCCCATAGTGGCAGTGTTGCCTATCACCACCTTGATTTTGCCCTGATTAAATCCGTTGGATATGCGCTGGCGCTGTAGGGAAGTTTTTGCCACCTGTGCATTGACGATAGCAATTTCATCTTCTTTCACACCTTGCTTGATCAAGGCTTGTTTTAACTTTTCATGAACGGAAATATGATCAGAGAAAACAATCTGTCCGCCCTCTTTCATGCCTTCAAGAATCTGGGTAGTGGCGGCCTCCATTTTGGGTGAACGCGCCCCTTTATGCTCATCACCTAACAGTTCAAGATCAATCGAGGCTTTACCCATCTTGTCCATGATGGAAAAAATGTGGGCATCACCCTCGGCATCACTATCATTGTCTGCGGCAAGTGCTCGCAATTCCTGGTACACGGTCTCCTGTTCATCGCTCATATCAATCATGTGCTGATGATCATTGCGTTCTGGTAGTTTTAAGCCGACATCTTCTGCGGTTTTACGATCAATATAGCGGCGCATAATATCGCGCAACTCATCCAGGTTTTTAAAACCACGGGTCACCAGGGCTTCTGTTATTTCGCCACTGGTGGTTAAGATGTTTTCAGAGGTGAATTCACAGAAACGATCTAAAAACTCTTCACTGTTTTTAATGCCAATCGCATCAAAAGCTTCCGGTGCTATGTGAGATAGCATGGAATAAATCTCTAAGGGGCTATTTTTGGTGGGCGTTGCCGTGAGTCCAAACACGCCTTTGCCATGATTGTTTTCCCGTATCCAGCGGGTTTTAAAATAGGTGTCCTGTGCGCGATTCGATAATCCACCGCCGCCTAAGAATTTAGGGGATTCACCAAAGCGCGTTTTAACGGCATACAGATTTTTATACGCGTGGGCTTCATCCAGAATGACCATGTCTACCCCTAAGTCATCAAAGTAGATGGCATTGGTGCGTTTGTTAAATTCCCGCCCCGCTAAGGCTTGCTCATAGGATTCACGAATTTTGCGAACGCGCTTATCCCCCGCATTGCCTAATGCATCCCCACGTTGCACCCAGAAATCTGAGTTTGCATACTCACCTTTTGTAATCGGGTTTAAATCCAGATCATTCCAGGCCGGTTGTGACATGAGCACAAAGTCATAATCATTTTGTGATAGTTCATGTAGTTTTCTATCGCGCTCGGCTTTATTGTCTGACCTGGATTTAAGCTTACCGTTTTTATCTTTGCTAACCGTTTCCCCGATGGTTAACACTTTCGATCCGGGGAACCAGAATTCGGCCTCATCCATCCAGTTTGCCAGTACCGATTTAGGTACAACGATCATGGGCTTTTTGGCCTGACCGCCTGCTTTGGCTAACTGGGATAACATTAACGCTCTGCCGGTTTTACCCAAGCCTACATCGGCGGCAATTATCCCTTTGCCCTGATCCAGTGCCCAGCGTAAACCTTCAAAGTGGTAGGCATTAACATCCAGTGCGGGATTGATCCCAGGAACCTCCATGGGTAAATCGGAATAGGTTTTTTCACGGTAACCGCGAAACTTGCGGTTATATAAATCTTCTAATTTTTCCCTGTGATCAGATGAAGTCGCCCACGCTTTAAAACGGGCATTCCAGTTATTGATCATCGGCAACTCATCTTTGCGTACACCGGTACGATTAAGGTACTTTTCCAGTAAGGCACTATTAAATAGTCCACCGGTTACGGTGTAGTAACCCGATGCAAAACGAATTTTTAGATCCTTTGGTGTCCAGCTGCTTTGTGGGTTATCTTTTTTCCATTGTGCAATGTCATCGTTAAAATAGGCTTCGATCACATCCAGTGGTAGCCAGCCTGAGTTCAGCATGATCTCAACATCATCTAACAGCTTAGGATCAATCACCTGCGTCAGTGCCTTTTCCTGTCGCTCATATTGAGTTCGAATTTCTAAGGATAATGCACTGTCTTTTAATTTTTCAGTCAGTGCATCCACTTTAGGCCATAGCTCACCGGATAAATAATCATCCATACTACTCCAGTTAAGCCCATCTATATTAAGTGCGTAGTGTTGTGAGGCAAACAGATAATCCAGGGCCGCATCCGCATCCCCCTTTGTCCAGTACCGGGCAACCTCATCTGGAGAAAAGGTATCCGCATTGGCTAATAGATTGGCGGCAACCGCATCAAAGCTACCCTCCAGGATGCGCTTTTGCCCAGTGATTAAATCGGAATAACGGCCATCATTATTAACCGCCCCAATTAATCGCCATAAAACCGGTTCGTGTTTTGCCGCCAGTATTAAGTCTTTATTATTGGCCGGAATGCCATGCTTTTTAATATACGTATCCAGATCATTGACCGTATCCTGTCTGGTCTCTTCTTTGGATGTTTCGACACCGGTTAAACGATCTTCAGCCAGTGTCTCTATTTTCTGTGCAAGATCACGCGCCTGAGATACGGACTCGGGTTCTTCATCATCCTCTGCCCGGTGCCATCGAGGCGGTTCCCCCTGAAGCACATAAATCACACCATCAATGATTTTTGTGTCTCCTAACGCTGCCACCTCATAGGGCGATTTAAGGGCCGCGGATACCGCTTTGTTTTTTGCTTTTTCATCATCCCCTAATGCACTTAAAATATCCTGCATAGCGAGTGCATCACTGGGTAATTCCGGTTGCCAGTTAGATAGCGATTGAGCAACACCTTTCATTGAACCGGTCACGGTAAAATCATTACCCATTCCCGCTTTTGAACGCCACCCCGCCTCCGGGCGACCATAAACCTGCGCTTTACCCCGACCTGAAAAATATTGCCCGGCTAGAAATTCTTCATCCCAGAATTTATCTCCCTGGGTTTCCAGGTCTTTTAATACGGATTGGCTCACCGTGCCCAATGCCTGACCGACATCGGTAGGACGTTTACGAAAAATAACGATATCGGTCGTCACCCCCGTATGGGCATGCTCAAACGCACTGTTGGGCATACGGTGTGCGCCAATGAATTGGGCTTTGCGTAATACCCGTTCACGAAAGGCGCGGGTGTTTTTATTATCCATAATGCCGGTGGGTACAATGAGCGCCACAATGCCACCGTCTTTGGTTTTATCAATAGCCGTATCAACAAAATATTGCTCAGCGGTTTTAAGCTGGCTTTTGTCTTCTTTAATCAGTGAGCCACGTAACCCAAACGGAACATTGCCCACGACGGCATCAAATTGTCTTGGGTCGGTGATGGCAAAGCGCTCCAGTGAACCGGTGATGACTTCATGTTGCACACCGTGCAGGGCGTTTGCAATGTTAGCACTGGTGGGCTCCAGTTCAACACCGGTCAACTTAATGTCACCCGGTGCGGTATGCATAAACACCCCGGTACCAACGCAGGGTTCGAGCACATTACCCTGATCAATGCCGAGTTTATTTAATATATCCCACATGGCGAGAGTGACATCCGGGCGGGTGTAAAATTCATTGAGTGAATCCCCCACGCCACCCTGACCGCTATACTGTCTTAATATCGTCTTTTGTTTTTCGGTATATCTTTTCGCCTGTGTTTGAATAATCTCCACCGCGCTGGCATTTAAGCGGCGGCGTTCGGTTTTGCTGACCCCGGCATTAACTCCAAAGACTAAAGGATCAATTGCCAGTTTTACTTTTTTTTTGTTAATTTTTTCTTTGCTAGTTTTTGGGGGGAGCTTCGTTTTCGGTTTTGATTCAGGTCCTGTTTTTTTTACCGACGCATCTTGAGTCTCACGATTTTCATCATCAAACAAATCGCCGATAGCCGCATCTTCACGTTTTAAACGCGTACGCTTTTTGGGTTGGGGGGATTTCTTTTTACGCTTTGAGGTATGGGGTTTTACATAAACACCATCGGCCCTGATATGCCCATGCACTTCAACGGGGGTATCGAATAAACCCAGTTGCTCTGATAGCCCTTTTAGAAAAATTAGTAATCGCATACCGATACAATGCAGTCACGATTAAGTTAATGATCACGGGTATGTACAAAACAGCGAACACTAGCCATTCTCACGGCGCTCTTTTTCCAGTAAATTATTTAACCACTGTACAAAATCATCACTCACATCAGCAGAATTAGCCGTAACCTGAACCCAACTCCCACGACAATTAGGGTGCTGTGTTCCGGCGGCAGGCCACCACATTTCGGCTGGTGTTCGTTCGACCAGTTCACTGTCCACTCGCTTGCGCGGACTGGACGATCGGTATTGATTGGTTTTACCCACCCAAACCTCCGTTTCACCGTTTTTATTTTTTTTTGATGCACTGACTACATTAAATTCCATGCCATGTATTTTCTGGCAAAAATTACAGGCATCCTCATAGGCTTCAACCCGGCGGACACGGGTGCCCTCGGGTAAACCGGCTAAAAAGCCTTCATTGGCATTGCGCACGGTTTCGGTTAGGGCAATACGTCGCCAATCTCGGTTTAAGGTGCCGAATTCGCCCAGTAACTGACTTTGTAACTGCCATTGGCTGGCCTGTGGATCATTGGCAGCGTTAAGGTATTCGTGCTCCAGGATAATGTGTTTAATACGGTGGCGTGTGCGATCCCCTATGCCACTGATAAGTTCTGCCGCACGGGTGCGGGCGAATTCAATCACTGAATATTCACGGGCATTTATTGAGAAGGGAATATCATTGATTTTAAATGGCAGTGATAAAACCATATTTTCAACCCGTGTTGATGTGTATTTTTTTTCATCCGTATTGGCCTGTAGTTTCCCGGCTATAGTTGAACGCACGGCCAGGTACTGCGATTCTTTTTCAATCACATCGGCGGGTAAATATTTTTGTATTAACCAGTCAACAAAAAGCATCCAGTCATCAATGCTGTATCGGTCTGGAGTTTTACGCTCTAATTTTTCTTTTGCATCATTGAGTTGTTTTTGATTCCAGCGATTCCAGTGATTTTTGTTATCGGCTTTTAACAAACCCGTTACATCAGCGGTAAATTGTTTTATTAAGTCATTTTGAATATTGGCTAGAATGCGCTGACCCGCGTGTGTCACCTCTTCAATAATTTGACGAAGATAGGGGCTGTGATGGGGTTTGTATAAAAGATCGCTGTCCGGGGGATCAGACAGTGCTTTGTACATCGTATCGAGTACGTGATCAGTGCATCCACAGGACAGGGGTGCTAAATCAAATAGGATGGGGTGTGACATGACGATAGAATGCTGTCACGATTAATTATTATATTTTTTTCTACCTTCCTATAAATCACCTTGAAAAACACTATTATATCAGCTATAAAATATGCCTGATTCGGATGACTTAATGCATATTTTTATCATTTCGATTTTTTTATGATGCTTATATTTTTCAAAAGGGAACTGTGATTATGAGGCTACCAGAGAACTTACCTGCCAAAGAAGACTTAAAACTTAAACCATTAGAGGATAATAAAAGCGAATGGTCTCGCCCCGACTGGTTTTCCCCTGGTGGCAGCACCGACCATATGCGAAAAATTGTCTGGGGGGAAACAGGCCAGTTTTTTATAAACAATGTGTTTGGTGGCGTCGATTCATATATCATGTGCCCGATTTGTAGACAACTTTGTGCTTTTATGGGGGCATCAATAGACCATATCATTGACTGGAAAACCTATGCAACAAAAATGGAAGCAACCACGTATTATGATCTGTATCGGTGCTACCATGACCTTAATAACCTGATTTTAATGCACGGCGGATGTAACTCCCATAAAAAAAGTCCATCGTTAGCGGCCACTTTAGCAAAACATCATACATCAGATCAAACCGCTACATGGAACCGTTGTAAGCCTGTGGCAGATTTATGCAGGCTAGTCGAGGTTTTGTACGAACAGGAAAAACCCAATATTATGTTACAACAATCTGTTCAAAATAATATAGTAAAAAAATTCAATAACGGAGGCTGGCACGCTGTTAATGCCTACGCAAGCTTAAGAAGACGATTTGGTGACACTGCTGTCGATAAGGCCATTAAAAAACTAACAACGGGTATTTAAATTTGATGCCACAAAAATTATTATATTAATAAATATTTTCTCTGCTTTTTATTTCCTGAACCACCTGATCTGGCTCAACGCTAAAAGGCTTTATCTTATTTTTAGTGGTTGACCAGGTTTGCTTCAATTTTACATGTTCAAACGTCACTTTATCATCCGTGATACTCTCTAATTTTGCCAGGTATAAATGCTCTGGGGTCAATGCAAGTCCACCTATACCTAATAAAATATACACTTCCATGTTCATTTCATTTTTAAACTTCCGATAATTATTGGTATTTTTAAAACTGGCCCAACTAACATAGGTATCCTGCCCTTTTCGATTGGGCTGAAAGGCACTGCGATATTTACACTCTACCGCAACCTGTTTTTCTTCTGATGCTGATTTCAGCGTGATGACAAAATCGGGGTAGCCGTGACTGATTACAAATATATCTTGCTTAACGCCTTTATCAGAACGCCATTCTTCAATTTTAGTTTGCGCATCGGCTTGCCATAGTTTAGCCGCAAACAACTCAAATTCTCTGCCTTTTACCAGAGTATCAATTTCACTGTCCGTCAAATCTATTTCAAACGTACTCGCTATATGCTGGGCCACATTAAATTCCTGCTTTAAAACAGAAATAGTCTGCTCCATTTCGTCTATCTTGCTGGTATAGGTTGCCGTTAATTCTTTTTGAACGCGCGCTATTTCCTGTTTGGCCTGTTCATAAAAGTGTTGCTGAATTTCTTGAAGCTTTTTTGTATCCCGATCTATCACATCTGGATTTTTATCAGGGCGCGCCTGTCTTGTGTCAGGGTACTGTTGGTTATTCTGTTTTTCTTGCTGTTTTTCTTGCCGATTTTCAGTGTGCGAGGATGATTTAGATTTTATCGAAAAAACCGTAAGGATTATAAAAAACCCTAAAAGGCTAAATTTACCGATGGTATATTTTTCTGACTCGACAATAAAGTGTTTATAAAAACGGTAGTAACCCACCTCAAATGCTTTTTTACTGACCACTAGCACCTGCCCTCCCCAGTCAACATAAACCCATCGCCTGGCTTGCGCATTAATCACCGCATATTGGTTTTTGTGCAGGTAATCGACTGGGGGCAAGCTGGAATCGGCTTTTGCTCTTAATTTTATACGGTGTAAATGCTTATTGAAGCCAATATTTTCTTTGAAGTATGTTTCAGAAATGTAAAAACTGGTGGCTAACAAAGTCAATACAACTAAATATTTGAATGTGTTTGATCGGCTCTTTTTCATTTATGAATATGATTAAACAACAATCCCTTGTAAATGTGCCAGTGTAGATGTGCCGGTGTAGATATGCGTTTATTTTTCAGTGTGGTTTTCGTTTTGAACGTCTTGTTCAGCGACCTCTTCCATGCGTTTTTTCATCCAGTCAGGTGTATCCAGCTGAACCCCTGTTTCTCGATTTAAATCCCCACAATCCATATCATCAAATAAGTCGGGGCGCTCTTTGATTAATTGATCTATCTCTTTTTTTTCTTTCATAACTGAACTCCCTTGCGCTTAAAAATTATAACAGAGGTAAGTGATTTTTTCAGGGAATTTTCGGATGCTGAGATCAATATAGGTTGATCCCCTTTAGATACATTATTGTCATAAAAACGCCATTTATCCGCCAGCTTTCTAACCCCGTCAAAACTCTGCTCATTGTGCGTATTTGATAACACGACTTCGACGGGCACGTAACGTCCACTTTTTCCTAAAAACCGAGATACCGCTCGCTTTGCCGCCTCCTGTCGAGGTAAATGCATATAGTTTGCTTCTACCTGATAGTTATTGGCTTTAAATTGCGTTACCAACGCAACGGCTTTTTTCTCTGTTTTCATAGTGGCGTCATGCACTATATTTAGCCCCAGTTGTGTTGCCCGTTCGGTTATTTCATCGAACAAATCACTGGATTCTTCATGGACCTGAAAGGCATTCCACCCCTCGTATTCGGGTAGCATACCCTTAATTTCATCGGCATCCAGAACAATGGCCTTTTCTGGATGATATACCTTACCTTTGAACCAGCTCTTACCGGAACCCCCTCGCCCCCCTAAGAGGGTAAATGTGGGTTTTTCACCGTTTTGAGGCATCGCCGCTTGCACCGCCTTTTTTGATAAAATCTTGTTTGCTATTTCATTATGCAAGCGTTTTCGATCGGCATCATATAAGCCATCTTTTTTGTACTTGTCGATTGTTTGTTCTATGGACGATAACCGCTCTTTGGCCTGGTTAATTTTCTCTGCTGTATCCGCTGGAAAATCCGCTAATATTTCTTCAGGCGTGACGGATTCATCATTGTGTTGTTCAAAATACTCACTTGCCTCAAACACATCACGATGGATCGCTTTCTGGGACGCTTTTGGCGATGATTTTGGCGACGCTTTTTCTGGGGAATCTCGATCAATCTTTTTATGCTTTGCCGGTTGGTGGCCTGTGACTTCTGACCATAGGACTTTATGCTCATGGCCTTGTGCGTCCTTAACGGTTGCACCGTCTTTACCGGCCGCCATAATTTTACCACGGCCTTTTACCTGCCCCACGGCAAAATCAATGACATCCCCGGCTTCCATGTGATGGGTACCATAACCTTTTTCACTTCCCCTTTTTTCACGTTCCGCTTTGACCGGTCCACTGGTATGTTTCCATTTGTGGGTAATATGCCCCTGATTATCAGTGACTTCCTGCAGACTTAATCCGGCTCTGTTTTTAAGTGGTCCGGCTTTTAAAAATAAGATTGCTTTGTTTTCAACATTAAATGACTTAGACAGTTTTTCTGGCTTTTTTTCGTTTGTTAAATCACCGGCCAATGCCTGCTTTAAATGCCCTTGTGAATCATGGATATAAAGTTGCTTCCCTTCACTGTCTTCTACCAGCGCACCATCGCCACCCTGATCAATTACTGTAAACTTTCGCTCAATTTTTTGTTTCATACCCAGTACATGAGCATGTTTAACTTTATGATGTTTTCCATCACATAAAACCTTCGCCCCATGTTTACCCACGGCTTTTACTTCCCCACTGCGGGGACCTTTTGGGGTTTGAAAATAAACATGATCCCCTTTAACAATCATTTTGCTAATCACCGATGGTATAAATCGTGGGTACGCTAAACGCCTTACCAAAGTCACCCTGACGATCATCCCCCCCAAAATCCTGAGTTTCATTATTATTGTTTTCGCGCTCATCCTTTTGATTAAGTGCTTCACCTTCGGACTGGTCTTGCTCTTCTACCTCGCCGCCTTCTGGTTCACCTTGATCTTCTGCCTCCTGGCCATAGTCTTCCTGCGCCTGTTGCTGTTGTTGCATCCAGGCACCCATTAGGGATGGGTTCAAGGGCGCATCCCCGAGTGGCCCCTCCATGGCTTCATGGCCTTCCTGCGCCCGTGCTTCGTTGACAGTTAATATCAACTTGCGCATTTCATGGCGCTTTTCCTGATCTTCTGGGTCTAGCCCTGCCCAACGAAAAACATACTTGTCTGAAAAGTCCGTAATGATGTAATCCGTCATGATGGATTCCAGATAGGACATTAATGGGCGCAAGCCTTTATCTTTTGAGTCGGCTAATTTTTCGGCGGTATCGCTCCCGGATAATGATGACTGAGAGGAGGCAAAACTTTCAAAGTTAATTTCATCCGGTGACATGCCATAGACGGCACAGATAATGGAGGTGAGAAACGTCATCCATTTTGAAAAATACATTTCATTAAATTCAATGCCGAAACGCTCAAAGCTGGCTTTGCTTTCCTGATCTTTGGAGACCATGACCGGCACGGTCCAGGCATTGTTAATGCCTTTTACCATAGCATTCCAATACCGTTTAAATGCGGTTAGGTCATTGGTGTCATAATCCCCTGATAAATGCAGCATCCCTTTCGGAATGGCGTTATCATCAAAGCCTTTGATGTTGTAGGTCATGGCGTTTAAAAAGCCGGTGACAACACGAATTAAAAGTTCGGTTTCACCCAGGCCGTAACCGGCTAATCTGACATCGGTTCTGGGGTTTCTAGGTACATAGATTAAATCCTCGTAGCTGTACGCGGTGCGCACTAATCCTTGCACGACCTGCAGGGCGAATATTTCATCATCACCCTGATAACCTTCCTCGGTACATAGGCGTATCGTTGCGCCATCGACCGCATAAAATCCATCAATGCCTTTTGATTTGTCCCGCTTAAACTCGGTTTCAATAGCGGCTGAATCCATGGTTAAAGAATCGCGCACCACTTTAGCCATAAACCCGGTGAAGTTATTGCGTTTTAGTCGCTGGCGTTGGCGCGGGTTAAACTCCCAACCACAGTTATTCACAAAACGATGCAGTAACTTTATGGATTGCTCTTCACTGCTTTGTAATTGATGATCTGAATCAATGTGTCGAATGACAAAACCCGGTGAGTCTTCATTTTCCTGTGGCCGACAAAACCGATTAATCTGGCGTATGCGCGTTAAGATCACCGCATTTAAGATGGGGGTTTGATCCACCATCTGGCGCAATGAATCAAATCCCAGTGGGCTGGGTTTATCAAAATAATCCCCTGCGGCAAAGACCTGCAGTTCATCCAGATAAACCGATTGCATCCCCCGCTTTGTTTGTTGCTTTTGGGGAAATGGCACGATGATTTTACCCTGTGCTTTTTGCATCATGTCCTGTTCGGCCAGGTCATTCATGATGTGTTCTATCACCGGTTTTAGCTCTTCGGTGGGTAGTAGCTCTGAGGCGAGGGGTTGATAGGTTTGGGAGAGCTCTGCATTCGCGTCATAACGCTCCTGAGAAGGTGCGGCAAAGTTAAATGCGATTTGGTCGGGTTTGTCTCGTCTGTTGTCTGGCATGAGACAAGCATGTCATCACGATTACGGATGTATAAGATTAATCGTGACATCACGCTTATATAATGCAAAGCGATGATGAATTACTCAAACTCAGGCCACCTATTCAATATGGTGCAAGTGTTAACTTTTCAACGATTGATACAACCCCTGGGGCGGTGTCATGGGCAGCTCCGCCGCAACCAGTAGATGATTATACGCACTGGTTACGGGTTCAGTTCAAGCACCATTGTGCTATTCCGCAATATCTATTTATTTGTGCTAATCGGTTGTTTCTTAAAAATATACCCGTTGAGATTACGGGGCCATACAAAGCGGAATTATTAGCTGCAATGAAAACGGTGATTAAGTTGTAACCAGCTGTCAATCAACACAACGCCCGTTAGCTATTTAAATTATTTTTTATTGTTTCCTCAACTTTATTATATAAGCAAACACCTTCTCTAAAACTGTAAATACTGAAGCCAATCATAAACAGGGCAAACAAAACAAACGTTGTATTGGCGACATAAGCGGCTAAAAACACAAATACAATCGCCATACCAATAATATAAAGGTTATATTTTTTTTTAAGTATTCTGTAGTGTGAGGCATTGATGAGTTTGAGTATAAATACAATACTAGAAAAATGATAGATAGAGAGCGTCTATCTATTGTAATACAGAAGCCAGCAGGTAAGAGACTTCAATACTTAGAGCCAAAACGTGCAAATTAAAAACATTTTGTATATACTTAGATTGCAGGAGACGAGATTCGAACTCGCACGAACCCCTCTCGAAAAGGTTTAGTGTTCAATAACTTCCAAAGTTATCGCGTCTACCGTTTCCGCCATTCCTGCAAAAAAGTTTTCCGCAGCACTTAAACTCAAGGTATAAGTGCTGCGGGTTCATCGACCGTCAAACTAATGATGGCTGCCCCAGTCTCGTTTTCCAAACGCATTCTGGTCTCCTAAGTTATGTGCCTGATAGACACTGGTTGATAAAAGGACTCCCACGCACTGGAATGCGTAGGGAGTCCACCTTATTCTGTATATTAAGCATTTTTAAGCTTATACATACCTGTTTCGACCTTCTCAAACTCCTGTTCGTGACGAAGAAGAAGGCGACTAATAACTGTACTTATTCTATTCTCAGGAACACCAGTTTCGATTCCTTTATTCTTAAGTTCATTGGCTATGCTTACAGTAGTAAATTGTGCATACATTCCGCCAAGTTCTTTCGCTGCATCAATAATGGCTAAGTCACGTTCTTCTTTGATTTTTGCATCTGATATGCGCTGTTCAACCATATCAATAGAGTCTCGTGCTGATGCAACAGAATTGACAATACCTTTTGGCGAAGGTGCTGGAACCACACTCTCCAAAGCAGCAGGAGGCAATATAGTATTTAACATTGCTAAATCTTTATCTGCATTTGCAAGCTTGTCAGTAAGCTCAGCTTTAAAGGCAACTAACCTAGCTCTTTCAGCCATTACTGCATTAATAGCTTCTTCTTTCTTGCCGTCTAATGCCAAACGGAAGATTCCAGCAAAGTTTTCAAATTGTGATGACATAGACAAATCCTCTCTAACTGGCTTTATTATATCCCTATCAGATAGAGATGCAAGCCCTATCTTTCTAACTAGGGAAAAATCATGAAAAAGAAAAAATAGGCCCTAAACCAGACAATCTCAAGATAGAAAGAGATTGGAAAAATACAATAGGAAGAGCAATAAATAAAGAAAGAGAGACCAAAGGACAGTTTGACCTAAACAAGAAAAAAACTCTAAAAAAGAATTCTAACGAGAAAAGTTAACATATTGTGGAAGTGCCATTTATGCTTTATTTATCAATACCTTGCGTAAATACCATACTTCTGATTATTTCTTTAATCTCAGCATTAAACCCACAGTCAATTAACTCAAATAAGGATCAGCCATATAAACCAAACACCCCGGATCTCTTGCGCGCACCACAAACCCCCGCTCATTACACCAGTCGCCTTTTTCGCGGTCATAGCTTGCACAACGCCCGCACACTTCACCTTCGGGTAGCGACTGAAGCAGTGATACGACTTGATTGGGCAAGCCTGGGAGCCCTTTTTCCACGATCTTCTGTTGGTTTTCCTGAGCTGCTTGTTCCTGTGTCTGTGGAATGATGAACTGTGATGTACCATGCGCTCTGGCCCAGGCCACATCACACAGCATATTGGCATAGCTGAAATGCGGGTCGATGCCGACTTTAACGACTTTACGCTTGTATTTTTTTTCTTCAGGGTCTTTTTCAACGACTAATGCGGTTTTGGTAAAGTGCAAAAACACCATTGTTTTTAATAGGGCAATGCGCTTTTTTACGCCTTTATCTATGACTTCCTGAGTTAACCCTTTGGGATTCGGGAATAAACACTGGGTTCGAATAAACCGTGCCATGGCGGTTTGCATACATTTGTACTGATCTAATGTAACGGTGTAACGATCCCGTTCTTGCTGGTCTGTTTTTCTATCGGCTTTAGATACGTTTGCATCGCCCCAGCGCAGCATATTATCTTCTATATTGGCGTAACCGGCTAAAAAGACTCGGCCTCTGTGCCGACCTGCAAAGCGTTTTGCATCGTTGTAATTGGGCAGGGTTTCAACGACGCATACGGCAACGCCATAATCGCGCATGAGTTCATCACACCGTTTAAAGGGGTTATCATTATAAATGGCCTCTACGTGAATGACGGCTTGTCGGCCATCATCTAAGCGCTCTTTAATAATAACAACATTGAACGCGCCCATTTGATCTATGCCCATATAGGTGCCTCGGGCTTGTGCTTTCCAAACGACGCCTGCGGCGATTCCCTGCTTTGCGCACTGGTTAAGAATTTCTAAGTTAACCGGTATTTGAGATGGGTCGGTATAAGGCTTGCCGAGTTTTCGGTTATAGAAGTTCTGCATATCTTCGGCATTATTGTAAGACTCGATCAACTCACGTGGGCTCACGGTAGGGCTGAGAATTTGCGGTAGGTGGACTGAATCAATCCACGCATCTGGATTATCCGCTACCCAGTCACCGACCTGAGCATCGGGAATATAGGTATTACAGACTGGGCACACATACACGTACTCATTGGCTGGTGCGCTTATGTATTGATCCTCATTGAATACCACAAAGTGCGGGAAGTGATCATCCAGAATGACGCCGCCCTCACAACCGCATTGTGTATAGAAGCGATACCCTTTGCCTAGCTTGTACCAGAAGTGTATATCGGAATCCGGCCACTTGGCCGTGGATAACATCAGGGTAAAACGAATGACTGAGGCTGACATCCGTTCCATGGTTTTTTCCATGTCGGCGATGAGCATTTCCTGTACTTCATCAAAGCTCACAACATCGAGCGGGAATGACTCGGTGGCGACCTTGCCACTGGTCCACAGGAACAAGAACCGGCTCGCGCCCATGGTGCGGTTTAAAATGTTACCTTCGCCTTTTTTGCGCCCGGTATTGGCATCCGGTTCCGTCAACAGATCATAGGCTGCGGGTACAGTTCGCACCACGGGCATAAACCGTTCAGCACTTTTGTAACCAGCAAGCCCTCTGTCCGGTACATACATGCCTATTTTGCAGGGCGACCATTTCATCGCCATGTAAATATTAGCCAGCATCTCCCATATTGTCAGGCCCATTTGTGCGCCTTTCATTAAGACGATGTGCTTTTTGAAAGCTTGCTCGGGGGTGGTCGGAATGAGGTCATAGACAAAATGCAGTGCCTGGCGATTTTCCAGTGTGAACGGGTGGTCATCAACTTTTAGGCCTTGCGTCCCTAACTTTTCGCACCACTGGCGAAAGGTCATGTCCTCGGGTATGACCCGCTCAGTAATTTTAAAACCGGTCTCAGTTTCAAATTCGGTTATTTTGTTTTCAAGTGATTGCCTGGAGTGATTAAATAAAGAACGCTGGCGGCTAAACATCGATGCCCCAGTCGATGTTTAGCTGTTTAAGATCACTTAAGATCAACTCGACAAATGCAGGATCACGCTCTTTTAATCGTTTGAATATGGCCTGATGAAATTGTTCTGTGCGTTTTATGTCCCAGAGCATTTCCATTAAACGGGCGGAGGTTTCGATGGTGCGCCTTAGGTGCTCTGATGCGGTGAGCAGTAATTTTGCATTGCGTACCTTGCCATCTTCGCGCTTGGCATACTCAACGACTTTATTGGCATTATCTATACAGCGGTTTAATTCAATCGCGACCTGCTCCAGACTCATGCCGTGGGTTTCTTGAACGGTGGGGGTTGCGGGCAGGTGTTCAACCACTTGAACGGCAACGTGCTGGTGAACGGTTTTAATATCTTCTTTTTTAGTTTTTTTCTTTACCCGGTTACGGGCCTTGCGTATGGCATTTTGTCCGGGCACACCGCTGCTGTGAATTTTATTAATCCAGCGGTAAAACGTGGGCTTGGGAACTTCAGGGTACTCAGCCAGTAACAGGGTGAAGTTGTAATCTTTGCCGTATTGTTCCAGGAGCTTGGCTATTCTGGCCTGCACTTCTAAGCGCGTGTCGTTGCCTACTGCCATGGCGTAGTCTCATTTTTAAAATAGTCTCAGTCTCATTGTGTTATCACGATGAGACTGAGACTAAATGTGAGACTTGAGACCCAGACTTAACCCATCTGCAAAGGTGGCGAGATACAGATTGGCCAAGGGGTGAGAGCACGTAATTTAGTGCATTCAGTCATATTATGTGCTTGTTTTGCACTATGCTACACTAATGACAGACAAACTAAAGTGAGGGAATAGCAATGGAATTGAGCCTGCCCGATGAAGTATTTGAAACCGTTTCAGCCACACCCAGTGAACTAAGAGAAATACTTGCCATAACACTGTACCAGATGAAAAAAATAAATGGTGTACAGGGTGGCAAAATAACCAATCAGTCGGAAATTGAGTTTCATGACATGCTTGGAAAATACGAAAAATACGTTCAATATGATGAGAGTGACCTTCTGGACGACATTCAAACCATCGAGAAAATCTAAATTCAAGTGAAGGGATTCGTATGGCATACCAAATCGTTGTAAGTGACACAACTGCAATTACGCACCTGGCTAAAATAGGTGCGTTAAATATACTTCACCAGCTTTACACAACCATTTACATTCCAGATGCGGTTTATGTTGAACTGACATCGCACGGACTGAAAAATCCAGGATCATACGAAGCTCAAACCTATCCCTGGATAAAAAGGGTATCGGTTAAAGACAAACCTCTGGTCGATACGCTACTCAAAACACTGGATGCGGGAGAGTCTGAGGCGATAGCACTTGCAAAACAGATGAATGCAGACCTACTGATAATTGACGAAAAATTAGGCCGAGGACACGCTAAAAAAATGGAAATCACCATTGTAGGGATGGTTGGTGTGCTGCTAAGCGCAAAAAAGAAAGGCGTCACTCTAAAGGTTCAACCCTACCTTGACCGCCTCATCACAACCGGCTTCAAGCTAAGCCCCAAAATATACAATATGGCGTTAGATGCAGCAGGTGAAAACGAGGCCTTTAAGAAAGCCTAGTCTTACTTAGATCTATTTTAACAAAGAAGATTTTCCAACTGGCTCGTTTATGACTAACAACTTTGAGGAATTGATATGAAAAAAATCTCTGTTTTACTGACTCTCTTTTTCTTATTTGGTGGTGGCTCTGTAATAGCCACTAATATCATTGCTACCGATCACATCCATGATGGTAACTCGACCGTTTCTCACAGCGGCAGAACCAATTCTGATGGTTGTCATAATGATCGAAAAAATGGCACTTATCACTGTCACTAAAACCAAAAATCTCAGCTAAACATTAAAGATCTGAACATAAATCTATTAATTATGAGTCTGGTGATACTACATCACTGAACTCATGCAGCTGTCACCTCTAAATTTATACGAATCAAGACCTCCCCCGATGCACAGCAACAATCTCCTGTGACACACCTGCAATATGCTGTTCATTCACCTCACACTTAAACCCGGCATTCCTGCCAGTTTTAAGCTTCGCACCACATGAGCAAAGATCCTGTATTTTTCCTGCTACTTCCAGACCACAATCCGCACACCGCACTATAGTTTCATCATTGTTTTCACGTATTAACACCCGACCAAAACAGACACGGCAGACATGTTTACTGATTCCCCACTGTTCACTCATTATATTTCTCCTTTAAACATCTAAATATGGTAGTTAATTACTACCACTCTAAAGACGAGTAGGCATAACCACACTGCGGTATGCGCTATCATCATTATTATTCTGTACCACGACACCCTTATTTTGCTCTGACAACGCCAAACAGACTTCACGGGTTGTACAACCGCTCAAAGCATCTATCAGGTAGCCGACATTCATGCCCAGCTCAATTGAACCCTTGAAATCAATGGTTAGCTCTTCATGTGACTGCTCCCCCTGATCGTTCATCACTTCGATTCGTAGCAGACTATCGACTAATACCAGTCTGGCCGCACAAAATCGTTTACTGGTTAATATATTGGCTCGTTGTAATGCGGCTATAAGTACATGACGATCAATCACCAGCTTTTTATTGGTTTTAGGAATGACTTTTTCATAGTGTGGATAATTACCTTCTATTAACTGACTCACCAGACATACTTTGCCTGTATTTATACTAATTTTAGATTTTTCTATAGAAACGCTTACCTCAGCTGCAAGACTAATCGCTTTTGATATAAGTCCGATTGATTTACGTGGAACGACGACCTGCTCAACTTCATCACTGTTTATCTGCACTGCTATCTCACCCATTGCCAACCGGTGACCATCCGTAGCCACACACCGTAAACCCGTTTGCTTTATTTCAAACAACATGCCATTTAAGTAATAACGCACATCGTTCTCTGCCATGGCGTGGCTGACTCTTTCCAGGGCGTTTCGTAAATTCTCTGCTGGCAGGTTAAAGGTGAGCGCATCATTAATGTGATCCATTCCCGTAAAGTGTTCCGCCGGTAAGGTCGATAATGCAAACCGACTTCGACCCGATTGAAGTATCGCTCTTTCATTTTTTACCGTTACTGTCATCACGCTATCTGCGGGTACAGCATTGCATATCTCTACAAATTTTTTTGCGGGTAAGGTGATTGCACCAGGCTTATCAATATCCACTGCTACAATGACACTCATCTGTGTTTCCATATCAGATGCAGTTATAGTGGCCTTGCTCTGTTCTAGCTTTATTAAAAAATTAGCCAGTATGGGTAATGCATTCGCACTCCCTATGGAACCGGCGACCAGTTTAAGTTCATTTAATATTGTTTTGGGTTTGAATGAAAATTTCATATTCTCTTAATCCTGTTTCTATGCCCGGTATACCGGTGTGATTTTCTGTCCGGTCACCGGACACTTGCGCTGCAGCCCTTTGCAGAACAATCGTTTATAGCTGTCTAATCCACAAACATAAATCTAGATAGGGGTTTCCTGTTGGGTGTTTTTCAAGTGCGATCAATGTCGTCGCAGTTGAATCTTTTCCGCCACTCATGCTGACTACCTGCAAGATGTTATTCATGCCGCCCTCCCACTTGTGCCGCTGTTATAAATTCTTCTATCTCAGCACTGTATGCACCATAGCGTTTTACGGTATTGGCAAACTCTTCAACATCATGCGCCTGTAAACCAAACACCGGTTTACCGGATTCATTAAAACGGGGTTCACCATCACCATCCACTTTATGCACCATGTGACACATCTCGTGATACATCAAAATTTCTCTTGTGCGGTCACATTCACCCATCCAGAAATCCTTATCCAGTAACACCAGAAAATCAGCCAGGCGGCCAAAGGTATTTAAGAACATCCAGGTGAATACGCCTTTAAGCTGCCCCTGAACTGAAGGCATATGCACCGCCCCCAGCACCTGGCGACCTTGTTTGATGACCGGCTCACGCACCAATAGAAAATCCACGACCACCTCCCCATCAAGTAAATGCCGGTGCTCTTGCAGTTCAATCAACTTTTTAAAATAACGTTGAGGATGAAACTCATCATTGGGAATCACATACGCGCTTAACATTAAATCATCATCACTGTTAGTCATTTACTACCACTCCGAACATTAAAAAAAATAATTCACACATCACACCACCCCCGGTGCATTGTAGTAAGCTTCTATGGCTGCGATTGCTTCCTCACAACCGTAAACTATTCTTGCCATGTAGCCTTCTTTGCGCATACGCTGTTGCCAGTCCTTTTGCTCTGGCGTTACATTGGAGCGATATGGCTTAGGGGCTTTCATTTCCATCCATAGGCCGTGGTATTGCCCTTTTGCTACGGGCAGAAAAACATCCAGTACACCCCTACGTGCACCTTGCTTTACCAGTTTTATCCATTGGCGTGCGCGTTGCTCCCCGGTGCCCTGCAAGTACGCTCCGTTTAATGTGGCAAACATCAAGTCAATGCCTGGGTAGTGATACAGGTTGTAATCACGCCATTGAAATAAGGCGACTTGCTCTTTTGCTTCCACCTGATTATTTTTTCCTTTTGTTTTCTGTTGCATTTTTTCCTGCCCGTCTTTTGTCAGGTTTACTTTTTTAGGTACATTTCTATGCACAGCTTTATTCTCCAAAGAAATTAAGTTGTGTAATGTGTGGTGCGGTTTGTGTCTCTAATTGTTTAGATCGGGTTTTATGTTTTTTACGCTGCACGCCTTTTGTAAATAACCATCCACCAAACATATCCAGTTGTTCACGGGCCTGCATTAGGGGTGAAGTGATGGAACGCACAAATGCCAGTACATGACTGGATTTTCTAACAATGGATAAACGCGCTTCTGTTTCATCTATCACCTGATCCATATTCACTTGCTGTAAGACACCATCCTCCTGATAGCTCACACTCACATTGATCATCGGGGGTAAATATTTGGGCACCGCTCCCCGTGCATTTTTACCTATCAACACTTCACGGCCCCGGTTATAGCAACTGATACAGATTCGGCCATACACAAAGCGTGTGGCTGGACGGTGGCATCGGGTGCAGATATGATCTATTAAACCGATTTTTCGCTCTTCAGGTGCGTCATCAAACCCGGCACATTTTGCACCAATACGGCAACCACAGCAGGCCTCAACCGGATTGAATGATTCATTGCGCAAGGTTCTGGCGCGTTGCCACATGCTGGCACAGGAGGATTCTGATATTTTGAGATTGCCTGCGTGGTTGGGGCAGGTGAACAGGTCGATCTCAGGTGCGTGGTTTATTAAATCCATCACTTAACCAACTCCATTTTAGGCGTGAAATTTTCAACCCGCATATACGGTGCATTCCAGACAGTTTGTACATAGCCAATGGGGCCATGTCGATTTTTACAGACGTTGACTTCCATTACGCCTTTGTCTGCTGATTCGGCGTTGTACACTTCATCGCGGTAAAGCGTCATGATCACATCCGCTTCTTTTTCAATTTCAGAAGAGTTTGCAAGATCCCCCATATTGGGGCGTTTATCAGCGCGTTTTTCAACGTCCCGATTAACCTGTGCGAGGGCAATGACCGGTATATCTAAATCTCTGGCTAAATCCTTTAGCGCACCCACCACATTTCCAACCTGCTCCCATTTAGCGATTTTTTGATCTGTCCACTTGATACGTTGAATGTAATCCACATAGAGCGCTTTTATGCCGTGCAAGTGTCTCCACTTTCTAGCTTGTCGAATGAGTTCAACAATACCAATACCCGAACGATCATTAATCCAGATATTATTATTTTGGTGAAGCCTTGAAACGGAACTGGTTAATTTTGTGTAGTCATATTCTTTCATGGTTCCGGTGCGCATACGCTGGACATTAACTTGGCCATTTATTGCAATCAGCCTGATACCTAACTGCTCTGCCGGTTGCTCTGCGCTGATGATACCAACCTGTTCATTGTGGTAATTGGCCAGATTTAACATAAAAGCGGTTTTACCCATTGCAGGACGCGCACCGATGACATACAGGTCGGAGTCATGAAAACCACCGAGCACAGCATCAAGCTCTGCAATACCCGAGGCAATACCCACCGTACCTTCATTTTCTTCTGCCGCTGAAATCATCTCCAATGATTTTTTCAATGTTTGAGAAATAGAGCTGTCATAACTTTGGCGTGTATCAGATAACGCCATCAACTGCTTTACCGCGCGATCAATGATCTGTTCACTCTCTTGCACACTGTCAATTTCATACAGGACATCGCTACAAATCGCTTTGGTTTTGCGGTTTCGACTCTCCGCCTTTAACAGCTTTGCATAACCCGCAATGTTTGCCGTGGACGGGCAATCACTTGCCGCTGTTCCAACAAAATGCAGCCAGGTCATACCCGGATGCGTTTTTTCTAAGCGACTCGACACGGTGATTACATCGGCAATTTGATTGGCAGCCAATGTGTCAATAATCGTTTGAAAAATCAGTCGGTACGATTCAATTTCAAAATCGTCAACGACCAGTTCAATCTCATCAATCGCACTCGGGCGTCTAAGCAACGCACCGATCACAGTGTGCTCGTGATTTATTTTTATCATGCTGATAATCTCCGTCTGGATGAAACTTGCCCACTAATTGCACTCACTTTGGGTTTAGCTTTCGCCGATAATGTTGCAAATTGCTTTCTTAGCTTGCCAGGGCTTAAAATATTTGTGGCCCAGAAACTATCCTGATTTGCCCAGGTGAAGACATCACGAATTTCTTCAAGGTGATATTTATCTCGCTCTCGCATCAAACGGATCACCTCTGCCCAGGTTTTCAAATTGGGTTTTTTAGTTTTATCTGCAACCACCTGTATTTTCTCAAACATAAATTCTGCCAATTTAAAATCTTCATCAGAAAATTGTTTTTCAGATATTGTTTTATCTGGGGTTTTATTTTCTTTTACTTTTACCTTTTCTTTTACCTTTCCCTTTACATTTACATTTACATTTACATTTGTGGCATTTACACCAACATTAACCCAGTTATCGCGTGAATCTATCCCGTTACATAGGTAGTTTTCGTTAACATTTACTGTTTTTTTCTTTTTTGCTGCTTCAAAATAGCGTTTCTGAATCGCCTTTGATGTCAAAATTTTATGCTTTTTATATATCACTTCATCAAATATACCGCGCTGCAAACAGAGGTTTATGCAGTCGGAAACTTCGTTTATATCGACATCTATTTTCCGCTTAACCAGTAAATGAAGATCTTTGTTATCCTCAATAAAGTAACCTTCATTAAAATAGATCATCTGCCAGAGACTGATTAATACAGTAAATCCCGTCCGGCCTTTTTCAATTAAAAATAGCTCAGTCTTGTCATCAAATTTACAATCCATCGGAAAATAATCAATGCCCTGCTTTGTTGGTCTAGCCATATACTGCCACCATGACGCTCCCTAATTTTGCTGTTACATGCATGTGCTATATACTTTGATAGTTATTTACTACCAACCCGGTTATTAAAAAATGCCCATTGCTGAAAAACAATACAATGCCGCGCTCAAGCAACTGAAAACGCTGCTTGATCAATCGGATGATAGCCTGCGCAGTTTCTGCGCTAAAACACAAAACCTTGGACCTCATGAGCAAATCTACCATTCCAATATGAGTGAAATTTTTAACGCGACGGGCCGGTACAACCTGTCACTGCAACAATTTTTTATGATGCTTAAGCTTTTAGGCCAGACACCGGAGCGTTTTTTTGCCGGGTCTGAGCAGGCGTCACTTATCGCTTCAGGTTTTAATAAGCTGGACGCAAAGGAGCAGGCCAGCATGGCTAAATCCATGGCACGGTTACTGGAGAACAAGCCGGGAGCCAAAACTATTGCCCGCCGCCTGAAGTCCAGCCGCTAAAGGGCCACTGTGGATCGTCGGGCGTTTTGTGTTCCAGTAGTTTTTTGCTCGGTTTAAAGCGTACTGTTTTAACACCCGCCATTTCCACTACCTCCAGGCGACCAAATCCATTCAGCTGAACCGCATGATCTTTGGTTAAATGCTCGGCAATGTGTTCCAGCATCACCTGACAGGCTGAATTGGTAATCGGTCGGGGTTGGCGACAGGCATAAGCGGTGTAATCAATAATCTCAGTCAAATTGACTGTTTTTTTAACCGACTCTTCTTTTATCTCCATTGGGGCATTCACCTTAAGCGGGCCATCTTTACCGTATAAATCTGGCCGATATTTTTGATGCAGGATATGAAGCGCCGTTATCAACTGCCGCCGTGGCCGTTTGACCCGCCCTTTCCAGTTGCGGTAAATCGTGGGTTGGGTGACAGAACGCCCCTCTAAAATCAGGTTCACTTCATCGCATATACCATAGGTTGAAAACCCGGAGGCAATTAAGTCATTAATCATATTTCGTGTATTCATGCACTAAAATTATAATTAATATTATACGTTGTCAACACCTTTATAATCATAATACGTTTACAATACATTACCAATAATGTAATAATACATTTATGCCAATTAACGATATTTTAAGCCAACTTATGGACGCCGATATGGTGGTCGGTGACAACGTAACGGAACTCACACGCCGTACTGGCATACCCCAACCCACCCTCAGAAACATCATCATTGGGACAACGACTAAACCCAGACCCGGCACCTTGAAGATACTGGCACAATACTACGGAATCAGTATTGCTCAGTTAAACGGCCACGTTCCAATAGACTATGAGAAAGTTAAGCTACATTTACTGCCTGAACTTCCCAGGTCAACTGTAGAAATTGACACACAGTTATTGACTGACATCATTGAAGCCGTTGAGTCCTGGCTAGAAGATAACGGTTTAACACTCGTCGCCGATAAAAAGGCAAAAATAATTCAACTGCTCTACAGCGAGTACATTAATCAAACAGATCGAACAGTTGATAAACAACAGGTAAAAAGTCTTATTAGCCTGGCGACGTAAAAAAGAGTCACTCACCACTGACTGAACATCATAATTCGTCATAATCAATCACTACATTGCCCCTTTTTTGTAGGCTAAATCGCTTAAAGTCGTAACTAAATAAAGACAGGATTAAGCGATAAAATACTTTAAAAACAATAAGCTTACCGCTTGCCTTTTATAATCTACATACAGTATTGTGTCACACCGTTGACCAGATCGACGTATTTTTCAGGAGAGTAATAAAGTGAAAGAGAACGGACGAATAAAAGAAATACAGCAATTATTATCCACTGCAAAACAAGATGTCTCATTAAAGACATGCAAAAAACAATGCAAGCTGCTCGTCCCCCTTGCACTGATACTCGGTTTTAGTTTTATGGCGCAAACCGCTTATGCTTATGCCTTGTGCAAACTGTCTAACGACATTAAAGAAACCAGTCAGATCACCGCCAAACTACAACGCGACCTTGCTCACGTCCATGCGCACAACCTTAGACCGCCAACGAAGAAAAACAAGGTCCTATAAAACGACTTATACAAATCCATGCACCGCTTTATATCTTGTGACGAATCTTCGTCACACTATCGCTCGGCCCTCTTATTTTTAATACCCCCCATAAAACCTGCCTGTTACCCTATTTTTAACATATTATTTTTATATTTGTGTCATTCATAAAAGTATTAATATAACTAAATTTAAAATATGTGGATACGGGTTTCACCTTTACGAGTCAAAATTGAGCACGTTATCCAAAATGCTAAATAATGAAGACATCATTTACACAACCCAAACTAATGATATAGCTCACTCACTTTACTCTCGGGGTAATTAAGCCCTCTGAGGTCACTAGAGACGGTTTATTGATGGGATGGCCGGTTAAAAAGAAAGAAAAGCGTCTGAGCGCCCTCAAGCAGCGAAAATTATCTGGATTAATCTGAGATCATCCATTCTCACCCTGTACCATCTCAGCAGTCGGGACAGCACACTCTATATATAGGCAACTTCAGTCTTCGATGAAGCATTAACAAACCGGTGGATATAATATGAAAGCAGTACATCCCATTGAGATCACTTTACCCAATACGGGCTATCTACGATTACCAGATGTGTTGAACGTGATACCGATAGGTAAGTCAACCTGGTGGGAATGGGTGGCGATAGGCAAGGCACCAAAACCTGTTAAACTGTCAGTGCGAACGAGCGCATGGCGTGTGATGGATATTCGTGAATTGATAAAGAAGTTAGATGAGGAAAGTGAATAAGTGACTGAAAGATAGTGAGAATCAATGTGTACTAAGTTGTGTACTTAAATATACGTTGATTGTCACTCTCGCTATCTAACAGTCGCTTAGGTCTTAATATGGCGGACCGGACGGGACTCGAACCCGCGACCTCCGGCGTGACAGGCCGGCATTCTAACCAGCTGAACTACCGGTCCGTAATTTGGTGGGTGGTGAGGGAGTCGAACCCCCGACATTCGCCTTGTAAGGGCGACGCTCTACCAGCTGAGCTAACCACCCGCAATGCTGTTTTTGTAAAGAGCGCGAATTCTATATTAAGCCGGTCTTATTTGCTATTAAAAATTGTACTTATTTGGTAACTTAATTTATTTACCCGCCTCATCGTCATAATTACGCTCAAACACCTGCCTGCCCATACTTTGGATTTGATAATCAATCATTTCATCAAATAACATTAAAAGCGGCTGATAAGCCAGTGGCTGATCTTCCAACAGCCGCAGCCCTTCCACAACTGATTCTACTGTCGATAAATACCCCTGCTGGGGCACTTTTCGAATGCGGTAATTTGAGTCCTTATCTGTCATCAGTTTTGCACATCTTAAGCTGTGCAGTTGTGGATTGCTTTGCCATATTCGTCTGGCTTTACGCCAGGTAGCATCAATAATCAGGCAGTATTTCACCGGTGCTTTCAGCCGGGGCAGCCCCGGCCGTAGATCTTCAGCCTGCTCCGCGGGATATAACACCAGCATTTCATGCGCGGCATTTTCGATCAACTTATTCAATTCCCTGTGATCGGTAAAATCCTCCCCCACCCAGCACTGGTACTGCTGCAGGCCCAGTTTTGCTATGATGGCGCTACCTTTCGGGTTGCTCACTTCATCCGGGTGCTGCAATATAATGATTTCTATGGTGTTAGCCTGTTTCTCAATGCGACCACACAAACAGGCGACCTTCGCACGGCGGCAGCAATAACAAACTTCACGGGACATGGCAGGGCTCACTCCAGATAACCGACATGAAATACACTTAAATGACGCAACTCGAATTTAAACAGGCCGACCATTATAGCCTGCCACTGGTTAAACAGTTTTATAAAAAAAATGGCATGCGCGCCCAGGCCCCGAAGGGAGACTTGATTTTTACCGCCAGCCAGAATAATAAAATTGTCGCCGCGCTGCGCCTGCAGCCCGTGCAAAGTCATTATCTGCTGCGCAGTATGTGCGTAGCTTCAGAAATACGCCACCAGGGCATAGGCACCGCCCTGCTACAACACCTGCAGAAAGCCCTGGCTGAAATAGAGTGCTACAGTTTCCCCTTTAGCCATTTAGTTGAATTTTATAGCCGTGCCAACTTTATTGCCTGCGACATCCGTTCTGCACCCGAGGCGATTACCGATAAATTTAACCGCTACATCAATAATGGTAAAAAAATCTGTTTAATGAAATTTCAAAAATAATTCCATGAATATTCCTATGAATAATCTCATGCACAACGGGACATGCTAAAATAAGTCCATCTATTAATTTATAAATACGAGTTTTTATGTTTGATGTAAATGAATACTTTGACGGTAACGTGAAATCCCTGGCGTTTAACGCTGGCGATGACAAAGCCACTATCGGTGTAATGGCGGCGGGTGACTACGAATTCGGCACCGCCACAATTGAGCACATGACGTTAATCAGCGGAGAAATGTCGGTTAAATTACCGCACGAAAACGACTGGCGTGAAATTGCTATTAACGAAACCTTTATCGTTGAGGCAAATGTTTCATTTCTGGTAAAAATTGGCTGCGACACCGCCTACCTTTGCCTGTATAAATAATTTAGAAAACTTACCCATGAAATATAAAGATCTTCGTGATTTCATTTCACAGCTGGAAAAAAAAGGCGAACTCAAACGCATTAGCGTAGAAGTTGATCCAAATCTTGAAATGACGGAAATCTGCGACCGCACATTACGTGCCGCCGGCCCCGCTCTGCTATTTGAAAATGTTAAAAATTCTTCTGTCCCCGTGCTAGCCAATTTATTCGGCACACCACAACGGGTTGCCATGGGCATGGGTGAAGATTCGGTTGATGCACTACGCGATATCGGCGAGTTATTAGCCTTTCTAAAAGAACCGGAGCCACCCAAAGGCATGAAAGATGCCTGGGAGAAATTACCGATTTTCAAACAGGTGCTAAACATGGCACCCAAAGTTATCAGCAAAGCCAGTTGCCAGAAAAATATTATTGAAAAAGATAAGGTTGATTTGACAAAAATTCCGGTGCAAACCTGCTGGCCGGAAGATGCGGCACCTTTAATTACCTGGGGCCTGGTTATCACCAGAGGCCCCCATAAAGATCGTCAGAATTTAGGCATTTATCGCCAGCAGGTGATAGATAAAAATCGCGTAATTATGCGCTGGTTATCTCACCGGGGCGGTGCACTGGATTTTAAAGAATGGCAGACACAGCATCCAGGTGAGCCATTTCCCGTTGCGGTTGCACTGGGTGCAGACCCGGCCACTATTTTAGGTGCGGTAACGCCGGTACCTGACAGTTTATCTGAATATGCGTTTGCGGGTTTATTACGCGGCAGTAAAACCGAAGTGGTTGAATGTAAATTGTCTAATCTGCAAGTACCCGCCTCCGCGGAATATGTTTTAGAAGGTTTTATTTATCCCGATGACACGGCACCGGAAGGACCTTATGGTGATCACACGGGTTACTACAATGAAGTTGAAAGTTTTCCAGTTTTCACTATCGAAAAAATCACCCATCGAAATGACCCGATTTATCACACAACCTATACTGGACGGCCACCAGATGAACCGGCTATTTTAGGGCTGGCACTCAATGAAGTGTTTGTACCGATTTTAAAAAAACAGTTTCCGGAAATTGTCGATTTTTATTTACCGCCGGAGGGATGCTCTTATCGCATGGCGGTGGTCAGCATGAAAAAACAATATCCGGGTCACGCCAAACGGGTGATGATGGGAGTCTGGTCTTTTCTGCGCCAGTTTATGTATACCAAATTTGTTATCGTCGTTGATAATGACATTAATATCCGCGACTGGAACGATGTGATCTGGGCGATGACGACCCGCATGGATCCGTCTCGCGATACAACAATCATTGAAAACACGCCCATTGATTACCTCGACTTTGCGTCACCGGTTTCCGGACTCGGCTCCAAAATGGGTTTTGATGCCACCAACAAGTTGCCCGGTGAAACCGACCGGGAGTGGGGCAAACCCATTGTTATGCGAGACGACATTAAACAACGGGTGGATGAAAAATGGGATCAGTTAAATATTTTTAATAAAGACTAAATAATTATGACTAAAAAAAATTCCGGACTTTACGAAGTCAAAAACAGCGACATTCACGGCAAAGGTTTATTTGCCCAGTGCAATATAAAAAAAGACACCATTCTTGGCGCACTTAAATGCAAGCCAACATGTAAAGATGGCCCCTATGTTTTATGGGTGAATGAAAAATTAAGCGTGCGGGTTGAATGTGATCTAAAATATATTAATCACAACGCTAAACCCAATGCCTGCTACTATGAAGATCTGCAGGTCGTTGCCTTAAAAAACATTAAGAAAGGTGAAGAAATAACCCATGATTACGGTGATGAATGGGGTTAAGCGGGCTTAATGTTTTAAAATTTAAACTGAATAATTTAAACTGAATAATTTAAAAGGAATTTTTATGAAAAAAGGTTTTATTTCAATTGTCTGTTTACTCGGTTTTGCTATATCACCGACGGCATTTTCTGCCGCGACTAGCATGGACAATAATCACCTGGCTGAACTCATTACTCGCATTGACCCCAATCCCAAAGGTCAGAAAGGCTACTGGCAAATTGAGTATAATAATGTTCCCATTTATATTATTACCTCCGAAAAAGCGAATCGAATGCGCATAATTTCCCCCATTCGTTCATCTGAGGATCTGGACAAAAATAAATTATATCGAATGATGCAGGCTAATTTTGACTCCGCACTGGATGCACGATACTCCATTGCAAAAGGTAAATTATGGAGTGCATTTATTCACCCGTTAACCGAACTCACCGATGAGCAGTTTTTTTCGGGACTGGCGCAGACCATTACCCTGGTTAAAAGTTATGGTAAAAGCTATTCATCTGGAGCTTTGGTGTTTAGTGGCGGCGATAGCCAGGATTTAAATAATAAAACGTTTCTGGATATTTTGAAAAAGGGGCTGAAGATTTAAGCCGACGGGTTTAAATTCAAAAGCAATCAGGTGTTCAGGGTATTTACCTGCATTCATGCTAACCTTCGATTAATTATCTATTTCAAATACAAAACAATGGCTACGCCAGTTGTCACTTGCCTCGGTCTGTAGCAATTTAACATTCTGCCCTACTTCATTTTCATACCAGCCCCGATGATTTTCCAGTGGCTCAACGGAATATCCCCACCAGCTTCCATCCGCATCCTGGGCAATAAAATGTACCCACTCGGGTACATTTATAGCGGATAAATCAGGCTTCAACAAATTCGTCCAGCTCGTCATCCATATGCAGCATGGTGAGTTCTGAAAAGCCTCCAATCCATTTTCCATCAATGGCAATTTGTGGCACCGTGCGTGCTCCCTGGGTTAGTTCAGACATTTCCCTTAATGCGCCGTGGTCTGAATCGACCATGGCTACATCAAAGGGAATTTTCCACTTATTCAGCAGGGTTTTTGTTTTATCACAAATCGGGCAACGTGCCGTACTATAAATTTTTATGCGTACCATTTGTTCTTTCTCCAGACTTAATCTGCGCATTGTATCAAATAACTTCACGCCTGATAATTACACCTGTATTTTATATGCTTTTACTTTCCACCATTATCATGCAAAATATCACACTCCATTTTTTCAAGGATTTATCATGCCGAGTAAAGTTACCGTTCACCCTTCCGGGCATCAGTTTAATGTTGATGAAGGCGAATCTATTTTAGATGCGGCGATGCGCCAGAACATTGAACTACCTTATGGCTGTAGAGGTGGCGTCTGTGGTAGCTGTGCCGGATTCATAGTCAATGGTGAGGTTTATTATGATGAAACACCCATTGCGCTTGACGATGAGATGATCGCCAATAACCAGGCCCTGTTTTGCAGTGCCAAAACACACGCTGACCTTGAAATTAGTATTGAGGAAATTGAAGGCCTGGCTGCGCTTGAAGTCAAACAGTTTGGCTGCCATGTGAGCTCGAAAAACCATTTATGTCATGATGTTATTGCGCTAAAAATTAGCCTCGATAATGATCAGCGTCTACAATATTTTGCGGGACAATACATTGAATTTGTTCTTGAAGACGGTAAGCGACGTGCGTTTTCTATTGCAAACTCACCGCATAATGATGACTTAATTGAACTCCACATTCGTCATGTTGACGGTGGATTATTTACCGATTTTTTATTCGAATCCATGCCGGACAATTCCAGCCTGCAAATTGAGGGACCGCTAGGCAGCTTTTATTTACGCGAAGATCGCCAGCGCCCGATTATCATGGTGGGTGGTGGCACCGGCTTCGGCCCACTAAAAGCCATGCTTGAACACATTGAATACATTGCTTATCAACAGCCTATTCATCTGTTTATGGGCGTCCGCGCACTGCGTGATTTATACATGGATAAGATGGCACAGCAATGGATTAAAAATAATAAAAACCTGAGCTTTACTCCGGTACTCTCCGACCCACTGCCGGAAGATAACTGGCAGGGTGAATCCGGATTTGTACACCAGGCGGTAGCAAAACAATTTTCTGATATGTCCGGATTTGATATTTATATGAGCGGCCCGCCACCCATGATAAATGCCGCTGTCGATTTATTTACTCAACAGGGTGCCTCAAAAGATAATATGTTTTCCGATGCGTTTGAATATTCTACCGATGCAAGCCAGGCAATTGCTGCAAAAAAATAAACCATGCAGTCCTCTGAAAAACTTTCCTGCGATAAATTACAATCTGTCCTGCATAATGAAATCCCGCTAACCCGGACTATGCAAATTTCAGTTGCCCATTGCGATGCAAACAAAGTTGAACTTCATGCACCCTTAGAACCCAATATCAATCATAAATGCACCGCCTTTGGTGGTAGCCTTTATTCGGTTGCGGTGTTATGCGGCTGGGGTTTTATTTATCATCAAATGCAATTGCATAAACTTTCCGGACATATTGTGATACAACACAGTGAAGCGGACTATAAAACACCAGTGGATGGTGAAATTTGTGCGGTTTGTGAATTGGGCGATGAATTAGACGATAGATTAGGCTTACAAAAATTTATAAATATTTACCAACGTAAAGGCAAGGCGCGAATTAAACTGCAGGTTGATATTTTATTTGCGGATCAGTCTGCATTAAAGTTTATTGGTCACTATGTAGTTCATCAATAAACTTTTACAGAAAATTTTCGGAAAATTTTGCAGCTCAGAAATACCACGCGAGTTGTGCAAAAAAATTTAATTCTGTCCCCAGTTGCTTGCCCGCAACAGCGGAATCAATACCGCCATACTCGGTTCCCGCCTCACCTACCGGCACACTAATGGCGGCAAGTAGTTGCCAGTTTTCTTTTAAATCGTAGGTACTGACCAGTTGCACCAGAAACGAGTCATCATTTAAATTAATAAACACATTGGGGGTGAGTAACCATAACGGGCTAATCTCTACCATGGCAGACGCCAGCAAATAATTTCTCCCCAGGGTAAACAGTTCACCGCGTTGCACCCGCTCCACCAGTTCGGGATTTTGCGCAAGCGCAGCCGGACTATAATCACCATTAGACTGACCAAAACCATTATAAAAATATTCCAGTGTCCCGCTGATATTATGCCCCCAGCTTACCCAGGAATAAGTCAGACTGGTCACCACACTGCTTATATTTTTTTCTTCTGTATTGCTGAAACTATTTTCTGACCGGGTATGCGTCAGGGTGAAATCACCTCGCCAGATTGCACCACCGATATCCGTTATGCCGCCTATACCGATAATACTGTCATTATAATGTTGTGCGACTAGTAAATCATATTCGTTGTTGCCAATAAAGCCGTGGTATTTTGCCGCATAAGAATTTACCTTATTGGTTACATCGCCTTTGTCGTCACGTCTTAACACCCACACCAATTGCGCATCATTACCGCTTTGCTGCAAATACTGACTGTAAAACATATCATCGCCGGATTTATATTCTTTATCTATGGCTGATGGATCGAAGGGGTTTATAAAATCCATGGGTGTATACACCAGCCCGTTACCCCAGCTAATGGCCTGACGCCCAAAGCGGGCAACCCACTTTGTATCGGTATACTCGACATACAGCCGATCAAACCGATGTGCAATGACATGTTCACTGCCATCTGAAATAACATGGGTTAAATCAAATAACCGATTATCATCGCTAGCAATAGCGGGGGGAATAATGACTCCCCTGGGTAAATTTTCTGCCAGGGTAATACTGTCGCCACTGAGTGCAATGAGCTGATAATCTGCAAGCAGTGCAAGGCCATTTTTATTCCAGTTAAATTTTAATCGCAGGTCCGCATTATTATCAACTGTGGGGGTTTGTACATAATCGAGAAATAAACTGTCATCCCCCAGAGTATTTACCAAAAACTGATATTTTAAATGACCGCCCTCATAACCAACAGTCTCAGCTGAAGCATTTATAATGAACACACTATTAATAACCAGACCTAGAATAATTAGGCCTGGAATAATTAAACCTGGAATAATTTTTTTTGAAATAGATTTCATTCTTTTTTAATCAGATTTTTTGTGTCACTGATTTACATCTGTAATAATTTTTCCATCTTCCATTCTGATTAAACGTTTGGCATATTTCATGACCCGAACATCATGGGTTGCTATAACGAATGTAACCTTGTGATGCTGATTCAACTCAACAAATAAATCCATTAACTGGCTGGCGGTTACGCTATCCAGGTTGGCAGTGGGTTCGTCAGCTAAAATTAAAGTCGGCTGGCTGACAATGGCGCGGGCCACCGCAACCCGTTGTTGTTGTCCGCCGGAAAGTTGTGCGGGTCGACGCTCTTCCATCCCTTCCAGCCCCACTTCTTTTAAAATTTTTAATGATTTTTCCGCACGCTCCAGCGCAGGCATTCCGCTCACCTGCATTACAAACTCAACGTTTTCCCGCGCGGTTAATACCGGTATTAAATTGTAAGCCTGAAATACAAACCCAATATTATGCAAGCGCATATCCGCAAGTGCACCTTTGCCGAGGTTATCTATGCGAATACCACCAATTAAAATCTCCCCGCTGTCGGGTTTATCCAGTCCGCCAATAGCGTTAAGCAATGTTGTTTTTCCTGAACCGGATGGCCCGGACAAACACACAAAATCACCTTTTTCAATGCTGATTGATACCCGGTCAAGGCCGGTGATAATTTCTTCACCTTGTTGAAAGGTTTTGCATAGATCTTTGCAAATGATGGAGCTCATATTGAAATATCCATTGTTATGCCTGGTGTAATCATGGGAAATTTTTTCTCATTATCATCTAATTGCTGCTTAGGGCTTCAACCGGATTTAAACGTGACGCATGCCAGGCAGGTAATAAACTGGTGAGCAAACCCAGTACTATAACGATAACATTCGCCAGCAACATGTCCTTAAGTTTTAACGCCGGGTATAACACACTGCTACTGCCCATCATTTCCATGCCCTGAGCTACTCCGGAGATATCAATACCGTCTTGCAGGGGAATAACGGTTAGCAGCGCAGTGACATTACCCGCCACTAAACCAATGAGTAGCAGCAAAAATGATTCTATTAAAATCTGATAAAGAATTAATGCCGGTCGCATTCCCAACGACTGCATTAAACCAATTTCACGTGTCCGCTCAAATACGGCCATAACCAGTGTGTTAACCAGGCCGAACGAAAGGGTCATAAACACCACGACTATCCATACCAGCACAAAGCCGTCCATGGTCACCATCATGGTACTCAGGTAACTATCCGCCTCATACCAGGGCAGTGCCTGCAGGGGATTTTCTGTGGCATTTTTAATGACGGGAAACCATTGATGTGTGTTACGGTAATCTTCCGCGGTAATCGCTATTTCGGATATTTGATTTCCCAGCTTGAGCATTTTTTGCAGGGTTTGCAGCCCCGCATAAACATTCATCTCTTCCTGGCTTTGCAGCTTCCCCCGGTAGATGCCAACCACACGAAAACCCCGCTCAGCAATATTATTTTGCGGGTCCTGACTCATTATAACCACACGTTTACCGAGGCGGGTTTCAAGCCGCTCGGCTAATTTCGCACCGATCACCAGCCCACTATCATTGGCGCTTTGCAAAAAACGCCCGCTGCTGATGCTGTCTATATCAAAGCCGAGTTTAACTTCGCTCTGTGGATCCACCCCCAGGAGTATTACCCCACGACTATCCCGCTCACTGGCAATAACCGCGGGCACTTTTATGCGGCTTGTCCAGGCTTTAACCCTGGGCATATTCAGGGCCGTTAGCAGCTTCGCATCCGCTGGGGGCATGCTGTTATTAATGCTCGGATCATCGCGATAATTGCACTGATGTATCTGCACTTCCCCGGGCAGGTGTCGAATGCCGTTATACAGCAAATCATCCACCATGCCTCGCAGTAGCGATGTCATAAAAATCATCGCCCAAACACCGACGGTAATGGCGGATAGCATAATCAGGGTGCGCCGATGATTACGCCACAGGTTGCGCCAGGCCAGCTTAAAGATGACCTTTGAAGGTAATAAAGTTTTTTCATGCCGACTCATACGGCCCTCATTGCGCTTACCGGGTGCAGAAAAAACAGTCGAGCCGCGGGGTAAATCGACGCCAACAGACTACTCATAAAAACGATACCGGGACCGAGAAAAATGGAAAGTAATGAAACCTCGGGATATATGCGATCGGGCATATTAAATTTAACCGCCATCTCTTCCAGCCCCGGATAGGCAAAGCCCGCAATGCTCATGTAATAGGCGGTGGCGGTTCCCAGAGCTACGCCAATTAACAGCCCCAGTGATGACATAATAAAGGCTTCGCTAATAATTAAAGAACCCAGGCGCAGGGGTTTTACGCCGAGTGCCATCATCGTACCAAATTCCCGGGTGCGTTCCAGCACCGACATCAGCTGGGTATTTAATACGCTAAAAGCAACCAGCACGATCAGTACTGCATACATAAACCAGGCGCTGGCGATGTCCGCCTGTATCGCCTGTTTCAATCCGGGCTGTAACTGGTTCCAGTCGAGCGCTACCAGCTCTTTTCGATCCGTGATTAAATTATTCACAGTTTTCTGCAAATCTTTCACCTGCACCAGACTATCAGCGACAATGGCAATATTATGCCCCTGCTTGCGCATGGAAAATAATGACTGAAAATAGCCGAGGGGGAGTTGTGCCATGCTGCGATCAATATCGTTATTGCCGGATTCAAAAATCCCCGCCACCTTGACCACACCGGCGGAGAATGAACCATCAAGGCCACTGCCTAGCAGGGTTAGTTCATCGCCAATAGACACATCGAGATTACGTGCCAGCACCCGACCAATCATTATTTCCTGCGCATGACTATCAGTAAAATAATGCCCCTGCTTTATCAGGCCCGGCAGGTTAGAAATATTGGGTTCAAACTCAGGTTCAACGCCCGTTAATTGCAAACCATAGGAGCGGGTTGCACTTGATGTCATTGCAAAAGCCACGCCACGGGCGGCAATATTATGACTGTTTAACTGTGTACGAAGTTTTTTTGACAGCGCAATAATATTGTCAAAACTATTTCGCATTTTTGGATCATCGTTATATTTTTTGTGCTGAACCTGTAAATGCCCAGTGTAAGTTTTCAAGGTGTTATCGATCATCATGCGATAGCTGCCAAACTGCAACGAAATCATAAACACCAGTAACAGGTTAGAAAAAATCATCGCCCCAAGCGTTAGCCAGGTACGGCGTTTATGTCGCCACAAATTACGCCATGCCATGCGTAATGTAATATTCACCGCCGCGGATTTCTCAGACTTGAGAGAGTGAAAAGGCTGTCTGGAAAAGCCTCATCAAAGCGAATATTCTGTATCGACATTTCCGTCCATTCATCAGGCGATGCCAGCTTACCCATTCTAATAATACTGCTAACCATACGCCCGCCGAGTTTTTTTATTTCCCTGGCCTGCATGGTTTTCACAAGAATATTATCCTGATCCCAGAACTGCTGTTCCAGCAAAACAAAGTCATCCCGGATACTTAAAACTTCCCTACCCCAGACAATCGCTGCATCTTCATGGGGAATAGATTCAATGATATAAACCCTATGACCATCCTGTTTTTTAATCTGCAAAATTTTATGTTCATACTGATCAATAATGTCAGTGGATTTACTGATGTCTTTATTGGAAAAGTCACTGCCCATCCAGCTCTGACTCATCATTGAAGAAGGTACTTTAATAATGCGATTAACTTTGGGTGCAAAGGTCCACATATTATTATCTTTGGTAAGGGTGCCATTACCCGCATCTTTTTTAGGTTTTGTGACACGCACCAGTGAGGTTTTCTCACCTTTGGTCCAGCTTCGCATGGACATGCTTCTTTGCCAGTCGGCGCGGTGAATAGTCATGCTAACTTCAGAATAGGAGGACATGCCTCGCCAGTGATTCATGGCCTGTTGAATCAGTTCGCGCGCCTCTACACGCGCTCCTAATAAATGCACCTCCAGGGGGGTGGCGTGTGCCAGCGATGAAAACAGGCTAAACATGGATAAGAGTAATAAGTATTTCATCACTTTTCCTTTAACTATCATGTTTAAAGTTTTCTGTGTTACTGAATTACCTTCAGCAAGGGCCTGGCATGTTTACTATCGGTAGACAAATTTAACTGACTATTTTCAAACTGACTGTCAACCGCATTCATTAAACCCAGGCGATACATCTTCTGCGATTCTTCTTGCTCATCCATTTTAGTTTCCAGTAATTCGGCTAATTTTAAATAGGCCTCGGCTGATGCCTGAATGCCAATACTCGATTCAAAATAACTTCTCGCCTTGCCCCACAACTGACAGTTTAAACACAACTTACCAAGCACCATTAACAAAACCGCGTTTCTAGCATGTCCATGTAGCCAGGTTTCTGCTGTTTCCAGTTGTTTTGTGCAATCATCAACCGCAATATTTGAATATAAAATAGCCAGTTCATCATTCCAGTTATCACTCAGCTGATTTCTAATTAACATTTCAGCTTCATCATGTTTTTTAATTTTTAACAGGTAGCTGCAATATATATGAATAAGTTGAGAATTGGTTTTTAAACGTTTCGGAATTTTTTTCCAGACAGATTCTGTTTTATCTCCGTCGACCTGTTTAATACTGGTTTTCAATAATCCGTAATAGGCAGCAACTTCATCTTTTTCTAATTGCTTTTCATCCAGCGCCTTCATCTTACGCACATCGCCAAGTATCGGCACTAAACTATCCCAGTCGTCCAGTTGCTGATAAGCGCGGGCCTGTAATTTTTTTACATAACCGTGTTTAGGCGACACGCTGGACAAATGATTTAATGTGGCGAGCGCCTGCTCAAACTGTCTGTGGCTTAGCTGCAATTCAGCCTGCGTTAAGCCTATAGCAATATCCGCAGAGGGTGTGACTTCATGCGCTAGCCTTAAATACTCATCGCGTCGATCATATGCACCCTGTTGCTGTGCAGACCTGGCAGCCATTAAATAATTTAGCAAAGACGTATCACTGGAACCCGCCTGTTTAATTAATATTTTTTCCGCCTGCTCAAAACGCCCCTCTGACATTTCAATTAAACCTTTCACCAGTGCATTTTTTGAACGTTCAGACTGACGCTCGGTATGTCTGCGACTCATATAATTCGGGAAATATAATAATTTTGAAAGGCTGCGTAATACATAATAAAAAATAAAAAAACTTGCCGCTAAGAAGCCCAGCATAAAAATAAATGAGGTTTCAACGGTATAGTCAGAAAAACTAAATACCACATAACCGGCACCATTATAAAATGCAGTGACGCCAATAATAACGGCAAGTGTCACTGCCAGTAATATTGCCAGGATAAACCGCTTCATTGTTTAATCTCCGGCGTTGCCACTTCAACTTCATCCGTTTGTGTGTTTGCAGGTTTAACTATTATTGTTGGCTTGGCTGTTGGCCTGGCTATTGGCTTGGCTGTTGGCTTGGCTGTTGGCCTGGCTATTGGCTTGGCTGCTGGTTCTGTTTTTTCCTCCGATTTTATTTTTACCTCTGTTTTTACTTTTGCCTGCGATTTTGCCTTTGGCTTTGGATTGATCTTCTCTACAGCAGATTTAACCGTTTTCTTGGTGGGTGTTTTTATTTCTTTCTGCAATAAAACCCATGCCTTTGTTAACTCTGGTAGATCAGGACTTAGCTGCAAAGCTGAATATTCAAGCAAGATTTTTTCTAGTTGCTGAATCCGGTTGTCTTTTTCATCATAATGCAATCTGACAATTTCACTGGCCTGCCCTATCTCGTGCAAAAATTGTGTCTGGTCAAACCGCAATGCCGCCAGTCGAGCACCTAATAAATAGGTACGTAACAATTGCTCTATCTGGTTTTGCTGCTCGCCACTGCTTGCCGCCTGAATACTACGCTGATGCACTTTAATATCGCCAATTTGTCTTACCGTTTCCATTATTGAATCGACAAATGTTTTGTCTTCTGACACTGGCTGCTCAACCGCATCATTTTCAGTAAATTGAACTTTTATTTCATCTTTAACTGACTTAAAGGGTAACTCTGGTAAATTTGCAATAGCCTGATCCAGCGTTAATGAAATACCATTAACATCCGCCTGATGAATTGCATTTAAACTACCAATATCTTTTGCGAGCTGTTTACGAATTTTAAATAACGTTAAATCACCAAGCTGCTCCAGTCTATCATCGGCACCTTTTAATGCGGCAATGGCGCCGCCAATATCTTTGGCAACTGCAATGCGCTGATGTGCAATGCGTAACAGATAATCTATTTCTGCTATCGCCCAGTCGCGCTGGTTTCGATTAACAATAGAAATCGCTTGCTGTGAAATGCTTTGTGTTTGCAGTATCTGTTTTTTTAAGTCCGCTGAAAACGCCGTGTTATTCGCCAGGCCCTGAACATTACGATTAATATTTTTAGTGGCCTTTTTTAATTCACTCTGTAAAAACACGATTGCGGTTTGCTGCTTTTGTAATTCACCGGCCTGCTTTTGCTGCTGCTCCCAGAAATAATATCCTGCAGCTGCACCGGCCCCAACAACCAATACAATTAATAATAAAAGAACCCAGAAGCCCGCGGGTTTTTTTGGCTTTGTGTTTTTAGCTTTTGTCTCTTTAACTTCACTGTTATTAACGTCATTGACTTTTTCATCATCGGAGACAACGTTTGACAGACTGGTTTCTTGATTAGACATAATTTATTTTCTTTAATTTTACTTTACAGGTTCAAGTTCATTTTTTAAAGCTGCCAGCATGTGCTGGTTCATTGCCGACTGTGCACAGATAACCGATCTAAACCCAAGTTTTTTTGCCAGGCTAACGCCCCGCTGGGATGCAACAATAACGTTGGTTTTCAGCATAACCGATTTACCCGGTTGCTCAAGCATATCATACAGGTTTTGTAATGCTTCATTACTGCTAACCGTAATTGCATTTATCTTGAAGCTCTGCCATTTTTCGCTAAGTTGTCGGCGACTGATATTTTTATCCTGCGCTGGTTTTTCACGCCGATAAACCTCCGCATAGTCCACCTGGGCTCCTCTCTGGCGCAGTTCATCCGCCAGTTTTTCCAGGCCACCAAGACCTCTTATAATAAGGCATCGGCTGCCATTAATCTGTTCACGTTGCAGCTCATTTAGCGCTAACAGCGACTCACTGTTAAAACCCTTTTCAGGGCTAATATTAACCTTAAACCCCGCCTGATTTGCCGCTTTAAAAGTCGCCTTACCAATCGTGGCTATTTTTGTGCTGATTGACTGGGGCTTTAAGTTTAGCTGCTGCATAAATCCAGCGGCTTGTTCTACTGCATTAATGCTGATAAAAATAATATAGTCGTATTCATTAAGTGATTTTAGCTGGTTTTCTATCTGAGCATTTAATTTTACCGGCTGAATCTCAATGCTTGAAAATGCCAGTGCATTAAAACCATTATCATTTAATAAATCGATAAACTCAGCAGCCCTGGCCTGTGGCCGGGTCACCAGAACTGTATTTTTACCTGCGCCTGTATCTGTGTCTACATAGGTCTGCACGGCTCAATCAATCATTCCCATTTCACGCAATATAACATCCGCACCGTCATTTAATAACTGCTCAGCTAGCTGCTGCCCTAGCGCTTGCGCCTGCTCCGCCGGGCCTCTGATTTCACCCCGTACCACTTCACTGCCATCGGGACGCCCCACCAGACCACGTAAAAATATTTGATTATTTTCAAGCAGCGCAAAACCCGCTATGGGTACCTGACAACCCCCATTTAAACGGTTGTTCATAGCGCGCTCAGCACTTAAACGGGTGTGGGTGTGCGGGTGGTTTAAAGGCGCAATTAAGGATTCAATTTCCACATCCCCTACTCGACACTCAATACCCACTGCCCCTTGCCCCACCGACGGCAGGCTTTGCTCAGGGGTGATGCGGGTTTTAATACGATCTTCAAATTCCAGTCGGAGCAGGCCGGCGGTGGCGAGAATAATGGCGTCGTAGTCCCCGTTATCCAGCTTTTGCAGGCGGCTATTCACATTGCCTCGCAGATTTAACATTTGTGCATGGGGCATCACTTCTTTTATCTGTAACTGACGGCGCAGGCTGGAAGAGCCAATACGGGCATTTTCCGGCAGCGCTTCAAGACAGTTATATGTGTTTGATACAAATGCATCACGCGGGTCTTCGCGCTCCATAATAATCGGCAGGTGCAGACCCTCTGGAAAAGCCATGGGTACGTCTTTCATGGAATGCACCGCGATATCCGATTCACCATCGAGCATGGATTGTTCCAGCTCTTTAACAAACAGGCCTTTGCCACCGACTTTTGCAAGGGGGGCATCAAGAATTTTGTCGCCTTTGGAAATAATTTTAATTAATTCTATATTGATATCTGGATACAGCAGGCGCAGCTGACGCGAAACTTCTTCAGCCTGCCAGAGGGCCAGTGGACTTTTACGGGTGGCGATGCGGATGGTTTGTGGCATGAATGAATCCAGACATTTAAAAACCGGTATTTTAGCGCAGATTAATAGCGTTGCGTAGGGGAAGCTGTGGTCTTAACGGTGGTAAAGCAGGAGACTTGCACAAATGAACGCAAATAAGCGTCAATTTACGCTAATTTTTTACGTTTAATTTTTATAATTGAACCCTACTTAAATGTTGCCATGTTTTTTATTTTTTTGCGCACATGGGGTAAATGTCGGCGTGAAATTTCCAGCCTTTCTTCTATGCCTTCAATGGTAATGACACAATGCCCTTCGGAATTTTTTTCGAGCCCATTCATATACTTGTCAGCAATAAGTGCATTTCTGTGAATACGCGTAAAAATATGGCTGAACTCACTTTCCAGTGATTTCAGGGATTCTTCAATCAGGCATTCGTGATCTTCGGCGCGCAGGGTCACGTATTTATGATCCGCTAAAAAGTAGCGGATATTTTCGATGGGTACCAGCTCGAGGCTACCGCGGGTTTTAACGCAAATATGGGTGCGAACCCTGGGCTGCTCATCCATATATTTAAGTTGGTCAAGCTGGGGCTTTGTCAGACGGGCAGCGGCTTCCAGCGCCTCGTTCAGCCTCTCCTGCTTAATGGGCTTGAGTAAATAATCGACGGCATGGGTTTCAAAGGCCTTGAGCGCATGCTCGCTAAAGGCGGTGGTAAACACAATCGCCGGGGGTTTACTCAGGCGATTCATGTGATGTGCGGTTTCAATACCATCCATGCCGGGCATACGGATATCCAGCAACACTACATCGGGTTTTAATTCCTGCGCCAGGCGCAGCGCGTCTTTACCGTTTGAAGCATTGGCACAGGCTTCGCAGCCATTTAGCCCCTGCACCAGCCCGATTAATCGCTGTCTGGCTAATGGTTCGTCATCTACAATCAATATATTCATCGTTTTAAAGGTATTCCTATTGAAACCGTATACAGATCTGGCTCTGCAATTATCGTAAAATCGGCTTCGTTTCCATACATAAGTTGCAGACGGGCTTTGATATTCGCCTGCGCCATATGATTCCCCTTATGCCGGCTCATTTCACTGTGCTCGGCCACCGGATTACTTACACTTAAGCATAGACGATTGTTATCAAGTTGCGCTGAAATTTTTATTTTTCCACCTTCCACCAGTGGCTCAACCCCATGGTATATTGCATTTTCTGCAAGCGGCTGCAGGCATAGGGATGGCACCTCTGTTGTGGTTGAAATTTCCATGGCCGCATCATCGAGCCGCCACTCAATGGCCAGGCGCTGGTCGAGGCGCAGGTGTTCGATATCCAGATAACTTGCCACCAGGTCTAATTCGTCCTGTAACGTGTGATTCGTTTCTTCCTGCAGGCTGGCGCGAAATAAATCTGATAAGTCCTCCACCGCCTTTTCGGCTTTATTGGCATCAATATGTACCAGACTGGCAATGGTATTCATACTATTAAATAAAAAATGTGGGCGAATCCGCGCTTTCAGGGCCTGTAACTGGGCAAGGCTTTGTGCTTCTACATTGGCGCGCCACTGGTGCTGAACATAGAAATAGCGCAAAACCACCGCATAAATAATGCTGCTTATTGCCAGATTGCGCAAAAAAAAGTAGATTATTGCACGCTCATTGTCCGACACAGACAGGCCCAGCTCAGCACTCATATACACCGCAAGACCACTAAAAAATAAGGTTGCGAGCAGCATCAGGATGAAGCTCGACAGGGCGCAGATAATGACTGTTTGCCTGTTTAACCAGTTTTTAAGCAGACATAGCAGGCTGGCATTCACCAGCCCCAGCCACTGAGCGAATAAGGAGATTAAAGCCAGACGCTCCCAGAAGCCCGCAAGTTCCGTATGCGCCAGTGCCAGCAGTAGCGATAATAATTCAACCATTAAAATCAGTAAAAACACCGCTGAAACGTCGCACAGGTTAGGGATAAACCCCCGATTCGAATTCAATTCCGTTTCCATCTACTCAGTCTATACGATAACTCTGCTATTTGTGAAGTATATAAAAACACAGGCACAGCGCGGGCGCGAGTCAGTTGCCGGTCCTTGCCATTGGTTAGCGGTTACACTTTTGCTATACTCCGCGCTAATTCAAAACCAGTTCAGGATCCATCATCACCATGAGCAAGTCTTCCAGCCCCGACACATCCGCAAAAAAACAACCCGAAAAATTATGGGGTGGCCGCTTCACCGAACCCACCGATGCTTTTGTCGAGGCCTTTACTGCCTCGGTTCAGTTTGACCAGCGCATGTACCGTGAAGATATTGAAGGCTCCCGTGCCCACGCCCGCATGCTCACCAAAATTGGTGTACTGTCGGATGCGGATTTGCAGGCACTTTTAAAAGGCCTCGACCAGATTGAACAGGAAATTTCCGCAGGTGATTTTAACTGGTCTATCGCCCGTGAAGACGTGCATATGAATATCGAAGCACGCCTTACCGAACTGGTGGGTGATGCTGGCAAACGCCTGCACACAGGCCGCTCACGTAATGACCAGGTCGCGACCGATATTCGCCTTTACCTGCGCGAACAAATTGGTTTTGCCATTTCTGAAATTCGCCGCCTGCAAACCGGCCTGCTTGATCTGGCCGAGCGCGAAGCCAGCACCATTATGCCCGGTTTCACCCATTTACAGGTTGCACAGCCGGTTACCTTTGGTCATCACATGCTGGCCTGGTTTGAAAATATGCAACGGGATGCGTCACGCCTTAAAGATTGTGCTCGTCGCCTGAATGTTCTGCCACTGGGCGCTGCCGCACTTGCCGGTACAACCTACCCAATAGACCGATATTTCACAGCAGAACAACTGCATTTTGACGATGTTTGCCGCAATTCACTGGATGCAGTAAGCGACCGGGACTTTGCGATTGAATTTTGTGCCGATGCAGCAATCTTAATGACGCATCTGTCACGCTTCTCCGAAGAGCTGGTGTTATGGTCGTGTGCACAGTTCAACTTTATTAATCTGCCGGACCGTTTCTGCACCGGCTCATCAATAATGCCGCAAAAGAAAAACCCGGACGTACCGGAACTGGTGCGGGGCAAAACCGGCCGTGTAAATGGTCATTTAATTTCTTTACTGACATTAATGAAGTCTCAGCCACTGGCCTACAACAAGGACAACCAGGAAGACAAAGAGCCGCTATTTGACACAATCGATACAATATTAGGATCTTTACGTGCATTTGCAGACATGGTTCCCGCAATTGAAACCAAAAAAGACAATATGTATAACGCGGCCAAACAGGGGTTTTCCACCGCAACGGATCTGGCTGACTACCTCGTCGTTAAAGGCCTGCCATTTCGCGATGCCCATGAAGTAGTGGGCAAAGCCGTGGCTTACGGCGTTGAAACCAGCAAGGACCTGAGCGAAATGTCACTGCAGGAGTTACAGCAATTTTCAGATATTATTGAAGCGGGTGTATTTGATGTGTTAACCCTGGAAGGTTCAGTGGCGGCGCGTAATCATATTGGCGGCACAGCACCCGAGCAGGTGTTGAAAGCAGTGTCAGATGGGCGCGAGCGAATTAAATAGCTAAAGTTTTTCGCTCGGACATGGAAAAACAGCAAATTCTAATTTACTCATTCCTACAGATGCGCTTTAGCTCCTCCGCCAGCACCCCGTAAGCAACTTCGAGCTCAGCAAACGCACGGGCTAAATCGTCTTTTTTAGCCCCCCGCGCTTCTTCTTCCAGCTGTGTCGCCAGTCGAAATACGAGCATCGCACCTATACTGCCACTCCCCCCTTTAAGCTGATGGGCATTATGCACCACCGCGTCAAGATCATCCGCGGGTATCGCTTCTTTCATAGCGGCCAGTAATTTTGGTGAATTATCCAGATAGGTTTCTAAAAAAGAGCTTAATGCGTCCCCCATTAAACTGGCGACTTCATTAAACACAGCTTCATCAATTACGGTTTCAGTCATGGGTCTTGGCTTATTTTCCGGGCTTATTTTCCGGGCTTTTAGAGGCTATCGGGAAACATCACCCACCAGCATGGCCTCGGGCACATACTGGCGAATGGCACTGGTCAGCTCTCTGCACAGGCCGGGCTTTGGCTTGTGTGACACCCATAAACAGTTTATTTTTAAGTCCATATTGGCAAAAACCACATCAGCACTGTAACGACTTAACACCATTTGAATATCCTGCAGGGTGCGATCAATATAGTTTTGTGGTTTTTTTTTCAACTTGGGAATAATCAGCATAAAATCGACAAAAGACTGACCATCTTCATCTCGAGTGGGCGCAATTTTATATAACTTCTCACCCGGGAGGATACCTTTGAACATATCAATTTTTTGATCTGACATAAGCTTCTCACATCACTTGAGCTAACACTTAATAACAAGCTTAGCTGAAGTCACTCATAAAGGCGAAAAAATTAACATTATCATGCACTAAGACGACTGTCTAATAAATAAGCTAAATATATTTGCCTCCCATGCCTATTTCGTGGATAATACCTGACCAAATTAGTCAAGATTATTTATATTTTACGAGGTGAAGTAATGGAAGCGATTGTTGACGGTAAAACAATTGAATTAAGCGAAGCTGGTTGGCTGTTAAATTTAGATGAGTGGAGCGAAGAACTCGCTGCTCAGATAGCCATCAGTGAAAATGTACCTGTGTTAACTGAAGAGCACTGGAACATAATAAAAATGGCCCGTGATTACTTTCAGGCAAATGGAACTGTTTGTGAGCCACGTGCGTTCTCTAAGCTTATGAAAAAAGAGTACGGCAAAGATAAGAGTGATCAGAAATATATCTATTCTCTATTCCCAACGGGACTTATTAAGTGTGCAAATAAAATTGCGGGCTTGCCACGTCCTAAAGGCTGTAGCTAATTTATAACGTTCAGCTTACTTATATATAGCAATACAGGCTACATACAACAATAAGGGTGGCTATTCAGTCACCCTTATTTTTTATTCTCTAAATTCTTATCCATTTATATACCCTCAGAAACTAAACTCACATTACTTAACGAATTGATATTAATATAGATATTGTGTAGTCTGTTGATGATGTTCTACTCATTTATATATTAAATAGTTAATACTGACACAGTAAAATTTATTAGTTTTTAGATTTCAGGTACTCATGGTCAAAAACACAATGAAAAAATTATTATTACTGCTCTTTATAACGCTTTTATTTGGCTGCTCCAGCACATATGAACCCAGTGATAACGCACTGTCTATCAAAAATAATATGACATCAGAGCAGGCCATTCTAGTATTACAAAATGCTATTTGGGGTACTTCTGACCCTAAAGGTGCCTGTGGTTCTCGTGGGTTCTGGTATGACGAAGAATCTAATATGAAAGTATTTAAAGATAAAATAGTTATACTGGCACATGAACGTGGCAAGCAGTTAAGAAAAATAAATCAGGGCTTTGATGCTGTCGTTGTCTTTGAAAAACAGTACTATATGTTTGATTTTGAATTTAATAAAATTAATAAAATCCACATTTATGATACGCCAGAATTGCTACCGGTTTTCCCAATGTGCAATATAAAAGACTTAGCAAAAGATTATTTAATAATTGATTTATATGATAATAAGTTAAGCAATTTAAAATTTACCGTGCTTAAAGAAAATTTTGATGAAACTATGGCTGCCCTTTTAGTTATTTTTTCTAACACATCTATTCAGTTTAATTAATTTATAAAAATCAGCTTTTTAACCGCTTAGGTAGTTTTTAATAAGCATTGGCATGATGATGCGGAGAATACAGCGTTTTACTGGTTGGTTTAACTACTGTTAAACCAACCACAGTATGGTTTTCTGTATTCTCTCTGGCAAATATTTTAATTTCAACATCATATTCTATGTGTTACACCAAATGTAAATGCCACATCAGGCCCGTTATCAAAATTCACAATATTTTCTACCAGCCCGACTTCAATAATATTCTGTTTTGTACGCCATTTATAGCCTAAATGAATCTCATGACTCACATCTTCCAGTGCACCTAAATCAACGATAACACCCTCACTAAATAAGTACTGCACAATAAAAGCTTCATTTGTATCCACCGTAAATTCATATCCCAGCATACCGGAAAACTGATCTTCTGCTAACCGAATTACATCCAGTGCCTTATCTGAACCAAAACGAGTATAGGAAATATTTGCAAATAAATATCCCGATGATTTTTTTTGTGCCATCGTTAGTTGCAAACCATAATCAACCGAGCCTTCTTTAATCAAGCCATTGGAAAGTGCCTCAATACTGGAATTAAATATTAAAGCAAGCGCAGGCCACTCAACCGTTTTATCAATTAATATTTTTTGAACCGACAAACCCAATGTTTGTGAAAAGGCGCCATCTAATTCAGAACCAAAATTAGCCGAGTACTGAGGAATATTAATACGTGTCTGATTTTTATTTTCATCGCGACCATTTTGCTCTATTCCAAATCCATCATGAAATGCGACCACTAGCTCATCAAGATATAAATTCTGAATCCGTCGATCATTAAATGAAAACTCTGCCGACCAGCCATTTTCAAAACCATGATTTAGTGCCAGACGCGTATCCGTAAAATTAAAATCCATCAAATACGTTCCGGGTGAGGATAAATAAATACTGGCGGCTGCAATATTAAACTGTAATTCAGTTTCTCCTGCTGGCAAACCATAGGGTGACCGGGGTAAAGGAGCCAGCCGTAATGCCTGGCCAGGGGACATTGAGCGTATATTTAGTGGCCCCAAAGTACCTTCCCAGTAGGGCTCTGGTGAGTATTCCTGTGCAAATACTTCATCTCCCATCAGAGCATACATCAATATTATTAGAATGATTGCCGTTATTTTTTTTATAACTTGTACAAATATATTGAAATCAATAGCTGATAATTTTTGATTAATTCTTAATGTATTTCTAGCCGCTGACATTTCCAATATCCTTAATTAATCTATGCCTAATCACTAATTCAGATAAAACAATGTGATGACTCAATGAAATTCTTATATTGAGACTTCAGATTAATCAGACAGTTGCATTAATAAAATTGGAAATATCTGCACAAATTGGTTAAAATATTTGAATGAAATTAACACTCGACGCATTAACCGTACTCGACGCCATAAATAAGCGGGGGAGTTTTGCCGCTGCTGCAGATGCTTTACATCGTGTGCCCTCAGCCGTGACGTACAGCATAAAGAAACTCGAACAGGATCTGGACACCTCTCTGTTTGATCGAAGCGGTCATCGTGCAACATTGACGAATGCTGGAAAATTACTGTTATCGGAAGGGCGCCAGCTACTAGACGCGGTTTCCAGCCTTGAAAATCAGCTTAAAAAAGTATCGGATGGCTGGGAGGTTGAACTCAATATTGCAATCGCAGATATGCTACCCATTGATGGCATGTTAGAACTCATCCACGAATTCTATAAACTGAAAAGCGGTACCCGTATTAAATTACACCGGGAAGTTTATGGTGGTACCTGGGATGCGTTGATGAGTAAACGCGCCGATCTGGTTATTGGAGCACCGGATAACGGCCCAGCCGATGGCGGCTATCACACACGTAAGTTATGTGAGATTGAGTGGATTTTTGTTATTGCACCACTACATCCTCTTGCCAGATTAGAAAATCCAATACCGGAACGGGTTATTTCTAAATATCGGGTTATTGCCGTTGCAGATACTTCCCGTAATTTAACACCGAGAACTTCAGGCATATTTAGCGGACAGGATATTTTTACTGTGCCTGATTTTAGAACTAAAATTCAGGCCCATATCATGAGTCTTGGTGTAGGGTTTCTGCCTCGATTCCTAATTAAGAATGAACTCGAGCAAGGTTTACTAATTGAAAAGAAAATTGAACCCGAGCATCAAAATGCCATCACATTTTTAGCCTGGCGAACGGGAAAAAATGGCCGCTCATTAAACTGGTTTTTAGACAAGTTGCAACATTCTACTTTTTTATGCTCTTCATAATATTATGTGAATCCTGCTTTTTATTAACGACACAGCGACATTTAATAATGCAATAATAGCCTTGCATTAACTTAAATGATTATTAATCTGTAAATTTATTTACCAACATGGAACAATATGAATATTAAAAGCCAGCATTTATTAGTAGAATTATTTGATTGCAATACCGATGCGCTAGAAAATCAGTCATTACTTACTGAGCTTCTCGAAGCCGCGGCAACTGCGGCAAATGTAACCATTGTAAAGTCTGTTTTTCATCAATACTCACCCCAGGGTATTACGGGTATTGTGATTATTGAAGAATCACATTTATCCATTCATACCTGGCCCGAATACGCGTATGCATCTGTTGATTTTTATACCTGTGGAGATGGACATCCCGAAAAAGCGCTCAATATCATTAAAAAAGGACTCAATGCACAAAGAGCTGAAATCATGTTAATTGACAGGGGTCTATCTTTAACTGATACGGCCATGAAAGAAAGATATCATAAAAATATTTAAAAATTTATGATGTTCAGTCACTCTTTATTCATCATTTTAGCAACGGCTATTCCCGAAATTAAACCAAACAGATGCCCTTCCCATGAAATATTTTCACCCCTTACACCTGCCTGAATTCCCGTCTGAGGAAATATTCCAAATATAATACCTCCGTACAATATAAACACCCCGACTGAAATAATAATGGTTGATAAGCTGGGTGAATAAAACATCCTTAATAACAGAAACCCAAAATAGCCAAAAATCAATCCACTCGCTCCGATGTGATATGCACTTCTACCCATCAACCATAATAAAACACCCGAAATAATTATAATTAAAACCGTTACTTTTAAAAAATACTGATTACCTTTTAATGAAATCAACACACTAAATACAATCAATGGAATTGTATTAGACATTAAATGCGCAAAGCTTCCGTGTAAAAATGGCATACTTATTATACCGGGTAAAGCAGAGATACTACGCGGTAGTAGCATAGGAACAAAATCTGGTAAAAAAGTAAATAGCTTAAGAGTTGATATTATCCATATTGAAGCTATAAAAATTACTGCTGCTACAAACCGGTCGAGATTAATTTTATTATTCGTTTTATCTAACATCGCTATAATTCTTCGGCCTAATTCCAGTAAGTCCAACCTTTTAAATATAAATCCAGCACCCGTGGGTGATCTATTGTGCTAGGTTCAAATTTTTTATAGGCAATATCTTTTTCAAATATCCACATTCTCTGTAGAATATTTTCATCAATATAGCGAGTCGTAATATTCAAATTCCATTTATTTTTATCAATATAATTATTTGCTCCCAATACAAATCCCCATTCGCCAAATGAGGGAACATTTACATGATAAGGAATTACATTAGAAATTTTTGAAGATTTAACACTGGAGAAAATTGTCCAAAAGGCATCTCTGGCAAAAAAAGGGCTGGTTGCCTGAGTAACAAAAACACCCTTTTGCGTAAGATGATGCTTTACCAGTTTATAAAACTCCCGACTATATAATCTTGCAAGCGATGGATTATTCGGATCGGGTAAATCAATAATAATAACGTCATATAACTCATTGCTACTCATCAAATATTTAAAAGCATCCTCATTGTGTATTTCTAACTTACTATTATTCATACTGCCTTTATTTATCCGTAATACATTTTTATTTTCACTACCAAGCCGGGTAATTTCAGGATCCAGATCAATTAAGGTTATTTTTTTTACAGATGCATGTTTCAGTATTTCCCTCACGCCAAGCCCGTCACCGCCGCCTAATACCAGTATTTTTTCAGGCAGATCAACATAGTTCATAGGCACATGCACTAATGCTTCATGATAACGATACTCATCTGACGATGAAAACTGTAAGTTACCATTTAAATACAGCCGTACATCCTTTTTATTTTTTGTCATGACAATATTCTGATAGGGTGTTTCTTTTGCAAATACGATACGGTCCGTATAAAGACTATTGCTCCACTCGCGTAATAATGTGTTAGACAGCATAAAAGTTGTACCAAGTAATAGCGTTACGAATATTGTATGCAGCCAGAGAATTTTCTTTTTTGAAAATGAAATAGCATCAGAAAAAGTCCATAATAATATCACCGCAATCGACATATTAATTAAACCAAAAAATATACTGGTTTTGAATGTACCGAGAACCGGTAGTAATAAATACGGGAATATTATGGTAGCAATTAATGCACCAAAGTAATCAACGGATAAAACTGTAGAAATGTTAATTTTTAGAGAATAATATTTTTCGAGTAACCTGCTGAGAAAAGGTATTTCCAACCCGATAAGCAAACCGATTAAAATGGTTAATATTATTGAACTGGTTTGAAAGTAACTCGTATAAGCGAAAGATGCATACAGGAGTGGAACACTTAATCCACCAATTAGCCCCAGCAATAACTCAAAAGAAATAAATTTTATTAATAAATTTTTATCTGATATTAATCTGGAAAAGTATGAACCTACTCCCATTGCCGCCATATAGGCACCAATTGTAATTGAGAACTGTTTAATACTATCGCCTAAAAAATACGACGAAGCCGTTGCAATTAGTAACTCATATATTATTGAACATAAACCGGCTATAAATACTGAAAGTATCAGAAATTTAGTTTCTCTATCCTTCACTATTTACCCGCACCAAAACCTCCGCCGCGCTGGCCGGATCCGCTTATACTACCTTCTCTATTACTCGGACTATGATAAATGCCGGGACCTCCGAAATAGAAAAACGATGGGCCATGGCTATAACCGTTATATCCCATATAACCCCAGCCTCTCATACTATATAAAAGTGCCCAGATAAATACTATTATCAATACAATGATTAAAACTGTTTTAGACTTTTTATCTGTGGATTCATCTAAGCTGGTCTGCGTTTCAATATAATAAGCTAATCCAGCTAATAACAAACTAATTACACCTAATGAAATAAAAGCAACATTACTGCCCCTTTTCTGCACTGTACTAAAAACAATAGGATGGCCTTCCCCGTCATTTCGTTCTGAAATAATCTTAAAGTAATATTCACCAGATTCTTTAAATGTTACATCCATAGAATAATTGGTTTTAGATTCTTCCCACGCACCTTCATCATCAAAACCTGACTCATGCCACATACCATCACCAAAACTAAATAAATGCTGCTTTTTTTCATCCAGCACCTCCACCTCAATATAACTCCATTTATTAAGCTGTACATTATTTGAAATTGTAATTTCATAACTAGAGTTTTTTTCTTTTACTACCAACGGACCATAATCGCCGCCAACACCCGTTAAAACTTTTGATTCAACATCAGATATATCACCAGAATAGATTAATGCAAACACAAAAAAAATAGCGCTAAATGCCCCTAATATGTAAGATATTTTCATCGACACACTCCTATATCACAAAAATTAAAACAGCAGCGAATCCCACTGTTGTTCCAAATTCTAATATTCCCGCACCGATATTTTTATCAACTGCTATTTCTTTGTTCAGATCCTCGTTTGATATTACTAATTTATCGATAACTATCCTGAATAGTGGTAATAAAATAAATGCTATTAACGCATCAACAACAAAAACAAAAACATTATGTTCCCAGCTTATAAAATCACCGCCAGCTGCTTTTGCCAGTATAATTCCCAATGCAATAAATGTACCTGAAACTGCTATGCCTGCCGCATAGTTATTCTTTTCTATTTCATCATGTACATCAAAATTGGTAATTAGATTATATATTTTTGCAAACAGAACAAGTGCCACCTGACCCATGAAGAAAAACACAGTGGCCGTAATCAAACCACCGCCTTCACCATGAACTGAACCAGCAATAATTAACCCCGACGCAATATAAGAACCGGCCTGTACTGCGCCAGTACCCACATTTCTATCTTCAACCAATTCTTTTACATTTTTGAATTTATACAGAATTATTTTATCGTTTATAATATGAGCCACATATAACAACACAATACCAAGCACGCTATATTTAACAACTATCACTAAATCCTGAATGATACCTTTGTCAGGCCCCAATACACATCCAATAAAAATTATACTGATGGCTAAAAGATAACCTGCAAGCGAAACAGCAACGGCCATATTATCATTTTGTACTATTTCTTTTTTAACGTTATAACCAGCTTTCTTGCTGTATATAATATTGGCTACAAAAAATATAACTACATATAAAGCTAGTAGACTCGCAGTGCTGTAAACGCCTGTTAATATCTGTTCTATTTCAATATTCATACTAACCTCATATGTATTTTATTCTTATTTTACTCCAGGGATGCCCCGGCGCTACTGAGTTGTTATAACTTGAAATTTTCAAATGATTTATTGCAATTATTTAAAGTGGACTAACGACAAAGATAATTAATTGACTATAACCTTTTATGGCTGGCTATCTATCGACATGTTCTTTATTGAGCCTAATTTATAATTAATAAAATTTCTATTTATTTTTTTTAAAGTTTATTCCTTTCGCATATTTTTGTAACTCCAGACTTACCTGCTGTTTAATCGCTCGCCTGTCTGTTACATCAACCTGATATCTATCCGCCAGTATATTAAAATCATCGGGTTTAAGAGAAATGGATAATCTTGGACGTTGTGGCGTTTTATTACTGCTTAAGCCAAGTATCTGTCGCATTCTTTCACTCGGATTGATTTCCATATCCAGCGCTTCGCGACGAATTATATATTGAATTTTTTCATCAAGATCGAAAGCCATTTGAATTGCTTTAATGGCTTTTTCTTCTTTTTTCCATTTTTCTGGCAATTCTCTTTCAACCATTTTATACAGCCCAAAACTCATGTATATCAGATTCAGGTCTTAATATGGAAATGAATACATCTACTTCATCTTTACTCCACATTTCTATATCTATCGAAAAATTTTCATCTTCATCGAAAAGTTCGAAATATGTTAAATCTTCACCGCCTTGCGGTCTGGTTTTGTTCCTGTAATCACCGGAAAAATAGGTTCCCTTGCCAGCACACTCACGCCGATCATAACTTTTACATAGCCAGCCATCAAACAATGAAGTGTCTTTACAAATCAATTTTTCTTCGAAATCTGGTTGATACTGCTTTTTGATATTCTCCCAGCCAAAAATATTTTCAACTTCTTTCTTTTTAAGCTGATAACTTAATACAATTTTATTTTCATCACCTAAATCACTTAAAGAAAGATATAACTTCTTTTTAGTATCGCCCTGTAATGCCCACTCGATACTTAAACTCTCACCGTAAAAATAACTGTCTATAGACTCGACCTGAAATGTTTTACCACGCAGCTCAGCGGGCAATGCAAAACTATCATTTAAACGAATATAATCTTTAATCTGTAACTCTGCTAAAGAATCAAGCGAACGTAATCCCTTCTCTTTTTTAAAAGAAGAAAATATAGCTTTAAATAAACTTTTCATATTGTTCTCAATAAAAAACACCCCGATTGTACGGGGTGTAAATAATGACTATTATTTTTTAGCCTTCAGGCGTTCAAGCACATCATTCGCGCTCGTTGAATCACTAGCCATTATGCCAGCTTCTTTTAGCTTATCCTGAAGTGGTTGATCATATTCTTCAGACTTAAGTTCCTGTGCTGCTTTGAGCTTATCTTCACGCATTTGCTGACGCTTTTGAATACGCTCCAGCGACTCTTTGGCATTAACAATTTGTGAGCCAGAGGACATAAAATTATCATTAATTGCCGAAGTCGCTTTATGTACGCTTTCAGTTGTTTTAACAATATTCAACTGTCTCTGGTTTTCACTGATTTGTCGCTCTGCAGATTGAATCATGCTTTTCAACTTTTCAATATGCGAGGCACAGTTATCATGAACCTGCTGTTGCTCAGAAAGCTCAACTTCAAGACTGGCGATTTTTTCGGCCACTTGCAGTGCAAGTGACTCATCTCCCTTGTCCATCGCTTTAATCGCATAGTTTTCATTTTCGGCAATATCATTTTTAACGGCATCAAGCTTTCGCGCCGCCTGCATTTTTTCAGCCATGACTGTGGTCAGGCTGTCTTTGGCTTTTTTAATATGATTTTTTGAGTCAACTATTTCCTGCTCAAATATTCGCACCGCATTTACATCGACAACCGCTTCTCCGGCTTCTCTTGCTCCGCCACGAATGGCGGTAAAAATTTTAGATAGCACACCCATAATCTTTTCCTCTTAATTATTCCTTTCGTTATAGTACTTACTTTAAAAACTCAGACATGATTGAAATCGCTTCAACTGAATTTTCACCCAGAGTAACCACTTCATGCACAACATCTTCAAATCTAGAGTTTATGGATAGCGCACCAAATACAACATACCTGCCCTGGATTCTTGAGAATGAAGACAGGGGCATTGGTATATTCATATCCAACATTACTTCCATCATGTCAGCTTTAGACTCAGCTTTCACCTCATCTTCAGACCATAAATAAGCAATGCATAATATTTGCATATCGGTCGCTGATATATAGACTGGAATCTCTTCAAACCCTTCTATAACAATCTGTAGCACTTCAACTTCACCAGATATTAACTGGCATTCAAATTGATATCCTTCCAGATTCACATCTGTAAAATGTAAACCGAGATCTTGTAGATTCATTTCTTTGTCTCCCTAGGTTGACGACATATTATGTCATGGCTGAACTTTATGCTCGCAGACATATTATGTCAAGCTTTATTGTTAAATATTTTTTATCGATTATTATATCGATTCAAATCGAATATACCGTAGCCAATCGGGTCCTGTTTAGCAAACTGTTCATTAAACCAGTCTGCTTCCTGCCAAAATTTCGAGGCGGTTCTTCTTACTCCATACATACTCACAAACCGTTCATAGTCATCTCTGTTCCTAATTGCAATTACTGTATCAGCAAATTTTGCTATATTTTCTTCACGCACGACATAAAAGAAGTTTGGATACGAACCGAGTATTCCCTTATAAACACTCACGGTATCTAATGATCTGTCTCGTTTTTCAACTGAGTCGAGTATAAAGCTGATATTTTTATAGGCTTTATTACGTATAAGTGTATAGACCTGGTTGTTTTTTTCGCCAATAACTTTCACATATGAGACATCGGGAAACACCTGTAAAATTTCCCCCTTAATTTTATCAATACGCTTAATATGATAATCGATGTCTGAAATTTTAGTCTTTTTGCACTTTTCAGATTCACAACGATTTAGGTAATCAAAATTGTCACTCGACGTTATCATACTTTCTTCAAGCTTGTTATAAAGCTCGCGCTGTGGGTCATCTGTTTTATACCCCTCAACAACCTGATGACTCAACCAGTCAGTTGGCTGTTCAAAATATTTTTTTACATCCTGTCTAATACCGACATACCATGAGTCCTGTAATTTTTTACGCTGTGAAGCTGGGATGAATGCCAGAAAATTATTTTCAGCTTCCATGCGCAAAAAATCCATATAAATACGGGTATTTACCTGATGCCCCACATTGCCATACACATCATAACCTGCAACCAGTAAATAATGTATACGTTCAAGTATAGGGAAATCCAGTACCCAGGCTGACTCTGGATAATCCCCTAATAACCCCTGCTCTACCGATGCACTATCAAAATGACGATATATAGTCAGGCTTCGGTTGTTTTGATCCAGGCTTCCACTGCCATCCCAGAAATATTGCATGGCCTGATCCAGATTGATTTTTGCTATGTTTTCATAATTATTCTGTCGGGTTAGCATGTATTTTTTCTGATTATCCCAGTACTTGGTCCATATTTTAAATATATTAAATGTGTTTCCTTCCTGTGTCGGAAGATTAAGTGTATCCGACATTTCAACCATATATTGATTATCAGTATTTACCCGTAACTTATCAGGTGCGGTAAAAAACACCCAAAAATTATCCTCTATCACATTCAGCGCAACCTGCCCCCGACATACCGGGCCTTTAATAAAACCTTCAATAAAAAATTTAGAATCATCGAGTAGAAATTTATACCTCGATTTAACGGGCATTTCTGCAAATGCTTTCATAGGGTTGGTTGCTATCTCTGGAGAATAAGATGGTAATTTTGTAATAGTGTAGTCTTCTGTAAAAAACAATTCCCGATATCGCCGCATACGCTCAGCGGAAAACTCATAGACAACATGCGTCTTATCAACAATAGAAGATTTGTAGTATTTTAAACGATAATAAAATTTATCCACCCCTGGGTTATCAAATGGACGCGTTGTTGCGATTACGTCTATCGCTTCACCCGGGGCAGAATATGAACGAACCAGTTGAAAAAATTCCCGGTTATTAGCATCTTTAAAATAGATATGTCCTAAAACAAGATGCTCATACAGATAGCGACTAAATAACTGATGTTTTAAATCACTTTTATTTAAAAAAGTCTCCCATTGTTTTATCTGTGTTACCGTGGTATCAGGTAATGCATTATTACTATCATCAGGTAATCCCTGAGAAATCCATTTTACTAATACATGATATTCTTCGTCTGATAAATTTGGCATCGCAAATGGCATACCCTGCGTTGGATATTTTTTTTCGTAATCACCGAATTTTTTATTTGTTGGGCAGGTTTGTTTTCTACCTAGACTCAGGTCAAAACTGTCATCAATCATTCCAACTTTTGGCTGTGGATTTAACTGCTTAAGGCGCAACATTTTATACAATACAGAATTACGTAAATTATTTTCTGCATTATCTTTTTCAGCGCTGACCTCATCATTTAATACACTATGAAATCCTTTCTTTCTCCACTCCTCTTCTGTATGGGCATCCACAAACAACCGTGTTGGCGCTTCCTCTAATAAACGCTCACTATTATAAATGCTCTTCGGACTTGCTCCACGCTTAATTCCCTCTATAGAGGTCATCTTTAACTGGCAGGGTGCATCGTAACAACCATGGCATACAATACAGCGCTTTTCCAGTACAGGCCTTACCTGATTTACAAAAGATACTGTTTTATTATTACCTCTTAATAAAATATCATAATCTATATCTGCCTGCTTTGTAGTAACGGTTTGTTTTTCTCCCCCACAGGAGGCAAGAAAAACAGTTAGCATAAAAATTATTATCTTATATTTTTTAATGGGCATTTATTCAGTTTCCAGCACATCCCATCTTCCATAGGCTGCTGATAATTCTTCTTCGATTTCTTCAAGCCGTTTTGTCGTTGCTGTGATTATTTCTTTTTCCTGCTGATAAAAATCAGCATCCAACATTTTTTCAGTTAGTAATTTTTGCTCAGTATCCAGTGCTTCTATTATTTGCGGTAATTCATCAAGCTCTTGCTGTTCTTTAAAGCTGAGTTTTTTTAGTGTCTTTTTTTCCTGTTTATTTGTATTAGACTCTTTAGATATTTTTTTAGCAGACTCAACTTTAATTTTAGATTGCTTATAGTTATATTGTTCTAGCCAGTCTTCATAACCACCCACATATTCAAATACCTGTGCATCGCCTTCAAACACCAGTGTGCTGGTTACCACATTATCAACGAATGCCCGGTCATGGCTCACGAGAATAAGTGTGCCTTCATAATTCATTAATAACTCTTCTAATAACTCAAGCGTATCCACATCCAGATCATTCGTCGGCTCATCCATTATTAAAAGATTAAAGGGTTTTGCAAATAACTTTGCCAGCATTAAACGATTGCGCTCGCCACCGGATAATGTGCTTACCGGTGTGTTTGCCTGTGCCGGTGTAAATAAAAAGTCACCAAGATAACTCATCACGTGCTTTTCTCTACCTGCCACTTCAATTTTGTCTGTACCCGGCGCTAAATTATCCCTGACACTTTTCTTTAAATCCAGCTCAGATCTAAACTGATCAAAATAGGCTATTTCTAATTTCGTGCCCATTTCAACTTTACCTTCATCAGGCTCCAGTTTGCCTAATAATAAATTAATTAATGTGGTTTTTCCTACACCATTGGGCCCTAAAATCGCAATGCGATCTCCACGGGTAATTAGCGTACTGAAGTTTTTTACAATCGGCACGCCTTCATAACTGAAACTGATATTTTCTACTTCAACCACGCGCTTACCTGAACGATCCTGTGCCGAGACCTGCATATTAACCTGACCTTTCTGCTCGCGGCGTTGTGAGCGTTCTTTGCGCAGTGATTTTAATGCGCGCACACGACCTTCATTACGTGTCCTACGGGCTTTAATACCCTGACGTATCCACACCTCTTCCTGCGCCAGACGTTTATCAAACAGGGCATTTTCTTTTTCTTCGTTTTCAAGAGCCTGTTGTTTTAAATTTAAATAATTTTCATAATTTCCAGGCCAGGAAGTGAGCTTGCCCCGATCCAGTTCAATAATTCGTGTAGCCAGTTTTTTTAAAAATGATCTGTCGTGGGTAACAAATAACACACTGCCATTCCAGTTAATTAAAAAATCTTCTAACCATTGTATAGCACTCACATCGAGGTGATTGGTTGGCTCATCCAGTAGTAGTAAATCCGGCTCGGTTACCAGTGCTCTACCCAATAATACACGACGTTTTAAACCGCCGGACAGTGAGCTAAACGTTTCATCCGCAGGTAGTTCTAATAATGATAGTGTGGTCTCAACCTGCTGCGATAAACTCCAGCCATCCACAGCCTCAAGGTCATGCTGTATGCGCGATAGTTCCTGCATCTTCTGCTCAGAATATTCCTCAGCCAACTCAAGGCTACAATGGTGATAGCTCTTCAGTATTTCACCCACGCCTTCCAGGCCGGATGACACCACATCATAAACACTGCCTTCAATTTCATTTGGCACATCCTGAGTTAAATAGGCAATTTTCAAATTTTGCTGTTGTTCAATGCTGCCATCATCAGCTTTAACCATACCCCCGATAACTTTCATCAGTGTCGATTTACCTTCACCATTGCGTCCAAGCAGACACAGGCGTTCTTTTGGCTCAATATGAAGATTTAGTGAGTCAAAGAGGTTGGGGCCACCAAAACCCAGATTTATATTTCTTAATGTAAGGAGTGCCATAAACTGTCTTTAAAATAACTGATTCAATTGCGTTTATTTTATCAGAGCCTGATAGTATTATTGTATTTTTCGCAGCCTATTTTGCCATGAACCTGACAATTCTATCGATTATTGAATCGCCAACGCATCCAAAGCTATCTGGGCTTTATAAGCAGCTGGGCATTCGTGAGGTAAAAGTTAATTCCACTCGCAATGCAATAAAGGCGCTTAAATCTCATAAGCCGGATTTTATCGTTGCTGAATTTTTTTATGGTTATGGTAATAACTATGCGGGGGTTAATGTCAGCAACCTTGATGTATTGCTCTCATCACTGCCTAAATACTCCCCGAATACAAAAACTATTGTGTTTGTTATGAAAGATGAAGTTCAGTATATCGAAAAGCTGAATGACCTGTACCCTATCCACGGAGCGTTTTTACACGACACACCTGAATTTGCGATTGAAGAGCTGATAACGGGCGAAAGCTAAGCCTCTCCACTTTTTAGTCTATTTATCACAAAACGTTAACATCGCTGAACTCATTGCTTTATTGAGCTTCTAAAATCCACAGGAGAATAATATGTTCAAATATGTGATTTTATTTTGTAGCTTACTAACAACCTCAATAGCCATTCAGGCGCAAACATTTCAAAGTACAAACTCAAAAACCCACTTACTGGAATTATTTTCTTCACAGGGTTGTAGCAGCTGTCCTCCAGCAGAACGCTGGGTGTCAAAACAACTGTCTCATCCACAATTATGGCAACAGTTTATTCCCGTGGTTTTCCACGTAGATTACTGGGACTACCTGGGCTGGAAGGATCCATTTTCAAACAGACAATTTTCACATCGTCAGAGAAAATATTATAATCTGGGGGCCGTCAATTCGGTTTATACCCCCGGGTTTATATTTGATGGCAAAGAGTGGCGTGGCTGGTATCGAGGAAAAGCTTTACCCGATACACCTGATAAAACAGGAATATTAACAGCCAAATTATCCACTGATAAACTCAGTGTAAGTTATCAACATAAAATACCACTGCAACTCAACGTGGCGTTACTTGGCTTTGGCATAAAAACAAATGTAGAGAGTGGAGAAAACGATGGTAAACTTTTTACTGAAGACTTTGTTGTATTAAAAAAACAGTCACTTTTATCTAATAATGGCGAATGGAATTTAGCTATTAAAACTACAAGCCAGTTTGATGCTCAACGTTATGCTCTGGCTATCTGGGTGAATTCTGTTGATAACCTGCAGCCACTACAGGCTACTGGTGGATGGATTAAATAATTCAGTTAAACTTACCCTTTCACAATCAATGGAATTAATGGTCTAAAATCATGACTAATGTTTAAAGATTATTTTGTTGGACATTGTTTCTGGGCGGGGGTCTGGTATTTTTTCTGGCCAGGGATCTGGGTCTATATGTAACTTACATTTTGTTTTAATAAAATTAAGGAGATATGGCGTTATTTCACAGCCACCTACCGCTGCTTCCTTTAATGATACGGGCAAACTCTTATGTAACTCTGGAATATTATTAATAATATAACTTTCATCCGCCTGAAAAGAAAAACTATATTCCTCCACCTTCTTACCGGATAATGTTGCACCTCTGTTGATTTCAACATTTTTATTTACAACACAGGGTATCCCAAACAACTCTATTCTAGCGCCTGAGCATTCTGCTATATAAGATGGAAGCTCATCACACTCCTTGTATTTGAAATTTATATTCGCGAATGCTTTACTAAGCTCTTTTATAACACTTTTCATGCCATAATTGGGCTGAATACTCAATCCACCAATATATTGTTTTTTAGTCATATTTATATCATTTGAGTCTTAATGATAATAATTTACAACTTTTTTTAATTTTGAAATGTGCAATCTGTCTCAATAATTAAATTACTAAAATAGCTTTAAAGTTTACATCCGGTTTTACTAAAAACTAAATATGTGATCTAGTTATATTATTTATGTGGCTTTTAATACAACGCGGATTTTAGTCACAAGTGCGCCACGCATATTCTATGATGCCATTTTCATGGTTTCATAAACTTCTTCAGGTGTTTTGTAACCCAGTAATTTTCGTGGCCTTTGGTTCAATCTTGTTTGTATGC